>Ga0075421_100000637_pt1 | contig 37623 bp, 34 predicted proteins | sample SoiMetdeltSBSDD5_FD_75292 | JGI IMG/M metagenome (GOLD analysis project Ga0075421, IMG submission 75292) | Bulk soil microbial communities from a Populus tree surrounding site in Tennessee, USA - Soil MetaG P. deltoides SBSDD5 | ecosystem: Environmental > Terrestrial > Soil > Tree plantation... | reverse complement strand
CCGCTGCCCAAGTAGCGGTCGGGACGGGTTGCGGGGTCAGACCCCTCGCCTCAACGCCCCAGATCAATCGCAACCATCGAGGCGAGGGGTCTGACCCCGATCGTCGTCGTTCAGCAACTTGATTGCCAAAGGAAATTTGGCGGCTGGTATTTCTTTCCCCCGTTGACGATGAAGAAGGATTAACTTGGCCGCGCGCCCCGGCGCCGCCATATTTCGTGCTCAGCCGCGCCAACAGCGGCTACAACAATCGGCAAGAAGCCAAACATAGGGGAGGACGTCCCGCCGCATGGCCCGTAGCTTGAGCCTCGTGCTGGCCCCGATCGCCTTCCTTCTGGCCCTGCACCCGCTGGCAGCGTCTGCTGCCCCCGACGCCCCAAAAAGACATCACGCCCTGTCGCTCACCGGCACGCCGTCGCACGGCCCGGACTTCAAGCACTTCGACTGGGTCAACCCCGACGCCCCCAAGGGCGGACGCGTCCGCCAGATGAAGTTCGGCACGTTCGATTCCCTCAACCCCTATTCCATCAAGGGGAGTGCGGTTGGGGAGGTAAGGCTGGTCTACGACAGCCTGATGACGTCGAGCCCCGACGAGGCCTCGACCAGCTACGGGCTGGTGGCTGAATGGGTCTCGTATCCCGACGACTTCTCCTCCGCCACCTTCCAGCTACGCCCCGAGGCGCGCTTCCACGACGGCCAGCCGATCACGCCGGAGGACGTGGTCTTCTCGCTCGATGCTTTGAAGAAGGCCTACCCGACCGCCGCCAACTACTACAAGAACGTGGTCAAGGCCGAGAAGGTCGCCGACCACCAGGTGCGGTTCACCTTCGACGTGACCGGCAACCGCGAGCTGCCCCACATCGTCGGCCAGCTGGTCGTGTTGCCGAAGCATTACTGGGAGGCCACGGGCAGCACCGGCGAGCCGCGCGATCTCTCCAAGATGACGCTTGAGGTGCCGCTGGGCTCCGGCCCTTACCGCATCAAGGACGTCGATGCAGGGCGCTCCGTTACCTTGGAGCGTGTCAAGGACTGGTGGGCCAAGGACCTTCCGGTCGCCAGGGGTCAGTGGAACTTCGACGAGCTGCGTCTGGTCTACTTCCGCGACGTGGTGCCGGGTTTCGAGGCCTTCAAGGCCGGCGAGCTCGACTACTGGCGCGAGTCCAGCGCCAAGAACTGGGCCACCCGCTACGACTTCGACTCCGTGAAGCGCGGCCTTGTCGTGCGCGAGAAGATCCCAGTGGTTGAGGTGGCGCCGATGCAGGCGTTCGCCATGAACATCCGCCGCCCCCAATTCCAGGACCCGCGCGTCCGCCGGGCCTTCAATCTTGCCTTCAACTTCGAGTGGGCGAACAAGAACCTGTTCTACGACGAGTATCAGCGGGTCAACAGCTTCTTCGACAACTCCGAATTGAAGTCGACCGGCCTGCCCCAGGGACGCGAGCTGGAGATCCTGAACGAGGTGCGCGACCTGGTGCCACCCGAGGTTTTCACCACCGAGTGGAAGAACCCGGTCAATGCCGGACCCGACGAGGACGGCCGCAAGAACATGGCGCTGGCCGCCAAGCTGCTCGCGGCGGCCGGCTACAAGCTGAAGGACGGCGTGCTGACCAACGCCGCGGGCGTACAGCTCACGGCCGAGTTCCTCAATCGCCAGCCGGACTTCGAGCGCATCATCCTGCCCTACATGGGCCAGCTGCAGAAGCTCGGCATCAAGACCAGTCTACGCACCGTCGACACCTCCCAGTTCGAGGGCCGCGCGAGGAAGTTCGACTACGACATCATCACCGCGACCTTCAGGCAGTCGGAGTCTCCCGGCAACGAGCAGCGCAACTGGTGGGGCTCGGCGGCGGCCGACCAGGAAGGCAGCTCCAACGTCATCGGCATCAAGAATCCCGCCATCGACAAGCTGATCGACAAGATCATCCTGGCCAAGGACCGCCCCGACCTTGTCGCCGCTACACGGGCGCTCGACCGCGTGTTGCTGTGGAACCATTACGTGGTACCGCAATTTCACGGGCCTTTCGACCGCCTCGCTATGTGGAACTACTACGGACGGCCCGGCACGCTGCCTAAGCGCGATCCCTCCTTCCTGCGCGTCTGGTGGTGGGACGAGGCCAAGGCCAAGCGAACCATCGACACGCGCGGCTAGCGTTTCGGCCCTCGCAAGTGGTACCCATTGTGACCGGTTCCGCGGGTCGCAGCGGAGCCTCCTGCCCCTAGCTGCTCCGAGCCGTGGGCTTTCGAGACGTTAGGGCGAGGAGTCCTCGCGGCGCTCCCGCTTCCAGATCGAGACCGGCGAGGATTTGATGGCGGCCTATCTCATCCGGCGTCTGGCCTACGGCGCGCTGACCGTGCTGGGCGTACTGCTCCTCCTCTTCGTGCTGTTCTTCGCCGTCACCGACCCCGACGACATCGCCCGCAAGGCGGTTGGCGAGCGCGCCAGGCCCGAGGTGTACGCGCAGTGGAAGAAGAACCACGGCTATGACAAGCCGCTGTTCCTGAACCGCGAGCACTCCGTCGCCGACAGCCAGCGGTACACCGACACGCTGCTGTTCGAGCACTACCGGCGCATGCTCACCTTCGACCTCGGCCGCAGCGACGCCGGCGACGAGCCCATCGCCAAGCGTCTGTGGGAGGGCGCCGGGCCCAGTCTCAGTCTGACATTGCCGCTGTTCGTGCTGGGGCTGCTGCTCGGCATCAGCGTGGCGCTGGTGGCGGCCTTCTTCCGCGAGACCTACATCGACCGCGCCGTCCTGCTCGCGTGCGTCGTCACCATGAGCGTCGCCGGCCTGCTGTTCATCATCGGTGGCCAGTTCCTGGTCGGCCTGCTGCTCAAGTGGTTTCCCATCTCGGGCTTCGACTCCGATGCGGCGGTCGTCGCCCGCTTCCTTGCCCTGCCTGTGCTGATCGGGCTGGTCATGGGCTTCGGCCCGGACGTCCGCCTGTTCCGCACGGTGTTCACGGAGGAGATGAACCGCGACTACGTGCGCACCGCGCGTGCCAAGGGTGCCGGCGACGCGCGCGTCATGCTGGCCCACGTGCTGCGCAACGCGCTGATCCCGATCCTCACCAATGTCGTCATGGCCATCCCCTTCCTGTTCACCGGGGCGCTGCTTCTGGAGTCCTTCTTCGGCATCCCGGGGCTTGGCTCGCTCACGGTCGATGCCCTCAACGGCAACGACTTCGCCACGCTCCGCACCATGGTGTACCTCGGCGCCCTCGCCTTCATCCTCGGCCAGCTGCTCACCGACGTGAGCTACGCCCTCGTCGACCCCAGAGTGAGGCTGAGCTAAAGGGAATAGGGAATAGGGAGTAGGGGCTCAAATGACACCCGTCCGTTCCTATCGCGATCTGGTTGTCTGGCAAAAGGCTATGGCACTTGCAGCACTTTGCTATGCCCAGACGCGGTCATTCCCGCGAGCGGAAGCCTTTGGCCTAACGACGCAGATACGGCGTTCTGCGGCATCCATCCCCGCTAACATCGCGGAGGACAATGGCCGCGAGAACACCGGATCTTATATCCAGTTCCTCCGCATATCGCAGGGTTCGCTAAAGGAGCTGGAAACTCATGTGATGCTCTCCCAGATGGTCGAATTGATGAAGGCCACAGACGCGGAGCAGATTCTGGGTGCGATCGAAGAGGTGGGAAAGCTGCTGAGGTCGCTCATTAGGGTACTGCAGGACAAGGAGGCAGTGTGATGCGTGTTGGATTGCCGCCTCCCTATTCCCTATTCCCTATTCCCTATTCCCCCTTTTTCCCCCCAAGCGGGCGGGCTGATACGGGGAGATAGGCCGTGCACTGGACCTCCAACATCGTCGTCGTTCTGCTCCTGCTCGGCGGCTTCTGGCTTGCGCGCGTGGTCTCCAAGAGCCGGTTCTGGCGCGAGAGCGCCGTCGAGCTTTGGCGGCGGCGGCGCACGGCCATTGTCGTAGTGGCCGTCTTCGTTCTCGTCGCCCTGCTCGATTCGATCGCCTGGATCGGCGGTGGTGAGGGTGTCGCGGCGTACCAGCCGCGCAGCATCATCGACCGTGTCTTCCAGCCCGACAGCTTCAGGGAAGCGAGCTACTCCGCGCCGTTCGCAAGGACCGCCTTCTACGGCAGCCAGCCGCTCAAGCATCCCGGGGCGCACTGGTTCGGCACCGACATCCTCGGCCGCGACGTGGTCTACCGAGCGCTCAAGGGCGTGCGCGTGGCCCTGCTGATCGGCGTGTTCACCAGCCTGATCGTGATCCCCCTCGCCCTGCTGTTCGGCGTGGTGGCGGGCTACTTCGGCCGGCGCCTCGACGATGCCGTGTTCTTCGTCATGACTGTGCTGGCCTCGGTGCCGAGCCTGCTCCTGCTGATTGCGCTGATCACGGTGCTGGGCAAGGGCACGCTGCAGGTGTGCTTCGCGCTCGGCGTCACCAGCTGGGTGGGCTTCTGCCGGCTCGCCCGCGGCGAGACCCTCAAGCTGCGCGAGGCCGACTACGTCGCCTCGGCACGCGCGCTCGGCGTGTCCGATGCGCGCATCATCATGCGCCACATCCTTCCCAATCTCGCGCATCTCATCATCATCACGTTCGCGCTCACCTTCACGGGGCTGGTGCTGACCGAGACCATCCTGTCCTACCTCGGCGTCGGCATCGACGGCAGCTGGGGGCAGATGATCGACCAGGCGCGCAACGAGCTCTCCCGTACGCCCGTCATCTGGTGGAACCTTGCCGCCGCTGCGGTGCTGCTGTTCGCCCTCGTGCTCGCAGTCAACACCATTGCCGACGCTATGCGTGACATCGCCGATCCGCGCACGCGCAGGGAGACCCAATGAGCGCGCCCCTCAGCGGACCCATCCTGGCGATCGACCGCCTGGCTGTCTCCTTCCCTGCCGAGTCGGGGCGCGTGACGGTGGTGGACCGGGTGCAGCTCGCCATCGCACCGGGCGAGACGCTGGCACTGGTGGGCGAATCGGGCTGCGGCAAGTCCGTGACCGCACTTTCCATCATGCGCCTGGTGCCCCGCCCCGGCCGCATCGAGCCCGACAGCCGCATCCGCTTCGACGGCCGCGATCTGCTCTCGCTATCCGTGCCCGAGATGCGGGCGCTGCGCGGCGGGCAGATCGGCATGATCTTCCAGGAGCCGATGACGAGCCTCAACCCTGTCACCAGCGTCGGCCGCCAGGTGGAGGAGGCGATCCTCCTCCACGCCGCCATCTCCGCCGGCGAGGCGCGGCGGCGGACCGTCGAGCTGTTCGGCATGGTCGGCATCCCGGAGCCGGAGATGCGCGTCGACGCCTACCCGCACCAGCTCTCCGGCGGCCTCAAGCAGCGGGTGATGATCGCCATGGCCATGGCCATGCGCCCGCGCCTGCTCATCTGCGACGAGCCGACCACGGCGCTCGATGCCACCATCCGCGCCCAAATCCTGGAGCTGATCCGCAATCTAGCCGCTACCACCGGCACAGCGGTGCTGCTCATCACCCACGACTTCGGCGTGGTGAACGTGGTCGCGGACCGGGTGGCCGTCATGTACGCCGGCCAGATCGTGGAGGAAGGCACGCGCGAGGAGCTGCTGGCCCGGCCGCGGCATCCCTATACGCAGGGGCTGCTGCGCTCCATCCCGCGGCCGGAGGCGCGCGGCAGGAGGCTCGAGGAGATCAAGGGCGCCGTGCCGCGGCCGGGACAGTGGCCCGCCGCCTGCCGCTTCCACACCCGCTGCCCCGTCGCGATGGCCGGCTGCTACATCCACGACCCCGCGTGCAGCGACGTATCGCCGACGCAGAGGGCTTGGTGTCACCTCGTCGCAGAGGAATTGCGCCAATGACCGCCTCGGGGAACGACGTCCTCCTGGAGTTGCGCGGCCTGCGTACGTGGTTTCCGATCCGCACCGGCGTCCTGCAGCGCGTCGCCGGCCAGGTGAAGGCCGTGGATGGCGTGGACCTCGCCATTCGCCGCGGCGAGACCGTGGCGCTGGTGGGCGAGTCGGGCTGCGGCAAGACCACCGTAGGGCGCAGCGTCCTGCGCCTGATCGAGCCGACCGGCGGCAGCATCCGCTACGATGGCGTCGACCTCGCCGCTCTTACCTCCGCCCAGTTCCACCCCTACCGCCGGCGCATGCAGGTCGTCATGCAGGACCCAGGCTCAGCCCTCGACCCGCGCGCCACCGTGCGCGATTCCATCGCCGAGGGCATGGACGCGTTCGGCATCGGCGCCGGCCCCGAGGAGCGCACCGCCCGCGTCGCCGAGCTGATGCGCAAGGTGAGCCTCGATCCCGAGACCATGTGGCGCTACCCGCACGAGTTCTCCGGCGGCCAGCGCCAGCGCATCTGCATTGCCCGCGCGCTTGCCGTGGAGCCGGCGCTGCTCATCTGCGACGAGGCCACCTCGGCCCTCGACGTCTCCATCCAGGCCCAGATCCTCAACCTGCTTGCCGACCTGCAGGCGGAGGGGAATCTTGCCTACCTGTTCATCACCCACGACCTGGCCGTGGTGCGCTACTTCGCCACCCGCGTCGCCGTCATGTACCTGGGCCGCATCGTCGAGGAAGGGCCCACCGAGCGCATCTTCGCCGCGCCTCGCCACCCCTACACCAAGGCCCTGCTGGCGTCCGTGCCCTCGCTGGACCCGGCGCGGCGCCTCATCAGGCCCGCCGCCCTGGGAGACGTTCCGTCGCCTGCCAATCCACCCTCCGGCTGCGCCTATCACCCGCGCTGCGCGGTGCGCCTGGCCGAGTGCAGCCTCAAGGACCCGCCCGTCGTCTCATTCGCCAACGGCATGTGCCGCTGCGTGCTGGCCGCCGAGGAACGCGCGGAGCGATAGCGTCTCAGTTTACACTTGGGAAAGCCGGGCCAGCTTCGCGCCTCATGTAGAACTTGCGATCGTCCTCGTGCGTGATGCGGAAGCCCAATCTCTCATAGAGGCGCAGGGCCGGGTTCGTCTTCACAACCCCCAGAGTTACTGCCTGACCCGCGCGCGCCGCTTCATCTCCTATTCGATTGAGAATCTCGGTGCCGATACCCTGCCGCTGGTGAGCAGCATCCACAAACAGCTGTGCAAGGAACAGCGCTCCCTCGCGTGGCATGCTCTGCAGCCAGCCTATAGGGACGCCGTCGAGCGTGATGATGCGAACCTCTGTCGAAACCCATCGTTGGCGGAAGCTCGCGACCTGAGCATCCATGTCCAGGCTCAACTTTCGAATAACCTCTTCCATCCCCGCAAAATAGAGACTTGCGCAGTAATCGAAGTCTTGCGCCTGCGCGGGGCGGAGAGAGACCAGCGTTGCCCGCCTGCGGTCCGTCATGGGGTGCATGCCCTCCATTCGCCGACGGCAATACCGCCCTGACGGGCAACCGGCTCGCAGCCGCCCCAAAATGACGCCTGGCGGCTATCTCAAACCACGTTGATCAGCACGTAGAGGGCGATGCCCGCCATCAGCGAGAGGCCGAGCCCCGTGAGGAAGCCGAGCAGGTAGATGCGGCCGAAGCGTCCGCGCTCGGGCGGCTCCGGCAGCGGCGCCGGCATCGGGATCAACGCCGCCGGTCCATCCGAGGGAAACGGAGCAGGGTCGCCGTGCAGGTTGAACCGCAGACGACTCTGACCGGGCGCTATCGGCTCCTGCTGTCCGGGGTCGGTGTGCGCCAACACACGCTTGAGGTTGTCGAGGGCGTCGGCGGTTGCCTGCGCCTCCGCGGCGATCTTGTGCGCGGCGTCGAACATCGGCCGCGCCTCGGCCTCCGCCGGCTCCGCGTAGGCCGGCATGACCAGCGGCTCGGGAACCGCGCGCGCGTCGGCAGGCTCGGAAAGGCCGCGAAACTCCGGCGCAGCCACGGGCTCCCCATAGCCCAGAGCGATCGCAGGCTCCGAAGGCTCGGCGCGGCCAGGCATGACCAGCGGCTCGAGGAAGGGTGGAGGGCCTACGGCCTGGCCGGGCTCCGCAAGGTCCGGCAGTGCGGCCGGCCCGTCGTATGGCTGCGCGCCCGCGCCGTCAGGCTCGGAGAAGGACGGCGGCGCCAACCGGCCGGAGAACGGCAAGGAGCCCGCAACATCCGCAAATGGTGGCTCGCCACCATCCTGAGCGGGCGCATCCGGCCCAGCCGCGGGATAGGACGCCGCGTCCATTGCGCGCGGCCCATACGTGTCGAGTTCACCCGCCTGGGGCTCACCCGCCAGGGACGGGGAACGGTCGCCGTAAGATTCGTAAGGAGCGCTCTCCGGCTGTAGCACGGGCCGTGCCTGCGGCCGCTCGAGCATGGACATGTCCAGATCCAGCCCGCCGGCCTCCGCCTCATCCGCTTGGACCCCGTCCGGCTGGGTCCCGTGTGCTTGGGTCTCGGGTGCTTGGATCTCGGGTGCTTGGATCTCGGGTGCTGGGGACTCGGGCGCTTGGGGGCCAGGGTAGACGGGCGGAGGCGGCGCGCCGGCGGGCGCAGTTGCCGGGGGCGGGTGGCTCTCGGGCAACAGCGCGGGCCGCGTCCGTACCCGGATCTCGAGCATGGACATGTCCAGGGCCAAGGTAGGCGCGCCGGGGGCGGGCGGCTCCTCGACGAGCGGTGCGTTATCAGCGCTCTGTCCGGCGTCGCCGAGCGAATCGAAGAGCGACGAGATGCCCATCGGCGGCGTCGCGGCTAACGGCGCCGTCTCGGGTGACGCCCCGGCCGCATCGGGCTCGGCGCCAACCGCCGGGGCAATCTCCGGCGACGGTGCCGCGAGGCTCGCCTCGGCCGGCCCCTCGCCGGACCGCGGGAGGAGGCTAGCAGGCGGCGCCACGGGGAATGAGTCTATGATGGCGTCGAGGGATTGCGCCACGTCGGCAAACCCCGACGCCACTGCACTGGCGGATCCTGCAGGGACTGCGGGAGCTGCCTGTCGTATCGGATCTGCCTGCCCCTCGGCCACCTCGGGCTGGGGCGGCACGGCGGGCTGTGCCGAAGCGGCCGGCTCGGCAGCACCCTCGGCGTTCGCCGGCGCAGGCGGGGAGCCGGCCAGCGCGTCAACCAGGGAGCCGTCGCCGAACATGTCCCGGCGCGCTGTTGCAACGGCCTCCGTGTCCCGCAGGCGGATGCCCGCACGGCGCGGCTGGTCGCTCGCCCCGTCCTCGGGATCCGTCGGCACTTGCGCGTCCTGCATTGCGACTCTCAACGCTGCTCGTCACCCCGGCTCGCCATCCCAGAGCGTGCTGCCGGATCAGCCCTTGCCGATGCCGGTGATGCGATCCAGGAGGCTCATCCTGCGCCGCTCGCCGGCAGGTATCGTCGCCGTTTGGGGCATCTCTGCGGCTACGGCCGCAGACGGGGCGTGGGGCGGCTGAGCGTCGCGGCCTCCATCCACACCTCCGTTGCCGGGGGTCATGCCGATGGCGGGGGGCTCCACCGCCGCCGCCGGCTCGGGTCTGCGCGCGGGCACCTGGTCCACCCGGTCCGCCACGCTGCGGCGCTGCCCGTCCCGGCCCGCGCGCCGCGCCTGGCCCGACGCCGGCACCGTGCCTGAGCCGATCCGGCGCATCTCATCCATGAAGTGCGCGGCCTGATGCGCCAGCCGCTCGTTGGCCGCCGCCAGCTCGGCCCGGAGCTTGGCAATAGTGGCGACCTGACGCTCGGCCTGGGCCTCGGCCGAGCCCGCCCGCGCCTTGAGCGCCATCCGGCTGTTGGCAAGCCCCGTCCGCTCGTCGGGCTGCTCGAATACCGCCAGCGCCGCCTTGAGGCGGGCGATCTCGCCGGCCTGGTCCTCGATGCGCGCCTTCAGGATGCGCACCTCCCTCTCGCGGTCGCCCGCCCGGCCGGGCTCCGCAGACGCTCCCGTGCGCGCCAGCTGCAACGTGCGCTCCGCTTCTGACAGGGTCTCCCGCAGACGGCCCATCTCCCTCTCTCCGACCTCCGGGCTCTCGGCCAGTCCCATCCCGGTTGCGGGAGCGCCGGCGCCGTTCGCAGAGGCGGCTGCGGCCGCGGCCACCGGGAAGCCTTCGCCCAGCCGGCGCTGCAGGCGATCGATCAGCGCCGCCTGCTCGCGCGTCTTGGTGCGCAGCGCCTCCGCCTCGGCCCGCAGCGCCACCTCGCTCTCCGGCTCGGTGGCGCCGTCGCGCCGCCTGCGGCCGCCCTTGGCGGCCAGCGCGCTGCCCAGCCGCTCGATCTCGGCCGATCTCTGGGCGTTGATGGAGGACGCCTCCTCCAGCGCTGCCCTCTGGCGCTTGGCACCCTGGGCCAGCTCCGCAATCTCCCGGTCGCGGTTGGACAGGAGGTGCTTGGCCTCGGCCAGCCTGGCCTCCACCTTCGGCAGCCGGTCTGCCACCGTCTGCTCCAGCACGCGCCGTGCGTTCTGGTTCTCGTCCAGCTCCGCCTTGATGGCCACCATGCCCGTCTCGAGCGCAGAGATGCTGGCATCGCGGCGGTTGATCTCGATCAGCTGGCGGGCGCGCTCCAGCTTGGCCTGCTCCAGCTGAGTCTCCAGCTTGTGCACCCTGATGGCGTACGAGGCACGCAGGCGGTCGAGGTCGGCCTTGATCTCGGGCTCGCTCACCGGCAGGGCGTCCTTCAGCCGCCTGGTCGTGAGTCGCACCGCCCGCGACCACAAGGCCGAGGCCAGCAAAAGGCCCAGCAGACTTGCAGCCAGGAAGCCCAGGGCCACCAGCATGGCGGATTGAATGGAGATCACTGGCGCATCCTTGGCCTCAAGAGCAGCCGGTGTGGCAAGACCATTGCAGCTCGCCTGACGTCCCCGCCGGTTCCGCCGCTGGCCGTTGGTAGCACAAAATTAGAGCCGCAAGCTTCCCCCTTCAGCCACAATGTCGGCTTTGGGCTAACTGCGGTCTAGAACGGGAACCAAGTCGGCGACGGCGTGTACTTCAGGTATCCGATGTTGGCGCCCAGGCGCAGTCCGACACCCGTCCGGATCGGGGCAGTGACAATATCGCCACTCTTCTGGAATGTCAGGCCGACGCCGCCCACAATGTAGGCCGAGCCGTCCACCCCGGCAAAGCGCTGGTAGATGTCGGAAGGACCACGCAGGTTGTAGACGAGCACCATGACCTTGGACCCGTCGCCGCCCACATCGTAGCCGATCGACGGCCCCTGCCAGTAGACGCGATGCGTGCCCGCATCCTTGGTGTACAGGATCCCCTCGCCGTAACGCACACCCGCAATGAGGGCGCCGCCCGCGTCCTGGCCCAGGATGTAGCCGTTGGGGCGGCCCTGCTGCTGGAAGGCGTACTCCACCACGCCGGCGAGACCTTTGGTGATCGAGCCGAAGAAGCGGTGGCCGGTATCGAGGATCTCGTTGGAGGAGTAGGTGCGGTCCGGGCCGTCGTAGCCATAGGGCCCTGGAGCGGCGTAGGGGCCGGGATACGGCTCGCCGGGCCCGGGCCCCCGGGGCTCGGCCCCAGGCGGGTAGTAGGGCTCACCCGCAGGGGGCCGCGGCGGAGAATAGGGCTCGGGCGGCGGCAGGGTGCGCGGCGGGCGATAGGCATCGCCCGCCGGGGGCGGCGGCGCGCCCTGCCAGGGCGGCGGGCCCTGGGCCGGGGCGGGCGCCACCATCGACAGGACGGTCAGCGCCACCAGGACGCCCGCCAGGGCGAGTGCATAGCGTGGTGCAGGCATAGGTTGGCTCGACGACTTCTTCAGATTTGCTCCCCCCTGTGCCGCCACCGGAACGCCCTGCGCCGAAGGTCGGTTCCGCGGGTGCACACGCTGTCCGGAGCATTCGCGGCAAAGTGTTACCAAAGTGTGGCCGAGTCGCCGGCTGGCGTCACGTCGGCCTGAGAACGCATTGCCAAGCATGGGCGGCCAACCCATGGGCCGCCCACCGGCAACCTTGAGCCATGGCTAGGCCGGGTGCCGCGCCGGCAGCGGCGTGCGGCCCCAGGCGATGAAGCCGCCCGAGTTACGGAAGCCCGGCTTGCCGTAAAGCAGCGGGCTGCCGTCGAAAGCGGTCACGGTGCCGCCTGCGCCAACGAGCATGGCATGGCCGGCGGCGGTATCCCACTCGCTGGTGGCGCCGGCGCGCGGGTAGACATCCGCCTCGCCGCGCACCATGAGGCCGAACTTGAGCGAGGACGGCAGCGACCGGCGCTCCACGATGGAATAGCCGTCCAGAAAGCGCTGCGTCGCTTTGTCCAGATGAGTCTGGCTCACCAGCGCGCGCAGCGCGTTCGGGTCCGGCACTCGCGTACGCAGAGGCTCGAGCGTGCAGTCCGCCAGGGTGCGCGCTCCGCTTGTGGGCGCAAGCCGGATCGCCGCCACCTCACCCGGCCCGACGGTCACGTAGAGGTCGTCGAGGGCCGGGGCGTAAAGCAGGCCGAACACCGGGCTGCCGTCCTCGATCAGCGCGATGTTGATCGTGAAATGCGGCTCGCGCCTGATGAACGGCTTGGTGCCGTCGAGCGGGTCCACGAGAAAGAATGTTCCCTCCACAGCCGGGATGTTGCCTGCGGCTGCCGCCTCCTCGGAGACCACGGGGACGCCGGGCGCCACGCGCGCCAAGCCCTCCAGGATGATCGCCTCCGATTCCTGATCCGCGACAGTGACCGGGCTCTTGTCGGCCTTGGTCTGCACGACGACGCCGGCGGCGAGGTGGCCTATCTGCACCCGCGCGGCGGCGAGGGCGACGGAAAGGAGGCCGTCGGCCAGGAATCTGAAGTCCTTCGCCTGCATGGCTCCCATCTAGGCAATTGAACGGCCGCGGGGCGCGCCTTGCTTGAGGTGCCCACAGAACGCCGCCGTGTTGTGACGAAAAAGCAATACCGAGGGGCAACCGCGACAGCTCGCTTGGCAGCGGCGCCACGAAGCGTGTATCAAGATTCAACGCATGCGCAAGCGGTCCCGTTGGCTCGCGTCGATGTTTCGCGTCTGAGGGCCGCCGGCTTGGACGCATCATGCCAAGCAGGGGGCTTATTTTTGATGGACGACCGCGCTCAGCCCAGCGATCTGGAGCTTGCGGCTCTCATCTCGAGCAAGATCTGCCACGACCTGATCGGTCCGGTCGGTAACATCAACAACGGGCTGGAGATCCTCGACGAGGAGGACGACGCCCAATCGCGCAACTATGCCCTCGATGTCATCCGCAACGTGACGGAGACGGCATCCGCGCGGCTGCAGTTTGCCCGCTTCGCCTTCGGCGCCACCGATTCGGCCGGCGCCAGGATCGACCTCACCACCGCCGAGGAGCTGAGCCGCGGCCTGATCGGCAACGGCAAGCACAAACTTGCCTGGCGCGGGCTGAAAGGCCAGATCGCCAAGGACAAGGCCAAGCTGCTGCTCAACCTGGTGGCCATCGCGCCCACCGCCATCCCGCGCGGCGGCGAGATGGTGGTGGAGATCGCCGGTACGCTGGCCAACCCGGGCTTCGTCGTGCGCTGCCACGGCCCCAGCGCCCGCCCGCCGCAGTATCTGGGCGATTTCGTCAACGGCCCTGCGCCGCCCATCAACGCCATGACCATCCAGGCCTACTACACCCTGCGCCTGGCCGCGGCCTCGCGCATGCGCCTCGCCGTCGCCAAGGACGGCGCCGATGTGGTGTTGACGGCCAGGCCCGAGTCCAGGGGCCAGGTTTCAGGGTTCAGGGATTAGGGTCGTCTGTCCCCTGAAACTTGGCCCCTATAACCTGAAACCTGGGATGGCCGCGCCACCAGCGTGACGCCGGCGAGGATCAGGGCGAAACCCAGCACGTGATAGGGCTCGATGGTCTCGCCCAGGAACGTGGTGGCCAGCAGCGCGCTGAACAGCGGGATGGTGTGCAGAAACGCGCTCGCCCGCGATGCGCCGACGATATCGACCGCGTGGTTCCAGGCCACATAGGCCAGGATCGTGGTGATGAAGGTGGCATAGAGCACCGTGTTCACGGTCAGCCACGTCGGCTGCAGGCGGTAGCCATAGGCAAACTCGCCGACGGCGAAGGGCAGGTTGCCGAGGGCGGAGAGCACCGCCATCGCCAGCATGAAGGTGGTGGCGTGCACGCTCGGCCGCACCCGCAGACACGCAGCATAGACGGCCCAGAGCGACATGTTGGCGATGATGATGAGATCGCCGCCGTTGAAGCTGAAGCCCGCCAGTCGTCCCAGGTCGAGCCGGCTGACGATGGCGAGCACGCCCATGAGCGAGACCAGCACGCCGGCGAGCTGCAGCGGCGCCAGCCGCTCGCGGAACAGCAGCCAGCTCGCCGCCACGATGAAGGCCGGGGCCACGGAGCCCACCACGCCCATGTTGAGGGCGGTGGTGAAGTGCAGGGCCACGAATTGCAGCGTGCCGAAAGCGCCGCCGCCGGTGATGGCGAACAGCAGCATCAGCCACGGCTGGCCCCGGACTTTGGGCCAGTCGCCGCGCAGATAGGGCAGGGCGAACGGCAGCACCGCCAGCGCCACGATGATCCAGCGCACCACGGCCATGCTGGCGGGCGGCACGTGGCCTCCTGCGGCGCGCGCGATGGCGTGATTGCCGGCCCAGCAGAAGGCCGCCAACGGCAACAGCAGGAAGGCGGCGGCCTGCGAGCGGTGGAAGGGTGGCACCGGGGAGCCCTGAATGGACGCGCAACGAACGGTCAATTGCACGCGCTGTGGGCAGTCACAAGCCTCGGAGCGGCCGGCAGCCATGCGGCCCGGTCGGACCTCTCCTCCAAGCCTTTGGCCGCAGGCGCGACACGTCTCGCACTACTAGTTCGGCGTGTCCGGCTGCGCACGGGCGGCAGCCTTCGATTTCGCCGGCCGCTCCATGTCGTGAACCGACTGCTGCAGCCGCCCCAGCCGGCTGCGCGCGATCATCTCGGCATGGCGATAGCACTGCGCCTCGTAGTCGAGCTGGCGCAGCCGGGCGTCGGCATCGGAGTCTGCTGTCGCAGCTGACGCCGACTGCTTCTGCGATGCGCTTCGGCTCCTCGCATCGCACTTGGGCGGCGGCTGCGGCTTGAGCAGGGCGGTTTCCGGCATGGGGGCGACATCGCAGCCCGCAAGGAGGGCGCCGCCCAAAGCCGCGGCCAGGACACGGGTCGGCCAGAGGGATCGCGGCCTTCCCCGGCGGGACTTGAGCCACATCGCCCCAGCCGCGGCGCCGGGCCGCGGAGCAACACCCATACGCATGCAACGCCCCTGCAGTGCTCCCGTTGGCGGCCAGGATACGGGGAGGATTGTGTTGGGAGCTGGGGCGGGAGTGCTCATGGCGAGCACTCCTGGCCCACGGTCAGCAACGGGTGCACCACAGGTTGTACATTCCGCTGAAGGTGTGCGGGTTGGCCTCCTCGAACCGGGCCCAGCAGTCCAAGGTGCCAGGCCAGGCTTGGTCGGGGAAGGTCTGGCGGAAGCGGGCGAGCACGCCGCGCTCGAGCTGGAAGCCGCGGAAGGCGAGGCCGTGCTCCGCCAGGAACTGCCCGATCTCGGGCAGCGTCAGCGGATGCTCGCTGACATGCAGGGCAAGGTCGCGGAAGTTGCTCGCCGTATAGAAGTCGCGGCTTATCTTGAGATCGCCGCCCAAGGTGCCAGCATGGGTGCCCGCCGGCCGGTCGAGCAGGACCTGCCGGAACGCGCGCAGCGCCTCGTCGCTGCAGCCGGGGCCGGGATAGGCCGGATCGCTGCGCAACGCCCGCAGGCCGCGCCGGGCGATCGCACTGTAGAGCCCGACGAGCATCAGCCCGCCTCCGGCCAGGCAGGCAAGCAGCGCGCGCCAGCCGCGAAACGGCTCGGCCAGGTGATGCAGCACGCCGGTGCATTCGATCACCTGGAAGCGCCCTACCAGTTGCAGGTCGGCATCGTCCAGACTTTGTAGATCCGCCTGGGCAAACGCGATGTTGGTGGCGCCGAGCCGCTCGGCCATGCGCGCCGCGTAGGCGAGGCTGGCGGCGGAGAGATCGATGGCCAGCACCCGTGCCTCAGGCCCATAGGCCAGCGCCGCCTGCACGGCCTGCTGGCCGGTGCCACAGCCGGCGATCAGCACGTCGAACGGGCGATCCAGGAACGCCAGCTCGTCCGCGGTGAAGTAGTGCCCCAGGCCGCGGCGCAGCCTGGCGGGCGTGAGCAGCCCGACGCTGGTCCAGCGCGGGTAGGGACTGGCTTCGTACTGCTGCGCCACCGCGCGCGCCGTCGGCTCCACGATGGCCCCGAGCCGCGGCAGCCGCCTGCGTCGCTCGCGCTCGTCGGCGGCGTCGGCGACGTGCCGCGCCACGACATCGCGCAGCGCGCGAGGACGGATGGCCTCCGCCTCTCGCGGCCCCGCCTGCTCACCGAGCAGGATGGAGAACGGCTGATAGAGCGCGCCGAGGAGGAGCTTGCGCCCCTCGCCCGGATCGCCGGCGAGCAGAGCCGTGGCGCGCAGGCCGATCTCGGCCACGCGCCGCGCCTCCTCGTCGGTCACGGCCCAGACGTGCTCGTTGATCTGGCACTGCTGCGCCAGCGCCAGGGCGAAATCGAACAGCGCCCGCTCCTCAAGGCGGCGCGCCGGAGCCTCCAGCAGGAAAACGCAGCGCAGCGCAGTCAGCAGCCGCTCGAGCTCTGGGCTGCGGAACACGCCGGTGCGCAATGCCTCGAGGAGTAAATCGTCCTTCAGCAGCGGCGCCGTCCTGCCGAGGCAGAGCCCGCGCGCGGTGGCAAGCCAGCCCTCGGTCCGGCCTTGGGTGAGCGCCGCTGCCAGCGGCCCGGCGCCGGCGAGATGGCGCATGACGATCTCGGCGATCAGCTCCCGGTCAACGGTATCGTGGCGCAGCGCCGCCCTGAGCCCGGCGGGATCGAGCGGCTCGTCTCCAGGAAGATCGCAGCGACCCGCCAGCAGCGAGAGCCGGCGCGCTGCATCGGCCATCCCGGGGTCCAGGCGCAGAGCCTGCGTGAGGATGGCACCGGCCGCGCCGAGCTCGCCCAGGGCCTCCTGCACCACGGCCAGGCGATAGCGGTGCATGGGATCGCCACGGTCCGCCCGCACGGCTTGAGCGAAGCAGGCCCTGGCACCCTCCAGGTCTCCGAGGTCCACCGCAGCGGAGCCCCGCTCCGACCAGCTGGGCTCGCGTTTCCTCTGAGCGGTGGGTGATGGCACTGACGTCCCCCATTCAAGTGGACAGACCCATGCGACCCATCACCGGCCGATCTGGCCCGTCAAGACCACGAGCGAGTTATGCGCTACAAAGGTGTCAGACCCTCCGGGTCTGACACCGTATGACAACTGGCGTAGGAGCCACGGTGTCAGACCCAGAGGGTCTGACACCGGTTTGAGGGAGAACCCGATGAAGCTCGATGACGCCCAGAAGATCGTCGCCACGGCGCTCACTGCCGCGCGGCAGCGCAACTTCAAGCCGCTGGCGGTGGTGGTGCTCGATGCGCGCGGGGCGCTGCGCGCGCTGGCCGCGGAGGACGGGACCAGTCTGAAGCGCGCCGAGGTCGCCATCGGCAAGGCCAACGGCGTCCTCGCCATGGGGGTGGGCTCGCGCCGGCTGGCCGCGATGGCTGCCGAGCGGCCCTACTTCCTGGCCGCCGCAACCCACGCCGTCGGCGGATCGCTCGTCCCGGTGCCGGGCGGCGTGCTGGTGAAGGATGCGGCCGGCGCCGTGGTGGGCGCCGTCGGCGTGTCGGGCGATACCTCCGACAACGACGAGATCGCCGCGCTCGCCGGCATCGAAGCGGCAGGCCTGAAGGGCGATACGGGGGCCTGAGGCACGCGCATGCCGGAGCTGCCCGAGGTCGAGACGGTGCGCTCAGGGCTGGAGCCCGTGCTCACCGGGCGCCGCTTCGTGCGCGTGGAGCAGCGCCGCCCCGACCTGCGCTTCCCGCTGCCGGAGCGGTTCGCCGAGCGCCTGACCGGCCGCCGCGTGCTGCGGCTCGACCGGCGCGCCAAGTATATCCTGGTCCACCTCGACCGGGACGAGGTGCTGGCCGTGCACCTCGGCATGACCGGGCGGCTCATCGTCTCCAACGGCGGCCCCGAGCGGGACCTGACGCTCGGCCAGTACGTCTACGAGCACGGCAAGGACGCCAAGCACGACCACTTGGTGTTCACCATGTCCGGTGGCGCGGTCGTCACCTACAACGACGCCCGGCGGTTCGGGTACATGACGCTGATCCCGGAGCGGGAGCTCGCTCAGGATGCGTTCTTCGCCGGGCTCGGCGTGGAACCGCTGGGCGACGATCTCAACGGCGCCTATCTGGCCAGGCGCGCGCTGGGGCGGAAGGCCGACCTCAAGGCCTTCCTGATGGACCAGCGGATCGTCGCCGGCCTCGGCAACATCTACGTCTGCGAGGCCCTGTTCCGGGCGGGCCTCGACCCCTGGAAGCCGGCCTCGCGGCTGGCGACGCGAACGGGCAAGCCGACACCCGCAGCGGAGCGGCTGGCCGCCGAGATCAAGGCGGTGCTCAGCGACGCCATCCGCGCCGGCGGCTCCACGCTGCGCGACTACAAGCGCGCCGACGGCACCAGCGGCCTGTTCCAGAACGAGTTCGGCGTCTACGGCCGCGAGGGCGAGCCGTGCGCGAGGTCCGGTTGCCTGGGCACTGTGCGGCGCAAGGTGCAGGGGGGGCGGTCTACATTTTACTGTGCGATGTGTCAGCGGTGACCGCTCAGACCTCTGTCCCCGCAGAAATGGAGCGTCGACCTGTGCGGGAACTTGTGGCCATGCACGGCGCCGCCTTCTGCATGCTGCTCGGCTCGCGGGGAGTCGCGGTCGCGCAGGAACGGTCGCAACTCGTCGATATCGGGGTGATCCTCAGCCTGTCCACGGACGACAGGCCGATGCCGCACATGACTCCGCCTTTTTGGACGCCATCTCCTGATCAGCTTGCGCAACTCGAGGCGCAACTGAAGCCGTACCTGGACGGCTCTCACCAAGGAAAATGGATCGCCGAGCTTGGCGTCTACAAGCGGCAGTATGTCGGCTACACAGAGCGTGGCAAAAGACGGATTTTCGTGAATAGCTTTTGCGAACAGTTTTGGAAGAGGGAGGAGTCCTGGCGCGACCAACTCGTCATCGTATTCGATGGTGGACCTTGTTTCCATAGCGTGCACTACGACACGTCGAGCAGCCAGTTCGACCGGCTGCAAATCAATGGTCCTTGGAGATTTTGACTGGCAACACCCACATGGGTGCTGCGTGACGAGCGATCGTAGGTGCAATAGGCCGTCAGGACGTATTGCACCGATCCCTGCACTGGGCTTGATCGACGGTAGCTCGGTGCAATGCGGCTTCGGCTTATTGCACCCTACGATCCTCTCGGCGGCGTGCGCACCATGGGGGTGGATTATTGGTCCACTCCGGGCGACGGGGATAGCTAATCCGGACTCACTATGTATGTAGACGGAAGATGAATGTTGGCGTGCCATATGGCATACTGCGCGCGCCTCGGAAGATCGGGCGGCGCCGCTGCAGCGGTGGTGTCCGGACTGGGAGCCGGGGTGCCGTGGTCCGGTGCGTCGGCTGGCTGGTGGATAGACCGTCCAAGCGCCAGCGCTCCCGGGAAAGCCTCCGGACTGGGTTGGAGGTGGAAGCGGGTGCTCCCTCGGCGCAGAGTCGAGGCTAGTGAGCCCGGATACGGCGAAGTCGAGCCTCCGATACCCCGCAAGGCTGGTGGATAGGCCTATCCAAGCGCCGGGCGGCCGTCGGAGACGACCGAGCAGGGCGTTCTTCGTGCCCCTCGCGATAAGGTCAGAGGCCAACGGGCGCGAGCCTGGACGCCCTGCTCCTCCCGTCGTGGGCGAACAGCGAGAAGCGGGTGACGAATAGGGCGGCTTGCAATGTATATACGCCAAGGACGCGTACTCGACGCTCCCCTCAGCCGCTGCGCCAGGCTAGCAGAAGGGATGGACGCATGGCACGGGAAGCAGTCAACTGCCCCCCGGATCACCTGAATGGAGCACGCCCATGGCCTACGAGACCATCATCGCAGAAACGAAGGGCCGCGTCGGCCTGATCCGGCTCAACCGACCGAACGCCCTCAACGCGCTCAATGCCCAGCTGATCGACGAACTGTCCCAGGCGCTGGACGCCTTCGAGAACGATGCCGGCATCGGCTGCATCGTCATCACCGGCAGCGACAAGGCCTTCGCCGCCGGCGCCGACATCAAGGAGATGCAGGCCAAGACCTACATGCAGGCGTATAAGGAGGACTTCATCTCCAGGTGGGACCGGGTGGCCCGCGCGCGCAAGCCGGTGGTCGCGGCGGTGGCCGGCTTCGCGCTGGGCGGGGGATGTGAACTCGCCATGATGTGCGACATCATCATCGCCGCCGACACGGCCAAATTCGGCCAGCCGGAGATCAGGCTGGGCGTGATGCCGGGCTCGGGAGGCACGCAGCGGCTGATCCGGCAGGTCGGCAAGGCCAAGGCCATGGAGATGTGCCTGACGGGCCGCATGATGGACGCCGCCGAGGCCGAGCGCGCCAATCTGGTGGCACGCGTGGTGCCGGCCGCCTCCCTCATGGAGGAGGCCATGAAGACGGCCGAGACCATCGCCTCCATGTCGCTCCCGGTGGCCATGATGACCAAGGAGAGCGTCAACCGCGCCTACGAGACCTCGCTCAACGAGGGCATCCGCTTCGAGCGCCGGGTGTTCCATTCCCAGTTCGCGCTGGCCGACCAGAAAGAGGGCATGGCCGCCTTCGTCGAGAAGCGCAAGCCCGGCTTCACGCATGGCTGACGGGGGGCAGAACGGGTCTGGCGGGGCGGCCGGCTGGCTGCGGCGCAGCAAGGGCGCCGTCAACCTGAGCCGGCGCCATAATTTGTGCTATATTACCTATCCCTATTGGCTCCGGCATTCGCAGGGGCCGCGATCAGGGCGCCCCGCCATCTGGATTCAGCCGCCGCGGAGAGTGGCTGCCGGGCGGGGGAGCATAGGCATCGGCGAGCCTCGGCGGACCGAAACTTGCAAGTCCTTTCAATGGACTTGCAAAGGACTGGAAGGCAGGCGTACGCAGGCAGGTCTACGCAGAGTGCAGTTGAGCTTCGAAGCAGGTCTTATTTCGTAGTCGATCGCGACAGTTTGGGTCGGGGGCGCGGATTCCAAGCGTCGGCGTAGCGTGAGGGGAGCCATGGTGAGGGATGCTTATTCGGCGGGCAGCCAACCGCAGCAAGCCGAGGGCGGTGCCGGCACACAACCGCTTGACCTGCACAGCAGCACCGCGAACCTGACACAGGAACTCTCTCAACTTCTCGCTGCATCGATCGCCCAGGGACAGGCCGCGAAGCGTGCGGCAAGCCCGGCCGCGGCCGGTGCGGAGCTTGCCAACCTGCAGGCCCTGGTCACGGCCTCCGTCTCGCACAGTCAGCGGCCCGTTCAGCCCACCTTCCGCGACGGCCTGTCCTCCCTGTCCTATACGCGCCCGGCACAGGCGCCCATGCCGCCGCCGGCGCCCGCTCCCGCACCCTCCATGGTCGTCGCACCGCCCCCCGCCGTCACTGTCGGCGGCCTGCTGGTGGCCGAGCCGCACGACGAGGAGCCGATGCCGATCCCGTCGACGTGGCGCCAACCCATGCCGAACGATGACGAGCGCTGGTATCGCCAGCAGCTTGGAGCGGCAGGCCTCGGCTTGGTCGCCGGCCTCATTGTGGTGGTGCCGGCGGTGCTGTGGCTGAGCGGTTGGCTGGGCGGCCCACAGACCAAGCCGCAGGTCGCGCGCACCCAGCCCGCGGCGGAGACGGCTCCCGTCAAGATCGCCGAGGTGCAGCCCGTGAAGGTGCGCATCGCCACCGCCTCGGCCGAAGCCCGCGTCCCTCCGGCACCCGAGCCCCGCACCACCGTCGCGCCGCGGCAACTGGAGGTTCCCGTCGCGCCGTCGGAGCCCCCGCCGGCCCGTACCCGCTCGATCGTCGAGCCGCCTGTCGTGATGGCACCTCCGCCGGTGGTGGCGGCGGTGGCGCCGAGGCCGGAGCCGCCCCCCGTGCCCGTGCGCTCCCGCGCCGACGATCTGCTGACGCAGGCCAAGCGCCTGATCGAGGGCAAGGACATCATGGGCGCGCGCGAGGTGCTCCAGGCCTCCGAGACGGCGTCGTCAGGCTCGCTCATGTTCATGCTGGCCGAGACCTTTGACCCAAGCATGCTCGCCATCTGGCAGGTGAAGCCCGACGGCATCACGGCCAACCCCGAGCGCGCCAGGGCCCTCTATGCCAAGGCCCGCGACCTGGGCGACCCCAGGGCCCAGCAACGGCTCGAGTGGCTGAAATAGCCGCCCGTTGTCATTCCGAGCGTCGTCTCCCCTGCCGGTCGTCCCGGCCGGCCGACGGCTGTGGCGGCGGCTCGCCCCGACTTGCAGATGCTGGCGCGAGCGGTTTCCGCGCGCTCCGCCGGGGCACAGATCCGTCCTCCCCCGAACGGGCCTGGGTCTCGGCCCTCTCGCGACAAAGCACGGGTCTCCAAACCCTTGCTCCCACTTCTGCAGCGTCCCCACTTTGCAGGACGTTGTAATTGCAACTGACTGAGAGCTCAGTCACTTGACTGAACCGCATCCAGTGGGGTGTTCGATTATTCAGTTGGGCGTTCGATTTTTCCGTGGCCCCACTACCCGAGGTTATTCCCCTCCAACGCCGCGCCCCCGCCGCTACCGCGCGGCTTGGCCCGCCTCGCGGCTTGCAGATCGTGCTTAACTGACTGACTACTCGGTCACGAATGCAAGGATCTGCTCTTGTTCGCCCTTGTTCAGGCAGCGGAGTGAGCTTCCGTCCTCTCGGCCACGAGCATGCGCCGGCGAACCTCAGAACGTCGCTGACGAGCAAACGCGGATCGGGCAGCCCCTCCCCCGCCCACGCCTTCACGCGACGGCCCCTGGCGGGTGAACTTCGAGCTTTCCGCGCCTCCTCTTGTCGCTTGCTTGAGCGTCGCTTGCTTGACAATGCAACCGCAGGTCATAGGATGTGTGCGGTTAGCTAACATCCTCTAACATCTACCATGCAAAACATCTAACGACCTCCGACATCCGCCATGCCGAGCCGCGCCCCGAAGCAGAATGGCGAAACGCGCTCGGCCTCGGTCGGCCTGCGCATCAAGCCAAGCCTCAAGGCGGCCCTGGAACGGCTGGCCCGCGCCGAGGAGAGAACGCTCAACTTCTACGTCGAGCGCATTCTCGAGGCCCACGTGGAGGCCCAGGTGGGAGCCAAGAGGAAGAAGGGCCGGCGGCGATGAATACGCTCCGATCCCGGATGGCGACCGGCCCAGCCTGAGGAGTGCGGACGCGTGCTCATTCCATACAAGTTTCTCGTTCCCCTCCTGCTCTTCGTCCTGCTGACGGGGGTGGTGATCGGCGACCGCCTGGCGGCGGAGGCCCAGTTTGGGGGCGGCCCCGCCTACGATGGCCGGTCCGGCGCCTGCTCGGGGCTTGCGTCCGCGAGCCTCCACAACTGCGTGCACCGCCTCGGGTCCCTGCGCACCGCCGATGGGCGGCCGGGCCGCTCGGGCGGAGCATCCGGCTGCCCCGGGTGCCGGGAGACCTCGCCGCGTGGGCGCGATACCGCTTGCGCGTTCGAGGGAGATGACCGGGACGGAAGAGGTGCCGGCGACTGATGCCGCCCCAGCTGAACTTTGACCACCCCGGCAGTCGGCAATTGACTGTCGGGTATCGCTGCTTCTGCGACTGCCGAAGCCCGACTGCCGACTGCCGGAAACTCCGGTGAGTCCGAATTTTCCGTGGGACGGTATGAGACCCGTCGTGCGGCAGCTCACCGGCCGCGCCGCCTTCCGCCGGCCGCAGCGCGCACCTTGTCGGGCTTGACGTAGCCCTTGTGGCGTTCGATGGCCGCTTCCTCCCAAGGATGCGCACGGCACTTGCAGGCGGGATCGTAGGAGGCGCGGTAGAGAAACGCAGTGCGCAGGCCCTTGTAGGGTTGGCCGTCGAGGCTCACCATGTCCTCAAGCTCACCACCCGGGTTGGGGTAGTAGTAGAGCGCGACGGAGCCGTCGCAGCTCCTGGCACACATCCCGGCGTCGTGGCCGAAGCGGTCCTTCACCGTGGCGAAGCTCACCGGCCAGTAGTACCCATCGCAGAGGCGCACGCACATGGTCCGATAGGTCCCGCCGGCGGTCTGGCCTGCTGCGCCCCGAGGTGGGGTGCCAGGCGCGGACTGCGGCATCGGGCGGTACTCCGGCTGGCGCGGGCGGCGCGGGGCACTCTGCGGCCCTGGGCCGAACAGGCCCTCCAGGAACGAGAACGGCCATCCCCCACTGCTGTTGGCCTGCCGCACGCGTGGCGGCCCCTCGCGCAGCGCCAGCCCGCCTGCAAGCTCAGGCGCCCGCTCCCGCACGACCGCCGGCGCCGCGACCAGGCCACTGCCGTAATGGGCGGCGCAGGTCCCGGCCACACCCAGCGCTGCCAGCACCGCAACGGCGTGGACGGCCAAGGTTGTGAGATTTCGCGGACGCACGATCGCTTAAGCCGGCGCTCTGATTTGCAACCTCGGCCAAGCTATCGGTGACACCGCCACATGGGGGATCGGCACAATTCCCTAAAGCGGGCTCGGGAATTGGGGATCAATCGGGGGGAGGAGGAAGCTCGAACCGTGGAAACCGACTTCCGAAACCTGAACCATGAAACCCGACAACCGCTTTTCACGCCTCGATGATCTTATTGCGAATGGCGTAGCGTACCAATGCGGCGGCGGACGTGAGATTGAGCTTGCGCATGGCGGCCGCGCGGTGAGTCTCCACCGTTTTCACGCTGATGTTCAGAATATTGGCGATCTGCTTGTTGCTGTTGCCCTCGGCAATCAGCTGGATGACGCCACGCTCGCGCGAGCTCAGCACATTCTCGGCCGTGCCCGCCTTGGTCAGATAGGACTCGAGCAGCGTCTCGGACACCTTGGCGGTGAAGAACGGCCTGTGCACGGAGAGCGACTCGATGGCGGCGAGCAGCGAGTGCTTGGCGTCCGACTTGAGAAGGTAGCCGCGCGCGCCAGCCTTGAGCAGGTCGTAGATCAGCTTCTCGTTGTCGTGCATCGTGAAGATCAGGACCTCCACGGTGGGCACGCGGGCGCGGATCTGGCGTGTGGCCTCCACACCGTTCACCAGCGGCAGGGCATAGTCGAGCACCGCAACCTCGGGCTTCAGCTCGATGGCTTTGCGGATCGCCTCCTTGCCGTCGGCGGCCTCGCCTACGACCTCCCACCGAGGCTGTGCCTCCAGGATGGAGCGGAGACCCGACCGGACGACCTCGTGATCGTCCGCAATCATGATTCGTGTCATGAGCTACTCTGCAAGAAGGGCCGGTCCGGACAGCGCGCTAGCCTACAGAGTTGCCCCCGATTTGAAATCGGCAGTTTCCCGGAAGCTTAAGAGAGGCGAGATGGTGAGTGGTGAGATGGTGAGCTGCGGTCTCGCATTGTGAAATCGAGGGTCGCTTCGCCATGCCACGCATCGGGCCCCGAGGTGCACAGGGTCGAAGGCGAAGCTGGAGACGTTCCCTATTCGAAGCCCTGCTTCCGGGTGTGGCGCCGCACCTCACTCACCATCTCACAACTCACCATCTCACCACCCCAAAAAACAAGACCGCGCCCCGACCGGTAAGAGTGTCGGGGCGCGGTCAGTTGGCAGGGAAGGGCACGGGGGAGGACGCCCTTTTGGCCCCTCGAGGGAAGGAGGAGGCACCCTGCGAGGCCTAATGTCCGAAATTATGGGGCGGCGCAACATCGGCAAAAGTACCGGTATTGCCGTGGCAGAGTGCTGACCGCGGAAGCCATTAACCTTGATGGCTGCAGAAAGCAAAGCCACAGCTTCTCAAGCCCGCACAATTTACCGGCTAGGGAGTCTTGTCAGGCAATTTGGGTGGCGTCCCCGATACCGGGTTTCAGCAACATGAGCGACGCTGCAATCCAGGGTTTTCACAACCTACGCAAGGCTGAAGGCGAGGGGACGTGCGAGCCATGCGCATTCCCTCCCGCGGCGCGAGCGAGACGGCGCCTTTCTGGCATGGCGTCGAAAGAGAAACGCAACCCAGCGCCCGACCCTGCGCTTTGAGCTGAAAGGAACCCGGTAATGACTGAGAATCTGGTTTCGGCCATTTCACGCTTCCTGACGCCTGAGATGATCGGCAAGATGGCATCGGTCTCCGGGCTCGACCGGTCGACCACGCAGAGCGCGGTCGGAGCCTGCGTCCCGGCCATCTTGAGCGGACTCGCCGATGTCGCCGCCAAGCCAGGCGGCGCGCGGCAGATCACCGATGCGATCGCCGAGCAGCCCGCTGGCATGCTCTCCAACCTGGCCCAAACCCTCGGCGGGGCAAGCCTGCCAGCCGAAAAGGGCTCCGGACTTCTCTCCTCCCTGTTCGGCGCCGGCATGCTGAACACTCTGGTGTCTACGCTGAGCCGCTTCATCGGCGTTGGCGAGGGCTCCACGCGCACATTGATGGGCTTGCTTGCGCCAGTCGTCCTGGGCGTCCTAGGCCGCGAGCAGCGCGCCGCGGGGCTGGAGACGGGCGGGCTGGCCCGCATGCTCATGGGCCAGAAGGACCAGATCGCCGCCGCCATGCCGGTAGGCCTCTCCGATCTCCTCAGCTCCCGCGTCCGCATGCACGAGGGCAGCGAGACCGCCCGCGAGGGCCGCACCTATACCGAGGGGCGCACCTACGATGCGCCGGAGACCTCGCATACCTACCGGGCGGGGCCAACGGGCACGTCCGGCACGCGTCGGCCGGTCGAGGCCCGCGAGGAGACGTCGGGCTGGAGCTGGGCTTACTGGGCGCTGCCGCTGCTCGCGCTAGGCGGCTTGCTCTGGTACCTGCTGCCGGGCAGCCATACCGGCACCGACCGCACGGCCACCGCGCCGACGACCCAGCTCACGCCGGGAACGCCGGGCACTGGTACCACGGGCACTGGCACCCCGGGCACGCAGACGACGCCAGGCAAGGTCACCTACCTGACCAAGCCGGGCGCCGACTGGACGCCCGTCGCGATGTACTACCAGCAGGACATCCACAACAAGGCGGGCGAGAAGATCGGCACGATCAAGGATCTGCTGATCAGCCCCGACGGCCGCATCCAGGCCGCGGTGGTGAACGTCGGGCGCTTCCTCGGCCTCGGCGACAAGGACGTTGCGGTGCCCATGTCGGCCCTGGAGATCGACCGGCGCACCGATGGCGGCCGCGTCACCATCGATGTGGTGAAGGAGACGCTGCAGTCGGCTCCGGCCTTCGATCCCGGCGACCGGATTCGCCTGAAGCAGTAGGCGCTCACGATGGGCCCCAGCGGCCGCCGTTCGCGACCGCTAGGGGCTTTGCCGATCACGCTGGGGGGCAGCGGATCACCGGAATTGCAGCGCGGCGCCTCGTGAGGGCGCGCCACGGCGGTGGATCTAACCTTCGAGTGTTACGGAGGAGAGCATGTTGTCGATGTTGGCCAAAGCCGGTCTCATCTTTGTCACTGGCCACATCGTATTCGTGACGCTCGCCCTGTTCCTTGCCAGTTGAGAATCCTCCTCTCCCCGCAAGCGACCGCAAGCGGGGAGAGGAAAATGGCGTCAGCGCGTGACGCTGGCGCCCGACGACGCGGTGCCCGTTCCTAGGCACGCCGCCGGGCAGGCCGGCGCACGGCCCAGCAGGTCGGTGAGGCCGGCGTGGCTCCTCGGGTCGCACAGGAAGCCGATGGACTTCTTGTCGTCGCGCCCGAACGCGGGGATACCGCAGGACGCGGCCAGCGCCTGCTCTGCCTGGGTCCAGAGCGTGCGCACCGTCTCCTTCGTCTCGGGGCGCTGCAGGCTCTCCCAGGTGGCCGGAACGGACTGGCGCGCCCTGTCCGCGTAGCTCATGACGAACGTCATGAGCGCCGCCAGGCCGTCGCGGTGGCCCACCTCGCCGTGCTCGGGCCGCCGCAAGGAGATGAGCCGGACGGACGAGCTCAGGTCGTGGCTGTAGGCGTTGAGCTCGTCCAGCAGGAACCGGAAGTCGTCCGCCGAGCTGGCGGCGCCGCGCTTCAGATAGGTCTGAACATAGGCGTCGCGCGCGTCGAACGTGCGGGCGATCTCGCGCGGCGCGAAGAAGCGCAGGCTCTCGGACGGCCGCTTCGCCACCCCGCCCTCGACGAGCGGATAGGCGTCCTTTTCGCTGGTGAGGAGATGGACCGTCTCGTGCACCGCGGTGGACAGGCCAAGCACCACATCATCGCACGTCAGGAACCGCAGGAAATGCCGCTTGTCGGAGACGGCCTTGTAGACCGCATGGCCCTGGGGCGACAGGCGCTCGAGGTCGCGGAGCGCCTGCGGCTGGCAATCGGTCCGGGCCGCCAGGGCGGCCTGCGACAACGCAGCGGCCCACGCAACGGCGATCAGAGCCGCGGAGGCGGCTCGCAGGACTTTGCGCATAGATAATCCCCACTTCGTTGCTTGTGTTGGTTCTTATTTGCCCGCGCACGCCAAAAGTGCGTGGCGGATCTTGGTCTTAGGAAGGCTTCGCGATGGCTGGAAGGGGGCAAAGTCGCATGTCGGGTGCGGCATTTTCTCAATATTTCCCAGCATCTTCCGCGGCTTTGCTTAGGGGATCAGCTGATTGCCTATTGCAACCCTCTGTTCAGTAATCCTCGCTCCCCGGTGAAAGCACGTTCGGCGTAGCTTGGAGAAACGGAAGATGAGGACATACCTGAAAGGACTGTACGGCGCGGCGGTGCTGGCTGCGGCAGCAGCGCTGATGGTACAGGCGCCGGCCCCGGCTGAGGCCCAGTGCGTGAACTGCAGCCGCGCGCCCATCACCAAGACCAACACGGTCTACAAGCACCGGACCGTGAACAGCGTGAAGAACGTCACCCGCTACAAGGATGTGAACCGGACGCGCTACCAGCGCCACGTCACGCGGGTGGTCAATGTTACGCGTGTGCAGCCGATCACCCGCGTGCACCTCGTCACGCGGGTCCACAACCGCACGATGATCCTGCGTCAGACCCAGCGCGTCGCGCAGACGGTCTCGATGCCGGGCCGCACGATCACGACGGGCAAGACCGTCCACATCAACCACGCTCCGACCTTTGGGAGCTGCTGCCGCTAGTTGGACGCTTCAACCTACCGGGCGTCCACCCGGACACAGCGCGCGTGCCGGCCTCCCAGGAGGCCGGCATTTTGCTCACGCGCAGAGCCTCCGCGCCGGCCATCGCCCGCACCACAAACGGGCCTCCTTCGTGATTGATAGTCCGGGCGAATCCGGGAAAGTGCCGGTTGCGTTCGCGAATGTTCTGTTGAAGATTCGAAGCCGTCGCCGACTTTGGACTTCCGGGGGTCTTCCTTAGTGCGGCACAGGCTCTGCCCGTGCTCACGCCGGTCAGGCGGTTCCCAGACGACAAGTGGAGGATGACATGGCTGAAATTGCGACCCGGTCGCCACTGCAGTACCTCGACAAAGCCTCCGCGGCGCTGCGCGAGATGGGGCTGATGCCCGAGAAAGTGGACCCGGCCCCCATCAACGCGCTGCTGGAGAAGATCTCCGACCTCGACAAGGACAAGATCGCGCTCATCGCCCGCACGCTCGGCCAGGCCGAGGTGTTCAACGAGGTGGTGCGCGAGCAGACCGCACACATGGAGATCGGCCAGCGCTACGAGGAGATCACCAACGGCTTCAACTCCATCCGCGACGATGCCAAGCGCCTGGTCGACCAGGTCTCCGACGGCAAGGTGGACATCTTCGAGCGCGGCACCAACATGTGGATGAAGATCGCGCGCGGCGACATCTCCGACCGCTTCGACAAGATCCGCAAGACCTACCTGACGGTCACCAAGGAGACCAAGAACCAGATCGAGCGCGAGGCCAAGATCCTGGAGGCCTACCGCGACTACCGCGGCGCGCTCAAGCATGCGGAGGTGATGTCGCTGGAGCTCCTCAAGAAGGAGGAGGCGAAGCTGGAGACCGAGCGCCGCGCCCTGCAGGCCTCGACCGAGAAGGTGGCCGGCTTCTCCGGCAACGATCCGGCCGAGCGTGCCAAGCTGGAGCTGGCGCGCGACGAGCAGTTGCGCCGCACCCAGGAGGAGGAGAAGCGCTACCAGATCACCAAGGACCTCTCCGACAACATGACCATCTCCTACAACACCACCGAGGTGGTGATGGCCCGCCTGCTCCAGACCACCTCCGCCAAGGAGCGCGTCTACGGCCAGGCGGTGACCTTCTTCTCCACCAACGACAGCGTGCTCACCGCGCTCAAGGCGTCCTTCACGGGCATGTTCGGCCTGCACGAGTCCACCAAGACGCTCGACGCCATGAAAGAGGGCATGTCGAAGAGCCTGGAGACCCTGTCGGAGATCGGCGACAAGGTGCAGGAGGCGGCAATCCGCTCCGGCTACGGCCCCACCATCAGGGCCGACGCTGTCAAGAAGCTGGTGGAGAGTGTCGTCACCTTCCAGGAGCGATCGCGCGAGATCATCAACGAGATGCGCAAGCTCTCCACGCAGAACTCGGCCGAGATTCGCGACGCCGTGGAGGACGGCAAGAAGCGCATCGCCCGCCTCACCGCTGCCGCCCAGGAGCTGCCGGCTGCCGCCTGACCAGAGCCCCTGAGCGACACCTGGGGACGCCGACTGGTGATCCTCGGCTAGGCTGAGAAGCGGAGGCTCAAAACATGGCCGACACCGCGGCTGCCCCGGACAAGCCGCAGACGCTCGACGAGCTGATGATCGCCATGGACGTGGTGGACACGCTGCGCCACCGCGAGGATCTCGTGCGCCGCGAGCTGGACGAGGAGGGGCGCGAGGCCGAGCTGATCGCGCGACTGAAGCAGATCTACCACGACCAGGGCATCGAGGTTCCCGACCACGTGCTGGCCGACGGGGTGAAGGCCCTGAAAGACAGCCGCTTCGTCTACACGCCGCCGCCCAGGGGCTGGAAGCGCACGCTACTGACGGCCTGGACGCGACGGGACGTGTACGGCCGGCGCGCGGGGCTCGCCGCCGCGCTGCTCGCCGCGGGCCTGGCGGGCTACTACTTCCTGCAGGTCCGCCCCGCCCGGCTGGCCCAGGAGGCGGCGCGCATCGAGCTGACGGAGACGCTGCCCAAGAACCTCAAGCAGGCGCACGCCAACGTCCTCGCCGTCGCCACCGATGCGGACGCCAAGCAGAAGGCCAACCAGCTGCTGGCCGACGGCGAGCGCGCCGTCCGCAGCGGCGACCGCGCGGCGGCTGCGAAGGCCAAGGGAGATCTGGCCACCCTCGCGGAGGATCTGACGCGGGAGTACACCCTCACCATCGTCTCCCGCCCGGGCGAGACCACCGCTGTGTGGCGCCGCCCGCCCAACCGCAGCCAGGCGCGCAACTACTATCTGATCGTGGAGGCCATCGCTCCGGACGGGCGCAAGCTGAGCCTGCCCATCCGCAGCGAGGAGACCGGCGAGACCTCCAGCGTCACCAGATTCGGGGTGAGGGTCCCCGAGGAGGTCTACGAGGCCGTGCGCCGGGACAAGACCGACGACGGGATCGTGCAGAGGAGCCGTTTCGGGATAAAGAAGCGCGGCACGCTGGCGATCGATTACCAGATGCCCTTCGAGGGAGGCTTCATTACCAAGTGGTGAGGCCCATGTGGACCGTAAGGGACGGGGTCAGACCCCTCGCGCGGGCGTTTCGTTCTGATATTCGAGGTTGGAGGCGAGGGGTCTGACCCCGTTGGAGAACCCAATGTGGACCGGGCGGGAGACACTGGGATCGATCGAGGGCGCGATCGGCAAGCTCTATCGCGAGGAGAGCCAGCTCGACGCCTCGCTCAAGTCGGCCGTTGCCGACACCGAGCGGCTGCGCAAGGAGCGCGCCGAGGCACTCCGCGAGCTGGCCCGCGTGAAGCTCGACGAGATGGCAGCCGGCCGGCTGATCAACAGCCTCGACGCCGGCGAGCGCCGGGCGGTGCAGATCCTCGACGACTACCGCCTGCGCATCGCCAACATCACCGAGCGCCGCGACGCCCTGTTCAAGGAGGTGGCCGGCGCCCAGGCGGCCCGCGACGCTGCGGCCAAGCTGGTCGAGGAGGCGCTGGCGGCCGTCGAGGCGCTCAGGGCGGAGGCGGAGGGCAAGGTGCAGGCCGTGGCAGCGTGGCGCGAGGCCAAGGCCGCCAGCGACGCTGCCAACGCGGTGGCCGGCGAGGCCGAGAAGAAGGCCGCCAACGCGGAGGCGGAACTCGGCGCCAAGAGGAAGCCCTACGACGAGGACCCACTGTTCATCTATCTCTGGCAACGCGGCTTCGGCACCGGCCGCTACCAGTCGGGCCACCTCGTGCGCGTCATGGACCGCATGGTTGCCAACTTCATCGGCTTCACCGACGTGCGCCCCAACTACGCCGCGCTGATCGAGATCCCGCTGCGGCTCCGGGAGCACGCCACCGCCCAGCGCGCCGCCGCCGCAGAGCGGTTGGATGCGCTCTCCACCATCGAGCGCCGGGCCATGATCGAGGCCGGCATCGAGCCCAGGGAGCGGGCACTCAACGAGGCGCGCCACAAGCTCGCCGCCGCCGACCGCACGCTGGAGGACAAGGCAAACCTGCTGCGCAAGGCCGACGACGAGCGCACCTCGCTCGTCTCCGGCGGCAGCAACCCGGCCTACGACCAGGCAATGACCACCATCGCCTCGGCCGACGCCAAGGACCAGATCGCGGCGCTCTATGCGGAGGCGCGCCGCACGCCCACCCCTGCCGACGACGCCATTGTGCGCCGGATCGAGGGCATCGACGGCCATCTCGCCAAGGCCGAGGCGGAGCTCGCCGGCCTGCGCCGCACGGCGCAGGACCTGGCCAAGCGGCGCATCGACATCGAGCGCGTGCGCGACCGCTTCCGCGGCGCCGGCTACGACCATCCGCACGGCACCTTCGGCAACGACCGCGACATCGCCGATGCGCTCGGCCGGACCATGGCCGGCACCATCGCGGGTCAGATCCTGTGGGAGGTTCTGCAGGGCGGCTACAGCACGCGCGGCCCCATGGGCCGGCCGGACTTCGGCTACCCCACCTCGCCGTTCCCGTTCCCGATCCCCGGCGGCGACCGCAAGGGCCCCTGGGGCGGCGAATGGCGAGACCCGTCGAGCCGCGGCGGCTGGACCCCCAACGGCAACGACGACGATTTCTCGACGGGCGGGTCGTTCTAGGGGTCAGACCCCGCGGGTCTAGCCCCATGGCACACACTCACATCTGACGCTTCCACCGCGGCACGGACCCGCCAAGCTCGTGAGCCCGCGGACGCAGGGGGTTCCAGGAGCGACAGGTCACGGCATGGGGCCAGACCGCAGGGGCTGACCCCGACCACTGTTCAAAGTTGCGAGCGCAGAAGACTGGCGAGCGGCTCGGGGACGGCCAGCGCGCCCAGGATGAGCTGGGTGTCGATCGCTATGATGCAAGCACCTGCGATGGAGACGACCGATCCGACCACGACCAGGACGCCAAAAATCTCGTGGTGAGGATTCAGCAGGAGCGCGAAGAGAAACCGAAACACCAGGGATAGCTGCAGGAGGGGAGCGACGAGCATGATCGGCGCGACGGCAAGTGCGGAGTAAAGAAAGCCGTGAGCGGCAGCGACGAAGATCCCGGAGTAAGTGAACCATCGCGCATTCTCGCCACTCACCTGCAGGACGTTGCGGCGCAAGCCTGGAATGAGCAGCCCGAGCATGACGACGACGGTCGCTGCTGCATAGGCTATCGAGCCTCCGACCAATCCGCCCATGAGCCCCACGTCTTGGAGCGCCTGGCGGACGACAATGGGTGACGTGCCGTACGCGAGCGCCGCGATCAAGGCAAAGACGAAGCCTGCCGCAATGCGCGGGCTGAACGCCGGGCGCTCAAGCGGCTTGCTTGCGGCGGCGGGTTCCGAGGGTCGCTGAACAACGAGAGACCCCGCAACCATCAGGAGGGCACCCACGGCCTGCAGCATCGTGCAGGGCTCACGGAGAACGACCACGGCCAGGATGAGCGTGACCACCGAGTTGAGCTGGACCACGGGCGCTGTCAGGTTGACGCCCGCCGCTTGGCTTGCCCGGAAGTTGCAATACCGCCCGAGGACAAAGTGCAGAACGCCCGCCGCTGAGAGCGACGCAAGCGCGGCGCCGCCGAAGCGGCCGATGTTTTGGGCCGCGCCCGTCAGCAACGCGAGTGCCAGAAAGCACGCCAGGCCCACGGGCATGCTGATGACCATGCCTTGTGCAGGGGTGCCGGTGATCACGCCGCGGCGGCCGGTGGCATTGGTGAGGGCGAACGTCGCTGCCGAGAGAACGGCGAGTATGGCTCCCAAGAGCTGCACAGATTTCCCTCCCCGGTAGGCTCTTCGCCCGCGGGGCAACGTGCCTTGGGCTTGTTGGGACCAACATAACCGGCGCTCGATGGCGCCGGTCTGTTGTCATGTCACCGGCTTTTGTGAGGTCACGGCCTGGTCTGTCCGGTGCCGCGCACGACGTACTTGAACGTGGTGAGCTGCTCTACGCCCACGGGGCCGCGGGCGTGCAGGCGGCCGGTGGCGATGCCGATCTCGGCGCCCATGCCGAACTCGCCGCCGTCGGCGAACTGGGTCGAGGCGTTGTGCAGGAGAATCGCGCTGTCGAGCCGGGTGAGGAACCGCTCGGCGGTCGCCTGGTCATCGGCCACGATCGCGTCGGTGTGCTGTGAGCCGTACGTCTGGATGTGGGCGATGGCGCCGTCGACCCCGTCCACCACCTTCACCGAGATGATGGCGTCAAGGTACTCCGTGGACCAGTCCTGCTCCGTGGCCGGCTTGACGCGCGAGTCGGCATCCTGCGCCGCCCCGTCGCCGCGCACCTCGCAGTCGGCCTCGATCAGCGCCGCCACCAGCACTGCCAGGCATCCCTCGGGCGCCGCCCTGTCGACAAGGAGCGTCTCGGTGGCGCCGCACACGCCGGTGCGCCGCATCTTGGCGTTGACGACGATGCGCTTCGCCATCTCCAGGTCGGCGCTGCGGTCCACGTAGGTGTGGCAGAGGCCTTCCAGGTGCGCGAACACCGGCACCCGCGCTTCCTCCTGCACACGCGCCACCAGGCTTTTGCCTCCGCGCGGCACGATCACGTCGATGGCGCCGCCGAGGCCCTTGAGCATCAGCCCCACCGCCTCGCGGTCGGTGGTGGGCACAAGCTGGATCGCGGTCTCCGGCAGCCCCGCCCCGCGCAGGCCGCGCGCAAGGCAGGTGTGGATGGCGCGGGCAGAATGATGGCTCTCGGAGCCGCCGCGCAGGATCGCGGCGTTGCCCGCCTTGAGGCAGAGTGCCCCGGCATCGGCCGTCACGTTGGGCCGGCTCTCGTAGATGATCCCTACCACCCCCAGCGGCACGCGCACGCGCTGGATCGTCAGGCCGTTGGGCCGCGTCCATTCGGCCATCGCCGTGCCGACGGGATCGGGCAGTGCAGCGATCTCCTCGAGCCCTTTTGCCATGCCGTCGATGCGCCCGGCATCGAGCATCAACCGGTCGAGGAACGAGCCGGGGCGACCGGCCTCGGCCGCAGCAGCCAGGTCGCGCTTGTTGGCCTCGACGATGGCGGCGGTCGCCCTGCGCAGCTGCGCGGCTGCCGCCTCCAGTGCCTGATCCTTGGCCTCTGCGGACGCCAGCGCCACGCCGCGCGCCGCTTCGCGGGCCGCCGCACCCAGCACCTGCATCGCCTCGCCGACGCTGCCCTGCGCGACGGGGTCAGACCCCTCGCGCCCATTGCTGGACTTTACTGCGAAGGTCGTGGCGAGGGGTCTGACCCCGTCTCGATCCGCCGTCATGTCGCGCTCAACCCTTGCTCAGCACCATGTCGTCGCGGTGCACCAGCTCGGTGCGGCCCGCGTGCCCCAGGATGGCGGCGATCTCGCCGCTCTTGCGGCCGATGATACGCTCCGCGTCGCCCCTCGCATAGGCGATGAGTCCGCGCCCCAGCTCGCGCCCGTCGGCGGCGCGGATGATCACCGCATCGCCGCGCTCGAAGGCGCCGTCCACGCGCTTGACGCCGGCCGGCAGCAGGCTCTTGCCGGAGAGCAGGGCCCTCTCGGCGCCGGGATCGATCTCCACGCTGCCCTTGGGCTCCAGCTGCCCGGCGATCCAGCGCTTGCGCGCGGTGACTGGATCGGAATGGGCCAGGAACCAGGTGCAAGGCGCGCCCTCCGACAGCGCCCGCAGCGGGTGGACGGTCTTGCCGAGCGCGATCACCATGTTGGTGCCCGAGGAGAGCGCGATCTTGCCGGCCTCGATCTTGGTCACCATGCCGCCGCGGGAGAGCTCGCTGCCGGCGCTGCCGGCCATGGCCTCGATCTCCGGCGTGATGGCGCGCACCTCATCGAGGCGCTCCGCCTTGACGCCGCTGCCGGGCGGCGCGGTGTAGAGCCCGTCGACATCGGAGAGCAGGACGAGGCAGTCGGCGCTCATCATGCTGGCCACGCGCGCGGACAGCCGGTCGTTGTCGCCGTAGCGGATCTCGCTGGTGGCCACGGTGTCGTTCTCGTTGACCACGGGGATGGCGCGGTGGGCGAGCAGGGTGGCGATGGTCTGGCGCGCGTTGAGATAGCGCCGGCGCTCCTCGGTGTCGCCGAGGGTGAGCAGGATTTGCGCGGCGGTCAGGCCGTGTGCGCCGAGCACGGCCTGGTAGGCACCGGCGAGGGAGACCTGGCCAACGGCCGCCGCGGCCTGCGACTTCTCCAGCTCCAGCGCCCCGCTGGCGAAGCCCAGCATGTGGCGGCCGAGGGCGATGGCACCCGAGGACACCAGGATCACCTGCTTGCCCGCGCCGGCAAGGGCGGCCACATCCTCGGCCAGGGAGGCGAGCCAGTCGGCGTTGAGCCGGCCGTGCGCGCGGTCTACCAGCAGGCTCGACCCGATCTTCACGACGATGCGCCGGGCTTCGGTCCACTGCGGAGGGACCCGGTGCAGGATCTGGGGCGCAGTCATGGCTGCTCCGGCATGACGTGCAGGCCGTCAGGACGTCCGATCAAGCCTGATGCGAACCCTGTGGGACGGGGGAGGTTGTGGTAGCCTGGGCGAATGCCGGCCGTCCGCGGAATGATGCTCCCGAGCCGGACCTGACGAGAGGAAGCCGTCATGCGTTACCTGCCGTTGACCGTGGCCGCCGGACTCGCTCTGGCGCTCTCCGCAGCCAGCGCACAGGAACGTCCCGGAACCACGCAAGCCAAGCCGTCCCCGGGCAGCACCTGGGTCAAGCTGTGCGAGACGCCCGCCTCGGCCGGCAGGGACCTGTTCGGCAAACCTGCCGAGATCGGCGTCAAGACGTGTCTCATACATCATGAACGGCTGGACAGCACGAGCGGCAATCTCCATGTGGCCGCGGGTATCCGCCAGACGGGGGCTCGGCACACCTTCACCGTCATGCTGCCGGCCGACGTGCATCAGCCGGCCGGCACGCGGGTCGACATCTTTCCCCTCGACCTCTGGGAGAAGGTCCTGCGCCGAGAGCCGCTCAAGAGGCCCGAGATCCCCAGGATGCGAACGCTGAAGCTCAAGTTTGCCGTCTGCCGGGCCGACGGGTGCACCGCAGAGACCGACGCCGATCCGGGGCTGATGGCGGATCTCAGATCGAGCGCCGGCTTCGTGGTCTTTGCCTTCCGGTATGGGCAAAAGCCGACGGCGTATCCTGTAACTCTCGGCGGTTTCGGCGCCGCCTACGACGGCCCCGCCACGGACAGCACCAGGTTCTACGCGGCCCGGGCCGAGCTGCTGCGCCGGTTTCGCGAGCGTCAGGGGCCACGCATCCAGCCGCAGCGGCCCAAAGGTCAGGACATATAACAGACCTGAATGCTGCCGGTTATCAGATATCGCCCGTAGGACTGGTGCAATTGAGCACAAGTCACAACTGAATG
>Ga0075421_100000630_pt1 | contig 37773 bp, 31 predicted proteins | sample SoiMetdeltSBSDD5_FD_75292 | JGI IMG/M metagenome (GOLD analysis project Ga0075421, IMG submission 75292) | Bulk soil microbial communities from a Populus tree surrounding site in Tennessee, USA - Soil MetaG P. deltoides SBSDD5 | ecosystem: Environmental > Terrestrial > Soil > Tree plantation... | reverse complement strand
AGGTCGCCTCCTGGCCCGAGTTGTCGATCAGCCAGGAGGCGTCTGCCTCTGTGCCGATCTCCTGCCAGACCTTCGATTGAAGGTACTCGGCGACCGGGCGATCGGTTGCCCCACGCAGCACTAACCCCAGCACCTGAGTCTCAGCCGACGCGTAAGAAAACCTGGTCCCGGCTTCGGCCGCGCGGTCGTTGAATGGCCTCACCGCCGTCGAGCCGCCGCGGCCACGCAGGAGGTACGTGGTGGCTGCGAGTCGAGCGATGTCATCGCCTCCCGTGTACTCCTCGCTGAAGCGCACGCCGGAGGACATCTGCAGGAGGTGACGGAGCGACGTGCGTCCGTACTCAGTGCCGGCAAGCTCAGGCACATAGGTCGCCGCGAGATCATCGACGGAGCGGATGCACCGCTCGGCGATCGCGATGCCGACGAGCATTGCCGTCACCGTCTTCGCCATCGACCACGACGTCAAGCGGTGGCGGTCGGTACGGCCATACTGATAGCGCTCCACGAGAATGGTGTTCCCCCGCGCGACGAGGAGCCCGGTCGTCGGAGTACGTGCGAGGTAATCGTCCACCGTCAAAGAAGCGCCCTGGAATCTGTACGTGACCTTCGGCTCGGTGATCCGGACGAGGCGCGAGGGCGTTGGTGCCCTGTGAATGAGGCGGGCAGGAACGATTTCGTCGAGGTGGCTGTGGGAGCCGACGAGCAATTCGATGTTCCGGAACGTCGCACGGTCGCCTTTCGGGTAACCGGCGTGCGCACCGAATGCTTCTGCGTCGTGTCCGCCCGTGGCGAAGCGGGCCGGCACCTCGTCGCCGACCGGCGTGTCGGCCTTCGTCATTCCCGTCTATGCGTCGGCCACGGGCGACGGAAAGCCTATCCGTGCGATTTTTCCCGCCTGCTGTGCCCGGGCGGCGAGCGGCGCGGTGAGGATGGCTCCGAGGCCAGTGACGAAAGCGCGGCGGTTCATCGATTCGTTTTCACGGCTGGCGGGATGTTAGCGCCGAAGCAGCGAAGCGAGCAAGGCGCGACGGCGTCTCGTTCGTAGTCGCGCCGGCACCTATGCCTCTTCCTCATCCTCATCGTCGACGTCGGCGATCACGTTGAACATCACTTCGCAGTCACAGCAGCATCCGCCGCGTTCCGCGAGGTACGCCATCGAGGCTGGTGTGTCCATGCCCATCGTGGAGAGAATTGCGAGCGTCGCTTCGTGGCTGTGTCCGCTCTCGCGGCCGTTGCAGGCGGTAGTGAACGCGTGCAGCCAGAGGTCGGCCTCCTGCTCCTCTGTGAGGTTCGCCCCCGCGTCCCTGCCGGCGTCCGCAACGTACTGCTCCCAGGTCTTTCCGAGCAGCATCGTCGTTTCGAATCTCGCCACGAATTCGTCCCATCGCTCGTGCTGCCGGGTCAGCATGTCGCTCATTTCAGCCGCTCCGCGCGGCCGCCGAACACAACCGGTTCTCGTGGGAAAACATTTTCCTAGATCGACCGTCCGATTGAACGCGCTCGGGCATCGCTCGTAGATTCACGGCGCCCATCGGTTTGTCATAACGGAAAGAGCGCGGGGGCCCGATGGCCGACGTCATCCGCCGTCACAAGTGCCCGACGTGTGCCTCCCATGACATCGAACGTCCCATCCGCCAGCCCCGGGACATCCGGGTATGGTGTGCGCGAGTCCTGGGCTGGCGCGTCTACCGCTGTCGCGGCTGCGGACTTCTTTTCTATGATCGCCGGCTGAAACGCAAGTGGCGCTGGCAGTATTAGACAGAGAGCTACCACGTTCCGGCCGCCGACGCGGGGATTCAGCTGTACGTTCGCAACAAGCGCCCCGACGGCGTCTCAAAACGATGACGGCGCCCGCCGATCTACTATTCGATCACCTGATCCGCGCGTAGCAGCAGCGACGGCGGGATCGTCAGGCCGAGCGCCTTCGCGGTCTTGAGGTTGATGACCAGCTCGAACTTCGTCGCTCGCTCGATAGGAAGATCGCCCGGCTTCGCGCCCCGAAGGATCTTGTCAGTCAGCAGTGCCGCCTGCCGCCAGAGATCCTGACGGTTCGGGGCGTACGACATCAACCCACCAGCGGCGACGAGGCTCGAGAGACCGAAGATGGCCGGCACTTTCCCCCTCAACGCCGCCTCCACGACCCGCAACGACTGCGACTGGATCATCGGGTCTTCGACAACCGTAACCGCGTCCACCCTTTGTCTCGACATCACGGGGAGTGCCGCCTCAAAGTCGGCGGCAGCGCGGACGGCAAGCCGCTCGATCCGGACATTGAGCGCCTTGGCGGTGGCCTCGATGGCCACGACCGCCGGCTCGTCAACGGGGTTGAGCGGATTGTAGACCACCGCCACGAGCGCGATGTGTGGCAGCGCGTCTTTCAGCAACTCGAGGCGTTTGGCATTGATCTCAGACATGAAAAAGGACACGCCGGTGACATTGCCGCCCGGGCGCGCCAGGCCACTGACGAGGCCCGTGGCAACCGGGTCGCCGGTTGTGGCCATGACGATCGGCACCGTCTTGGTCGCCTGCATGGCGGCGCGGGTCGGAGGTGTCCCCTCCGTCACGATCACATCGACGCCCTGGTTCACGAGTTCGCGCGCCAGTGCCGGCAACTGCTCGTAGTGTCCCTCCGCGTATCGATACGCGAACGTGAGATTCTGGCCCTCGACCCATCCCCTCTCGCGCAGAGTCTGTTTGAACGGTTCAATCCCGACACTTGGAGACGACGATGACGCGCTGACGAGGAAGCCGACGCGGGGAATCTTGTTCCCAAGCTGCGCCTCGGCCGCGAGCGGCGCAGCGAGCACGGCTCCCAGGCCCGTTACGAACGCGCGGCGGTTCATCCCGAGCTCACGGCTGGCGATCGTAGCGCCCGGCCACCCGATGAACAAGACGGGTTCCGCACGTTGCTATACCTCCTCGTCCTCGTCCGCGGCGCGACGCCTCGCGGGTAAGGAGAGTCTATCGCTGTCGCGATTGCGGCGATCTCTTCTACGATCGCCGGCTGAAACGGAAGTGGCTGCCGTAGTCATCGATCGCCGAGCAGAAGGTCTTGAGGACCGGCAGGATCAGCGCGCGGCGGTCAGCTGGTCGAGGCCGCCGGCGTACGGCCGGAGCGCGGCGGGAATCGTCACCGTGCCGTCGGCGTTCTGATAGTTCTCGAGCACGGCGACGAGCGTGCGGCCGACGGCGAGGCCGGAGCCATTCAGCGTGTGGACGAAGTCCGGCTTGCCGCCACCCACCGGCTTGTAGCGGATGTCCGCCCGCCGCCCGCCGAAGTCGGCGTAGGTCGAGCAGGACGAGATTTCGCGATACTTGTCCTGGCCCGGCAGCCAGACTTCGAGGTCATAGCCTTTGGCCGAGCTGAAGCCGACATCGCCGGCGCAGCGCTCGACCACGCGGTACGGCAGCTCGAGGCGCTGGAGCACCGCCTCGGCGTCGCGCACCATGGACTGCAATTCTTCGTAGCCGCGCGCCGGCGCCGCGATCTTCACCAGTTCGACCTTGTCGAACTGGTGGTTGCGGAAAATCCCCTTCATGTCCTTTCCGTAGGTGCCGGCTTCGCGTCGATAGCATGGTGTGAGCGCCGTGTATCGGCGGGGCAGCGAGGCTTCCGTGAGGACCTCGCCGCCATGCAGCGCGGTCAGCGGTACCTCCGACGTGGGAATCAAGTACAGCGTGCGGCCCTCGTCGGCCTCCACCGTCTTGAAGAGCTGCTCTTCGAACTTCGGCAGCTGCCCCGTCCGCAGCATCGTGTCCGCGTTGACCAGGTGCGGAAGCCAGAGCTCCGTGTAGCCGTGCTCGCGCGTCTGGATGTCGAGCATGAACTGCGCGATCGCGCGCTCCAGGCGCGCGAGCGGTCCCCACATCACGGCGAAGCGCGACTTGGCGAGCCTGGCGGCGCGGTCCATATCGAGCAGGCCGAGAGCAGTCCCGACTTCTTCGTGCGGCTTCGGCGCGAAGTCGAAGCGGCGGGGCGTGCCCCACCGCCGAACCTCGACGTTCTCCTCATCGCTCTTGCCGCGGGGCACCGAGGGATGTGGCACGTTAGGGACCTGCGCGAGCAGCGCCTCGATCGCCTCGTCGACGGCCTTCACCTCGCCGTCGAGCGCCTTGATGCGGTCGCCGACGTCCCGCATGCGCGCCTGCTCCGCGCTGGCGTCCTGCCCCGCCTTGCGCGCGCGCCCGATCGCCTCCGAGGCGCTGTTGCGCTGGGCCTTGAGCTCCTCGGACTCCTTGATCAGACGGCGCCGCTCGACATCCTTGGCGAGGATCTCGGGGATGAGCTGAGCGCCGCCCTTGTCGGCGAGCGCGCGCTGGACCTCGTCGGGCCGCTCGCGGATCAGCCGCAGATCCAGCACGGAGCTACGGGGCTTCGGCGGGAGCGGAGCTTTCGGCCTCGACGCGCGCGATCGAGCCGACCTTGTCGTCGGCGTCCAGGTCGATGATACGCACACCCATCGTGTTGCGACCCTGCGACGACACGTCGTCCGCGTGGATACGGATGATCTTGCCCTTGGTGGTGATGACCAGGACGTCGTCACCGGCGCGTACCTGCAGCATGCCGACCACCGTACCGTTGCGGCCGCCCGTCTTGATGTCGATGATGCCCTTGCCGGCGCGGCCCTGCAGACGATACTCGTCCAGCGGCGTGCGCTTGCCGTAGCCGCGCGCCGAGATCGTCAGGATCTGCGCGCCCTCCTGCACGACGTCGCCGGCGATCACCTCGTCGTTGTCGTCCACTTCGATACCGCGGACTCCCGTCGCGCCGCGGCCCATCGACCGAACCTCGTCCTCGGAGAAGCGGATGGCCATGCCGAGCTTGGTGGCGATCATGACCTCGCGCGTGCCGTCGGTGCGCCGCGCGGTGATGACGGTATCCCCGTCCTCGAGCCCGATGGCCTGGATGCCGCCGGCGCGGGGATGCGAGTACGCCTCCAGCTCGGTCTTCTTCACCTTGCCCTGCTTGGTGCAGAAGAAGATGTAGCCGCCGGCGCCGAAGTCACGCACCGGCACGCAGGTCGCCACCCGCTCGCCGTCGCCGAGCGCGAGCAGATTGACCATCGCCTTGCCCTTCGCCTGGCGGCCGCCCTCGGGAATCTCGTGCACCTTCAGCCAGTGGACTTTGCCGAGATTGGTGAAGAACAAAAGGTAGGCGTGGGTGGAGGCGATGAAGAGGTCCTCGACGATGTCCTCTTCCTTCGTCTCCATGCCGGTCACACCCTTACCGCCGCGGCGCTGGCTCCGATACGCTTCCACGTGCGTGCGCTTGATGTAGCCCGAGCGCGTGATGGTGACGACCATCTCTTCGTCGGCCAACAGATCTTCGATCGTGAGCTCGCTCGTCTCGGTCAGGATCTCGGTGCGCCGCGCGTCGCCGTACTCTTCCTTGATCGCGCGAAGCTCCTCCTTGATGATCCCCATGAGCTTGCCGTCGGAGGCGAGGATGCTCTTGAGCTCCTCGATCAGCTTGAGAACCTCCTCGTGCTCTTCGACGATCCTCTGCCGCTCCAGGGCGGCCAGGCGGCGCAGCTGCATGTCGAGAATCGCTTTCGCCTGGATCTCGCTGAGATCCAGCCGCCGCATCAGGGTGTCGCGGGCGGCATCGGCGTTGGCGGCCTCGCGGATGATGCGGATGACGACGTCGAGCTGCTCGACCGCCTTGCGCAGGCCGGCCAGGATGTGCGCGCGCTCTTCCGCCCGGGCCAATTCATAGCGCGTGCGCCGGGTGACGACCTCGCGGCGGAAGCGGATGAACGCCTCCAGCGCCTCTTTGAGGTTCACGATCTGCGGCCGGCGATCGACGAGCGCCAGCATGATGATGCCGAACGTCGTCTGCATCTGCGTGTGCTTGTAGAGCTGGTTGAGGATGATCTGTGGAATTTCGCCTCGCGCCAGCTCGAGCACCACGCGGATGCCCTCGCGGTTGGTCTCGTCGCGGACCTCCGAGATTCCTTCGATCTTCTTCTCTTTCATCAGCTCGGAGATCTTCTCGATGAGGCTGGCCTTGTTCACCTGATAGGGCAGCTCGCTGATGATGATGGCTTCGCGGCCGCCGCGCAGCTTCTCGGCGTGCGCCTTCGCGCGCAGGGTGATGGTGCCGCGGCCCGTCGTGTACGCCTCACGGATGCCGCCCGTGCCATAGATGTAGCCGGCCGTCGGAAAGTCGGGGCCGGTGACGATCTTCATCAGCGCTTCGATGGTGGTGTCCGGCCGGTCGATGAGCGCCACCAGCGCGTCCACGACTTCGGTGAGGTTGTGAGGCGGGATGTTGGTGGCCATGCCGACCGCGATGCCCGCCGAGCCGTTGATGAGGAGATTGGGAATGCGCGTCGGCAGAACGACCGGCTCCTGCTCGGATTCGTCGAAGTTGGGGACGAAGTCGACGGTGTCCTCGTCGATGTCCGCCAGCATCTCGTGGGCGATCTTCGCCAGCCGCGCTTCGGTGTAGCGATAGGCGGCGGGCGGGTCGCCGTCGATGGAGCCGTAGTTGCCCTGCCCGTCCACGAGCGGATAGCGGAGCGAGAAGTCCTGCACCATCCGGACGAGCGCCTCGTAGACGGGCGAGTCGCCATGCGGGTGATACTTGCCGAGCACCTCGCCGACCACCTTCGCGGACTTCTTGTACGCGCGGTTGTAGGCGAGCCCCAGGCTCTGCATCGTGAAGAGCACCCGGCGGTGCACCGGCTTGAGGCCATCACGGATGTCCGGCAGCGCGCGTCCGACGATGACGGACATCGCGTAGTCCAGATAGGACTTCCGCATCTCCTCTTCGATCGGAACGGGAACCTGTCTTTCGTTCGGCACTTAAATATCCAGGTTGGCGACGTCGAGCGCGTGCTTCTCGATGAACTCGCGCCGCGGCTCGACAGCGTCCCCCATCAGGACCGTGAACATCTCGTCGGCGCCGACGGCATCCTCCATCGTGACCTTGAGGAGCGTCCGCGTCTCCGGATTCATCGTCGTTTCCCAGAGCTGCTCCGGGTTCATCTCGCCGAGGCCCTTGTAGCGCTGGAACGTCGCGCCCGCACGCGACTTCGCCAGCGCGACGCGCCACAGCTCCTCCAGGTCCTTCACCGGCGTCTCGGCGTCGTGCTCGTCGAGGATCACGGTGGGGCCCTTGGCGGCGGCGGCCACCTTCTCCCACTGGTCCAACAGCGTCGTGTACTCCTGCGACCGGAACAGCTCGGTGCTGAAGGTCAGCGGCGGGGTGCCCGCGATCACCACCGTGTGCGGATCGCCGTTGTCACCGGGACGGATCTCGACGTCGTGGCCGTTGACGGCCGTGGCCGCCGTCTGCACCGCAGCGCCGATCTCGCCGTGGCCCACGCCGCGCTTGTTGCCACGGAATTTCTGCCGCAGAAGCTCGGCGAGAATGGGAGCCGGCACACCTCGCTTGACGAACTTGCCGAACAGCGCTCGGTACTCGCTGATCGCGTGCAGGATCTCGAGCAGCGGCTCGCCGGTGATCGGCGCCCTGGTGCCGGCCACCTTGACCTTGGCGGCGGCCACCCACGAGGCGAGGAAGAAGTCCTCGAACTCGCGCTCGTTCATCAGATACTTCTCGACCTTCCCTTTCTTGACCTTGAAGAGCGGAGGCTGGGCGATGAACAGGTTGCCCGCCTCGATGACCGCGTTCATGTGCCGGAAGAAGAACGTGAGCAGCAGCGTGCGGATGTGCGCGCCGTCCACATCGGCGTCCGTCATCAGGATGATCTTGTGGTAACGAAGCTTCGTGAGGTTGAACTCGTCCGTCCCGATGCCCGTGCCCATCGCGGAGATGAGCAGACGGATTTCGTTGTGGGACAGCACCTTGTCGTAGCGCGCCTTCTCGGAGTTGATGATCTTGCCGCGCAGCGGGAGCACCGCCTGGGTCTTGCGATCGCGCCCCTGCTTGGCCGAGCCGCCGGCGGAATCGCCCTCGACCAGGAAGAGCTCACGATACTGGGGATCGCGCTCGGAACAGTCCGCCAGCTTGGCCGCCAGGCCTTCGTCGTCGCGACCGCCCTTGCGCGTGAGCTCCCGCGCTTTCCGCGCCGCCTCCCGCGCCTGGGCCGCGCGCACGCACTTGTCGGTGATCTTCCGCGCGGTGGTCGGATCTTCCTCGAAGGCCTCCGCCAGCTTCTCGTTGACGATCTGCTGTACGAGGCCCTTCATGTCGGTGTTGCCCAGCTTCGCCTTCGTCTGGCCTTCGAACTGCGGCTCCGGCAGTCGCACGGAGACCACGCCGCAGAGCCCCTCACGTACGTCGTCGCCCGTCACGCCGCCCTTGAAGTTCTTCAGGAAGCCGTTCTTCTCCGCATAGGCCGAGAGCTGGCCGGTCAACGCCGCGCGAAAGCCGGTGAGATGCGTGCCGCCTTCGCGCGTGTTGATGTTGTTGGCGAAGGAGAACACGCTTTCCTGGTAGCCGTCGTTGTACTGCAGCGCGACCTCGACCTCGATGTCGCCCTTCTTGCCCTCGAAGAACATGACCTTGGGATGGATGGGCGTCTTGTTCTGGTTGAGGTGCTTGACGAACTCGACGATGCCGCCCTTGAACAGGAACGTGTTGGCGCGCCCGTCGCGTTCGTCTTCGATGACGATCTTCAGCCCGCGGTTGAGGAAGGCCAGCTCGCGCAGCCGATTGCTGAGCGTGTCGAACGAGAAGCTCGTCTCCTCGAAGATCGTCGCGTCTGGCTTGAAGCGGATGATGGTGCCGTGCTTCGTCGTCTTGTCGCCGGCGGTCAGCGGGCCGGTCGGTACCCCGCCCTTCTCGTAGCGCTGGGTCCACACCGTCCCGCCGCGGCGGATCTCGAGATCGAGCCACTCGCTCAGCGCGTTGACGACCGAGACACCGACGCCGTGCAGGCCGCCCGAGACCTTGTAGGCCGAGTGCTCGAACTTGCCGCCCGCGTGCAGCACCGTGAGCACGACCTCGGCGGCCGACTTTCCGGTTTCCTTGTGCGTGTCGACGGGGATGCCGCGGCCGTTGTCACCGACCGACGCCGAGCCGTCAGCATGCAGGATGACCTTGATCGAGTCGCAGAAGCCCGCGAGCGCTTCGTCGACGGAGTTGTCGACGACCTCGTACACGAGATGGTGCAGGCCGTAGGCGCCGGTGTCGCCGATGTACATCGCCGGACGCTTGCGGACGGCTTCGAGCCCTTCGAGAACCTTGATGTCGCTCGCGGTGTACGTCTCGGCGCTCATGCGGCCGACACCTCTCCTGAATCGACGATCCACCGCGCGGCGCCGTTCACCGCGAGGAGCCCGGGCGACGTGAGAAAGACCTGCTCGGCGCTCTGGATTTCGCGCAACACGTTCGCGGCGACGATCGGATCCAGCTCAGACAGCGCGTCATCGAGCAGCAGCACCGGCGTCGTCCCGGCCGCCTCCGTCACCGGCATCACCTCGGCCAGCCGCAGCGCCAGGGCGAGCAGCCGCTGTTCCCCACGCGAACCGAAGGCACGGACGTCCGTACCGTTCAACTCGATGGCGAGATCGTCCCGGTGCGGGCCGACGAGCGTGAGACCGCGCCGCATCTCCTCGGGGCGACACCGCTCCAGCGCGGCCAGGAGGGCCGCCGGCTCCGCCGACTCACCGAGACTCGTGCGATAGGCCACCTGAACTTTGCGCCCTTCGCCCGCCAGCGCGGGATAGACTCGCGCAAGCTCCGTCGACAGCGCCGCCACCGCGCGGCGTCGTCGATCGATCAGCTCCATCCCCGTGCTCGCCAACTGCTCGTCCCACGGCGCGAGGCGACTCGCGGCGCCAGGCGCCTGCAGCAGCCGGTTGCGCCGAGCAAGAATCTGGCGATACCGCAGCAGAGCGGGAAGGTGGCCGGGATAGAGGCGTGCCGCGAACCCGTCGATGAAGCTGCGGCGAGCCGACGGCGGGCCATTCAGGATTCCCAAATCCTGCCAGCCGAACACGACGACCCTGGCCCAGGGACAGAGATCGCCGGCACTCTCCCACGTCCCGTCCTCGCGCCGCTGAATCGTCCTCCGGGCCGAGCGCGTACCTTCTGTATGAACCAGCTCACCGCTCAGCGTCGCGGTGTCCGTCCCCCACGACGGCAACTCCGCCAGGCGAGATGTCCGAAACGAACGGCCCGTGAGGAGGACTCCGAGTCCTTCGAGGGCGTTCGTCTTGCCCTGCGCGTTGCGTCCTTCCAGGACGTTCAGCCGGCCGGCCGGTCGATAGGAGAGGCTGCGATAATTGCGAAAATCACGCAATACCAAGCAACCAATTTGCACCCCTCAAGGGTACCATTTCCCGTCGAAAATTCCGCCCCAAAATGCTCCGAAATGTCCTGCTAAATACGCATCGGCATGATCACGCAGCAGTACCCATCGTCCTCGGAGCTGCGAATGACGCCGGGACTCAGTCCATCCTTGAATTCGATCACGATCTGCTCGCGCTCGATCGGCGAGATGGCGTCGAGGAGATACTTCGAGTTGAAGCCGATCGTGACCTCCGCACCCGCGTAGTCCACGTCCAGTGTCTCCTCGGCTTCACCCAGATCCGCGCTCGAGGCCGACAGCTTCAGCGCCGTGGGGGCCAGCACGAACTTCACGGGCTTGTTCCGCTCCTCGGCCATAACCGCGACACGACGCAGCGCCCCGCCCAGGGCAGCCCGTGAGATGACGAGCTTGCCCGGGTGCGCCTTAGGGATGACCGCTTCGTAGTTCGGGAACTGTCCCTCGATCAGGCGCGCCGTCATGACGAAGTTCGGCATCTGCAGCAGGAATTGGTTCTCGGTGAGCGCGATCTGCACCTCCTCGCCGGCGCCGAGAACGCGCTGAATCTCGAGAACCGCCTTGCGCGGCACGATCCCAGTCACCGCGGGTCCGACGTTGCCGACCGTTCGGCTCGCCAGGGCAAGACGATGACCATCGGTCGCCACCAGCCTCGCATCCTTGCCGGCCAGCGCGAACAGGACACCATTGAGCGCATAGCGAGTCTCGTCATGGGAGATGGCGAAGCTCGTCGCAGCCAGCATTTCACGCAGTGTCTTGGCCTCGAGCCGGATCCAGTTCGCCTTTGCTGCGGGCACGACGGGAGGAAAATCGTCGGGAGCCATTCCGACGAGCTTGTACGATGCGCTACCGCACTTGAGGCTCACCGCGGCATTGTCCTGGACGCGAAGCGACAGATCGGCTGCGGGGAGCTCCTTGACGATCTCGGCCAGCTTGCGCGCCGATACCGTGATGGCGCCCTTGCTCGCCACGCGGGCCGGTACCGCGACGCGCGCACCCACCTCGAGATCCGTCGCGGTGAGGCGCACCGCTTCGCCGTCCGTCTCCATTAAAATATTCGCGAGGATCGGCAGGGTCTGACGAGGCTCCACGATGTTCTGGACCATCTGCAGACCCTTGAGGAACGCGTCACGGTTCAGGACGACTTCCATAGATGACTCCAGTGTTTTGTTTAGAAGAAAGACAAAAACAACTTAGTAGTCGGAGTAGAGATCAAGCGGTGTGGACAGTGCGAATGCGCGGCAAGCGCCGATCGCCGCAAAGATTTCGTCGCCGACACGTCGGGGACAGGCCTGTGGAGAGCGACGGGAGCGCCGTGGATCACAGGGTGATGCCCTGGATAAGTGCGTCGATGGTCTTTCGAAGCTTGGGGTCCTCCTGCAGGAGCACCTGGATCTTGTCCACCGCGTGGAGCACGGTCGTGTGGTCCTTCCCTCCGAAGGCGCGACCCACCTCGGCCAGAGAGGCGTGGGTGAGCTGGCGGGCGAGATACATCGCGATCTGACGCGGGAAGGCCACCGCCTTGGTGCGGTTCTTGGCCTTGAGGTCCGACAGCTTGATCCCGAACGTCTCGGAGACCTTGCGCTGAATCTGCTCGATGGTGATGACCTTCTCTTCCTCTCCCCAGAGCTCGCCCAGGACTTCTTGAGTGAGATCCACGGACATCTCGCGTCCGGTCAGCGCGCAGAAGGCGATCATGCGCGTCAGCGAGCCCTCGAGCTCGCGGATGTTCGACTTGACGCGGCTCGCGATGAGATACGCGACGTCGTCGGCGAGCCGCACACGCTCCAACGCGGCCTTCTTCTTGAGGATGGCCACGCGCGTCTCGAAATCCGGGGGCTGGATGTCGGCGATCAGGCCCCATTCGAACCGTGACCGCAGACGCTCTTCGATCTCGGGAATGTCCTTGGGCGGCGAATCACTCGAGACGATGATCTGCTTGCGCGACTCGTAGAGCGTATTGAACGTGTGGAAGAACTCTTCCTGCGTCCGCTCCTTGCCCGAGATGAACTGGACGTCGTCGATCAGAAGCAGGTCGATGTTGCGATATCGTGAGCGGAACTCGGCGGTGCGGTCGTAGCGAATCGCATTGATCAGCTCGTTCGTGAATCGCTCCGACGTGATGTAGACGACAACCATTCCGGGAAACAGCTTGGCGCTCTGGTGGCCGACGGCGTGGAGCAGATGCGTCTTGCCGAGCCCGACACCACCATAAATGAACAGCGGGTTGTACGCTTTGGATGGGAGCTCGGCGACGGCTTGGCAGGCCGCCTGCGCGAACTGGTTGGAAGAGCCGACGACGAATGTGTCGAAAGTGTAGCGCGGGTTCAGCCCCTCCGTCGAGCCGCCGCCCGGGCGCGCGGCGAGCGGCGGTGGCGTGTCCGCCGGCGCGGGCTCGGCGGCGCGCTCGTCGACGACGATCGTCAACCGCGGTTGGCCGCCGACGACGCTCTGGGCCGCTTGCTGGAGCGTTTGCAGATGGTGTTGGATCAGCCAGTCACGCGAGAACGGGTTCGGCGCGCCGATCTTGAGGTGATCGCCCTCGATGGCGAGCAGCCGGCAGGGGCGAATCCACTGATCGATAACTGCGGGCGCGAGCTTGCTGGCCACGGCATCGAGGAGGCGACCCCAAAGGCTATCCAGCACAGGTCAAGCCCTCACTTACGCACAGAGTTATCCACAGGTGTGGATAGCGTTGGGCGACTTGTTCGATAGGAGCATCCGTGCCGGAGCCACCGGCGCAACAGGGAAACAGACAAAACCACGCACTCTCACGACCCGCCAATCACGGAGCCCGAACGGTAGCACGGCGATTCCCGGCGTCGCAAGCGCGTTCGTCGGTTGACTGCCCTCGACTGCGTGCCTACACTGTGTCGGTTCGACGATCGGAAGGGAGACCTGCTCGATGAAGCGGACGTTTCAACCCAATCGGCGCCACCGGGCGAAGACGCACGGGTTCCGCGAGCGCATGAAGACGAAGGGCGGACGAAAGGTGTTGAAGCGCCGTCGGGCGAAGGGCCGCAAACGGTTGACCGTCTGAGTGGCGGCCTTCCTCGACATCAACGACTGACCACCAGCGCCGAATTTCAGGCGCTCTTCCAGCGGGGCAAGCGCATCGATCGTCCTGCGCTCATCGTGCTGTGGCGAGAATCGAACGACCCGACGCGTGTCGGCTTCGCCGTGAGTCGGCAGCTGCGCCTGGCCGTCCGGCGCAATCGCGCTCGACGTCGCCTACGCGAGGCGTATCGTGCCGCGCGTGACGTCGCCCCCGCTCGGGCGGCGCTCGTTGTGATCGGCAGACCCGCCGTGCTGCGCGAGCCGTTTCCCGCGTTGCTTGGGCAGATGCGACAAGCACTCGCCGCAATTCCGGGCCAGAGACGCGCGTGAGCGTCCTCAGCCGACTCACCGCAGGCGTGATCGTCGCCTACCAGCGACTGATATCTCCCCTGCTGCCCGCAGCCTGTCGCTTTACCCCGACCTGCTCGGAGTACGCGCGGCAGGCCGTCGCCGACCACGGCGCGATCCGCGGTCTCGCGTGGGCTGCGTGGCGACTCGCGCGGTGTCACCCGTTCCATCCGGGAGGTTGGGATCCCCCGCCGGCGAGGCGACGGACGGCATGAGCATGGAGAAGCGCGCGGTTCTGGCAGCCGTTCTCATGGCGCTGGTGTTCGTGGGCGGCCAGTACCTCTTCTTTCCGACTCCCGAGACGCCACCTTCACCCAGGCCGGAGGGACGCCAGGCCTCGGAGCCCGCCGAAACAACCAAAGCTCCACCGGCGCCTGCGAAACCGGAGGCCGACAGACAGGAGACGGTAAGTCAGCGAAAAGACGACCAAAAATCAGTAACACCGGCGCCGTCACAGCCCCGCGGAGAGCGACCTCCGCAACGCCTTGCGACGGTCGTGACGCCGCTCTACCGCGCGGTTGTCAGCAGCGAAGGCGGCAAGCTTCAGGAGCTGACGCTTCACTATCGCGGTGAGAAGCCGATGGTGATCGTCGGCGAGCTCGGCCCCGGGGGACTCTTGTCAGGCTCCTCTGGCCAGGCAGAAGCAATCCCGATGAAGCTCTCGGCGACTGAGCTGAAACTTGGACCCGATCAACGAACCGGTGAGCTTGTGCTGACCGGCGACGTCGATGGCGTCACGGTCACGAAGACCCTCACGTTCCGGGCGGACACTTACACGATCGACGTGCGGATCCGGCTGCAGAACGGCGGTGCCGTGCCGCGGCAATCGGTCCTGGCGTTCCCGTGGACCACGCTGCAGGAGTGGAACGACAAGACGGCGAAGTTCCTTGGCCAGCACCCCACCACGATCGCGATGTCCGCCGGCGGAGAACTACGCTACACCGACGACCTCGCTCACCCGGGCTGGTACTACGGATGTTTGAGCACGCTGCGGGGGCCGACGAAAAACGGGACGCAAATCGAAAAGGAGGTCGGGCCTGGAGACTGGATAGCGCTGGGCAGCAGTTGGTACACGTCAGCGCTAGTCGCGAAGACAGGCGGCTTCGAGATATTCACGATGTCCGACGCGAAGCCGACGGACCCCAAGAGCAAGCCGGCGACGCCGCTCCGTACGGCGATTGGTCTGCGTACGGCGCCCACGATTCCCGCACGCGGCGCGTGGGAGGCGTCGTTCGTCATCTACGCCGGTCCAAAGGAATTCGATCGCCTTCATCGGGTCGGCATCGAGGAGTCCATTAATTTCGGCGGCTTTCCACTGCCCCGTGAGTGCGGCGGCCTACCGATGAAGTGGTTCGCGGTCCCGATCTTGTCGCTCATGAACTGGCTGCACGCCCACGTCTACAACTACGGCGTGGCGATCATCCTGCTGACGGTACTGTCGAAAGTCCTCTTCTACCCGTTGACGGTATGGAGCATGCGCTCGATGAAGGCGATGCAAGCGCTCCAGCCCCAAATCAACTCGCTTCGCAGCAAGTACAAGAGCGATCCGCAACGGGTGCAGCGCGAGACGATGGAGCTCTATCGGAAGCATGGGGTGAATCCCGTCGGCGGCTGTCTGCCGATGCTGCCGCAAATCCCGATCTTTTACGCGCTCTATCTCGCGGTCGCGAATTCTGCCGAGCTGCAGAACGCGCCATTTCTCTGCTTCGGGTTCCTACAGCCCATCGCTCGCTTGTTCCGCGGTATGGGTGCCTCGTGGGTCGATTCATTGTGGATCTGCAATCTCGCGGACATCGATCCCCTCTACATTCTTCCGCTGCTAATGGGCGTGACGATGTTCGTGCAGCAGAAGATGACCCCGGTCTCCGGCGACCCCGCCCAGGCCAAGGTCATGCTGATCATGCCCGTGTTCTTCACGATCATGTTCTTGAATTTGCCCTCGGGCCTTGTACTGTACTGGACCGTCTCGAACATCCTGCAGATCGCGCAGCAGTGGTGGATGAACCGGCCCGCGACGCCAGCCGGCGCTCCGCGCGAGGTCAGGGACGGCTCTCGCGCCTGAGCGGCTGCGCAGCGGCGCCGGCCAGATCCTCGGTCGTGCGCTCTCGGACATCGAAGCCGATCGCCTGATCAAGTATGTAGAGTTATTGATCAAATGGCAGCGCGGACAGCGCCTGGTGGGCTCGTCCGCGCCGGACTGGATCGTAGATCACATCGTTCTGGACAGTCTGCTGTTCACGCGCCTCCTCCCCTCGACTGCACAGTGCATCCTCGATCTTGGATCCGGCGCGGGCGTGCCTGGAATTCCGCTGAAGATCGTCCTCGAGCCAGCCTCATTCACCCTTCTCGAGGCGCGCGCTAAGCGCGTGTCGTTTCTCTTGACAGTGGTCCGTGAGCTCGCGCTGCCGAAGTGTGAAATCGTGAACGATCGCGTGGAGAGGATCACGGCTGCGCGCGCCGCGTCGTTCGACGCTGTGGTCATGCGTTGTGCCGGAAACCCGACTGAATTCACCGATGCGGCCCTGAGAGTTCTGAAGCCCGCAGGCATTATCGTTGCCGCCGGTCCCCCCAGTCAGCGGTCGACGCCAAGTGGCAAATGGTCGGAGATCGATGGGCCGCTGGGTAGACGCCTGTTCTGGGTCCTCCGAAAACCTTGACCTTTAGAGCCGTCACGGCCTAGTGTTTGTCGATAAACACAGAATGCTCGTCATATGACGGTCGGTGTTTGTTAATAAACATCAAGGGGGGGCATTGGCGGCCAGATCGGTCGCGGTCGTAAACCAAAAAGGCGGCGTAGGCAAGACAACCACCGCCGTGAACCTCTCGGCCGGCTTGGCCCTCTCGGGCCGCCCGACCCTTCTCGTTGATCTCGATCCCCAAGGCAATGCGACCACGGGCCTTGGTGTCCCCAAGGGCGAACTCTACCCGACGATTTATCACGTCCTTCTCGGCTCGGAGCCGGTCGACAAGGCTGTTCGCGACACGGCCGTGCACGACTTACGGCTGCTGCCTTCGGATATCGATCTCGTCGGCGCCGAAATCGAGCTCGTCTCACTCGATCGGCGAGAGCATCGTCTTCACGATGCGCTGTTGCCGGTGCTCGACGCTTATAACTACGTAGTGATCGATTGCCCGCCGTCGCTCGGCCTACTGACGATCAACGCACTTGCGGCGGCGGATAGCGTCCTGGTACCGCTCCAGTGTGAGTTCTATGCGCTTGAGGGGCTGACCCATCTGTTGAAGACCGTGAGGCTGGTCCGGGAACGACTGAATCCTCGGCTTGCGATCCAGGGAATCGTCCTCACGATGTTCGATGGGCGTACGAGCCTCGCCCTGCAGATCCGCGACGAGGTTCATCGCTACTTTCCCGGAGAGATCTTCGAAACCGTCATTCCGCGCAACGTGCGCCTCACCGAGGCGCCGAGCCATGGAAAGCCGGTGATGCTGCACGATCTGAGATCGACTGGGGCGCTCGCGTATCTAGACCTGACCCGTGAGGTGATCCGACATGAATAACCGTGGCCTCGGCCGAGGGCTTGGCGCCTTGCTGTCCGCGACACCGACGGCAGACGAGCCGGTGAGCGACATCGCCATCGACCAGATCGACGTCAACCCGAACCAACCAAGAAAACTCTTTGATTCTAAGTCTTTACAGGAACTATCCGCCTCCATCCGGTCGTCTGGAGTCATCCAGCCGATCGTCGTCCGCCGTCACGGCCACGGCTACCAATTGATCGCCGGAGAGCGGCGGTGGCGTGCCGCACGCCAGGCTGGGCTCGCGCGTATCCCGGCGGTGATCCGCGAGGCAACCGACGCGCAAAGCCTCGAGATTGCTCTCGTCGAAAACCTCCTTCGTGAGGACCTCAATCCAATGGAGGAGGCGGAGGCGTACCAAAAGCTTCTCGCCCAGTTCGGCTGGACACAGGAGGAGCTGGCGCAGCGCGTGGGCTTGGATCGCTCGTCGATCGCGAATGCCTTGCGGCTGCTGCGACTGCCGGAGGCTATCCAGGCCGACCTTCGCGGCGGTCGCCTGACGATGGGGCATGCGCTCGTGTTGCTGTCGCTGTCGAGCGAGGCCGATCAGCTTCGCCTGCGGGACGAGATCGTCGCTCACTCGTGGACGGTACGTGCGGCGGAACAATCGGCACGCGCGGCCGAAGCCGCGCGCGGCACCGTGCGGAGTCCCAAGCCGCCACGTCGCCGGACGGCCGAGCTCGCGGCGATGGAGGCGGCGCTCCAGCGTTCGCTGATGACGCGCGTGCGGATTCGCGGTAGCGAGCGGCTCGGCACGATCGAGATTTCGTACGCGAACGCCGAAGAGCTGGAGCGCCTGGCGGAGCTGCTCGGCGCGCGGCCGTAGGACGGGCGTCGCCCAACAAACCCCACCAACGTCGTAGCAGCCGGCACTGCGGCGCCGGCTTATGATGCTTCTATGACTCGTATCGTGGTGGGTATGTCCGGCGGCGTCGACTCTTCGGTGGCCGCGGCACTCCTGGTGGAGCGCGGGTTCGACGTCATCGGTGTCACGATGCGCGTTTGGCCGTGGAAGGAGTCTAACGACCCCACGCGCCGCTTCGGGTCCTGCTGCGGCACAGAGGCGGTCGACGATGCCCGGTGTGTCGCCCGTGATCTCGGGATCCCGTATTACGTGCTCAACATGGAAGCGGAGTTCGATCGCGCGGTCATCGAGCCATTCGCCGAGGCATACCGCCGCGGGCGCACTCCGGTGCCGTGCGTCGCTTGCAATGTTGATCTGAAGTTCGGCTCCTTGCTCGCGCGCGCGCGCGCCTGGGACGCCGCCGGGGTGGCGACAGGGCACTACGCCCGTGTGATGCGGGATGAGGGGAGCGGGCGCTGGCTGCTTCGGCGCGCCCGCGACGCGCGCAAGGATCAGTCCGACTTCCTCTGGCCGCTCGCGCAGTCCCAGCTCGCTGCGGCATATTTCCCGGTCGGCGACCTCGATAAAGAGCAGGTCCGGGCTCACGCACGGAGGCTGGGTCTGGTGACCGCCGACAAGCCGGAGAGCCAGGAAATCTGCTTCGTGCCCGATGACGACTATCGCGGCTTTCTGCGTCGTCGCGATCCCCAGATGTTCCGGCCCGGCCCAGTCGTCGATCGCGAAGGGCGGCCGCTCGGCACGCATACCGGCGTCGCCGGATACACGGTCGGGCAGCGGCGCGGTCTCGGAGTGGAACAACGCACGGCGCTCTATGTGACCGAGATCGACGCTGCAGCCAACCGCCTCGTCGTGGGTCCCGGCGCCGACCTCGAGCGTGATCGACTGACCGCGACGGACGTAAATTTCATCGCCTGCGACCCGCCGCGAGAGCCGCTGCGGGTGAAGGCGCGGATTCGCCATAGCCACCAGCCCGCCGCGGCCACCGTCGTCGCCACCGGTGAACGGGAGGCCGAGGTCGTGTTCGAGCATCCCCAGCGTGCGATCACGCCGGGCCAGTCGGTGGTGTGGTACCGTGACGACCTCGTGATCGGCGGGGGCGTGATCCGCCGCTGATTGACAGAGTCCGGATTCGGGTGATAGTTTTCACAAACCTTCTGCGGCATCACTGACCGGGGGAATCTGCCCAATGCTCCAGCGTCGTTCCGTGTGGCTCGGTTGCATCGCGTCCGTCTGCCTGATGCTCGTGCCGGCGCTGCTCTTCGCTGCGGAAGGTGGCGCGCACGGCGAGGGCGGCGGACTGATCAGCCTCGACAAGTCGCTGATCATCCAGATGCTGAACTTCCTCATCCTTCTCGCGATTCTCCACCGGCTTCTCTACAAGCCTCTGCTCGCCAAGATGGAAGAGCGCTCGGCGGCCATCAAGACCTCGCTCGAGGCCGCGGAGGCGTCGCGCGCGACAGCCGCCAGGCAGCAGGAGGAGAACGCCGAGCGCTTGCGCGCGGCGTACGCCGAAGCGCAATCGATTCGCGCGGCGGCACTCAAGGAGGCCGCCGACGAGCAGCGCAAGCTCGTCGACGCCGCCCGCCGGGAGGCTCAGCAGCTCGTGGAGTCCGCCAAGGCCCAGACAGACGCGGACATTCGGCGCGCCCGCGAGGAGCTGCGACGCGAGGTGAGCGACATCGCGATCGCGGTCGCCGAAAAGCTCGTACGCAAGAGCCTGCACGACGAAGAGCACCGCCGCGTGGTGGACGACGCGATCGCGCGGATCGGCCGGTGAAGTCGCAGGCCGCCGCGCGCTCGTACGCGAAAGCCCTGTACGAGCTGGCGCGCGAGCGTTCGCAGGCCGAGCGCATCGGCGCCGAGCTCGCGGAAGTCGTGCAGCTGGTGCGAGAGGATCCGGCGCTCGCGCATTTCTTCGCGCGGCCGGGTGTGTCGGCCGCCGCCAAGCGCGGCGCCGCGGACGACATCGCTCAGCGCCTCGGCCTCGGCAAGCTCGTCCGCGACTTCGTCGGGCTGGTGGCGGCGCACGGGCGCGGGGACGTGCTGCCCGAGATCGGCGACGCCTACCGCGCGTTGGTCGATGCGGATCTCAATCGCGCCCGCGCGCGCGTGCGCACTTCCGTGCCGCTGACCGAGGCCGAGAAAGCGTCGCTCGCCGAACGCCTGGGAGCGGCGCTCGGCGGCAAGCGCGTGACGGTGGACGAGGTCGTTGACCAGAATCTGCTCGGCGGCTTCGTCGCCGAGATCGGCAGTCTGATCGTGGACGGCAGCCTGGACGGCCAGCTCGCTCGCTTGAAGGAGCGACTGGGAAGAGGATAGGGAATGATCAAAGCGAGCGAGATCAGCGAGATCATCAAGCGTCAGCTGGCGGGCTACGAGGCGGAGGTCGACCTCCAGGAGGTCGGCCGCGTCATCGAGGTCGGCGACGGCATTGCGCGCATCTACGGTCTCGAGAAGGCGATGGCCGGCGAGCTCCTGCAATTCCCCGGCGACATCGTCGGCATGGTCCTGAACCTCGAGGAAGACAACGTCGGCGCCGTGCTGCTCGGTGACGACCGTGCGATCAAGGAAGGCGATGCGGTCAAGCGCACCAACCGCATTGCGCAGGTGCCGGTCGGCGAGGCGCTGGTCGGCCGTGTCGTCAACGCGCTCGGCCAGCCCGTGGACGGCAAGGGCCCGATCAACGCGACGGAGTTCCGACCGATCGAGCGCTACGCCCCCGGCGTCGTCGACCGTCGCTCCGTGAAGGAGCCGCTGCAAACGGGGCTCAAGGCCATCGACGCGATGATCCCGATCGGCCGGGGCCAGCGCGAGCTGATCATCGGGGACCGCGGCACCGGCAAGACGGCCATCGGCGTCGACACGATCATCAATCAGAAGGGCCAGGACGTCTTCTGCTTCTACGTCGCGGTCGGACAGAAGCGCTCGACGGTAGCGCAGGTCGTGAAGGTGCTGGAAGACGCGGGCGCGATGGCCTTCACCACCGTCATCGTCGCGTCCGCGTCGGAGCCCGCCCCGCTGCAGTACATCGCGCCGTACGCCGGCGTGACGATGGGCGAGTACTTCCGCGACAGCAAGCGCCACGCGCTCTGCATCTACGACGATCTGAGCAAGCACGCGGCGGCGTATCGTCAGCTCTCGCTGCTCCTGCGCCGGCCGCCCGGCCGCGAGGCATATCCGGGCGACGTCTTCTATCTCCACTCGCGGCTGCTGGAGCGTGCGGCGAAGCTGAACGATCAGCTCGGCGGCGGCTCGCTGACGGCGCTGCCGATCATCGAGACGCAGCTCGGCGACGTGTCGGCGTACATCCCGACCAATGTCATCTCGATAACCGACGGACAGATCTATCTGGAGTCCGACCTCTTCTACGGCGGTATCCGGCCCGCGGTGAACGTCGGCCTCTCCGTGTCACGCGTGGGTGGCTCGGCGCAGGTCAAGGCGATGCGTCAGGTGGCCGGTAAGCTGCGCCTCGATCTCGCGCAGTATCGCGAGCTGGCGGCGTTCGCGCAGTTCGGCTCCGATCTGGACAAGGCCACCCAGACGCAGCTGGCGCGCGGACAGCGCATGGTGGAGCTGCTCAAGCAGGGCCAGTACCAGCCGCTGCCCGTCGAAAAGCAGGTCGTGATCATCTTCGCCGGTACGCAGGGGCTGCTCGACGATCTTCCGGTCGACGCCGTGCGCGAGTTCGAGACGTTCTTTTACGGGTGGCTCGAGCGCAAGCAGCCACAGATCTACGTGGAGATCCGGGACAAGCGGGAGCTGTCCGATGCGCTCCGCGACACGCTGACGAAGGCCGTCAACGACGCGAAGGCGGAGTTCGTCGCGACCAAGGGCATCAAGGCGGCCTGACGCGTGGCGACGCTCCGCGATATCCAGCGACGGATCCGCTCCGTCCAGTCGACGCAGAAGATCACGCGCGCCATGAAGCTGGTGGCGGCGGCGAAGCTGCGGCGCGCGCAGGAGCGCATCCTCGCGGCGCGGCCGTACGCCAATAAGATGGCGGAGCTTCTCGGAAATCTCGTGTCGGCGACCGGTAGGTCGGACGGGGCGGCGCATCCGCTGCTCGAGCAGCGCGAGGGGCCGCGACGGCAAATCGTGATCATCACCGCGGATCGCGGCCTCGCCGGCGCGTTCAACAGCAACGTGCTCCGCAACTCGCTCGCGTTCGTGCGCGCCTCCAACGCGACGGCGGTGACGCTGGTCGTGGTCGGCCGCAAGGCGCGTGACTTCTACCGTCGGCGTCCGTACGCCGTGAAGCGCGATATGGTCGGCTTCTGGGATCGGCTCGCCTACTCGCATGCGTGCGAGCTGGCGGACGCGTTCATCGCGCAATATCTCGAAGGCGAGGTCGACGAGGTCTATCTGATTTACAACGAGTTCCGCTCGGTCGCGCTGCAGCGCCCGGTGCGCCAGCAGCTGTTGCCGATTCCACGGACGGAGGCCGGCGCCGCAGCGAGCGAGCCCGTCGACTACATCTACGAGCCGAGCGCGCCGGCGATTCTCGGGGACCTGTTGCCGCGCCACGTGCGCATGCAGGTGTTCCGCGCGCTGATGGAGTCGCTCGCCGGCGAGTACGGCGCGCGCATGACGGCCATGGAAGCCGCGACCAAGAACGCGAAGGACATGATCGAGATCCTCACGATCCAGTACAACAAGGCGCGCCAGGAGAAGATCACGAAGGAGCTGCTCGACATCGTGGGCGGCGCCGAGGCGCTCAAGCAAGGAGCGGAGGCATGAGCACGGGGAAGATCGTCCAGGTCATCGGGCCGGTCGTCGACGTCGAGTTCGAGCCGGGCAAGCTGCCCGCCATCTACAACGCGTTGCTCGTGCAGGGTGTGGAGCAGAAGGACATCTTCGCCTACTCCGAGAAGCTCACGCTCGAGGTCGCCCAGCACATGGGCGAGGCCCACGTGCGCACCATTGCCATGGCCGCCACCGACGGTCTCACGCGGGGGATGAGCGTGCTCGACACCGGCGCCCCGATCACGGTGCCGGTCGGCCGGGAGACGCTCGGCCGCATCCTCAACATCGTCGGCGAGCCGGTGGACAAGGGCCCCGCCATCCACACCAAGAAGACGTATTCGATCCACCGGCCGGCGCCGCCGTTCGACGAGCAGTCGACGAAGGTCGAGATGTTCGAGACGGGCATCAAGGTCGTCGACCTGCTGGAACCATATACGAAGGGTGGAAAGACAGGACTCTTCGGAGGAGCGGGAGTCGGAAAGACCGTTCTGATCCAGGAGCTGATCAACAACATCGCCAAGCAGCACGGCGGCATCTCGTGCTTCGCGGGGGTGGGCGAGCGCACACGCGAGGGCAACGACCTCTATCACGAGATGAAGGAGTCGGGCGTTCTCGAGAAGACGGCGCTGATCTTCGGGCAGATGACCGAGCCGCCGGGCTCGCGGCTGCGCGTGGCCCTCACCGCGCTCACGGCCGCCGAGTACTTCCGTGACGAGGAAGGCCAGGACGTGCTTCTGTTCATCGACAACATCTTCCGGTTCACGCAGGCCGGCTCGGAGGTCTCCGCGCTCCTCGGTCGTATGCCGTCCGCCGTCGGCTACCAGCCGACGCTGGCCACGGAGATGGGCCAGCTCCAGGAACGGATCACGTCGACCAAGAAGGGCTCGATCACGTCCGTGCAGGCGATCTACGTGCCGGCCGACGACATCACCGACCCGGCGCCGGCCACGGCGTTCGCCCACCTCGACGCCACCACGGTGCTGTCCCGGCCGATCTCCGAGCTCGGCATCTACCCGGCGGTGGATCCGCTCGCATCGACCTCGCGGATCCTCGATCCGAACATCATCGGGCAGGAGCACTATCAGACCGCGCGCGCAGTGCAGTCGATCCTGCAGCGCTACAAAGATCTGCAGGACATCATTGCCATCCTCGGCATGGAAGAGCTCTCCGACGAGGACAAGATCACCGTGTCGCGTGCCCGTAAGATTCAGCGCTTCCTGTCGCAGCCGATGTTCGTCGCCGAGCAGTTCACCGGCTTGCCTGGACGCTACGTGAAGGTCGCCGATACCGTGAAGAGCTTCAAGGAGGTCGTCGAAGGCAAGCACGATGAGCTGCCCGAGCAAGCGTTCTATATGGTCGGCGACATCGGCGAGGCCGTCGAGAAGGCCAAGAAAATGCGAGAGGGTTAGGTGGCCGACCGGCTCACCCTGGAAGTCGCGACGCCGTTCCGATCGGTCATTTCGGAGCAGGTCGACGAGGTCGTCGTGCCGGGGATCGAGGGCTCCTTCGGTGTCCTCCCGGGGCACGCCGCCTTCCTCACCACGCTCGGAATCGGCGAGCTGACGTATCGGATCGGCCGCGACGAGCGCCGCGCGGCCGTCGCCGGCGGCTTCTGCGAGGTGCGCAACGACAAGGTCATTGTCCTCGCCGACAGCGCCGAGCTGCCGGAAGAGATCGACCGCGCCCGCGCCGAGCGCGCGCGCGACCGCGCGGAGCAGCGGCTGGCGGGGCGCACCCAGGAGGAAGTCGACTATGTCCGGGCGTCCGCCGCGCTCGCGCGGGCGCTCATCCGGATCCAGGTCGCCAGCCGTAGACAGTGATGCCCGACATCGTCCCAGAGGAGGGAACATGACCCACCGCTCGGTCGCCCTCGCCCTGCTGGTCAGCGGCATCGTCGCCGGCGTGTTCGTCGCCCGCTCCAGTGCCGGCCCCGAGAAGATCCAGTTTCCCAGCGGCTTCAAGGAACACGTTCTCTACACGACCGTGGACCGCTACGACACCAAGCAGTACCGAGAGCTGTACGCCAACACCCAGGCCGCCGTGGACGCGATGAAGGCGGGCCGCCCGCTGCCCGACGGCACCGTGCTCACGCTCGTGCAGTACAAGGCGCAGGTTGACGCCGCGGGCGCACCGCTGAAGGGGCCCAACGGCCGCTTCGTGAAGGGCGACCTCATCGCCTACACGGTGATGGAGAAGCGCGCCGGATGGGGCGCGGAATACCCCGCCGAGTGGCGCAACGGTGAGTGGGAGTACGCCGCCTTCGGCGCCGACGGCAAGCTCAACGACAAGGCGAATTACAAAGCCTGCTTCGAGTGCCACAAGCCGCACGAGAAGATGGACTACGTGATCTCCCTCGCCGCGCTGCGTGGCGCGACGGCGTCCGCCGCGACTCCGAAGGCCGACGTCAACATCACCGGCTTCGCGTTCGGGCCCGCGAAGGTCAGCGTTGAGGCCGGCAAGCCCGTCACCTGGCTCAACGGCGACGAGTCGCCACACCAGATCGCGATCACGAGCACGAAGGAGCGCTCGCCGATCCTCACCAAGGGGCAGAGTGCGGCGATGACGTTCGCCACAGCCGGCATGTACGAGTATGCGTGCGGGCTTCATCCCAGCATGAAGGGCACCGTCGAAGTGAAGTAGTCGCTGCCCACCGAAGCGGGCACCGCGCCCGCTCGGTGTGGCAGTCGTCCGTTGGGTTCGGCTTCAAGTCCTCGCCATTTCGCCGGTCCACCCGTGGTACGCGCCTTGCGACAGCGGGCGCCATGCTCTCCGTCCTGATCGCCGACGATGAGCCCCATGTCGTCGAGCTGGTTCGCGTGACGCTCGAGGACGAGCGCGTCCAGGTCTTCGAGGCGAGCGACGGCGGCACGGCGCTCGCGGTCGCCGAGGCCGTCGGGATCGATCTCGTCTTCCTCGACGTCCACCTGCCGGATCTCAGCGGCCTCGACGTCTGCCGCGCGCTGCGCGCGAATTCGCGTCTGGCGGGCGCGCGCATCGTCATGCTCACCGCCGCCGCGCAGCAGGAGGACGTCGTGCGTGGCCTGGCCGCCGGCGCCGACGACTACCTGACCAAGCCGTTCTCGCCCGTTGGGCTCCTCTCACTCGTCGACCGACTGCTCCCGCGAGTCGCATGGCATCTCGGGTAGAGCGCGATCCGGCCGAGGACTATCGGCGCCTCCATGCGGCGTATCAGCAGTCGCTCCGCTACGCGGAGGACGTGCGCCGCCTCTATCGTCAGATGCAGCGAGCGATCTGCCAGTCGTTGCTGGGCCTCGCCAACGCGCTCGAGGCAAAGGATCCCTACACACGCGGACACTCGGAGCGCGTCGCGGCGCTGAGCCGCCGTCTGGCTTCGGCGATGGGACTGGCTCCGGCCGTTGTCGACACCGTCGGCCAGGCCGGGCTCCTCCACGACATCGGGAAGATCGGCGTCCCCGAGGCGATCCTGCGCAAGCCCCGATCGCTGTCGTCCGAGGAGTGGCAGATCATGCGCGGGCATCCGGTGATCGGCGCGCAGATCGTGGCGCCGTTCGAGTTCTTCGAGGGGGCGGCGCGCGTCATCCGTCATCATCACGAGCGCTGGGACGGCTCGGGATATCCCGACGAACTCATGGGTGAGGACATTCCGTTGGAGGCGCGAATCGTGGCCGTGGCCGACGTCTTCGATGCGCTCACCTCTGAGCGCTCGTACCGTCCGGCGCTCACGCGCGACGCTGCGCGCGCCCTGCTGCTCCAGGAGGCCGGGCGCACGCTCGACAACAAGATTGTCGCCGCGCTGCTGGACACGCTCGACACGGAAACGCCCTGAGCGTGTACGCGATCACGGATCCGTGGGTACCGCCGACCCGCGGTCTCCTGTCAGGTATGCCGATGCCGCTGTTGCTCGTCCTCGGCGTGCTCACCGCGAGCGCGGGTGCGCTCGCGGCCGCCGAGCTCGTCCCGCTGACGCCGGCACGGGCGGTCGGCGCGGGTGGCGCTCAGGGCGCGCTGCTGGCGATGGCGGTGACATGGGCGCGGAGCGAGCCGCGCCGTCGGGCCGCGCCGCTGATCGCCGCGATCGTGGTATTCGTCGGCGCCGTCGGCGCGACGCTGTCGCCGTTCGGCGCGATCGCCTATCTCGCGGCGCCGGTCTGGCTCTGGCGGCAGCGCGACCGGCTTCCGGCTTTCGGTCTCGCACGTCCGCCCATCGGCATCTGCGCCGCGGGAGCGGCGCTGGGCGCACTGCTCGGCGCGCACCTGCTGCTGACCGCATCGCTGACGCTCGGCTACGGCGTGCGCGTGCCAACGGCCGCCCACCTCATGTCGTGGCTGGCGTATGACGCGGGCGCCAACGTGCTCACGAGCGAGGCGTTCTTCCGTGGCGCACTGCTCGATCGCGCTCAGCGTCGCTGGCACTTTGCCATGGCCAGCGCGTTCGTGACCCTCCTGAGTCTGGCCCGTTATTTCGTCGATCCGTTGTTGCCGCACAGTCTGGAGGTCATGGCCGGCGCCGTCTTCTATCTCACGCTCCTGAGCCTCGCGAACTGTTGGATGTACTGGTGCAGCGGCAGCATCGTGCCGGGCATCGCCGCCGGCGTGGTGTTCTTCGCCTGTTACCGTCTCCTCCACGTCGTGTCGTGAGCGCGGCACGCATTCGGACCGCGCTCGGCCCCGCCGCAATTCTCCTCGCCATCACGGCGGCGCTCGGCGTCGCCAACGCGGCGCCGGCGACACCGTGGCGGCACGTGTATCTCGTCCCCGTCGTTCTCGCGGGTATCCGCTTCGGCGTCGCCGGCGGCCTCGTCGCGGCGCTCGGGGCCGTGCTTGCCTTCGGCCCGTTCGTCTTGCGTGAGATCGAGGGCCACGGGCCAACACGCGCGGCGGCCGAGGGTATCGTCACGCTCGTCGTGCTCGCGGTGTCGGGGGCCGCCGTCGGCAGCCTCGCGGCGCGCGCGCGGCGTCAGCGCGAGCGCTACGACACGCTGCGCGCGGTGCAGCGCGCGCTCGCCGACCCGGCCCCGCTGGATCGGACCGCCGCGCGGCTCGCGTCGGTTCTGACGCAGCGGCTGCGCGTCGACGCCGTCGGCCTCGTCCTGGACGACGGACGAGTCGTGGCAGGGGCCGATCACGTCGATCCGCGCTCCGTGGCCGCGTACGTGCTGGCGCACCGCGAGCCGATCTTCGTGATCGACGCCGGGACCGGATCGCGTGCACGCCGCGTCGTCGTCGTCCCGCTGACGAGCGCCGGCGAGACCGTCGGCGTGCTCGCCGTCGAGCGGCTCGGCGACTTCTCCCGCGAGGAGCGCGACGCGCTCGTCGGCTTTGGAGCCGCGCTCGGCCTGGCGCTCGACAACGCGCGGCTCGCGGCGCGGCAGCGGCGGTTCGCCGAAGAGCTCGAGCAGAAGGTGAGCCAGGCCACCGCGCGACTGGCCGAGATGGATCGGCTGAAGTCCGACTTCGTCGCGCTGGCGTCCCACGAGCTGCGCACACCGCTGACCGCGCTGCAGGGATTTTCGGAGCTGCTCGCCACGCGGGCGTTCGCGCCGACCGAAGTTCGGCGGCTCGCGGACATCATGCGCGCGGAGATCGAGCGCCTCGGCCGCATCGTGAGCGATTTCCTCGACCTCTCCCGGCTCGAGCGCGGGCTCACGCCGTCGATCCGCCGTGCCGTGCTCGATCCGGCGCCGCTCATCGCCGCCGCCGTCGAGCTGTTTCGGCGCACGCGCACCAGCCACCGCCTCGAGCTGCACGTGGACGGCACGCTGCCGCACGTCGATGCCGATGCCGACGCCCTGGATCGGGTGTTGAAGAATCTCATCGGCAACGCGCTGAAGTACTCGCCGCCGGGCTCGTGCGTGCGGGTACGCGCGCGTGCGACCGAGGGCATCGTGGCCGTCGACGTGGAGGACGAGGGACCGGGTATCCCTCCCGAAGAGCGCGCTCGCATCTTCGAGCCGTACTACCGCATGCGCGACACCGCCGCGCTGGGACACGGCACGGGTCTCGGTCTCTCTGTGGTCAAGTCGCTCGTCGAGGCTCACGGCGGCACCGTTCACGCCGAGGCGGCGTCCGGGACGGGCACACGAATGACCGTGATGTTGCCGGCGCTTCCTTGACACTCCGCGTCGCCGGGACGTACTCTCGTTTGGTATGCCTCGGCGCGACGAGATCGCACAACGAATGGCCGACGCCGTCGTCAAGCGGCTGACGACGCGCAAGATCATGGACATCAAGGACGAGCCGGCGGCACGCGCCGCCGTTCGTCACGTCGTCGTCGAGAATCTCACCGCGGAGGAGGCGCTCGACGCCGACGCGCGAAAGCTCCTGCTCGAGCACGCGAAGATGATCAAGGACTCGGCGGCGGACTATCGGCAGCTGCTGGGCAAGGTCAGGGAGAAGCTCGCGCGCGAGCGAGGATTCATCCTGTGATGCGCATGAGTCGCGAGCGGATCTTCTTTCTCGCCGAGCGCATCATGAAGGAGCTCGGCAACGTGCCGGGCGTGACCATCAAATCGCCCGACGAGGTTCGCCCGGAGATCATCCGCGTGCTGACCGACGAATCCAAGCTCGAGGAGTCCGTCGACGCCGAAGTCCGCAAGACGCTCGCCTCGTACTCGCGACCGATGCCCGAAGGCAGCCGCGAGTGGGAAGTGCTCTACGACAAGACGCGCGAGGAAGTCTTCCGTAAGCGGTTCCGGTTGTGACGAGGCTCGTGGTCGGCATCACCGGGGCCAGCGGCTCGATCTACGGAATCCGCCTTCTCGAAGTGCTGCGCGGAAGCGCCGACGTTCAGACGCACCTCGTGATCTCAGCCGCCGGCAAGCGCACGATCGTCGAAGAGACGCGGTACAGCGTTGGGGACGTCGAGGGGCTCGCGCACCATCGCTACGACGTCCGCGACATCGGCGCCTCGATCGCGTCCGGCTCCTTTCGCACCCTCGGCATGGTCGTCGCGCCATGCTCCATTCGTACGGCGGCGGCCATCGCCTCCTGTCACAGCGACACGCTCGTCTCCCGCGCGGCCGACGTCACCCTGAAGGAAGGGCGTCCGCTGATCCTCGTCGTGCGCGAGACCCCGCTGCACCTGGGCCACCTTCGGGTGCTCACGTCACTGGCCGAGATGGGGGCGGTGATCCTGCCGCCGATGCCCGCGTTCTACAACCGGCCCAAAGATCTCGACGACATCGTCAACCACACGGTGGCCCGTGTGCTGGATCGGCTGAACCTGCCGCAGACACTCGTCGCCGAGTGGCGCGGCTCCGCTCGATGATCGATCTCTCGGTGGTGATCCCGGTCTACAACGAGGAAGAAAATCTGCCGCCGCTCTGGTCTGAGCTCAGATCGGTGCTCGACGGGGAGCGGCTCGACTTCGAGGTTGTCTTCGTCGACGACGGAAGCCAGGACCGCAGCGCGGACTTCATCCGTGCCCTGCGCGACAGCGACCCGCGCGTGCGACTCGTCCGCCTCAAGACGAACGCCGGCGAAACGGCGGCCACCGACGCGGGGTTGCGCGCCGCGCGCGGCCGCCTGATCGTGACCATGGACGGCGATCTTCAGAACGATCCGCACGACATTCCGGGTCTCCTGCGCCATCTCGACCGGTGGGACGCGGTCACCGGCTGGCGCGTCAACCGCGGCGACGGCGATTCGTTCGTGCGGCGGCTCTCGTCCCATATCGCGAACGGCGTGCGCAACCGGCTCAGCGACGAGGTGGTCCAGGACAGCGGTTGCACCTTCCGCGCGTTCCGCCGAGAGTGCCTGCGGGGGCTGATCCTCTATCGCGGCTTCCATCGGTTCGTCCCGACGCTGCTCAAGATGCGCGGCTACCGCGTGCTCGAAGTGCCGGTGCGCAACCGCCCGCGGCGCTTCGGGCGGTCGAAGTACGGTATGCTCGATCGAGTCTTCGCCGCCACCGCCGACCTGCTCGTCGTCCGCTGGATGAAGTCCCGCACGCTTCACTATGAAATCGCCGAGGACCTGGGCGGTGATCTCGTTCGCGACTGATCGCGCCGTGAACGTTTTACTGATCGGTCTCGGCCGCTGGGGCGAGAAGCATCTGCGCGTGCTTCGCGAGCTCGGCGCCGACGTATGGGCCGCCGACGTTTCGACCGCGCGACTGTCGTGGGCGATCGGCCACGGAGTGCCGGCCGCGCGAACGACGACCGACTATCGCACGGTGCTCGAGCGCGTCGACGCGGTCGACATCGTCACACCGGCCGACAGCCACCTCGCCGTGGCAACGACCTGTCTCGCCGCCGGCCGGCCGTGCCTGATCGAGAAGCCATCGACGGTGAACGTCGATCAAGGGCGCCGACTCGTCGCCGCCGCGAGCGCCGCTGGGCGGATCGTGCAGGTCGGCCACATCGTGCGATTCCATCCGGTGACGGCGACCTTGCGCGCGGCGCTGGCCGAAGGGCGCATCGGGTCCGTGCGCTACGCGACCGGACGCTTCGCCGGGTTCAAGCGCCCGCGCACCGACGTCGGCGTGTTTCACACGGACGGCATCCATTACGTCGACCTGTTCGCATACCTGCTCGGCCGCGAGGCGACCACCGTGTCGGCGCTCCAGCGCGACTTCCTGGGCCGCGGTCTGGACGATCTGTCGGTGGTCACCGTGAGCTTCGGCGACGTGCCGGTGACCATCGAGACGAACTATTTCGTTCCCGGGACGCATCGCGAGTGCCTCATCGTCGGCGAGCGCGGGAGTCTCGGGGCCGACTACGGCGCGGGCACCGTCACGCTGCACGCCGCTGAGCACGTGCGGAAGGGCGACGCGTGGGACGCGATCGATCGCGGCAAGGAAGAGCTGTCGGTGCCGCAGGGCGAACCGCTTCGTCTCGAGCTCGCGGCCTTCCTCGACGCGTGCCGCGCGAACACGCCGGCGCTCGTGGACGCGCGGGCCGGCCTGCATGCCGTCGAGGTCATCGAGGCCGCCGCCCGCGCCGCGCGCCTCGGCCGCACCGTGTCGATCGCCGAGATCCGCGCCGCCTGACGTGGACCGCGTCGTTCTGGTCGCCCTCGGCGGTGGAGTTGGCTCCGTACTGCGCTACCTGACGTCGGGTCTGGCGGCGCGCTGGCTCGGCCTCGACTTTCCCTACGGCACGCTCATCGTCAACGTCACGGGCTCGCTGCTCATCGGCGTCGTGCAGGCGCTCGCAGAAGAGGCGGCTGTTCTCCCCGAGCCCGCCCGGCTGTTTCTCTCGGCGGGTGTGATGGGTGGCTTCACCACCTACTCGGCGTTTTCCTACGAGACGATGCGCCTGATCGAGTTGGACGCGCTCGGCCGCGCGGTCATCAACGTCGTCGTCACGACGCTCGTGTGCCTCAGCGTCTGTGCGCTGGGTCTCGCGGCAGGCCGCTATGTCGTGTCGTTGAAGGGCTGAGCGCGGAATTTCTCTGAGAGCGGTGGTGCCGAAGGGGGGACTCGAACCCCCACACCCTTGCGGGCACATGACCCTGAAACGCGGGCCGGTGATGCACCGGCCCGCAGTCATTTCGCATACTTGCTCACAACGCTTTAATCTCGCTCGCGGAAACGCCGTTCAGTTCAAGGACTGAAAGGGACCGTGGTCTCGGTGAAGGATTGAAATCGGCCCCGAACCAGAGGCGGGATCACACAAGATCACACAAAATTCGGCGATCCTTGTGGGCGACACGGCCGCGGTCGCCGGGGGCCGGTCATTTCGCCTCCGAGGCTATTGGTCCACTCAGGCCGTTCTAGCGGCCGTTTCCCCGCTACGCGAGCCCTAAGCTCCGTCCGTTTTCGCTTCCGACACGGCGCTGCCTCGATTGGCAAGGCAGTGGACTTGAAATAGGGCTAGAGGCTAGCCCTCTGTAGCACTGCATCGCAGTACGTCGCATTCGAGCCGCTGTTTATGCGGGTGCCCAACCACAGCAAGTCGAGCAACACGGATACCGAGTGTGACGCGTGGCGACGGTTGCTGACACCGAAGTAGCCCGAAAGTAGCCCGGCACCCCATACCCTTGGCCGACCCCACTCACTTCCCTTGGCCGGGCCGACGGGAAAAGGGTGGTTTGCCCCCGAAAAAAATCGCCGCTTTGGTCGGTCTCCGTCATTTGACGCGCTCACGCCATCAGGCTACCTTCGCCTGCCGTAGCCCCCCGGCCCCATTACCCAGGAGGTCGGCATGAAGTGTCCCCGGTGCCAGCAGGAGAACCCCGCCCAGGCCAGCTTCTGTATGACCTGCGGTGCCGGGCTCGCGCGCGCAAAGCGCAGCACGGTTGGAGGCGTCCGCAGCAGTCGTCGTAAGCGACCCAAGAGCGAAGGCCCTCAGCTCCCGGACCTTGAGAAGCGGCTGGCGGAGGCGCTGAAGCGTGAGGCGGAGGCGGTGGAGCAGCAGACAGCCACAAGCGAGATCCTTCGGGTCATCGCGGGCTCACCGACAGCTCTGCAGCCTGTGCTGGACGCGGTGGCCGAGAGCGCCGCTCGCCTGTGTGCCGCCCATGACGCGGCCATCCTCCGGTTAGACGGCGACGTCCTGCACTCGGTGGCCCACCATGGCCCGGTCCCCTACATTCCGGGACTCGTGGTCCCCGCCATTCACGGCACGGTCACGGGACGCTCGGTGCTTGGTCGACAAACAATCCAGGTGGCGGATCTGCAGACCGAGGCAGAGGAATTTCCAGAATCCAGCGCCCTCGGTCGACAGCTCGGCCACCGCACCATCCTGAGCGTTCCGCTTCTACGTGAAGGCCTACCCGTCGGCGCGATGGTGCTCCGGCGCACCGAGGTCCAGCCGTTCACCGACAAGCAGATCGCTCTTCTCAAGACCTTCGCCGACCAAGCCGTCATCGCGATTGAGAACGTGCGGTTGTTCAACGAGACGAAGGAGGCGCTAGAGCGACAGACGGCGACGGGCGAGATCCTGCGGGTGATCAGCACCTCGCCGACGGACCTCACGCCGGTCCTTGAGTCGGTGGCGCGGAACGCGGCCAGGCTGTGCGAAGCGGATGACGTCTCGATCATCAAGGCAGAGGACGACGGGCTCACCATTCTCTTCTCGCTCGGTCCGACCAGTGCATTTCGCGGGCAACGGTTTCCCGCCATCCAATCGGTGACGGGCCAGGCGATCGAGGAGCGGCGCACGGTCCACGTCCGGGATCTCCTCGCCGATCCGTCCTACGAGATCCGGCCCGAGTTCCAGCATTTCGGGTGGCGCAGCGCGCTGGCGGTGCCGCTGCTCCGTGACGGCGTCGCCATCGGGACTATCACGGCGCGTCGGTCGGAAGTACGCCCCTTCAGCGACCAGCAGATCACCCTGCTGGAGACTTTCGCCGACCAAGCAGTCATCGCGATCGAGAACGTTCGACTGTTCACCGAGACGAAGGAAGCACTCGAGCAGCAGACCGCAACAAGCGAGATTCTTCGGGTAATTTCGTCGTCGCCAACCGGCATTCAGCCCGTGCTCGACGCTATCGCTGAGAACGCTGCCCGCGTGTGCGGCGCAGCCGACGCGCTCATCGTTCGTGCCGAGGGCGACGTCATACGCCGTGTTGCGCATTTCGGAAAGTTACCGTTGCTATTGCCCGACACACGGCCATTCACGCGCTACAGCATGGCCGGTCGCGCGATGCTCGAGGGACGGACGATTCACGTCGCTGACATGGGCGATCCTGAAGCCATGCGCGAGTATCCAGAATCATCCGCGACGCTTAACTACCGGACCCAATTGACTGTGCCGTTGATGCGCGAAGGCGGCGCGATCGGCGCGATCATTATTCGGCGTGTCGAGGCCAGCCCATTCGCCGATAAACAGCTCGCGCTCCTCCAGACGTTCGCAGACCAGGCGGTCATCGCCATCGAGAACGTGCGGTTGTTCACGGAGCTTCAAGAGAAGAACCGTGCGTTGACCCAGGCGCATGCTCAGGTTACGGAGTCGCTGGAGCAACAAACGGCGACGAGCGAAATCCTCCGGGTCATCTCGAGCTCGCCGACCGACGTGCAGCCGGTGTTCGACACGATCGTGAGAAGCGCGGTGAGGCTGTGCGATGGAGTTTTCGGAGCGCTGTTTCGGTTCGACGGCGAGATGCTCTATACCGGCGCCGAGTACAACTACACTGGCGAGGCACTCGAGGAGTTGCATCGGGTATTCCCCACGCGCCCGACTCGCGCCCTCGGGACCGGGAGGGCGATTCTCGACCGCGTCGCGATCCTCATCCCCGATGTTGAGGCCGACCCAGAGTATCGGCATCAAGTGCTGACCCGCGCGATCGGCTATCGAAGCGGCCTGTTCGCCCCCATGCTGCGCGAGGACGTTCCCATCGGCGTCATCCAGGTGGCGCGCGCTCAGCCCGGGCCGTTCTCCGACACCGAGATCCAGCTGCTGAAAACCTTCGCCGACCAGGCCGTCATTGCGATCGAAAACGTGCGGCTGTTCAAGGAATTGGAGGCGCGGAACCGAGAGCTGACAGCAGCGCTCGAACGTCAGACGGCGACGAGCGACATCCTCCAAGTCATAAGCAGTTCACCGACTGATATTCAGCCTGTGTTCGATGCCATCGCCCAAAGCGCTGCCCGCCTGTGCGAGGGCGAGTTCGCGGTGGTCGCACGTTACGACGGAGATCTTCTGCACCTTGGCTCCCACGCCCACGCCAGCGCCGAATGGACGCATTACGCCCAGCAAGTTCTCCCGATACGTCCAGACCGGCGACACATTTTGGGGCGCGCGATTCTCGAGGGCAGGGTTGTTCATATGCCAGACGTGGAGGCAGATCCGGAGTATGATCCGGTTGCTCGACAATCACTGCGCGTCCGCAGTGGCCTCGCTCTTCCAATGCTGCGCGAGCGCCGGCCAATCGGTGCGATTGCGGTCGGGCGACGCGAGGTTCGCCCGTTCACGGAGCAGCAGATCGCACTCCTCCAGACCTTCGCCGACCAAGCCGTGATCGCTATTGAGAACGTCCGGCTGTTCAAGGAACTCCAAGCGCGCAACCGGGACCTCAGCGAGGCGCTTGAGCGGCAGACGGCAACGGGCGAGATACTGGACGTGATTAGCCGCTCGCAGACCGACGTGCAGGCGGTGTTCGACACCATCGTGCGGAGCGCCCGGGCGCTGACTTCAGCTGACATCGTCGCCTTGCTCAGAACTGATGGCACGCAAATTCTCGTGGCCGCGTCGGACGGGGAAGACAGTGAACTGATACGGGAGGCGACGCTCAGGCTGTACCCGATGCCACTTGACCGGGAAAGTCTCAGCGGCCGTGCGATCCTGTCGCGAACGATTCAGAAGACCTCCGACATCGAAACACTTCCGTCCCCACCGAAACGATCGCTCGACGTCGCGCGCACCGCGAGGTTCCGCAGCCAACTCACCGTGCCGCTGTTGCGCGCCGGTGAGGCTATTGGCGCGATTGGCGTCTCGCGCCGCGAGCCTGGCGCGTTTCCCGACGCCCAGGTGGAACTTCTCAAGACCTTTGCTGACCAAGCGGTGATTGCGATTGAGAACGCGCGCCTCTTTAATGAACTTCAGGCGCGGACTGCAGAGCTCACGCGATCTGTTGAGCAACTCACCGCGCTGGGCGAGGTCGGACGAGCAGTCAGCTCTACGCTCGACCTCGAAACGGTGCTCACGACCATCGTCTCGCGTGCCGTGCAGCTTTCGGGCCTGGACGGCGGCGTCGTCTTCGAGTACGACGCGGCCGCCGAGGAGTTCGTCCAACGAGCGATGACAGAGACGGGCGAGACTCTCGCGGAAGCGCGCCGCGCCACGCGGATTCGGAAGGGGGAAGGCGTGCTCGGGCGCACGGCCATCACGCTGGAACCGGTCCAAGTGGCTGACATCTCCATGCCGGGCGCTTACGAGGGACGGCTGCGAGACATCCTGATTGACTCAGGCATTCGGGCGATCCTCGCCGTGCCGATGGTCCGCGAGGACCACCTGATCGGCTGTCTCGGTGTCACCCGTAACAGCTCCGGCGAGTTCCCGGCCGCGACGGTCGAGCTGCTGCGGACGTTCGCGACACAGTCCGCATTAGCCATTCAGAACGCCCGCCTGTTCCGCGAGATCGAGCAGAAGAGTCGGGAGCTGGAGGCCGCCAGCCGCCACAAGTCGGAGTTTCTGGCCAACATGTCCCACGAGCTGCGCACCCCGCTCAACGCGGTCATCGGGTTCTCGGAGGTCCTGAGCGAGCGGATGTTCGGCGACCTAAACGAGAAGCAGGACGAATACCTGAAGGACATCCACGCCTCGGGGCAGCATCTCCTCTCACTCATCAACGACATCCTCGACCTTTCGAAGATCGAGGCGGGGAAGATGGAGCTGGAGCTGTCGGACTTCGATCTGCCCATGACCATCGACAATGCGCTGATGCTGGTCCGCGAGCGGGCGGCGCGGCGAAGCATCGCGCTCAACACGGCGGTCGACGAGCGACTCGGGCAGATCCGGGCCGACGAGCGAAAGATCCGCCAAGTCCTTCTCAACCTGCTGTCGAATGCGATCAAGTTCACGCCCGAGGGCGGCCGCATCCACGTCGAGGCGAGATCAGTGAACGAATCCATCGAGGTCTCGGTGACCGACACCGGGGTCGGCATCGCGCCAAAAGATCAGGAGGCGGTGTTCGAGGAGTTTCGGCAGGTCGGGACGGCGGACAAGAAGGTCGAGGGCACTGGGCTGGGTCTCGCTTTGTCACGGAAGTTCATCGAGCTCCACGGCGGCAAGATCTGGGTCGAGAGCCAGGTTGGGGAGGGTTCGACGTTCACGTTCACGGTGCCGGTACGCCGTGGCGAATAGCTGATCCTGATCCTCGAGTCGTGACGCCGCCGCGCCTTGCTCGTGTCGCTGCTGCGGCGCTAACATCCCGCCAGCCATGAATCGCCGCGCCTTCGTAACTGGCCTGGGAGCCGTGCTTGCCGCCCCCCTCGCCGCCGGGGCGCAGGAGACTTTCTCTGGTTCACGTCAAGCGACTTTTTTCTGACGTTGCCGCAGTCGTTGCCGCGTCATCGTAGCGAGGTGGTGCTGCTCATCGTAGGGGACCTGACGTTGCCACATG
>Ga0075421_100000629_pt1 | contig 37773 bp, 35 predicted proteins | sample SoiMetdeltSBSDD5_FD_75292 | JGI IMG/M metagenome (GOLD analysis project Ga0075421, IMG submission 75292) | Bulk soil microbial communities from a Populus tree surrounding site in Tennessee, USA - Soil MetaG P. deltoides SBSDD5 | ecosystem: Environmental > Terrestrial > Soil > Tree plantation... | reverse complement strand
CCGGTTCTTGAGGAAGCTCGCGAGGTAGGCGGCCATCTGCTCGTCGATCTCGATCTCGTGGTCGAGCGCCTGGGCGATCCCGGCGCCGCGGCCGTACGGGTTCGCCGGCGACGGGATGCGGTGGTAGGCGACGTCCTCGGCCGGGATCGGGATCCGCGCGCCGTTCACCGCGACGTAGAAGTTGGGATCGGCCGACGTCGGCGTGCGCACCCAGGAGGGCGGCACCGGGAACCAGCGCGCCGGGATGCCGACGCCGTCGCGCTCGAGGACGAGGACCTCCTCGCCAACGATGTCCCGCGTGATCTGTCCGAGCGTCAGGACCTCGTAGCCGGGGAGCTCGAGCCAGGGAGCGCCGACCACGCCCTGGCGCAGCATCCGCAGCCAGGGGTGATCCTGGATCTCGACGAGCTCGTCGTCCTCGAGGAGCTGCTTGGTGAGCTCCTCGCGCTCGGCGAACGAGCAGTGGAGAAGCCGGGCCTTGAGCTGCAGCGATCGCCGGCGGGCCTTCCCGCGCGCTGGCGCGAGCAGACTCCAGGTCGCCGAGGCGTAGCGGTTGGCCACGACGTCTGAGGCGACGCGCACCCAGGGCGACGTCGCGTAGAGCTCGAGCAGCTCGCCGACGTTGCGCCGGGGGACGTTGTTGTACCCCGAGAAGCGGCGGGCGCCGGAGCCGCCACGCTGCAGGAAGTCGGGGGGCGGGCCAGCAACGGCCTTGCGAGCGGCGCGAGCGAGGAATCCCATGGGCTACCTCCTGCCGGGTTCGTCGTCTGCCGGCGCCTCGTAGATGCCTTCCCAGAGCACCCGCAGCACGGTGCGGATTCCGGGGCCGGCTAGCAACAAGACGCCGATCGAGGCTGGCCACACTGTCCAGCCAGCGTGCGCGGAGATGGTGACCGTGATCCCGAACCACCCCACGACGCCGGCCGCTGCGGCGAGGACCTCTGCCCGGCTCTGCCTGCCTGCTCGCGCGAACCAGTGTACCAGCGGCCGTAGAAGCGTCATCCGGTGTGCCACCCGCTGCGGTCGGTCGAGCCGGCGACCTGGGAGTAGGCATCGGAGCTCGCGTCGACCTGATCGTCAGCGTGACCCTCGACGCCGTCGAAGTTGTGCACCTCGTCGAGGTAGGCGTCGACCCACGGCCCGGCCACCACCACGACGTTGCCGGGGATCTTGCCTTCCTGGTCGACCGGCTCTGCGGCGCCGGCGAAGGGCTTCGCGCGCGACACCTTGTCGATCGACGGGCGAATCGCCTGTAGCCGAGGGCACGCCATGCCGGCCGCGGCCGCTTTCTTGCGCAGGAAGTCGGCGAGCTCGGTCGCCTGGAAGATGCCCGCCTGGCCCGGGTCGATGGGGAAGGTGATCGCCACGTCGGGGCCGTCCGTGATCATCGTCGACGCCATCAGGCGCTTCACGCCTCCGGAGTTGACCCGCGCGGTGACCACGTGGCGCACGACGATTCCGCCACCCTCGAGCAGCCGCCCCATCTTGACGCCGGCGGTCTGGTCGTTGGCTTCCTCAGAGGCCGCGAGGTCCCAGGACCTGCAGCTCGCCGCGTACACCGACTCGCCGCGCTGCGCGCCGTCGACGAGCTCGAGCGCGGGGTCGATCGCCCGCGTGCCGAACCAGAAGCGCTTGAAGATGCCGCCGCCCTCGTCGGGCTCGGGTGCCTGCTGGTAGAGCGCTGCGAACCGCTTCGACTTGAGCTTGACGCGCTCCTTCTCGATCTCCTCGCGCGTGAACTTCGGGAGCTCCGGGCAGAGCGGCTCACCAGGCTCCCGCCAGTCCGGCTCGAGCGTGTTGCCCTCGGGGATCTCGATCGGCTGGTGAGGCATCACTGCAGGGAGGATCACGCAGTGCCAGCCGCCTTGCTCGAGCGCGTAGCCCATGAGGTCGTTCACGTCCCAGCGCGTCCCGATCATCAGCTCGAGCAGCGGACCACCGTAGGGGTTCCACCGCGAGCGCCAGGCGGCGTCGTACCAGTCGCGGTTGCGCTCCTGGATGACCGGCGACGCGGCCTCCTGGGGGTTCTTGATGGGGTCGTCGAGCAGCAGGAAGTTCGCCGGGTTGCCGGTCTGGCCGCCGGCGACGCCGTAGGCCCAGAGGCCTCCACCCTCGGGGAGCTCCCAGACGTCAGCGGCCCGGGCGTCGGCACGCAGCGCGCCGCCCGATCGGTGGTAGTAGCCGCGCGCTGTGCGGCTGATCTTCCGCGCGAGGTTGGCACCGTAGGACGAGACGCCGGCGAAGAGGTCCGGTCGCTGGCGCAGGCGTGTCGTGACGGCCAGCTTCGCGAGCTCGCTCTTCCCGCTCTGGGGCGGCGCGGCGATGAAGAGCTTGCGGATGTCGCCGGCGAGCAGCCGCTCGATCGCGCCGGCGATGACCTCGCTGTGCCGGTAGAAGCGGAAGCTCGGGAAAACCTCCCCGACGATCTGCCGGAAGCTGATCGTGGCCCCGAGCTCGGCCCGCTGCCGGGCGCGCTCACGGCGCAGCAGTTCCGCCCGCGCCCTGAGCTGCAAGGACGGCGAGGACATCCTCCCCCTCGGCGAGACGACGGAGCTGGTCGTCGTTGAGGTGCGTCAGGTCGACGTTGAAGCTGCGGTCGGGGGTCAGGCCGAGATGCTTCGCCAGGAGCGCGAGAGCCTCCACCTTGTTCCAGAAGCGAACCTTCCGGGTGAAGCCGGCGACGCGCCGCTGCCTGCCGCGGCCGCGGTACTCCTCGACCACCTCGAGGGACGCGAGCGCCGCGGCCGCCTCGTCGTCGAGCTCGTGCGGCAGCTTGAGTGAGCCGTCGGCGTTGTAGAGCTTCCGGGGGTCGAGCATGGCCACCCGGGCAATCTCCTGAAGCACGCGGTCGGCCGAGATCTCCGTCCGCTTCGATCGCTTCGCGAGGGCTCCGTCGATCGCGGCGCGAACTCCAACATGCCCCAACAGCCGGGGACCCTGCTGCTCGGAAGTCCGGGCGCTGTACCCCGCACGGATGCAAGCCTGGGTCGCGTTGAGGTCGACCAGGTACTCGGCGACGAAGCGCTCCTGCCTCGGATTCAGACCTGGGACCTTCCGATCCTGAGGCCTCGGAGTCGATCGCGCCCGCTTCGCCTTCCGCGTCGTCGCCACTCTCTCAGCTACCTCCTACTGATCATCGAAGAGATGATTCCGGATCTCCGGAATAGTCACCCTCGTCCCCACCCTGCCGCCCCCAGCCTAAGACTGCCTTTGAAGAGATGCGCGCGAGTGGATGCGCTTGCGGGTACTTCCCTGCACCTCAGAGGTCCTTCGGAGGCACGAGCTGGGGAACGACGATCCCGGAAGCGGCCTGCGCCTGGGCGATCTGCTTCTGAAAGAGGGCCTCGATCGCCGAGTGGAGGAGCTTGAGCAGCTCGCCGGGCCCGGAGACGTTCGTGACCTTGATGTCGAGCTTCTGGCTCTGCAGTCGGAGGGTGATCGTGGCCTCCATGACGGGTTCGACCGGCTGTCCGTTCTGACCGAGGATCATGCCGCTGCTCCCTTGGTAGGCTGCGCCCATGTCGATCGGCACAGCGTCTGTCGCCCCGCCTCAGGGCCTGATCGGCCCCTCGTGGTTTTGCATGTGGTGCTACACCCATCACCCGAAGAGCGAGCACCCGACGCCGCCGCGGCGCTGTCCGACGCCGGGCTGCCGGCGGCCGGACGGGTTCGGTCCTCACGCGGATGGGGCGCCGCGCCAGGATCCGCGACCGTGAACGATCGACCGCCGACCGACTGCCACCGCTGTGGGACGCCGGCGCCGATCGACCTCGAGACGGCGCGGCGTCTGCTTCCGCCGGCCCCGCACGCGAGCGTCGTCGTCACCGGCGTCGTCTGTCCGATCTGCGGCGCCGACTGCGCGCTGGTCTTCACGCACCAGGGCACCTCGCGCATGACGCGCGAGGGGTGAGCTGCGCCGACTGTCACGCGGCCTCCTGGCCGGCGTGCAGCGTCTTCGGTTGGAAGTCGATGCGGTAGAGCACGCCTTCGGGCCCGTTGCTCACCCAGTGGCAGGCGTCGCGCCCCATCGCCGCGCGCGCCGCGGCGGTGTCTTCGATCCACGCGACATAGCCGCCGCTTCGCGTGGGCTCGCGCTCGATCGGCAGGTAGAGATGCGGGACCTGCGCGGATGCGAAGCGCTTCTTCCACTCGGGGTGCCGGACCATGAGCTCGCGCATTGTGGCGACACCGGTCGCGTCGGTCTTGGCCCAATACTTCGGCGGCTTCTTCACGGGCTCGCCGAGGGCCAGCGCGACGGTGACGTTGCGATAGCCGTCGACGGGCACCTGCTCCTCGTCTCGACTGTCGTCCTCGCCGGCGACGAGACGGGGGCAGCACATGGCGACGACGCCGCCGTAGCGGAAGTGCAGGTCGAGCCCGATCTCGTCCTCGAGGAAGCTGAGGCACGCTTCGACGAGCTCGGGCGACTGGTGCCGCTTGGAGCTCGAGGTCGCCCACTTCAGGCCGCCGAGCACCGGGGTGATGTTGAACTTCCAGTGGGCCCCGGGGCTGCCCGTCTCGGTGGCCACGCCGCCAGGTCCTCGCAGGCTGAGGTGCCCGGTGCGCTTCATGTTGGCGAGCAGCTCGAGGCAGCGGCGCAGGTTCGCCGGCGAGGGATCGACGATCCACGCCGTGAACGCGAACATCAGCTTGTAGTTGGGCGAGCCGCCGCCCGGGTCGAAGGGGGTCACCTTCATGCCGGCGATCGCCTGGACGAGGAGGAGCCAGAGCTTGACGTGCGTGCCCACTAGACGACCTCCCCAGGTCGGAAGGCGCCATTGCACGGCTTCCTGGTTTCTGGGTTCTCGTGGGGCATCGGGTGCGGCAAGTAGTGGCTGCGGCGCTTGCCGGCGGGAGTGATCGAGATCTCGACGCCAGCTGTCGCGGTGCCGCAGACGGCGCAACGGACGGTGTTGCCGGTGTTGGTCATCAATGGACGGCCTCCCCGGTGGCCACCGTCTCGACGACGTGATCGGGTAGCCATCCACACACCGGACAGCGCGTCGGGCTGCTGTCGAATCCAAAGCCGCACCCACCACAACGGGCGATGTGCGACGGGACCTCAAGGCCTTCCGGCTCGTGACCGCAGGACCGGCATTCGGTGCGCTGCAGCCCGTTGTAGGTCTGGCAGCGACAGCAGCCCCAGCCAGGTAGCACGTGCGAGCTTTGGACGAAGCGGCACTCGCACATGTCAGTCCCCTCCCGTCTGCGCGACGGCAACGCGACGCGCGAGAGCTTCAGCGGCCGGCGTGCGCCCCTGCTCCCACTCGATGCGGCCCTCGAGGTAGGGGATCCACTCGTCGGGGGTGACACGTGGGTAGTCGCCGCTCGCCGGCGGGCAGGCGTCCTCGTAGCGGCGCACCGTGGCGCTGAGCGCCTGCTCGCGCTCCTCGGCAATGTCGAGCGCACGGCTCGCTGCCTCCACGGTCGCCTGAGCTCGCAAGACGGCCGCGTTGGACGCCTCTGCGTCGGCCGTCGAGGCTTCGAGCTGGTGCTGGGCCCGGGCAACCAGTGCCTCGGCCTCGGCAATGCGTTCGCTCGCCGCTTCGAGGCCCTTGAGGTAGCCGTCTCGACTTGCCTTCCAGCGGTCAGGCGCGACGCCCTTGCGCAGCTCGTCGTACTCGCTGGCGTAGGCCTCGGCCCGTGCGACTCTCGCCTCGAAACTGCTCACCCGCCACCTCCCGCCGGCGCCTCAGCTGCCTCCGCAGCCGTGACGAACGGCTGCTCGGTGGTCAGCGCGACCGGCGGCTGCGTGGCGCCGCTCCACACGACGAGCCACACCGGCCCGCCCGCGAGGATCCGCTCGAGATCCTCGGCCGTGGGGATCCACTTCGAGACGCAGTGCTGGCCGTCGGTGAGAACGGCAAGAGTGCCGCACTGCTCGGACGACAGGCCTGCAGGTGGACCGAGGCGCCGGTTGGCCTGGGGGAAGTCGGTCGGGATCACGGCGCGCAACTCCTTCCCCTGGCCGCCCTGAGCCAAGCCGCGCACTCGCTCGCCTTCGCCGACTTCTCCGGGCCCCACAGCAGCAGCGTGCCGGCTGCCTTGTGCGACAGCTTTTCGACCAGGTCGCACCCGGCCGGTGGTGTGAGCGGCACGAGTGCAGGGCACTGCGCCGGGGTTGGCGTCGGCGCTGGCGTCGGGTCCGGGGTGGGCTCCGGCGTAGCGGTCGGGGCGGGCGTAGCAGTCGGCTGAGGACTTGGCGTCGGCGTCGGCGTGCTCGTCGGTTGCGGCCTCGGGCAGAGCGCATTGATGTCGCTCACCGCCGTCACACCGCTCTGCCCCGCGAGGTATTGGATGTCCTGCTGATCGTCGGCGGTGAACACGTACCCCGCTGGCAACCCGAACCGAGCGATCACCCCCGCCGCGCAATCACCGTTCAGCGGCGGCGTCGACTCTCCACCGCCTGCGCTCCCCTGGATCGCCCGCTTCGCGCGAACCACCCAGGCGCCCCCATCTGCGCGCACCGTGAACCGCACGCTCCACGCGCACGTCGCCCCGGCTGCGCAGTCCCATCTCGTGAGCTGGTCCTCTCGCTTGGCGCCGTTGAGGTACAGCTCCACGATCAGCGACCCGTCCTGCCGCACTGGTAGGGGGTTTCTCGCCGTGCCGCTCGCGCTCCAGAAGCCATCGGTGGTGGCCGCGAGCGCGCCCGTGACGTCGAGCACCACCATGCCGTAACGGCTGGCGTACGGGTTGGTCGGTTCGCTGGGAGAGAACCACCCGTGGGCGAGTCTTGGGTGGGCGGGTTGGTCGAAGCTGTTGACCCACACCGTGGAGCGGTAGCCGGCGTGGAACATCGCGTGGCCCAGGGTCGACGGCGCCGGCTGTGCGATCGCCTTCGTGACGAAGAAGCCGGCGATCGCCGCGGCCAGGAGAAACGCGATGAGCCAGCGGTAGCGCCAGGCGATCTGGAGTCGGTAGGGCGGGGGAGCGGTACGGAAGGGCATGGTCACCTCCTGGGTTCGGGCCGCGGGTCGTTCGGCAGCGGCGTGAGTAGTTGCGGTCGCAGTCGTGAGAGCAGGCATCGCAGCGCGTCGAGCAGCTCGCGCCACAGCGGCATCGGCCGGCGCTGCCACTCGGCGCCGTTGCGCCAGAGCGGGATCGGGGCGGCGGTGAAGTCGGCGCGGTGCAGCTTCGCGTCGCGATCGGGGCGTCGCAGCCTCATCGGCTCACCTCCAGCACGCGCACGGAGATCTCGAGCCGGGCGCGGTCGCCCTGCGCAGCGATCAGCTTCCGAGCGCGCCCGTCGTAGATCTGGGCGTCGTCGTGCCAAAGGACGCCGTTGCCGGCATCGCCGACGATCTTCGCCAGGTTGTCGTAGTCAGGTCGGCCGAGCTTCGGGCGCTCCGGTCTCGGCAGCTTGCGGTGGTCGCTCTTGGGGCAGGAGAAGAAGGCGCTGACGAGCAGCTCGACCGGCTCACCCTGGCGAGCGAACGGCACCGGGTGGCCTAGACGCTCGAGCTCCTGCTCGAAGTAGTCCATCGCGAAGGCCTTCCAGTTGCGCGACTTCGCTGGGTCGCGGGCTGTCACGCCGCTACGGCCGTCGTTGCTGGCCCAACGTCCGATCTTCGGGCGGCCCTGCGCCACCGGCTCGCCGGGGATGACGATGCGTAACTCGCGGGCGATCGCCGGCGCACCGACGTCGGCGATGGCGAGCTGGCTCACAACGCTGCCCCCCTCAGCGCGCAACTCCTCCGCGCCACCGATGCAGCCGATGCAGCAGTCCGGCCCCGCCTCGAAGTCAACGGCCCGATGGAGCACCGGCGGGAGCATGCGCAGGCCGCAAAGTGAGTGCGCGTTCGGCATGTATGGTCCGCCAAACCACGGCAGCGCGTGCACCACCTGGCGCTCGTCGACGGCGCGCAGCAGTCGCATCACGCTGCCCGTCCCTTCGGCGCTCGCCGGTGGAACCGCGGCGGGTGCTTCTGCCGATCACGCAACCAGCGCCGGTACATCTCCGAGCTCGTGATCCGCTCGCGCTCGAAGGCCTCGGCGTCGGCAATGCCGAGGCGCTTGTAGACGGCGTCGCGAAGCCGAGTCACGTCCTCTGGTTTGAGGTCGCCGCACTTCGCGGTGACGGTGAACGCCTCACCGGGCGTCAGCTTCACGATCGAGATCAGGCCGAGGCGCTTCGCCTCCTCGAGGATGAGCGCGTGCGTCACGCCCTCGGTGGCCATCCAGAGGAAACGCGCCGCGCTCACGCCGCCTCCTTCCGTTGGTGGCGGAGGCAGAGCTCAGGCTCGCCCTGGGCTCGGCGCCCGATGGCGATGCCGCATTCGACGCAGACGCGCCGCCTCGGCGCCGGCGCGGGCGTCGGCCGTGGGGGGGTGTCCGGTGCCTCGTCAAGCTCCGGCTCGTTGAACCGCAGTGACCAGGTCGCGTGGCGGCCGAGGCCTCTGACCACGCAGACCGCGCGTCGCGCCCCGCCGATCTGCTTCTCGGTCCAGCCCTCCTCGAGCAGCCGAGGGATCAGGTACGAGCTCCGCAGGCCCTGCGGGTAGAGCCGGAGCATCGCCCTCAGCTGGCGATAAAGCCGAAGGGGCGGCTTCTTGCCTGGGCGGCGGCCGCCGCGCCTGGTTGCTGGCGAGGGGGGCGGGCTAGCTGTGAAGCCGGTCACCGGGTGCCAAGAGCAGCACCTCGGATTCCGACGAGCTCTAGGACCAGGAGCGAGAGATCAACGGGGATAGTGTTCGCATCCAGACCCGTTGGGGGTATCGGCGCGCGTCAGCGGGGGCCCACGGCCGGCAGGGTGATGACAGCCGGCCCGGACTTCGGTTAGAGTATTCCCAACCCCCTTAAAGGAGACTCTCTCGATGACCCGACGGCCCCTCGTCACGAGCCGCCGCGCTCCGATTGCGGTCTTGGGAATCATCGTGCTGGCGGCGCTCGCCGCCATCGGCCTCGGCCGCGCCGACGCGGCTGTGGGGCCGGACGTCACGGTGTTCTCGTTCACGGACATCGGCAACTACGGTGCTTCGGGCGGGTACTGCGGGTACTCGATTGGCACCCGCTCCTGCAACCGTGGCGACGAGCCGCTCAACTGGTGCGACCAGAGCTCGGGTTGCGCGGCGGGGGCGGGTCCCGAAGACCATCCCGTCATCGCCCAGAACCTCTATCGCTTGAAGAACGGCCGGTTCGAGCAGATCGGGATGAGCTGGCTCAAGCACGGCTTCCTGTCGACCAACTCGACGACGGCCGGTTGCACCGGGTCCTCCGGCGGCTCTTGCGTCGGACCTCCCGCCGGCAACAATCAGCTCGGCATCGGCTGCACGGACCCGTATACCTCGAGCTTGAACGGCAGTCGACCCCTGGGGCGGCGCTCCGAGGTGGATGGCACCACCGCTGTCTTTCCATTTCCCTATTCGAGCCCGGGCGCTTCCACGGTCTTCGACCAGCGGATCAAGGTGGCGACGACTGACGTCGACATGACCGTCAACCCGGGCGCGACCTACTGGGCCGAGGCGCAGTATTTCGCGAGCGACGACGCGAGTGCCGGCAACTCGATGAACAACGCGTCGTATCGCCAGGTGACCGTCGGAGCTGGCCCGAGCTTTCCGCTGACCATGACCGCGACCCTCGTCGAGAAGAAGCCCGCGATCCTCGTCTGGCCTTCGGCTGATCCTCCCGTGGCCCTTGGAGTTGCCGACGTGGCTGGATCGATCGTTGCGAGGTTCCAGGTGGCGCGGAAGGTCACTGACATGGGCGGTGGCATCTGGCACTACGAATACGCCGTCCGTAACCACAACGTCGACCGCAGCGCTCGCGGGTTCAACGTTCAATTCCCGGCGGCGACGAACTTCACCAACATCGGCTTCAAGGACATCGAGCATCACTCCGGAGAGCCGTATTCGACGACCGACTGGTCGGTCACCACGACCGCCGACAAGGTTTCCTGGTTCACGGACACATTCGCAACAGACGCGAACGCCAACGCCATACGTTTTGCCACCATGTTCAACTTCTGGTTCGACGCCGATCAGCCGCCGTCGTTTGAGGCGTCGACTCCGGTGGAGACCATCGACCTCTTCAAGCCAGGGCCCGGCCCGATCATTGTGACCGGCTTCAACGATCTGTTGACCGAAGGGTTCGAGGGCGGCAACACGAACGCCTGGGGCGGGCACACCTAGCGCGCCTTCCTCTTGCACGCCCCGGCCGGCGGTCGCCGGCCGGGCGACATGGGATTGAAAGCCCAGACGCCCCTCGAGGAGACGCACCGATGGCTGAGCGGGCCTTCGTCACCACGCGGCGTGCTCCGATTGCGGTCCGGGCACTCACGCTTCTGGGTGCCGTCGTTTGCGCCGCCTTGGGCGTTGGGCGCGCCGATGCCGTGGTCGGGCCGGACGTCACGGTCTTCGACTTCACCGACATCGACAACTACGCGGCCTCGGGCGGCTTCTGCGCCTATGCGGTGGGGACCACCTCGTGCAACCGCGGCGACACGCCGCTGAGCTGGTGCAACACGGGCTCCGGCTGTGCTCCCGGTGACACCAACATCGACCACCCGGTCATCGCCCAGAACCTCTACCGGCTCAAGGATGGCCGCTTCGAGCAGATCGGCATGAGCTGGCTCAAGCACGGGTTCGCTTCGCTCAACCTGAGCGTCGGCGGCTGCACGGGGTCCGCGGGCCAGACCTGCCAGCCGCCCCCGGCAGGAGGAAGGCAGCTCGGCGTGGGCTGTACCGATCCGTACACCGCGGGCCTGAACGGCAGCCACCTAGGCCGCATCCCGAGCGGCTCACTTTTCCTGCGAGGAGACTCTCGATGATTCGACGGCCCCTGGTCACCAGCCGCCCCGCGCCGGTAGCGATCCTGGGAGTCACCTTGCTGGCGGCGATCGTCGCCGCGCTCGGGCTCGGCCGCGCCGACGCGGCGGTCGGGCCAGACGTCGTGGTATTCAGCATCAGCGGCATCGGCAACTACGGCGTCTCCGGTGGGTATTGCGGCTACTCCGTCGGCACCACCTCGTGCAACCGGGGGGACGCGCCGCTCAACTGGTGCGATCAGGGCTCCGGCTGCGCGCCGGGGGCGGGCCCCGAGGACCATCCGGTCATCGCGCAGAACCTCTACCGGCTGAAGAGCGGGCGCTTCGACCAGATCGGCATGAGCTGGCTCAAGCACGGGTTCGTGTCGACGAACTCCACGACCGCCGGCTGCACCGGGTCCAGCGGCGGTTCTTGCGCGAGCCCGCCGGCTGGAGGCAACCAGCTCGGCGTCGGCTGCACGGACCCGTACGGCTCGGGCCTGAACGGCTCGACACCCCTGGGGCGGCGATCCGAGGTCAACGGCACCACCGGCGTCTTTCCCTTCCCCTATACAGGCATTGGTACTTCCACGATCTATGACCAGCGAATCAAGGTGGCCACCACCGACGTCGACCCGACGCTGAACCCTGGCGCCCTCTACTGGGCCGAGGCGCAGTACTTCGCGAGCGACGACGCGGCTGCCGGCAACAGTCTGAACAACGCCTCGCACCGGCGGGTGAGCGTGGGGGCGGGGCCGAGCTTCAACATCACGGCGACCGCGTCGACGATCGAGAAGCTGCCGGCGATCTTCGAATGGCCCATCAACGACGGGCCGGTGCAGATGGGTCGGGCTGACGTCACGGGATCGATCCTGGCGCGGTTCCACGTGGCGCGGAAGGTCACCGACATGGGTGGCGGGATCTGGCACTACGAATACGCCGTCCACAACCACAACGTCGACCGGAGCGCTCGCGGCTTCAACGTGCAGTTCCCGGTGGCGACGAGCTTCACCAACGTCGGCTTCAAGGACACCGAACACCATTCCGGCGAGCCGTACGCGACGACCGACTGGTCCGTCAGCACGACCGCCAACACGGTCTCCTGGTTCACCGACACGTTCGCCACCGACCAGAACGCCAACGCCATCCGCTTCGCTACGATGTTCAACTTCTGGTTCGACTCTGACCAGCCGCCGTCGCTGGACAACGGGATGCCGCTGGAGACCATCGACCTCTTCAAGCCTGGTGACCCCGCGGGCCCGATCCCCGTAACCGGGTTCAACGACGTGCTGAACGACGGCTTCGAGAGCGGCAACACGAACGCCTGGTTCGGCCACACTTGACCGCCGCGGCCCCGACTGTCGCGGGCGCCCTTCGAGGAGAGTGAGTCGATGACCGGACGAGGTTTGTTCGCGAGCCGCCGCGCTCCGCTCGCGGTGCTGGGATCGACGGTGACGGCTGCGATCGCTTTCGCGGCGATCGGCCTCGGTCGCGCCGATGCGGCGGTTGGCCCCGACGTCACCGTCTTCGCGTTCACCGACATCGCGAGCCACGGTCAGTCGGGCGGCTTCTGCGCCTACACGATAGGCACGCGCTCATGCAACCGGGGCGACACGCCGCTCAACTGGTGTGACCAGAGCAGCGGCTGTGCTCCCGGCGCGGGCACCGAGGATCACCCCGTGATCGCGGGGAACCTCTACCGGCTGAAGGACGGACGCTTCTCGCAGGTCGGCATGAGCTGGCTCAAACATGGTTTCACTTCGACCAACTCGACCACTGGCGGATGCACGGGCGCGAGCGGCCAGTCGTGCACGGGCCCGCCGGCGGGCGGCAATCAGCTCGGAGTCGGCTGCACCGACCCCTATACATCGGGACTCAACGGCAGCAGGCCGCTCGGGCGCCGTTCCGAGGTCAACGGCACCACCGGCGTGTTCCCCTTCCCGTACACGGGCGTTGGCGGCACCGGTGGCGGTGGCTCGTACACGGCCTTCGACCAGCGGATCAAGGTGCCGGTGGCCGACATGGACCCGGCACAGAACGCGGGCGCCCTGTATTTCGCCGAGGCGCAGTACTTCGCCAGCGACGACGCCGCGGCCAACCGATCGTTCAACAACGCCTCGTACCGCCGGGTCACCGTCGGCGCCGGGCCGACCTTCGCCGTGGCGGTGACCGGGTCGTTCTTCGAAGGCCAGCCGGCGATCAACGCCTGGGGCGCGCAGGACCCGTGGGTCGTCACCGTGCCCGTCGACGTACCCGGGTCGATCACCGAGCACTTCGACCTCGCTCGCAAGGTGACCGACCTCGGCAACGGGATGTGGCACTACGAGTTCGCCCTCCACAACCACAACTCGGACCGTGCGGCGCGAGCCTTCAAGGTGACCTTCCCGGTGACGACCGCGTTGAGCAACGTCGGCTTCAAGGACATCGACACCCACTCGGGCGAGGTGTACGCCACCACCGATTGGACGGCGACGCCGGGGAGCTCCTCGGTCACCTGGTCGACCCTGGACTTCGCCACGAACCCCAACGCGAACGCGTTGCGCTTCGCAATGACGTTCAATTTCTGGTTCGACGCCGACCATCCGCCGGGCGACGAGGTCGTCGAGACGATCGATCTGTTCACGCCCGGCTCTCCGCCGTCGGTGGAGGCGCCGCCGAACGGACTCTTCGCCGACGCTTTCGAGTCCGGGGACACCGTTCCCTGGACCGGCGGCGCCAGCGGCTAGGCACCGGCGCGACGCGCGCGTCAGGCGTCCCGCGACGCCAGCGACGCGGCGACCTTTTCGAGCAGCGCCTCGACGGTGAAGGCTTGGCCGCTATAGTCGCCGCATGCGCAAGCCGGCCGCACTCGCCCTCGGGTTCGCCGTCCTCCTCGTCGCGCCGCTCGTCGCCGATCCGCTCGTCATCCGCGCCCCGCGGCTGATCGACGGTCGCGGTCACGTCCTGCGAAACGCCGCCGTCGTCGTGGCCGAAGGCAAGATCGTCGCCATCGACGAGCAGCCGAAGCAAGTCGACATCGACCTGCCGGACGCCACGCTGATGCCCGGCGGCATCGACACGCACGTGCACATCGCCTGGCACTTCGACGCCGACGGCCGCTCGCACGACGACGAGGGCGACCGCGGCGAAACTCCCGCCGAGAGCGCGCTCTTCGCGGCGGAGAACGCCTGGCGCACGCTGATGGGCGGCATCACCACGGTGCAGTCGCTCGGAGCGCCGATGGACAAGCCGCTGCGCGATGCCATTGCCCGCGGCGTCCTTCCCGGGCCGCGCGTCCTCACCGCCATGGAGCCGCTCTCCGACGAGAAGCTCCCGATAGACGTCCTCCGCGGTCAGGTCGACAAGGCGGCAGACGACGGCGCCGACGTGATCAAGGTATTCGCCTCCCAGAGCATCCGCACGGGTGGCGGCCCGACCATGTCGCAGGAGCAGATGGACGCCATCTGCGGAGAGGCGAAGCGCCGAGGGTTGCGCACTGCCGTGCACGCGCACGGGCCCGAAAGCGTCGCCCGCGCCGTGCGCGCCGGCTGCTCCTCGATCGAGCACGGTGCCCTCATCGATCAGGCGACGCTCGACCTGATGGCGTCGAAGGGCACCTGGTTCGATCCCAACACCGACCTCGTCTTCCGCAACTACTTCGAGAACGCGCCGCACTTCCTCGGCATCGGCAACTACAACGAAGCGGGGTTCGCGGCGATGCGTGCCGCGGTGGTCCGCATCCTCGACGTCTTCCGCAAGGCGCTGCGCACGCCGGGCCTCAAGATCGTCTTCGGCACCGACGCGCTCGCCGGGTCGCACGGCCGGAACTTCCAGGAGCTCGAATACCGCGTGCGCGTCGGCGGGCAGGAGCCGATGGCGGCGATCACCTCGGCGACTTCGCTCGCCGCCGAGTCGCTGGGGCTCGGCGCGCGCGTCGGCACGCTGGCGCCCGGCTACGAGGCCGACGTCATCGCCGTCGCCGGCGATCCCCTGGCGGACATCTCCGCTCTCGAGCGCGTGGTGTTCGTCATGCGTGCGGGCAAGGTCTACCGGCGCGAGGCGGCGAGCCCGGCGGCACCGCCACCACCGGCTCGCTGACCGGCGGAGGCGCCGGGGGGAGGCGTGCGGCGGTGATGCCGGGCGGCAGCGTTATAGTCCCGGGCCAGCCATGGCGTCTCGAGGCCGCGCCCTCCTTGTCCTGCTCGCCGGGATCGCCGTCGCCGCGGTCCCCGCCGGTGCTGCGCCACCGACCGCGGCGTCCCCGGCCGGTGCGCCGACCGTGCGGCTGCTGAGCCCGGTCGAGGCGACCCCGCTCGTGGCCGGCGGGTCCGCCACGCTCGCATGGGAGCCGCTCGCCGGCTTCGCGGAGCTGCGCGACGTCGAGGAGTGGGAGGCGTTCCTCAGCCTCGACGGCGGAGCGAGCTATCCCATCCGCCTGACGCCGCACCTCGACGCGGACGTGCGCCGCGTGAGCTGGCGGGTGCCGGCCGTGGCGACCGACGACGCCAGGCTGCTGCTGCGCTTCGGAGACGAGCGCCGTGAGACGGCGGTGGCGCTGCCGGCTAGGCTCGTCATCGTTCCGCCGACCGTGGCGTCGCCGCTCGGCGACGAGGCGCTGACATTCGCCCGCCGCTCCACGAGCCTCGCCGGTGAGGAGGCGCTCCCCGGCCAGCGCGGCGTGGTCGCGTGGGTCGACGGCAGCCGGCGCGGTGGCGGCCTTCGCCAGCTGGTCGGCGCGGGCTGGCGGCTCGTCGCGCCCGCCGAGTCTTTGCCCGCGAACGCGCCGTCGACCGAGATCGAGGACGGCGAGATCGACCCGCCCGAGACCGCGCTGGAGCTGCTCGGCGCCGCAGCACCGAGGCCGCCGGCCGGCGCCTCGCGCGACGTCGGCTCGGCGCCGCCGCGCCCCTGTCCCGACATCCTCCTGCTCGGCCAGCGACAGAACGAATAGGGCACGGGCGGCCTCGCCCGCGCCGATTCGCGTCCGAGCCCGGTCGGCCTGTCGCATGCGATCTGCGACCGCCGATCGACAACTGTCGTCCGCCTGTTGCCAGGAGTGTCACCCTCATGCGCATCCGATCCCGTTTCGTCCTTGCCTTCTTCCTCTGCTGCGTCGCCGCCGTGGGCCGCGCGCAGCAGGCCACCGACCCCGATCAGCCGGCGACCACGGTCACCGGTCAGGTCGAGGTCACCACGTCGCGGATCCCCGAGCCCGTGGAGCCGGTGCCGGCGGAGATCACGCTCGTCAGCGGTGACGAGCTCGAGGCCCGCGGCGTCCACGACATGGCCGGCGCTCTCGCCCTCGTTGCCGGCGTCACCGTCGCCCCCGGCGGCGAGGCCGGGCCGGCCGGCTTCGTTCCCGAGCTCTGGGGCCTGCGCGAGATCGACGCCTTCCTGCTCGTCGTCGACGGCGTGCCGTGGGGCGGCGCCTTCAACCCGGCGGTGACCGGCGTCAGCCTCGAGAACGTCGAGCGGATCGAGGTGCTGCGCGGCGCGGCGCCGGTGATGTATGGCGCCACCGCCTTCTCGGGTGTCATCCACGTCATCCATCGCGCCGCCGGCGAGGGCGGGCGGAGCGGCCGCGTGTGGGCGGGAAGCCACAGCAGCGGCGGCGCGTCGGCGACGCTGGCGCTCGGCGCCGGTGGCGACGTCAAGCAGTCGCTGACGGTCGACGCCGAGTCGGTCGGCTACGCCGACGACCGCGCCGAGCTCAAGCAGGGGCACGCGCTCTACCGCGCCGCCGGCGTCGGCATGGGCGGCACGTGGCGGTTCGACGTCGACGCGCTCATCCAGGACCAGGTCCCGACGAGCCCGCACGCGCGCGGCAACGCGGTCACCATCCTCGACCCGCGCATTCCGCTCGACGCCAACCACAACCCCGGCGACGCCAAGATCGACCAGGACCGCTTCGCCGTCACCGGCGGCTTCGAGCGCCCCGTGGCAGGGGGCTCGTGGAGCACCACCCTGTCGCTGGCCCACACCAAGCGCGATACCGTCCGCGGCTTCATCCGCCGCGACGACATCTCCGGCGCGCCCGACGTCGTGGCCGACGGCTTCCGGCAGGACGCCACCTTCACCGACCTCTACCTCGACAGCCACCTCGCGTGGGGCGCCGGCAGCCCGCTGCGGCTCATCCTCGGCATCGACGAGCTCTACGGCAAGGGTGAGCAGGAGAGCGACAACTTCGAATACGACGTGCGCCTCGACGGCCGCGGCGTGCCGTCGAGCCGCTCGCTGCACATCGACGAGAGCACGGACCTCGACGACAAGCGCGACTTCCTCGGGCTCTACGGCCAGGCCGAGTGGCAGCCGAACGACGTCTTCCAGCTCGTCGGCGGCCTGCGGGTCAACCGCACCCACGAGACCCTAGAGGGTGGCGCCGAGGCGGACGGTGTCGAGGTCGAGGGCGGCCACGACTCCAAGTCGGAGACGAAGACCAGCGGCGTGGTGGGCGCGAGCTGGCGCTTCCTCGCCATGGACGACGACGGCGTCTGGCTCTTCGGCGACTACCGGCACAGCTACAAGCCGGCGGCGATCGACTTCGGGCCGGAGGCGGAAGCCGACATCCTCGAGCCCGAGACCTCGAACAGCGTCGAGGTGGGTCTCAAGGGGAGCCTGCTCGACCGCCACCTCACCTGGCAGGCGGTGGTCTTCGACATGCGTCTCGAGAACCTGCTCATGCCGCAGGACGGCGGCCTCATCAACGGCGGCAAGCAGCGCTTCAAGGGCTACGAGGTGGAGGCGAGCTGGCGCATCCTCGACCATTTCACCTGGCAGGGCGCCGCGGGTTGGCACGACCCGAAGTTCGAGAGCTTCGTGCAGTTCTTCGACCCCGGCGTGCCGACGCAGCTGAAGGGCAACCGCCCCGAGCTGGCGCCGAAGCGGCTCTGGAGCACCGGGCTCACCTGGGCGCCGGCTGACGGCTTCAACGCGCACGCGACCTGCGAGTGGGTCGGCGACCGCTTCCTCAACCGCCGCAACACGGTGCTCGCGCCGTCGTACGGCGAGTGGGGCGCCGGCGTCGGCTACCGCTTCGCGCGCTGGGAGGTGCGCCTCGACGGCGAGAACCTCGGCGACGAGCGGCCGGCGGTGTCCGAGAGCGAGCTCGGCGACGCGCAGTTCTACCGGCTGCCGGCGCGGGAGCTCCGCCTCAGCGCCTCGGCTCGGTTCTAGTCGCGGAGAGGCCAGGCCGGATGGTGCGCACGGCGCACCCTACGGGAGTACGAGCTTGCAGGCGTTCGCGGCGTACGTCACGACAGCGAGGCGTGCGCCGTGCGCACCATCCGGGTTCACCGGAACAGCGCGCGGTCGACGGCAATCCCGTTCATGTCACGGACAACGAGACGTGCGCTCCGGCGTAGGGTGCGCCGTGCGCACCATCGGCTCCGGCTACCGGAGCATCTTCCACAGATACGCGTATTCGAGACCGTTCACGTACGCGCTCTGCTTGTTCACCGCGCCGGAGCCGTGCCCTCCTTCGATGTTCTCGAAGTAGTAGACGGGGTGCCCCAGTGACTCCATCTTCGCCACCATCTTGCGGGCGTGACCGGGGTGGACGCGGTCGTCGCGGGTGTTGGTCCAGAAGAAGGGCGTGGGGTACTTCGCGTCCTTGCGCAGGAGCTCGTACGGCGACCAGGTCTTGATGAACGCCCAGTCGGCCGGCGCGTCGGGGTCGCCGTATTCCGCCATCCACGAGGCGCCCGCGAGCAGCTTCGAGAAGCGGCGCATGTCGGCGAGCGGAACCTGCGACACCACGGCCCCGAACAGGTCGGGGCGCATGGTGAAGCTGCCGCCGACGAGCAGACCGCCTTGTGAGCCGCCCATGATCCCGAGGTGCTTCGGCGACGTGACCTTGCGCGCGACGAGGTCCTCGGCGATGGCGATGAAGTCCTCGAAGGACTTGATGCGGTTTTCCTGGAGCGCCGCCTCGTGCCAGGCCGGCCCGAACTCGCCCCCGCCACGGAGGTTGGCGCTGACGTAGACGCCGCCGCGGGCGAGCCAGGCGCTGCCCTTGACGCCGGAGTAGGTCGGGACCACCGACGACTCGAAACCCCCGTAGCCGTAGAGGAGCGTCGGCGCCGTGCCGTCGGCGACGAAGCCCTTCGGGGTCACGACGAAGTAGGGGATCTTCGTGCCGTCTTTCGAGGTCGCCTCGTGCTGGCTGACGGTCATCCCGGCCGCGTCGAAGAACGACGGCATCGTCTTGACGTTGTCCGCCCGGGCTCCCCCTTCGGACAGCCAGAGCGAGGAGGGCGTGAGGAAGTCGGTGTAGGAGAAGAAGTAGGTGTCGCTCCAGTCGCTGGTCGCGGCGATGCCGGTCGTGCCCTGTCCGGGAAGGGGGATCTCCTCGCGGTGCCACTTGCCGTCGACGAGCGTGTAGGAGGCGAGCCTGCCGCGCACGTTGTCGAGGGTGGAGACCAGCACGCGGTCGCGCGTGGTGTCGACTCCGTCGAGCGAGACGCGCTCGGAGGGCTCGAAGAGCACCTCGTAGACCTTCGAGCCGGCGAGCAGGTCGTCGACGTCGATGGCGAGCAGCGCGCCGGCGTGGTAGGTGGTGCCCGCGGGCGTCCAGTCGGAGCGCAGCGAGACCCCCAGGCGGTCCTTCCAGATGAAGTTGAAGTTGGCGTCGTCCGGGATGTCGATCTTGACCAGGCGGTCGCCGAGCAGGAGGTAGGCCTGCTGGCGGTAGAAGGCCGGCGTCCGCAGCACGATGTCGTAGCGCCCTTCCGCGGTCAGGGCGCTGTAGCCGCCGGAGGCGACGTCGGTCGTCTCGCCGGCGAAGACCGTGCGCGCCGCCGCGAGAGGCGTGCCGCGCTTCCACAGCTTGACGATGCGCGGGTAGCCCGAAGTGGTGAGCGACCCCTCGCCGAAGTCGGTGCCCACCCAGACCTCGTCTTCCGTGCGCCAGCTCAGGTCCGACTTCGCCTCGGGCAGCGTGAAGCCGTCTTTCACGAAGGTCTTCGTCTCGGCGTCGAATTCACGAACGACGACGGCGTCGGCGCCGCCGCGCGAGAGCGATACCAGGCAGCGGCGATACGCGGGGGGCAGGCAGCTGGCTCCCTTGAACACCCAGGGCGTGTCGTCCGCCTTGGCGAGCGCGTCGACGTCGATGACCGTCTCCCAGGCCGGCTCTGGCGTGCGGAACGAGGCGACCGTCGTGCGGCGCCAGATGCCGCGCTCGTGCTGGTCGTCCTTCCAGAAGTTGTAGACCGTGGAGCCGAGCAACCGCGGGGTCGGGATCTTGTCCTTCGAGTCGAGGATCTCGAGCGTACGGCGGTAGATCGGCTCGAACTCCGGCTGCTTTTCGAGCACCGGGACGGTCTGCGCGTTCTGCTCCTTGACCCAGGCGAGGGCGCGCTCGCCGAGCACGTCCTCGAGCCACGTGAAGGGGTCGGCCTCGTCGGCACCGAACGAGGCGACGGGAGCGAGCAGCAGCAGTGCGGCGAGCCAGGCCAACTTTCGCATCGTGGGGATACCTCTTGAGTCGGAGCGATGAGCATAGCCGGGACCCCGGCAACCTCCATCGGTGCCGGGAGTATCCGTGGAGGCACTGCCTAGCGCGAGCGGAGCCGGCGCGTCATCGCCCGCACCGTGCCTCCAGGGTCGCGGGCCGCGCCCCTGCCGACGGTGCCGAGCAGCCGCGCCGCGCCCGCGGCGTTGCCGCCGGTGGCGGCGAGGGCGCTCTCGAGCGCCGCCCGCTCGAGGGCGGTGACCTCGCGCCGGAGGTCGAAGCCCCCGGCGCGCACGCGAGCCGCGAGGGCGGCGGCGTCGAAGAGCGGCGCGGCAACCACCGCGGGCGCCGGGGGCGCCAGCAGCCGTCGCAGGTCGGCGAGCAGCAGGACCTCGCCGCGCTCTTTCTGCACCAGCGCCTGGTAGAGCACGTTGCGCAGCTCGCGGATGTTGCCGGGCCAGGGGTGGGCGAGCAGCGCCTCCATCGCCAGCGGGTCGATCGCGGTGACGCGCTGCGGCTCGCCCTGGCGCTCGGCGAAGCGGCGCAGGAAGTGGGCGGCGAGCTCCGGGATGTCCTCGCGCCGCTGCCGCAGCGGGGCAAGCTCGATGCGCACGATCGCCAGGCGCTCGTAGAGGTCCTGGCCGAACTGCCCGCGCTCGATGAGAGGGCCCAGGTCGCGATTGGTGGCGGCGAGGATCCGGAAGTCCGCCTGCTGCGGCCGCGTCTCGCCGAGCCGGGTGACCTCGCCGTCTTCGAGCACGCGGAGGAGCTTCACCTGGGTCGGCAGGGGAGTGTCGTCGATCTCGTCGAGGAAGACGGTGCCGCCGCGCGCCGCCATCAGCTTGCCGTCGACACTGGCGACGGCGCCGGAGAAGGCACCCTTGGCGTGGCCGAAGAGCTCGGACTCCATGAGCTCGTCGGGGATGGCCGCGCAGTTGATCGGCACCCACGGACCGCGGCGGCCGGAGAAGCGGTGGATGAGGCGCGCCGTCTCCTCCTTGCCGGTGCCGGTTTCTCCCGTGAGCAGCACCGGCATCACCGTGCGGGCCGCCTTGAGCGCCTGCCGCAGCGCCTCGCGACTGCGGCGGCTGGCGGTGACCATGCCGGGGAGGTCGGGGAGCGGCGCCTGGCCGGCGGCGAGCTCGGCGGCCCGCGTCGCCAGACGGTCGGCGGTGCCCTCCGCGCCGAGAGCTACGATGTCGCCCGCCCCCCGGAGCGTGGCAGTGGTTGCAGCGGAGAGCGGCGGTAGACCGTCGCCGGCGAGGGCCCAGATCCACGCCTCGACGCTCGGTGCGGCAGGGGGCGTGGCGTCGGCCGTGGCGACGACGGCCACCCCGGCGCCGCGAGCCACCACGGCGACCCCCCGCGACTCGAGAGCGTCGCGCAGCGCCGCCGTCGGCTGCACGCCACGCCAGACGAGGCTGAGTCTGACCATGATGGTGATTCTAATGCTGAATACGTTAGTGAGATAGCGGTGCGGCTACCACGAGGAGTGCAGTTTGCGCTTTGTTGACAACAACTTGACGGCCTGGCAGACCCGATGCTCTTGCATGGGGGCAGAAAGGAGCTCACAACATGCTCTCTCTCATCCCCACCTCGATCCTGGTGATGTTCACGGCCTTCGCCGGGATCCTCCTCCTCGCGTTCGTCACCTGGCTCAGCAGCCGGTTCATCCCCGAGCACCTCTCGGGGCTGGTCATCAAGCGCTTCGGACGCCAGCTCCCTCCGGGTCGCCTCATCGCCATCGACGGCGAGGCGGGCTACCAGGCGAAGTTGCTCCCTCCCGGCTGGCACTTCGGCCTCTGGCGCTGGCGCTACAAGGTGCTGCGTGTCCCGCTCGTCGCCATACCGGCGGGTGAGATTGCCCTCGTCAAGGCCATCGACGGCGCTCCCGTGCCGCCCGGCCGCATCCTCGCCAAGGACGTGCCGTGCGACCGCTTCCAGGATGCCGACGGCTTCCTCCGTCGCGGCGGCGAGCGCGGCCGCCAGATCGCCTTCCTGACCGCCGGCACCTACCGCATCAACCCGGCGATCTTCGAGGTGATCACCGCCAAGAACGCGCGCCAGCACGAGCTCGACCCGGCGCTCCTGCTCGTGCAGCGCGTGCCCGCCGAGAAGGTCGGCATCGTCACCACGCTCGACGGCCAGCCCATCCCGGCCGGCGACCTCGCCGGCCACAGGGTCGCCGGGCACGACAGCTTCCAGTCGGGCGAGAAGTTCCTCGCTGCCGGCGGCTGCCGCGGCCTGCAGGAGGACGTGCTCCTCGCCGGCTCGTGGAACCTCAACCCCTGGTTCGTGCAGGTCGAGCTGGTGGCGATGACCGAGGTCCCGATCGGCTACGTCGGCGTCGTCGTCTCGTACGTCGGCGACGAGCACCTCGACCTCTCGGGTGACGCCTTCACCCACGGCGACCTCGTCGAGCGCGGCCGCAAGGGCGTGTGGGTCGAGCCGCTCCTCCCCGGCAAGCACCCGCTCAACAGCCGCGTCATGAAGGTGGAGCTCGTCCCCACCACCAACATCGTCCTCAACTGGGCGTCGCGCACCGAGGCGCACCAATACGACCAGCGGCTGTCGCCGATCACCGTGCGCAGCAAAGACGGCTTCGCCTTCTCGCTCGACGTCTCGCAGATCATCCACATCGGCATGCGCAACGCGCCGCGGGTGATCTCGCGCGTCGGCTCGATGCAGAACCTCGTCGACCACGTGCTGCAGCCGACGGTGGCCAACTACTTCCGCAACTCGGCGCAGGAGGTGACGGTCCTCGAGTTCCTCTCGGCCCGCAGCGACCGCCAGCAGCAGGCCTACGCGGCGATCAAAGACGCCGTCGAGGCGTACGACGTCGAGTGCATCGACACCCTCATCGGCGACATCGTGCCGCCCGCTGAGCTGATGAAGACGCAGACCGATCGCAAGATCGCCGACGAGCTGCGCCACACCTTCGAGGCGCAGAGGGAGGCCCAGGTGCGCCGCCAGGAGCTCGAGCGCGAGACGGCCGTGGCCAACCTGCAGGCCGAGGTCGTGCGGAGCGAGCAGCAGGTGCGCATCGCCGAGCGGCAGGCGACGGCGTACGCCGAGTCGGCCAAGGGTGAGGCGGCCGCGCTGCGCCTCCGCGCCGACGCCGAGGCGGCGGCCGTGCGCATGCGCGCCAGTGCCGAGGCCGAGGCCACCCGTGCCGTCGGCGGCGCCAAGGCCGACGCGTACCGCCAGGGCGTCGACGCCCTCGGCGCCGGCGGCTACACGGCGATGCAGCTCGCCGCGACGCTTTCGGAGCACAACATGAAGCTCGTGCCCGACGTCGCGGTGGGCGGCGGCGGCGGCCTCGCCGAGGCGTTCCTCGCGCGGTTCCTGCAGGGGAATAGCGGGAACGGGCTGCCCGGGCCCGAGAAGCGCTAGCCCGCCGAGACGGCGCTGTGCGACGGAGCCGTGGTCGCCGTGAGGCGGCCACGGCTCGTGCGTCGTCCGCCGTCAGGGCTTGGGGTTGCCGGCGCCGCTCTTGTCCTCGACGTTGCGGTCCTCGGCCTTCTTGCGCACCAGGCGCTTGATGCCGAAGAGCGATTCCAGGATGTCGTGCCAGAAGGGGGCGCCGAGCCAGACCATGAGCGCCATCGACAGCCAGCTGAGGATGGCGAGCAACCCGCCGAAGCCGGAGTGAGAGCGGAAGCGATTGCAGACCCGTTCGTTGTCCCATCCGATACCCAGTGTCGTCGCCATCTCCAGCTGGGACGCGATTTCTTTCCGCTGGTCGGCGATCAGCTTGTCCAGGGAGGGTGTGCCGGCGTCACCTCCGTTACCCCCAGATGGGGCGCCAGCAGGGGTCGGCGTCGCCTGTGCCGCGCTCAGCCGCTGCGCGACATCGAGGTAGGCGTTCATCGTCGCGGGATCCCCAGCTGCTCGGTAGATGTCGAGCGGATGCGCGTCGAGCGCCACCACGACCACAAGACTGATGGCGAACGTCCAGACGCGCATGCCGCGCTGGTAGCGCTCCTCGAACCCCTGCATCACGGTGTCGTACCAGGTCTCGACCGAGGCGACCTTGGCGCGTAGCGAAGAGAGGGTCTGCTGAACGCTGCCGAGCAGCTTCTCCGCGTGCGACGACATGCCGTCGAGCTGGGCAAGAACCGCCAGGAGCGGCGCGGGGTCGCCGATCGCTGCGACGCGATCGGCTTCCTTCTGCACCGCGTTGCGAATCGTGTCGAGGACCATGAGAACGTCTTCGCGTGGGACCTCTCGGAGCCGCAGCACGTCGCGGACAAGAAGCGATTTCTTGACGGCGTTGCCTTCCGCCTGCGCATCGATGTCGTCCAGCAGCGGCCTCAGCTGGCGCTGGAGCCGGGCGAAGGCGTCGCGCGCTTCGGCGGGCAACCCTGAGCCGTCGACGCCTTCGATTGCCGATCCGATCGTCCTCGCGTTGGCGATGGCCGTCTGGATGCCAGCTTCCAGCGCCGGGCTGAGCTGTTTCAGGTTGACGACCGTGAGGATCTTGAGCAGGTCCTCCTTCGCGATCGAGTCGAAGGTGCATCTGCCCCATATGCTGCGGCGCCCTAGCTTGAGGAGCTCGTCCATCACCCCTTTCACCAGGCCCCCGCTGGCGCCGGCGGCGCTCGCCGTGGACTCCTTGCCCAGCGCCGTCTCGAAGAGCTGCGCGAGCGACGTCTGGATCTGGTTCGACTTGAGCTTGAACATCTGCTTTGCCAGCGCTTGGATCGACTGCACGAGCAGGCTGAGCAGAAGCAGCACCGTCACCACCGCGATCAACCGATCGACCACTGCGAGATCGGGCATGGCCCCCTCCTCTCCTAGCGAACGTGGATATAGAACCCCGTAGCCCTCTAGACGGACTCACTCGTTGGATTTCCGCGCCGCCGCGATTCGACGTCCGGATCCGGCGAGCCCGCGGTCGGACCGGGGCGTACCGTCACCGTCATGCAGCAATCGGTCTCCGCGCTCCTCCAGCTCAGCAACGACCAGTGCCAGCGCGCGGCCCGGTCGCACGACCCGCGCTTCGACGGCGTCTTCTTCATCGGCGTGACGACGACGCGCATCTACTGCCGGCCGATCTGCCCGGCGCGGGTCTCCATCTCCAGTCACCGCCGGTTCTTCGTCTCGGCGGCCGCGGCCGAGCGTGCCGGATACCGCCCGTGCCTCCGCTGCCGGCCCGAGCTCGCGCCGGGGCGGGCGCCGGTGGATGCCGTCTCGCGACTCGCCTTCGCCGCCGCGTCCCGCATCGGCGGCGGCGCGCTCAACGGCTGCTCGGTGGCGGAGCTCGCGCGCGACCTCAAGGTGAGCGAGCGGCACCTGCGGCGCGCCCTCGAGCGCGCGATGGGCGTCTCGCCCGTCGAGCTCGCGCAGACCCACCGCCTGCTGCTAGCCAAGCGCCTCCTCGCCGACACGGCGCTCTCGGTGACCGACGTCGCCTTCGCCAGCGGTTTTCAGAGCCTGCGCCGGTTCAACGCGGTCTTCCAGGAGCGCTACCGGCTCTGCCCGAGCCGCATGCGCCGCGGGACCCGCGTCGAGCGCGGCGGTGGACCGACGGCGGCGCCGGCGATCGCCATCGTCGAGGCGGCGCGCGACGTCGTGCGTCTGACGCTCGCGTATCGCGCGCCGCTCGGATGGGACATGTTGCTACGGCACCTCGAGCGCGAGGCCCTCCCCGGCGTCGAGCGCGTGCACCAGGGCCGGTACCTGCGCACCGTACGTCTCGACGGCCGCAGCGGCGTCGTCGCGGTGACCGACGGCGGGCGGGCGGCCTCGCGCGCCACCGGCCCCCGCCTCGACGTCGAGGTCTCGCTCTCGCTCCTGCCGGCGCTGATGCCGCTCCTCGCACGCCTGCGGCAGCTCTTCGACCTCGACGCCGACCCGGTGGTGATCGACACGCAGCTGGCGCAGGGCGGGCTCGCCGAGCACGTGGCGCGGTGCCCGGGCATCCGGGTGCCCGGTGCCATGGAGCCGTTCGACGTCGTTCTCGGCTCGCTCGTCCGGGGCGCCGGGTCGCGCCGACGCTCGTCCGGTCCCCTGGCGCGCGTGGTGCGCGAGCTCGGCGAGCCCATCGATACCGGGGTTCCCGGTCTCCGCCGTCTCGCGCCCACCCCGGCGCAGGTCGCGGACGCCGGCGCGTCCGCGCTCGTGAGCCTCGGCGTGCCGCCCGGACGAGCGCATGCGCTCGCGGCGGTGGCAGGCCTCGTCGTCGACGGTGGGCTCTCGCTCGGCGCCGGCTCCGATGTCGCGGCGGCACGCCGCGTCCTTCTCGCGATCGAGGGGATCAGCGACCGGCTCGCGACGCGGATCCTGACGCGAACGCTCTACTGGCCCGACGCCTTCGCGCCGTCGGACCGGGCGCTGCAGCGGGCCGCGGGAGCGAGCGGCCCCGGGACCCTGCGCGCGCTCGCCCAGCGCTGGCGCCCGTGGCGGGCGTACGCCGCGCTGCACCTCGCGCTCGGCGAGAGCGCGGGCTGACCCGGGTCCGTTTGCGAACCGCTCTCGCCGCGGCGGTCGACGCGCGACTTTCGCGCGCCGGCGAGAAATCGGCGTCCGAAAGCGGCGAGCAAGGGAGCGCCCGCGTCTCTAGCCTCCTTCCTGCACTCGCGCTGTCGTCGAGTGTCGGAACAACTCGAGAGGAGGCCATCGTGAGAACGTCGATCGCGCGATTCCTGGTCCCCGTGGTGTTGCTCGTCTCCTGCGTGATTCTGGGCGCCGTCGCCGGTGGCTCGGCGGGCGCCCCGGCCCGCTACCGGGTGACGCACCTCGCCCAGCTCGGCGGGACGGTCAGCCGCGCCAACAGCATCAACAACGGCGGCTGGATCTCCGGCTACTCCAACCTCGCCGGCAACACCAGCCGGCACGCCGCCCTCTGGCTCTACGGCACGCTGACCGACCTCGGCACGCTCGGCGGTCCGAACAGCAGCGTCGTCTGGCCGGTGAAAAACGAGACGGGCCTGATCGCCGGCATCGCACAGACGGCGACGCCGGATCCCCTGGGCGAGAACTGGAGCTGCGCCGCCTTCTTCCCGGCGGCGACGGCCACCGGGAAGACCTGTCTGGGGTTCGCCTGGAAGTGGGGCGTGATGCGCGCGTTGCCGACGCTCGGCGGCAACAACGGCTTCGCGGCGGGCGCCAACAACCGCGGGCAGGTCAGCGGTTGGGCGGAGAACGCGGTCCACGACCCCACCTGCACGCCGCCGCAGGTGCTGCAGTTCCGTGCCGTGGTGTGGGGGCCGGGCCGCACCCAGGTCCGCGAGCTGCCGCCGCTCCCCGGCGACAGCACGAGCGCCGCGACCGGCATCAACGACCGCGGCCAGGTGATCGGCATCTCGGGCATCTGCGACCAGGCGGTGGGGAGACTCTCCGCGAAGCACGCCGTGATGTGGGAGAACGGCGTGCCGACCGACCTCGGCGACCTCGGCGGGCCGGGGTGGAACACGGCGATGGCGATCAACCAGCGCGGCGACGTCGTCGGTTTCGCGGGCTCGCCGGGCGACGACCTGGACAACCCGAAGCTGCGCGCCTTCCTCTGGACGCGACGCGACGGCATCCAGGACCTCGGCACGCTGCCGGGAGACCTCACCAGCGAGGCGCACGCGATCAACGAGCGGCGGCAGATCGTCGGCGTCTCGTGCGACGCCGCGGGAAGCTGCCGCGCGGTGCTCTGGCAGAACGGCACGATCGTCGACCTCAACAGCCAGGTCGTCCCCGGCTACGCGGGCGTGCTCACCAACGGCCAGGACATCAACGACTTCGGGGAGATCACCGGCCGGGCGTTCGTCCCCGCGACCGGCGAGCGGCCCGCGTTCGTGGCGCGGCCGGTCGGTAGGAAGTGAGCTGACACGGGACGAAGAGGGGCGGGGGCAGGCCCCGCCCCTACAACGGAGCGGAACAGGACGAGCCGAACACACGTCCTTTCCCCGGTTCAGGAAGCGCGCGTCGCGATCTGCTGTAGGGGCGGGGCCTGTCCCCGCCCGTCCGGATCCGCGTCAGGTTGCCGCGGCGGCGTGTCTGCGCCGCTCCGCCGCCAGCCGCCGGATCGCCGCGATGCCGGCGAGCGGCCCCAGCGCGAGCACGGGAAAGGCCCACTGCCAGCCCACCACGGCGGCGACCTTCGGCACCAGCTGCAGGGTCACCATCGTCAGCAGGAAGCCGATCGAGGTCTGCAGGGTGAGGGCCGTGCCCACCGCGTCCTGCGGCGCCACCTCGGTGACGAGCGCCGAGAACTGCGCCGAGTCGGCGACGACGAAGAACCCCCACACCCAGGTGAGCGCGGCGAGCACCCACGGCGGCGCCCCGAACGTGAGCCCGACCGCGAGGCAGCAGATGCCGGAGGCGGCGAGCGCCTGCTGCACGACGCGCTCGCGCCCGGCACGATCGGCGGCCCATCCGCCCCAGAGGCAACCGGCCCCGCCGCTGGCGATGGCGCCGAAGGCGAGCCAGTCCGCCAGCCGATGGGAGGCGACCGCGTCCCCGCCGCGCGCCGCCAGCGCCGCGGCGAGAAACGCCGGGACCCAGCCCCACATGGCGTAGAGCTCCCACATGTGGCCGAGGTAGCCGCTGGTGGCGAGCACGGTCTCGCGGTGCCGGAGCAGCACGCCGACGAGCCGCCACGAGAAGCGCCGGCGCGGGAAGGGGTAGGGGCCCGGACGATAGCCCACGGCGACGAGGACAGCGGCCACCACCGCCGCCGCGGAGGCGGTGAGCACCACCGCGTCGACCGAGGCGCCCTCGAGCGCCTTGACGAGGTAGGGCATCGCCTTGCCGACGGTGAGCGCGCCGACGACGGTGCCGATGGCGAGCCCGCGGCCGCGGCGGAACCAGGTGGCCACCATCTTCATCGCCGGAGGGTAGACGCCGGCCAGGAAGAGCCCGGTGAAGAAGCGCGCCGCGAGCGCGGGGCCGAGCCCGGGCGCGAGGAGCAGGGCCGCGTTGGCGGCCGCCGCAGCGAGCGCCGAGCCGGCGAAGAGCGCCCGCTCCGGGACGAGGTCGGCGAGGTTGAGCAGCGCGGACAGCGCCGTGCCGGCGACGAAGCCGAGCTGCACGCTGCTGGTCAGCCACGCCGCCGTCGAAGCGTCGAGCCCCCAGCGCAGCCGCAACGGCTCGGTCACGGCGCTGGCGGTGAACCAGACCGACATGCCGAGCAGCTCGGCGAGGGCGACGAGGAGGAGCTGCCGACGGCCGCGAGCGTCGTTGCGCGGGGACTCCTCTCGGGGTCGTTCCGATGCTCTCGACTCTGCCATGCGATCGGACGCCCTCTGCCCTGCGAATCGAAGCCCGCGTGCGAAGGATTCGTCGGAGGCCACCCCTCCAACTGCTATTCTTGGTGGGTCCCTGCCCACACATTTCTACTCAACTTCCTGGGGAACCCGATGATGCCATCGAAGCGCTGGTCCTTGCTGCCGGTTTTCGTCCTGACCGTCGCTGTGGTCGCCCTTCCCGCTCCCGGTCGCGCCAGGCTCGACGACCACGGAGGCCACGGGGACCACGCCACCGAGCCGGGCGACGACCCGGATCATGGCGGTCACCATCAGGACTGGTGTGGCACCAACCGCTCGAACCTGGCGATCGCCCTCGGCATCTCCCACTCCCACCACCGGGAGATGTTCCGGATCAACCGCCAACCGGTGCCCGAAGAGAAGGCCGCGATCACGGCCCGCTCCGTGGAAGCGGTCGGCGACATCGCCGTCATGAGCGACGACCGCGTCTTCCGCCACATCAACCCGCTGGACGTGGCCGGCGCCGGGATCCTCTTCACCCCGAAGGCGAAGGGCTACACGATCGCCAACTCCTCCGCCGGCGTCGCCGACGCGCTGGTCACCCGGCTCGACCTCGGCGACGACGCCACGGCTTTCGTCCCGTTCGTGAAGGGGTTCAAGCCGAAGTTCTTCGGCAAGGCCCAGGGCGGCATGTTCGTCAACAGCGACGGCAACATCACTTTCGGCTCCGGCGACGACCTCTCCACGGAGCGCGGCTTGCAGCGCTTCCTCCTCGGCCCCGGACGGATCGCGCCGCTCTTCATGGACCTCGACCCGACGGTCGTCTCCGGAGAGTCCGGGATCTACGTCAGCACCAGCAAGACGCTCGTCATCGTCACCTGGCTGAACGTCGCCGAGTTCGGCAACGCCAACCGCCGCAACACCTTCCAGGTCAAGATCGAGAAGACCGGCCGCGTCACCTTCGCCTACGGCGACCTCGGCAGCCGTGAGGCGGTGACCGGCATCGCGCCCGGCGACGGCGGCGCCTTCACCCTCGTCGACTTCCAGGAAGAGCTTCCCATCACCCTCAACGGCGCGGTCGCCGAGCAGTTCTCGCTCACCGAGTCGCTCGACGACGTCGCGGTGATGCAGGTCTTCCTCGAGTCGTTCGCCGACCGCTACGACTCGGTCATCGTCTGGCTCGACTTCCCGTACATCCTCGGCGGCGGCGCCTTCGCTTACGAGTTCTCGGTCAAGAACGACATCCGGGGCATCGGCCAGCCCATCTTCGACGCGTCCCGTCAGGCGGGCAGTCGCGGGCGTCTCTCCAGCTTCGTGCAGATGGGAACCCTGGGCAACTACCCGGCGGACCCCAACACCACCTTCCTCGGCACCAACACCACCCTCGACGTGCTCGGGCAGGAGGTCGGCCACCGCTGGCTGGCCTTCCTCGCCGTGTTCCAGGCGGGCAACCCGGCGCTGCTCGGCCGCTCCTTCGCGCACTGGAGCTTCTTCTTCGACTCCAAGGCGTCCGACATGGAGGGCAACGGCATCCGCGACAACGGCAACGGCACCTTCACGACGTTCGAGGCGACCAGCCGCTACAGCCAGCTCGACCAATACGTGATGGGGCTGCGCGGTCCGTCGGAGGTCGAGGACATGTTCTACGTCGCCAATGCTCCAGGAGACCCGGGCGACGCGCCGGCGATCGGCATCACCTTCCCCGGCGAGCGGCGCGACGTGCGGATCCAGGACATCATCGCCGCCGAGGGGCCGCGGGTGCCCTCCAGCGCCACGGCGCCGAAGAGCTTCAACCAGGCGTTCATCCTGGTGACGCGTGCCGGCGCCGGGCCGGCGGCGGGCTCGGTCGACAAGCTCGAGCGGATCCGGGCGGCGTGGGTCGACTACTGGGGGCCCGCGACGGACGGGCGCAGCACCATCGACACGTCGCTCGTGCCCCGCTGACCGTGCGATCCATCCCGGCGCCGAGGCAGAGGCCTCGACGGTCGGGTTCACGCGCTGCCGACGCCCGGGTTCCAAGCCCGGGCGTCGTTGTATCCGGGGGGTCAGCGCGCGTCGTAGCGGGCGAACGCGAGGGTGGCGACGCCGAAGGCGGCCAGCGAGCCGGCGAGGAGCAGCGACAGCGGGGCGAGGGCTTCGCGAAGCAGCGCCCCCAGCGAGACGGCGGGAGGCGCGAAGCGCGGCAGGCCGGAGAGGTCGAGCGGCTTCGTTCCCTCGTCGCCGCGCCGCACCGCGTTCTGACCGTTCTCCACGCGCACGGTGAAGGCGCCGGCCGCGGGGTCCTGCGCCAGCAGGAAGCGCCGGACCTCCTCGCGGTAGGCCTCGATGGCGCCGGTGTAGCGGGCCCCGAGCTCGACGTCCGTCGAGGCCACGGCCACCGAGACGGTGCGAAAGGCCGCCGGCGGCGTCCAGGCGGCGAGGCCGAGCGCCAGGCGCTCCTGGCGTCGCCGGAGATTGCGCACCCGCTCCTCGAGGCGTGCGCCGAAGGCGTCGATGGCGGTGAGGGCCTCCTGCCGCGCCGTCTCGTCCTCCTGCATCCACCCCCAGAGCTTCTCGTCTTCGTAGGCCTGGCGCGCCAATTCGGGCTGCGCCATCACCTCGCGCCGGCGAGCGACCCAGCGCGCGCTGGTGGCGGCCTCCTCCTTGCCCAGCATCTCGCGCTCGATACCCGCGCGTTCGCTGTCCATCTCGGCGGCGGTGGGCACGGGCACCATCTCGCCGGCGAGGAGCAGGCCGAGCCGCGGAAGCACCAGCACCATGCCGATCCAGACGGCGAGCGCGACGAGGAAGGAGATCGCCGGCCGTCGCGTCAGGCAGGAGATCATGAGGCCGAAGACGACGAAGAAGGCGAAGAGCAGCAGCCCGGCGGCGAGCACCAGGGCGAAACGCAGCCCGTCGCGGCCGCCGAGCGGCACTCCCACCAGGAGCAGCGCCAGCCAGCCGAGCAGCAGCGGCACGAGCAGCGGTACGCCGAGGCCGAGCAGGTTGCCGGCCACCTTCGCCGACAGGACCTTCCAGCGCGGCACCGGGTGGGCGAGGACGAGACGGAGCACGCCGCTCTCGCGCTCGCCGCTCACCGCGTCGTGGGTGAGCAGCAGCGCGTAGAGCGTCACCACGACCTGCAGCACGAAGCCGAGGTCGAGGTCGCGGAAGACGGCGAGGATGGCGTCGTCCTCGTAGACCGCCTGGCGCAGCGTCACGGGCTCGCGCGGGTGGACGACGCTGTAGCGGCCGGTGTCGAGGTGGACGCCGCTGGCGACCACCTGCAGCGGGTCGGCGGCGCGGAGGGCCCGTGGGCGCAGCGCGAACCATCGCGTCTGCTCGGCGAGCTGCTGGTCGGTGAGGGCCGAGAGGCTCGCCTGCTCGCGCTGGAACGCGTGGTACTGCACGGTGCCGCTGGCGAGCGCGAGGAGCACCAGCAGCGAGCAGACGGCGAAGGTGGCGACGAAACGTGGGCTGGCGAGGATGCCGCGCAGCTCGCGGTGGACGAGAGTGCCGAACATGGTTCTCCCCGCTCAGCGAAGGTCGTAGCGCTGGAAGGTGACGAAGGCGGCGGCGTAGAAGACGAGCGGAAAGGCGAGCAGCAGCGCGAGGTCGCCGGCGGAGCGCGAGAGCGCCGGGAGCAGGTTTGGCGACTGCCAGCGGAAGGCGGGGAGCTCCGCCGGGTCGATCGGCTTCGGAGCCTCCGGCTCTCCGTCGTCGATGGCGATGCGCAGGCGCATGCCGCCGCCGGAGCGACGGCCGCCGCTCTTCGCCATCTGGAAGCGTCCGAGCTCCTCCTGGTAGCGCGCGAGCTGGGCGCGCAGCTCGTCTTCGAGGGCGAGCGAGGTGCCGGCGAGCTCCGCCGCGGCGAGGGTGAAGCAGGCGGCGGGCGACACACGCGCCAGCCCGAAGGCGAGACGTCGCTGGGTCTTCTGCTGCGCCTCGCGACGCTCGAGCAGCGAGCGCTCGAGCTCGCCGAGCCGCCGCTCGCGTTCGCTCGACTGCTCCTCGATGAAGCGGTTCACCTCCGCCATCCGCTGCTGCGGGTCGTGACCGCCGATCGAGCCCGGGCCGAGGATGCCCTCGACGCGATCACGGAAGGTCGCACGGTCGCGGGCCCAGATCTCCGTCTGGAGCCGGGCGCGCTCGGCCGCGATGGCGTCGCGCGACAGCACGGGCGACCGGTGGGCGGCGAGCGACACGGCTGCCCGCGGCGTGACGAGCACCAGCAGCACCCAGGCCGAGAGGGCGAGGAAGAAGGCGTGCGCCGGCTGCCGCACCAGGGCCGAGATCCAGGTCGAGAGCGCGAGCAGCGTCGCCAGGTAGAGCAGCCCGGCGAGGAGCACCAGCGCCAGGCGCGCCCAGTCGAGCGCCGCCATCGGGACGCCCGCGAGGCGGAAGAGGAGGGCGCCGAGGCCGATCGGCACCAGCAGGGGGAGCGTCAGGCCGGCTAGCGCGCCGACGATCTTGCCGCCGAGGAAGCTCGCCCGCTCGAGGCCGCCGGCGAAGCAGAGGCGGAGCGTGCCGCGCGCCCGCTCGCCGCAGACGGCGTCGTAGCCGAGGAGCACCGCGAAGAGGCCGAGCACGACGCGGAAGACGAACTCGAGGTCGAGCACGCGCAGGAGCGCCGCCACCGGCTCCGAGGCGTAGCGGCTGCCGGTGGTGGCGATGGCGCCGCGCCCCTCGACGGTGGCGTTGCGGCCGATGTCGTTGGCGACGCCGGCGACCAGCGTCTCGAGCGGCTGCGGCGGCAGGCTCACCAGCGGCGAGACTTCCAGCCAGTCGGTGACGCCGCGCATCTGCCGCAAGTCGGCGGCGCGCGCGGCCTCATGGCGCCGCTGCTCGAGGAGGAAGCCGCGAGCGCCGACCCAGAAGGCGAGCAGGATGAGCGTGGCGCTCACCGCGAAGGTCCATGCGAACTTGGGCGAGACGACGATGTCGAGGAGCTCGCGGCGGGCGACGATCCGCCAGCTCGGCCCTCCTCTGCCAGATAGCGTGGCCATCACGCCACCTCCGTACGGGCGGTCTCGCCGGCGGACGAGCCGTCGCCTCCGGAGGCCTCGCCGGTGGCGGCCCCCGGCGCCTCCACCCAGCGCAGGTAGAGCTCCTCGAGGTCCTGCGCCAGGAGCTCGGCGCGCGTCCACTCGGCGACCAGCCGGCCGCGGCTCATGATGCCGACGCGGTCGGCGAGCTGCTTGGCGCGGAAGACGTCGTGGGTGGACATGAGGATCGCCCGTCCCTCGTCGCGCAGGCCGACGAGCAGGCGGCCCAGCTCCCAGGCGGCGCGCGGGTCGAGGCCCGAGGTGGGCTCGTCGAGGATGAGCGCGGGCGCGCCCTTGAGGATCGCCACCGCGAGGCCGGTCTTCTGGCGCATCCCTTTGGAGAACGTCTTGAGCCGCCGCCGGTGCGCCTCGTCCTCGAGGCCCACGCGGCGCAGCGCCGCGGCCAGCTCGCCGGCGCTCGGCCGGTGTCCGGCGAGACGGGCGAAGAACTCGACGTTCTGGAGGGCGGTGAGCTCGCCGTAGAGCTCGACGTTCTCCGCCACGTAGGCGACTTCCGCCTTGGCGCGCAGGGGCTCTTCCTGCACCGAGACGCCGGCGATGCGGGCGCTGCCCGAGGTCGGCCGGATGAGGTCGAGGAAGAGGTGGATGGTCGTCGACTTGCCGGCGCCGTTGCCGCCGAGCATGGCGTAGATCTCCCCCGGCGCGACGGCGAAGGAGACCGCGTCGACGGCGAGCAGGCCGTCCTCGTAGCGCTTGCTGAGCGCGACGGCTTCGAGAAGTGGGGAGGTGGGTGTCATGCGATTCCTCCAGCTGCTAGCGCCGAGTGAGCTTCACGCCGAAGACGACGAGGCCGCCGACCACGGCCAGGATGCCGCCGAGCAAGGCCACCGTGCCGCCGAGGTTGACCGGCGGCGCGACCTCGACGGTGAGCAGCTTGTCCTCGCCGTCGATCGGCTTGCCGTCGGCGAGGGCGTGGCTCTCGAGACGCGCCTCGTAGCGGCCGGCGGGGACGTCGGCCGGCGGCACGAGCGTGACGGTGATGCGTTGCTCGCCGCCGACGCGCAGCACCGGCACGAGGGCCGGGTCGATCTCGCGGCGCCAGCCGAGCGGCGGCTCGAGCTCGAGCGTGAGGTTGCGCAGCTCGCCGGTGCCGTCGTTCTTGAGGTCCACCGCCACCTTCACCGGCCGGACGCCCTCGATGCGCTGGAAGAGCTGCGGCGCGTTGACCCGGAGCTTGCCGGCGCCCCGCGCCACGAGCTCGAGCCGGGCCCAGCCGACGCCGGCGGCGTCGAGCTCGGGGCCGCTCCAGCGCCGCGCCTCGAGGTCGCCGAGGGCGACGACCTGGCGCTCGGCAACGGCGACCACCAGCAGCTCCTGCGGCGTGCCGAGCGGCAGGCGCTCGCTCGGACGGTCCGGCAGCTCGAGGGTGAGCCGAGCCCGGCGCGTGTCGACGCCACCCTCGAAGCGGATCTGCCGCAGGCGGGCCTCCGACTGGGGGTCGGAGAATGTGGCGTGGACCTCGGGCGGCAGGTTGAGCACCGCCAGCCGGTAGCTGTCGCCGCCGCCGCTGAACTGCTCGAGGTCGAGGTCGTAGCCGACGCTGCCGCCGAGCTCCCCCTCCTGCGAGAACTGCAGCGGCTTGACGGCGACGCGGTTCTCGCGCTCGTCGCGCTGCAGGAACACCTTCACCTGACGGCGGCTGCCGTTGCCGTAGGTCAGGTTGACGGTCACCGAGTCGAGGTCGCGGAGGAGCCCGAAGACGAGCTCCGCGGGGCGCCCCGAGACGAGCTCCTCGAGCTTCGCCTCGTAGGGCTGCGAGATGATCGCCCCGGCGTCGTCGAGCAGGGAGACGTAGACGTCGTGGATGCGGTCGGGGGCGAGCGAGCGGAAGAGCGGGTCTTCCATGCCGGCGAGCTGGCGCAGCTCGGCGCCGCCGCCGGCGGTGTTCTCGATGCGCAGCCGCACCGACGAGCGGCCGGCGGCGTCGCGGCGCTTGACGGCGGCGCGCACCGCAACATATTGCTCCTCGAAGAGCACCGCGAGCATCGACTGCTGGTAGTTGACCTCCGCCTCCGCGAAGCCGCGGCGGGCGACGTCGAGCTGGCTCTGCGACAGCAGGCCGCTCTTGAAGAGCTCCTCCTGCCGCTCGAGCTCCTTCTTCGCCACCTCGTACGCCTCCTTGGCGCGCTTGAGCCCGAGGAGGACGTATTTGTCGTCGCGGTCGTTGAAGAACTGCGCGGAACCGACGACCGGCATCAGCGCGAGCAGCAGCGCGACCGCGGCCGCGAGAGCGTGGTGTCGCATCGTCTGCACCTCGAGGGCACTTGCGCGGCGCTTCAATGCTGGATCGTCCGCTGGCCCTCGGGCGCCTTCTTGCGGGCGAAGGCGAGGTCGCGGCGCTTGCCGCCGTTTTCGACGACCATCTTCACCGGCGCGCCCACGGCGATCGCATCCCAGCGTTCGCCGAAGTCGGCGAGGTCGGCCACCGGCTTGCCGTCGAGCGAGACGACGCGGTCGCCGGCGCGGAAGAGGTCGTCGCCATTGGGGAGCACCGCGGTCACCTCGACCGGCGACCCTGCGGCGTGCTTCTGCGACAGCACCACCCCGAGGGCCGGCATCACCTCGACCTCGGCATCGGGGCTCCCCTCGATGCGCACCATCCGCATCTGCGGCTGCGGCATCTTGGCGGGATCCGCCTTGGCGAAGGCGACGATGCGGCGTTGGGGCCCGCTCGCCCCCTTGCGCTCGATGCCGAGCTCGACCTGCCCGCCGACCGCCACGGCGCCGTACGCCGCCTCGACCTCCTTCGCGGACCGCACGCGCTTGCCGTTCGCCGCGAGGACGCGGTCTCCGGCGGCGATGTCGACGTCGCGGTAGGCGGCGGGACGCTGCTCGCGGTCGAAGGTGTGCTCGACGAGGGCCGCGTCCCCCGCCGGGTCAGGGACGATGACGGCCCCGAGCTCGCGGATCACGAAGCCGTCCGGCGGGCCGTTCTGCACCACGACGCGCTGGGCGTGTGCGGCCGGGGCGGCGAGTGAGAGGACGACGAGGCCGAGAGCGGAAGCGGCGAGGGCGAGGGATGGGAAACCGAAGCGGGTGGAGCGTTTCATGGCCTGCGGCTCTCCGAGTCGTGCCGCGCGCTGGATATCGGCGGCGGGGGAGCACAGTCCAAGGCCCGTTCCACGGCTCGCCTCGGAGGGCAAGCCGCTTCTGTTCAACGACTTGATCAGCGGTGCGAGCGAGGGCTGCGGTGGCGCGACCTCCGCAAAGCGGGAGGGCGTTCCCGAAAAGGGGACGACGAGCATCGCCCGCGGACTCTGGACCCCTCTCTCCCCGGCGAGGGGAGAGAGGGGCAGGGGAGAGAGGGGTGGCAGACCAACCCAGGGGAGGGGGTCGGGTGGGGGGTGGCAGCGCGCT
>Ga0075421_100000628_pt1 | contig 37779 bp, 34 predicted proteins | sample SoiMetdeltSBSDD5_FD_75292 | JGI IMG/M metagenome (GOLD analysis project Ga0075421, IMG submission 75292) | Bulk soil microbial communities from a Populus tree surrounding site in Tennessee, USA - Soil MetaG P. deltoides SBSDD5 | ecosystem: Environmental > Terrestrial > Soil > Tree plantation... | reverse complement strand
CGTGCTCACATACAACGGGGCGGCAGGCGTTGCACGCAGCCTGGGACGGTTAACCACACCGGCCCCGTCGTACGGATCGCCGGGCGTGGATGAGGAACCCCCGCCGACGTTGCGCGATTTACGATAACGGGTCCTGGGTACAGTCCGGTTCAGGTCCCGCTCCCTGGAAAGGAGATGCACGATGGCGCGCTGCGACGTTTGCGGTAACGACTACGACAAGACCCTGCAGGTGACGCAGGGAAGCCGGTCGATGACCTTCGACAGCTTCGAGTGCGCCATCCAGGCGATGGCACCGCGCTGTGCGCACTGCGATTGCCGGGTCATCGGCCACGGTGTCGAGGCGCATGGCAAGGTGTTCTGCTGCGCCCACTGCGCCAAGCAGGAGGGCGTCAAGGGCATGAAGGACCGCGCTGCGTAAAGCTTGGATGCGCATCCACCGCACAGCGGGTCGTGCATCCGGTGCTAATGCAACTTCACGACCGGCTCGGTGCGGCGCGTGATGACGCGGGCGAGGGTATCGAGCGCGACCTTCGTGGGGCCGTGCAGGGCGAGCTGGTGCATCTTGTAGAGCGACCGGTACATGAGCCCGGCGAGCCAGCCCTCGATGAACAGGCTGCCGCCCACCAGCTTGCCCATCAGGTTGCCGACCGTTGAGTATTCTCCGAGCGAAACGAGCGAGCCGAAGTCGCGGTAGCGCCACTCCCTGACGCTGAGGCCGGCGACGCGCCGCGGCAGCTCCCGGGCCAGGTGCGAGGCCTGCTGGTGGGCCGCCTGTGCCCGCGGAGGCACGTTGCCCTTATGCCCCGGCCAGGGGCAGGCCGCGCAATCTCCGAAAGCGAAGATAGCATCGTCGCGCGTGGTCTGCAGGGTGGGGCGCACCACCAGCTGGTTGAGCTTGTTGGTCTCCAGCCCGGCGATGTCCTTGAGCAGGTCCGGCGCCTTGATGCCTGCGGCCCACACCACCAGCTCCGCCGGGATCAGCGTGCCGTCGGCCAGCGTGACCCCGCTCGCCGTGACCTCGGTGACCGGCCGGCCCGTGTGAACCTTGACCTTGAGGCCGGCGAGCAGCTTGGCCGCGGCCTCCGACAGCCGCTCCGGCAGCGCCGGCAGGATGCGTGGAGCCGCCTCGATCAGGTGGATGGCGATGTCCTTGTCGGGGTCGATGCGGTCGAGCCCGAAGGCCACCAGCTGGCGCGTGGTCTTGTGCAGCTCGGCCGCCAGCTCGGTGCCGGTGGCGCCGGCGCCGATGATCGCCACGTCGAGCTGGCCCGGCCGCACGGGCCCTGCCTGGGTGTTGGCGCGCAGGCAGGCGTTGACGAGCCGGACGTGAAAGCGCTCCGCCTGCTCGGGCGTCTCCAGCTGGATGGCGTGGGCCTTCACCCCGCGCGTGCCGAAGTCGTTGGTGAGGCTGCCGATGGCGATGACGAGGGTGTCGTAGCCGACCTCCCGCTCGGGCAGCACCTCGCGCCCCTCCTCGTCGAGCGTGCGGGCGATCCTCACCTTCCGGCGCGCCCGGTCGATGCCGATCAGCCCGCCGAGGCGGAAGGTGAAGCCGTGCCAGTGCGCCTGGGCCAGGTAGCCGACCTCGTGGGAGCCCTGATCCATGCTGCCGGCGGCGATCTCGTGCAGCAGCGGCTTCCACAGGTGCGTCTGGCGCCGGTCGATCAGCGTGATGTGGGCCTTGCCGCGCCGTCCGAGGCGGTTGCCGAGCCGGGTGACCAGCTCCAGCCCGCCGGCCCCTCCGCCGACGACGACAATCCGGTGCGGTTCGTCAGTCAGGCACGCGGCTCCATGATCCGCTCGATTGATCCGCTCAGCTCATGTCCTCGTGCAAGAGATGGCGCACACCGCGCAATCGGCCAACGGGAAAATTGCGGCCGTCGCCCGGCCAGGCGAGGAACTCAGCGCAGATCATGCTCGGTGGTGCATCGGGCATGGCTCATTCTATCACGGCGTGAATGGGTGCGGCACGGGCAAAGAAAGTATGTGAGTGGGGAGGAGGTTAGTTGGTTAGGCCATGGTGGCAAGGCAAATCCGCCCCTAACAACGGACGATCTAACGCCTCGCTCTCCGCGGTGAATGAGTGCCAGAAGCGGGCATCAAGCCAAACTGCAAGTTGTGCCCAGCCCGGTCGAGCGCTTCCGCGCAAACGCGCGTCAGCCCTCGCCACGCGGCCGGTACGCCTTCACATCCGCGTAAGGCGGTTGGCTTGCTCGTACGATTTCGATCGGTCCCTCGATCAGCCGCGGTTTCATCGCCCTTTTCGGTATGAGCAGCGGCCTGTGCTTGAGGTTCGGGTCCTTGTAGTCCTTCCTCCTCCACGGCCGCCATTCGTTGGGCCCGGGCACGCGGTCGAGGGCGATCGGATAGATGGTCAGTTTGTCCTTCTCGAACTTCATCCTGAGAAAGTTCTTGTAGTCCTTGATGGCAAGGGCGCTGAAGGCGTCAGGGTGCATGCCGAACAGCACCGATGTGATCACCCAGTAGCAACCGAAGATGAATCCGCCGATCAGGCCGCCGATGAGGATGGTGATCGCGGCAAAAGTGAGCGCTGTGGCTGTGACGTAGAAGGCGCTCTTTTGCAGCAACCCGGCGCAGTTCCGATCCAGAGGACCGCCCGCACCCCAATCGATTGCAGCAAGGCAATTATTGATTGCTTCGAGTTCCGCCTCGCGGCCCCTCGTAAAGGAGAAGGCCTGCAGCAACTTGCCAAGGAACACCTTACCCGAGAGCGCTATGGCACCGATCAGCGGATTGAAGATCGTGGTGGCCAACACCATGCTCAGCGCGCTGACGTAGAGCAGCGCCATGACGTGGGCGCTGTAGTGGATCGTACCGAAAAGGAGCTTGCTGGGGACGTTCAGCCATTTCAGGAACCGGTTAGACAGGTTGGCATCGACATAGGCGATGAGGCCGATCCAGAGCCCGAGCAGCATGAAGAAGAACGCCGGATTGTTCTGGGCAGCTGTCGCCACGTCGGCCGCGGTCCCGACGACGGCGGCGTCCTTGGGGGCCGTAACGTTGAACACCCACGCGTAAAGCAGGTACACGAAGCCCAGCAGCAGAGCGAAGCGCCAGTTGCGCAAAGGCAGCCACAGGTTCTTCAGCGTGAGCAGCCTGCTTTGGCCCTTCGACGGATAGAATTTCGTGTATCGGAATCGATAGTTACCCTCCTCCTTTTTCTCGACCCTCAGGGCTTGGCCCATGCCCCTGACCCGCCTCGTCGCCACCGCCGGCTTGATCTCCAGGGTATTGGGCCTGTCGTGCGTGGGATGGGCGAATGCACCTCCACCGCCCGACGTGATCAGGTGCAGAGGCTGATCTCGAGGCAGCGAGCCGTTCGCCTTCGCTGCCGCCGGATCGATGCTCTGGTATCGGCTGTAGTGGTGCAGGTCGCCCGCGATGATCGCGCACACCTCGCCCCTCTGCCGCGCCAGTTCGCAGATTTTGGTGAGGGCTTTGTAGGACGGCCTCGTCCAATCCGGCGCATGCAGGATGACGATGACCTTGGGGTTCAACTTTTCGCTGAAAGACTCGCTTTCTACAACCCCCTGAAAGTAATGGAGCTGCCCGACGTCGATGTTGTCGCCGAGTGCTACATCGATGCCCCAGATCCACCAGTCGTAGGGTAGCCGGAGAGCGAAATAGCTCCGCTCCTGCCTACAGCGCCAGGCACCGACGGACGACGCTTCGTAGCAGAACTGGGTCGTGAAGGCGGAGAGACCATCGTACCAGTCATGATTGCCGGCAACGAAGAACAGTTCCCTATCCGGCTCCAGCTTGAATGCATCGGCGGTGAATGCCCAATCGTAGGGATCGAGACACCGTTTGCGATACTCTTCGAGCGTCGCGTTGGGGTAAGCGAGGTCACCGCCCCAGATCAGGATTTGACCGGCGGGCAGCTCTTGGGGCATGCCGCCCACCCGCAGCTTCTCGGCGGCGAGGAGATGCGCCATGGCATAGGTCGCCTCGAACCCATCACCCAAATCGGCGATAAAATCGACCCAGAGGGCTTGCGAATCGAGCTTTAGGCGGCGGCTCGTCCTGGCAACGTCTGTCGCGCTGGGCGGCACATCTTGGTCGCCCTCGTCACGTCGAGTCGCAAAGTTGAGATTCTCGGGATCGGCGTCGGGGGGGACAACCTCGTCCTTGTCTATCTTGCTGAAGTCGTGACGCGTGACGAGCCTCTTGCCGACGGGCTCTCCATCAGCGGCCTCCTGCATCGGCCGCTGATCGGCATACTCGCCGATCGTCGTGGAGATGAGCGTCCGAACACCGACCATGCTGAGCACCAGCGGGTCGAACCAGTCCACCATCTGAGGCAGCTTGCCCTTGCGCAGCTTCCTTGCGAGATCCTCGGCCTCGCGATCATCCGTTTCGAGGTCCTCGCCGGCCGGCAATGCATCGTCTGCCATATTGCAATCTCCCAACAGAAATGATCCGCGCCGCGCTGGAGACACACCGCAATCACCAAATCTGGCCACACACCCGGAATGGAGTCACGAGACTCAAGCGCAAGCGAGAAGTATTTTCCACGCTACGGGTGCCGGCCGGACACACTTCGCGCGCGCAATAGAAAACATTGCCGAACAGATGGTCGCACACATCGGGTCGTCGGCCACCGTCGGCCACCGGGTTGGACGGCACGTGGTTTCCCACACCTACTTCGACGGGTCGAAGCAGGAGCTTCGATAACAAACGTCAGTTGAGAATGTGTGCGAATATTGGGGTCTGGTAACAGCGGCGGCTCTGGGTCATGCTCGGCAAGTCTCACACGGCGCGCAGCACGTCCGGTTCGCACCCAGCAACAGAAAGACAGAGCCAGCGCGGGTGCCGGCGCCCTGTCGGTGCGACTGAGTCCATGGACAGCGTTCCGCCGAGCCCGCGGGCCAACTTCCAACGTCTGGCGAGCGGTGCGGTGTAGGCGGCGCGCCTGAGCTTGCCACCCTGCCGCTCACCCAACCCGACGATCCGCCCACCTCGAGCACCCTCGCGCTCCGCAGTCCGTGCCAAGGTATCAGACTGAGGGAGTCCGACATCTTATCCACAGCATAGCGCGTGCACCCCCGTTCCTTCTCCCGATCACGTATGGTGTCTTTGGAGAGCGTTGAGCGAGCCGATTGTACGGCGTGGGGTGTGTTCGGAAGGTCGTCATGCGTATGGACGCGCGGAAGCGCGGCTTCCAGCAGGGTATGTTGCGCTCCAAAGGGGTCTTGAGCCTACTGTTGCTGGCTCTCCCGGTCGGATTGTCCCAGGTCGACATAGCCGGGCGCAGCGCCGGCAGCTACCTCGCCGATCTCGTGTTCCCACCTGCCAGCGCGCGACGCGCACCGCGGGGCGCGCGCTCCTTCGACGCCGACTTGCGCCACCCGCCGGCGCCCGTGCAGCTGCCGGCCTTCGCGCCCTCGCTGCCGGTCTTTGCCCCGCCGGCGCCCTCGCCGGCTCTGCGCCAGCCCGCTGCGGCGCCGGCGTTCGGCGCCCTGCCGCATCCGCGTCTGCCGGCACCGACCGAGGCGCGCAAACCGCTGCGATTCTTCGCGGTCTCCAAGCCGGTACGGGAGGAGTCCCGCAGCGCCAGGGCCGAGAGGCCACCCGGGGAAGCGCCGCATCGGACCGGACGCGCGCCGCTTGCCGACGCAAGAGTGGTTCACGGCGGCTGGGACGCGATGGTCCGACCGGCCACAGGCACCCAGCAGCCGGACCCGGATCGCCTGGTGCCCCGGCCCCCGACGCCGTTCCGGCCGGAAGGGGGGCCGGATGCGCGGGCGCCTGTGCCGTTCCAGCGCCTGGTGGAGAAGCTCTCCAACCGGCCAAGGCAAGCGCCCCAGCCGGCCAGAACCGCGGCCACCCCGGCCACCAAGCCGCGCCCAAGCCCCGCGGCCACGACGCGCCGCCTGGGCGGCCGTCCGCAGATGGGCGAGATGCTGCCGGCGGTCGGCAGCTTCAGGTCCAACGAGGTGCTGGCCATCAACCTCTCCGCCGAGGCGCTCGGCAAGGTCCGGGACGGCAGCTACCAGGTCGTCGAGCGCATCGAGCTGCCCGGCTTCGGCCTGACGCTGACGCGGCTGCGGGTGCCGGAGAGTGCGAACGCCATCAACGGCCGCGACACTCTGTTCGATCTTCTCCCGGAGGGCGGCTTCGCGCTCAACCGCGTCTATGCCCACTACCGTCTGAGCATGGGCCGCCAGGGCTCGGCCGCCTCCGTTGCCGCGCAAGGCGGCAAGGGCTGCCCGGCGGAGCGGTGCTTCGGCAGCGCCCTGATCGACTGGCAGCCGCGCCTCGCGGCTTGCGCCCGCGACGTGAGGGTGGGCGTTGTCGACACCGGCTTCGACCAGACGCACCCGGCATTCGCCGGGGTGCGCTACCAATACAAGGAGTTCATGCCCGAGGGCAGCGCCAGGGCCTCCGACCAGCACGGCACCGGCGTGCTGTCGCTGCTGGCGGGCAATCCAGGCACCGGCACGCCCGGCCTCATCCCCGACGCCTCCTATGTATTTGCCAACGCCTTCTTCGCCGACGCCGAGGGGCAGCCCATGTCCGACACCGCCCAGATGCTGCAGGCGCTGCATTGGCTCAAAAGAAGCGGCGTGTCCGTGGTCAACCTGAGCTTCGCCGGCCCCGACGATGAGCTGTTGCATCACGCCGTGCGCGAGCTGACCGGCGCCGGCATCGTGGTGGTCGCGGCGGCCGGCAACGAGGGGCCGGCTGCACCGCCCAGCTATCCCGCCGCCTACGCGGAGGTGATTGCGGTGACGGCGGTGGACCGCAACCTTGCCGCCTACCGCTACGCCAACCGCGGCGCCCATATCGACATCGCGGCGCCGGGCGTGGACGTGTGGACCGCCGTGCCCGGCCGGCGCGAAGGGCCGCAGACCGGCACATCGTTCGCGGTGCCCTACGTCACAGCCGTGGTTGCGGTGGCCGTCGGAAGGGCGGTACCGGTGGCCGACGGCGATCCGCTGGGCGCCAAGCGGCACGCGCTGGCGCAGCTCGACGGACGCATCAGGAATCTCGGCGGCCCCGGCCGCGACCCGACCTTCGGCGCGGGTCTCGTGCAGGCACCGGCAACCTGTGGTCCGGCGCCGGCGCTTGCGGTTGCGTCGAATGATCCGCCGCCGGCGCAGCCCTGGTCCGGCACGGTGCGGCGCGCATCCGAGCCCATGACCGCCGGGCCGGTGGTGGTGGGCTCCTGGGTCAGCACGGTCCACACCGCTGCGAGCGATGGGGTGGCGCGCTGAGGTCGGCCTGCTGGGATTCCCTCTCCCGTTGCGGAGTGTGTGGAGGGGGCTCGGGCCTGGTTCGGCGAAACTGGGGAGCGAGGGCAGGCGAGAGGGACGTATCCGCGGGGAGCCTCTGGGGGGGAGCCTCTGGCGGGGGCTTGCGCCGCTTCAGGCGGCACGGAGGTAGGGGCACCAAAGTGCCCTGCAGCAGACTGCCAGAGCAGGCCCGGCGATGTCGGCGGTATGATCCGCGTGGCACCGCCGGGCCGCTTCAGACCGACGCTGCGCCGCCAAGGTGCGGGCATCAGCGGTGCAGCCGGCCGAAGGTGTTGGACTCACTCGATAAGAGGACCAGGCACTATAGCCCGGTGAAGGTGGGGGCGAAACTCGGCCATAATATGCCGCGTCCACAGCTATTCCGCATCCCCGTTCACAGTAATGTGCTCACTGCGGTCGCCAGTGTTTGGCGATCACGGCGGCCTCCTCATCCGGCGAGAGCGGGGTGCCACGCATCATCGAGGTGGCGAGATCGTCGATGGCCTTGCGCCGGTCGGCTCCGGCCGGCGTGAAGCCGGCGGGACCGGGCACCGTCTGTGATACGACGTTCCACTGTCCGTCCTCGCCGCGGCAGGCCAGCGCATGCGAGACCTGCCGGGTGGCATGCCGCAGCTCGACCTGCCGGCACCAGCCCGCAGTCTTGCTGCTGAACGAGAGCACAGGCCGCGCCGTGGCAACGGCGGCATCCTTGCCGCTTGCGGTGCCCTCCAGGGTGGCGCCCAGGCTTGCCTCCATCGGCCCGATGCGATCTGCGTGCAGCATCGCCAGGCTGCCCCCCAGCGCAGCCAGCAGGACAACGGCCGCCGGTGCTGCCGCGAGCGACCAGGCTGGCACACGATAGCTTCCCCGCAGCCAGCGCAGGAGGCTGTGGCCGAAGCCAGCCTGCGGCGCGCCCCGGCGCCCGGCCGTGCCGCGGCCGCGGCCGCGCATGACGGTGTCGGTCAGCCACGTCGGAACAGGCTCCTCGCCCTTGGCGGCAAACGCCGCCGCGACGCGGCTGCCCGACAGCGCCAGATAGGTCTGCAACTCGGTGACGAGCGATGGGTCGCGCGCCAGCTCCTGCACCAGGCCCGGTACCTCGGCCGGGGCCAGCTGGCCGTCCACCAGCGCCATCACCTTCTCGCCAGCATGCTTCATGGCTCAAGGTCCTGTTTTGGCCGACAGCCGCGCCGCCTGGGCGCGCCCCGGCTGATTGAGGACGGCGTTGAGCGTGCGGCGGGCGCGCGCCAGCCGGCTCATGACCGTCCCGACCGGCACGCCCGCGATCTCCGCCGCCTCCTTGTAGGAGGCCCCCTCGATGCAGACCAGGGCCACCATCGCCCGCTGCTCCGCCGGCAGCCGATCCATGGCGGCAACAACCGCCTGCAGCGTCAACTCGCTCTCCACCACCACCCGTCCGTCCGGTCCGGGCATGCCCTCCATGGCGTCGATGTCCACCAGCTCGCCGCGGACCTTGTTGGCCCTGAGGCGGTCCAGCCAGATGTTCTGTGCGATCCGATACATCCAGGAGTCGAGCCGGGTTCCGGGTTGCCAGAGATCGATACGCGACAAGGCCCGCAGGCAGGCGTCCTGAACGAGGTCGTCTCCCTGCTCGGTGTTGCCGGTGAGGGCGTACGCGAACCGCCGTAGGCGCGGCAGAACCGCCACCATCCGAACGCGGATGTCATCGGTCACGTGCGGCCACTCCCCGCAACCCTCAACAACGTGGCGCTAGCCGGCCTATTCCTGCGGCAAAGAGCCCCTCACCCAAGGGGGCATCCCGCTTCTCAGCCTTCCTTCGGCTTGCGCGCGGCACCTCGGCTCATGCTCGGCTTCTGGCCCAGGGTAATCGGCACACCGGGCTCGAATTTGGCGCGACCGATGACAAGGCTCGTCTTGACGCTCGCGACGTTCGGCGCCGCCGTCAGGTCGTTCCTGACAAAGTCCTGGAAGGCCGACAGATCCGGGGCCACGCACTTCAAGATGAAGTCCGTCTCGCCGGACAGCATGTAGCACTCGCGCACCAGCGGCCAGGTCAGCACCCGGTTTTCGAAGGCGCGCAGGTCGGCATCGGCCTGGCTGTGCAGGCCGACGTAGGCGAAGGCGATCACCTCGAAGTCGAGCGCCTTCTCGTCGAGCAGGGCGAAGTAGCCCGAGATGATCCCGGCCTGCTCCAGGGCGCGCGTGCGGCGCAGGCACGGCGGGGGTGAGATGCCCACCTTGCGGGCCAAGTCCACGTTGGTGATGCGGCCGTTGGCCTGCAACTCCTTCAGGATGCGCCAATCGGTAGCATCGAGGCCGGCGCGCATGGGGCTATAGCTCTTTGCCGTTTGCCGCAGTGTTCGCGAATCTGACGCAAGCCGGCAGCATGAGCAACAATATTTCTCCGATCCGACAGGATGTGGCGCCCGAGGCGGCCGCGGCGGCGTCCGGCCTGGATGCCACGCATGGGCTCCGCGGCTGGATCGTCAGCGACGGCAAGGCCGGCAACGACGCGCAGACGCGCGGCGTCTTCAATGCGCTGGGGCTCAGCTACGAGATCAAGCGCGTCGATCCGGCGGGCGTTTGGAGGCTGCTGGCGCCCTGGGGGCCCGTGAGCCCGGCGGAGCGCTTCGGCACGCAGGGGAGCCAGTTCCGCCCGCCCTGGCCCGATTTTGCCATCGCCGCCGGCCGGCTCACGACGCCCTACATCCGCAGGCTGAAGCGCGCTGCCGGAGGTCGCACCTACACCGTCATTCTGTTGGACCCGCGGGTGGGCACGGGCGCTGCCGACCTGTTTTGGGTGCCCGAGCACGACCGGCTGCGGGGCGCCAACGTCATCACCACCCTGACCGCGCCACACAGCTACACGCCGCGGCGCCTGGCCGAGCTCAGGTGCACCATGCCCCCGGACATCGCCGCCCTGCCGGCGCCGCGGGTGGCAGTGGCGCTGGGCGGGCCCGATGGCAACTACCGCTACACCCCGGCCGCAGTTACGCGGCTGGTCTCGGCGCTGCGCTCGTTCGTGGCCTTGGGTGCGGGGCTGATGATCACGCCGTCCCGGCGCACGCCCCCCGAGGTCGCCACCCTGGTGCGCGATGCCACCGAGAGCACGCCGCGCCTGTTCTGGAGCGGCACGGGCGACAATCCCTATCCGCACTTCCTGGCCCATGCCGATGCCTTCATCGCTCCAGCCGACTCCGTGAACATGGTGGGCGAGGCCTGCGCCACCGGCAAGCCGGTCTACCTGTTCGAGCCCGAGGGCGGCTCGCCCAAGCGCAGCCGCTTCCACGCGGCGCTCAGACGGCACGGCGCCACGCGCCCCCTGCCGGAGCGGCTGGAGACACTGGAGGCGTGGACCTATGTGCCCCTCAACTCGGCGGAGACGATCGCCGCCGAGATCGCCGGGCGCTGGATGAGGCGAAGGCAGAAGCCCGGGCCAGGCTGAGTCGGCGGCGAAGCACGGGGCTGTGGCCCGGGATGTGGCAGAATCGTCACGACAGACGCCATTCGGGGTACGCGACTCGCCCTGGTGTCCTCCGCCATTTATAGCGCACACTTGCACTGTAGAGGACCGGGGGCGAGTTCATTGACATGGCGGCAGCGGGCATGCAGAGCGCAGAGCAGGAACAGATGCCGACCGTGTCGACTCCCGCAACTGCCATGCGCTACCGCGACGTTGCAGCGGCCGCGGATTGGCTGTGCGCGGCTTTCGGCTTCGAGAGGCAGACAGTTCTCACCGACGACGCCGGCCGCACGCTCTACGCGCAGCTCACTTTCGGTCGCGCCCTGCTGATGCTGGCCCCGGTCGGCGACTCGCCGATCGAGAGGTTCATGAAGCAGCCCGACGAGATCGGCGGGGCGGAGACGCAGAGCACCTACTTCGTGGTGGCCGACGCAGACGCCCACCATGCCACGGCCGAGGCGGCCGGCGCCGAGATCGTCCTCCCCGTGGAGGACGACGATTTCGGCGGGCGCGGCTACACCTGCCGCGATCCCGAAGGCCACATCTGGACGTTCGGCACCTACGATCCGTGGCAGGGCATGTTCCCCGCGCCGCCCCCAGTCGTCATGGCGCCAGCCGCCCCGGCGGGTGGTGGGCGGCGGGCGATGCTGGGCAGCCTCACCGCTGTGGCCCTGGTCGCGGTCGGCGTGGCGGCATGGTTCGGCGGCGCGCAGTTGAGTGCGGTGAGCTCGACCGGCCAGCCGGCGACGGCGGCAGCAGCCCACGCGGCCGCGCTGGAGGCCGCTGAGCGGGCTGCCCGCGAGGCCAGCGAGCAGCTGGAGCGCGAGCGCACGGCCAAGGGGGCGGCCGACAGGGCCGGCGAGGAGGCGCTGAAGCGGGCCGTCGAGGCCCAGCAGGCCAGGGAGGCCGCCGAACGCGCCGCCAAGGAGGCCCGCGCCGAGCTGGAGCGAGAGCGCACTAGGAAGGCCGCGGCGCCGCCGGCCGACCTCGTCAAGCGCGTCGAGGAGGAGAGCCGCGCCCGCGAGGTGGCCGAGCGTGCGGTCAAGGAGGCGCGCGCCGAGCTGGAGCGCGCCCGCAAGGCCGCGGAGACCCCGCAACCCGACCTCGTGAAGCGCGTCGAGGAGGAAAGCCGCGCTCGCCAGGCCGCCGAACGCGCCGTCAAGGAGGCCCGCGCCGAGCTGGAGCAGGAGCGCGCCCGGAAGCTCGCCCCGATGCCCGTCGCGACCCCTGCCGGCGACGCCTCGACCAAGCGCCTGGAGGACGAGAGCCGCGCCCGCGAGGCAGCCGAGCGGGTCGTCAAGGAGGTGCGGGCGGAGCTGGAGAAGGCGCGGGCCGACAGGTCCGCCGCCGAGATGGCCAAGGACTTCGCCCTCGGCCGGGCGGAGGAGGAGCAGGCCGCCCGCGAGCAGGCCGAGCGCGCCGTCGAGGAGGCGCGTGCGGAGCTGGAGCGGCAGAAGACGGCCGCCGCCCGTCCGACGGCGGTACCGGCGAGCATCACCGACGACAAGAAGGCTCTCCCCGGTGATGGCCAGAAGGCCCTGGCCAACCTGCAGAAGGCCCTGGAGAAGGCCCAGAAGCTCGGGGCCGACGAGAAGCGAGCCAGGGAGGAGGCCGAGCGCGCCGCCGAGCAGGCGCGCGAGGAAGCCGCTCGCGAGCGCAACGCCAAGAACGGCGCCTGGAAGATGATCGTGCAGCTGCGGCGGCAGCTGAGCCAGAGCGGGCAGAGCGACGCCTCGAGCAGCGCGGCGACCGAGGACGACGCCGCGCCCAAGCGTCCCCGCGCCAAGGCCAAGAAAGCGGACGAGTGAAAGGCGGCTGCGCGGCCTCGCCGCGGGGGACGCCCTGGGCGTCCGGGAAGTAAGGGCGTCGCACCCTCGAGCAATGCCCGCCTCGCGGTCAGGCCACGCCATCGACGCGCGCTGTCCCCTCTCCCCTTTGGGGAGAGGATGTGAGGACCATGACTTGCGGCCGCGTGCTCTGCGCGGCTCACCCGCACAAACTTCACAGGCGCGGCCGTAAGTCATTGGCCGAACTGGTGAGGGGGAGTCTTCCTTGCGAAGGCCCCCTCATCCGGCCCTTCGGGCCACCTTCTCCCCAAGGGGAGAAGGGCCACCGGCGGCACGCTTTGGAGCCCCGCTGCAATCGCCGAGCGGGAGCCGATCCAGACCAAAGCGTTTCACTTGATGTTGCGAGTATCCTAAGGCGCCGCTTCGAACACGCAGCCGGAGAGCGTCTTGCTCTTGTTGGAGGCGAGGTACAGCGCCAGCGATGCCACGTCGGCCTCGCCGTAGAGCGTGGCGCCCGGCTCGCCGAGCGCGGTCTCCGGAGCGACGGCGTTGATGCGGATGCCGCGGCCGGCCCATTCCTCGGCCTGCGCCCGCGTCATGTCCACCAGGGTGGACTTGGCCAGCGTCGCGAACGCCTGGCGTGTGCCGCCGGGGCGCCCCGTGAGCGTGGCGACGTTCAGGATCAGCCCCTGCGTCCATGTCACGCTCATGCGGTTGGCGGCGATGCGCGAGATGGCCAATGGCAGCTCCAGCTGCGCGGCGATCAGCCGGTCGATGTCCTCCACGGTGGCTGCCGGATCGAGGTGGGCCGTCTCGAGCGGCACCAGGTTGACGACGGCGTCGAGGCCGCCGAACGCCTGCACCGCGCTCCTGGCGAAGCGCGCCACGTCCTCTCCCCTCCCGACCGGGCCGTATACCCTGGTCTCCAGAGCCTCTGGAGCCACCACCTCTGCGACCGCCTGCATGGCGGCGCTCGCCTCGGCGAACTGCAGGACGACGCGGGCGCGGCGCTCGGCGAAGGCGCGGGCGATGTCGATGCCCGCCCGGCGCGTCACTCCGGTGATCAGCACGCGCTTGCCGACAAGCTCGGGGTAGGCAGGCACCGACAGGGCGCCTTCGATCACGCTCATCAACATTGGGGAGAGTCCTCCTCGACGCAGCCACGTCGGCCTGGAGTTCTGGGTGGGATCTCGGTTCTCCAGCCGATTCGGCTAACAAGCTCTAAACATCCCTACGCCCTCCGAGATGCAAGTCCGATTCGGGTGCCCATGTGCCGGAATCGGGCCGACTCACCGGCGCCGGTGTGGCGGAAGAGGGGCAGTGTGCGTCGCGCTGACCCCAGCCGTAAACCTCGGCACCAGAACGTACCTCCAACGCTCGCGCCGTGCTTGGCCCTGGCTGGGCAAGCCCTGCGCCCGCGTCGCGCTCTTGGATGTCGGGGCGCCGCCTGCTAGACCAGTACGCAAGAAAACCCCCTCAATGCTCGGAGACCCGCCATGGCGCCGCTCGACATGAAGCCCAACGAGCTCGAGCCCTATTGGATTCCGTTCACCGGCAACCGCGCCTTCAAGAAGAACCCGCGCCTGTTCGGCGGCGCCAAGGGCATGCATCTCCTCAAGCCCGACGGCACCAAGGTGATCGACGCCACCTCAGGCCTTTTCTGCGTCAATGCCGGCCACTGCCGTGAGCCGATCGTCAAGGCCATCCAGGAGATGGCGGCGACGCTCGATTACTCCCCGGCCTTCCAGTACGGGCATCCCAAGGTGTTCGAGCTGGCCTCGCGCCTCGCCCTGCTGGCCCCCGGCGACCTCGACTACGCGTTCTTCTCCAATTCCGGCTCCGAGGCGGTGGACACCGCGCTCAAGATCGCGCTGGCCTATCACAAGGCCCGGGGCGAGGGGGCCCGCACCCGCTTCATCGGCCGCGAGCGCGGCTACCACGGCATCGGCTTCGGCGGCATCTCGGTGGGCGGCATCGTCGCCAACCGCAAGCAGTTCGGCAACATGCTCAGCGGCGTGGACCACCTGCAGGCCACCTACAATCGCGCCGAGCAGGCCTTCACCAAGGGCGAGCCGGAGTGGGGTGCGCACCTGGCCGACGAGCTGACCCGGCTCATCAACCTGCACGACGCTTCCACCATCGCCGCCGTCATCGTTGAGCCGGTGGCCGGCTCCACCGGCATCCTGCCCCCGCCCAAGGGCTACCTCGACAAGCTGCGCCAGATCACGGCGCAGCACGGCATCCTCCTGATCCTCGACGAGGTGATCACCGGCTTCGGCCGCCTCGGCTACTGCTTCGCGTCCGAGCGCTACGGGGTCATTCCCGACATGATCACCTTCGCCAAGGGCGTCACCAACGCGGCGGTGCCGATGGCCGGCGTGATGGCCTCGAAGCGCATCTACGACACCTTCATGACCGGCCCCGAGCACGTGGTGGAGCTGTTCCACGGCTATACCTACTCGGGCCATCCGCTGGCGGCCGCGGCTGGCATCGCCACGCTCGACGTCTACAAGGACGAGGGCCTGTTCGAGGGCGCCCAAAAGCTGGAGCCGGTCTTCGCCGACACCATGATGAGCCTCAAGGGCCTGCCCAACGTGGTGGACATCCGCACCGTCGGCCTGCTCGCCGGCATCGACCTGGAGCCGCTTCCCGGCAAGCCGGGCTTGCGGGGCTACCAGGCCACCGAGCACATGTACCACCACCTCAACCTGCATGTGCGCGTGGCGATGGACACGCTCGTGATCGCCCCGCCGCTGATCTCCACCGAGTCCGACCTCGCCGACATCCGCGACCGCGTGGAGAAGGTGATCCGGGCGGTGGCGTAGCTCAGATCCCCTCCCCCCGCTTGCGGGGAGAGGGCTAGGGTGAGGGGCAGCTTCAAGGGAGCCCTTTCTACGGGGAGCCTTCGATCATGCCCGACGTGCTCCTCACCTTCATCACGGCCCTACGCTGAGAGGGCAGCGCCCTTGGCTGCCCCTCACTCCGACCCTCTCCCCGTCGCCCTCGGCCCCTTGTGGCGACGTTGCCCTCGCGGATAGGCCGAGGGCGACGGGGAGAGGGAGTCCACATCCGTTTTCCCTCGCGCCGTTGCCGGCGGAGCGCAGCTCTGCCGAAAGGCGTTCACCGAATCGTGAGACTCGCCTACGCTGCCCGTCACGGTGCCGGGATTGCTCCGGTCTGACGGGAACCGCTCCATGCATCCGCTCTTCCACATCGTCTACGGTGCGCACGCCAACGGCACCCATCACAAGCTGGCGCTCGACGCGCTGCGGCACCTCCAATGCAAGGATGCCGATTACTGGCAGCGCCTATTCCTGGCCCACGCCAGGCTCTATCTGGAAGGGGCCGAGGCGCCGGACGACGATTTCAAGGACTTCGAGAACCACGTGCTGCTACCTCGCGACGGCCTGTGGGGCGGGGCGCCGGCGAAGGTGCAGAGCTGGTACCAGCACGTGGTCGAGGCGCTCGCCCGCGAGGACTGGCCGACGGCGGTCTACTGCGCCGGGGTGCTGAGCCACTACTATACGGACCCGCTGCAGCCCTTTCACACCGCCCAATCCGAGGCCGAGAACAACATCCGCCGCGCCGTGGAGCGGAGCATCGCCTGCAGCTACAGCACCCTGCACGCGCTGGGCTCTAGCGAGCTTCGCGACATGCGCGTCGAGGCCGGCAGCGGCCCCGACTGGCTCGCCGAGCTCGTCTGCCACGGCGCCGGGATGGCCAACCGCCACTATGAGAAGCTTATCGCCCACTACGACATCCACCGCGGCGTGGTCGATCCGCCGGCCGGCCTCGACCGGGTCGCCCGACGCATCGTGGCCGAGACCATCCGCTACGCCTGTCTGAGCTTCGCTGCCGTGCTCGACCGCGCCATCGCCGACTCGCGCGCGTTCGCGCCGGAGACCCGGCTCGGGGGCGCGACGCTGCTGGCGGCGCTCCAGGCCCCCGCCCGGGTGCTGGCCCGCCGGCGTGCCGACGCCCGTGAGCGCCGCCTCGTCGAGCGCATCTACGACGAGCTGCAGGCCACCGGCACGGTCGAGCGCAACCTGCCCGAGGAGGAGCGGCGCGTGCGCGACCGCTACGTCACGGAGGTGCTGGCCACGCGGGCGCCGTCGCCGGGCGCCGGCGAGGTGTTTCCCTTCAGGCCGCGCGAGCGCGTTGTCACGCGCGTCGATCGCGCCCGGGAGGCGCGCCGGCAGGAGGCCTTGCTCGCCTCGGCCGAGGTCATCCCGCTGCGGCCCGCCGGCCCGCTCACGCCGGCCTCGGCGTCGGTGCCGGTGGCTGCAGCCGCCGCCTTCGCCTCGAGTATCACACGCCAGCCGATGCTGTTCGTGGTGCCCAAGGCGCCGCAGGAGAGCGCAAGTCGCACGCCGTCGCCGGCCCCGGCAAAGCGCGTGCGCACGCCAGCACCGGAGCCGGCCCGGCAGGCGCATGAGGCGGTGCCCACGGAGGTCGCGGAGCGCACGCCGCGCGGGACGACGCCGGGGCCGGGCAAAGGCCGCTCCCTGGAGGCATCCGTCCATCTCACTCTGGACCATGACGTTGGCGACGGCCCCGCGGTCGGCAGCAAGATCGTGAAGCGGATGCGCGCGCTCGGCATCGCGACGGTGCGGGACCTGCTGAAGGCCGATCCGGCGGCGCTGGCCCTGCAGCTCGCCTCCCGTGGGGTCACGCAGCTGACGGTCGGCGAGTGGCAGGACCAGGCGCTGCTGATGTGCGCCGTCCCCGGCCTGCGTGGGACGCATGCCCAGCTGCTGGTGGGGGCGGGCTATCGCTCCGCCGAGGCGATCGCCGACGCGGAGGCCGAGAAGCTGTGCGCCGACGTGCTCGCCTTCGCCACCACCCCGGCCGGAGAGCGGGTGCTGCGCAACGGCGACGTGCCGGACATCGAGAGCATCAAGAGCTGGCGCGAGGACGCGCGGCGCATGCAGGCGGCGTGAGGAGAACGTAGACTAGAACGGCTCTACCGGGTCGAACGAGACGGCGGTCGTGTTCGCGCCGGACACCAGCACGCCGACCCGCTCGCCTTTGGCCGGCGCATAGGCGCCGCCGAGGAGCGCCGCGAGCGGCGCTGCGGCGCCCGGCTCGGCCACGATCCGCACCTGCTCCCACAGCGCGCGCTGGGCCTTGGCGACGTCGGCATCCTCCACCAGCACGCACCGGTCGACGTGGCGCTGCACGATCGGGAAGACCCGCGATCCGATGCGCTTCGGGGCCAGCGAGTCCGCAGCAATGCCGCCGCTCGGCGCATCGACGGGCTCGCCGGCGGCGAGTGCCATGGTCAGCGTCGGGGCGAGGCGCGGCTCCACGCCGACGATCCTGATGCGGCTGGCGTACCAGGCCGCGATGCCGGCGATCAGGCCGCCCCCGCCCACCGCAACGAGCAGCGTATCGAGGTCGGCCGCTTGGGCTTCCAGCTCCAGGCCGACGCTGCCCTGGCCGAGCATGGTCTCGGTCTGGTCGAAGGCGTGAACGGCCAGCGCCCCGCTCGCCGCCGTCCAGGCCTCGCAGGCCGCCAGGGCCTCGGCATAGACCGCGCCGCCCACGTCCAGGTTGGCGCCGTAGGAGCGGATGCGCGCCACCTTGGCCGGTGATGAGATGGTCGGCACAAAGATGCGCGCCCTGTGACCGAGCCGCATGGCGGCATAGGCGACGGCGGCGCCGTGGTTGCCGCCGGACGCCGCTGCGACGCCCGCAGCCGGAGCCTCGCGCACAAGCAGGTTGGCGAACGCTCCGCGCGTCTTGAAGGAGCCCGCATGCTGGGTGAACTCCAGCTTGAGCACCAGCGGGACGCCCGGCAGGCCGAGATCGGCGCCATCGACGGCCAGCACGGGCGTCCGGCGCACGTGTGGCCTGATCCGCTCGTAGGTGGCGGCAATGGCGTCGTGGCTGACAGCGTCCATTGTCGTAGCCCCCAAATGCAGAGGGCCCGACCTTGCCGGGCCCCGCATCGACAGGCGCAGCGTCCGCCGGAGGACGCGAGGCTGAGCCTCAGAACATCCCCTCGAACTTCTTCTTGAAGCGCGACAGGCGCCCGCCGCGGTCCATCAGCTGCTGGTTGCCGCCGGTCCAGGCCGGGTGGGTCTTGGGGTCCACGTCGAGCGTCAGGGTGTCCCCCTCCGATCCGTAGGTCGAGTAGGTGTTGAACGTGGTGCCGTCCGTCATCACCACCTTGATCAGGTGATAGTGCGGGTGGAAGTCCTCGTCTTTTTTCATTGGGGCCGCCGGGGCTTGTTGGTTGGGGTGCTGTTGGTTGATCGGGGCCGGCGCCAGGGCGCCTGAGCCGAAATCCGGGGCCTCTTTAGCGAAAATGCCGTCCCGAGACAAGGTGCGGCATTGGGGTCAGACCCCTCGTCTCTCCGGCTGCGATTGATGCGCGGCGGCTTGCGCGAGGGGTCTGACCCCAGGCCTACACCCCCAGCGCCTCCCGGAACCGGTAGGCGATGGCGGCACCGTCCTTCTCGGGCAGCGCCCACGGGTCATCGCTCAGGGCGATCTTGGCGACAGCCAGCACCGGTCCGGGCGCCTTGAACAGGAAATCGGCCAGCTCGGCCGCTGCGCCCTGTTCCGTCACCGTGAACGTCCTGGCAATGCCGAACCCCCGGGCGATGGCGGCAATGTCGGCGCGGCTGGCGGTGAGGCCGCGCTGGCGGCCGGTCTCGCCGAAGCTCTCATTGTCGAGCACCAGGATGCCGAGGTTGGCCGGCGCCTGGTCGGCCACCACGCCCAGCGTGCCGATGCCCATCAGCATCTCGCCGTCGCCGGTGATGCACACCACGCGCCGGGCCGGCTGTGCCAGCGCCACGCCCAGCGCCGTGGGTACCGCCAGCCCCATGCCGCCCCAGGAGTAGAGATACTCCGCGCTGTCGCCGGCGGCGAAGGTGTCCCAGGTGGGGCTGCCGAGCCCGCATACGATCAGCGCGCCGCCGCGCCGCGCCAGCAGGTCGGCCACGAGGGGCCGGCGGGCGATCTTGTTGGATGTGGCGCTCATTTCTGTCCGAACCCCTTGGCGCCGACGATGCGCTGGCTCACCAGCACGGCCGTGCTCACCCGACTATGGAAGGCAAGATCGGCCGCGGCAGCGAAGGTCTCACCCACCTCCTCCGCCCTGTCCACGGGGAAGCATTTCACGCCGACCGCCTCCAGGGCCGGCCGCGTTCCCTGTCCCATGGGCACCTGCCACGGATTGAACTCGCCCCACTGGCCCCGCATGGTCACCAGCATCAGGCAGGGCGCCCGGAACGCTGCCGGCAGCCCGAGCGCGTTGATGCAGTTGCCGACCCCCGACGACTGCATGGCGAGCACCGCGCGCCCGCCGCCGAGCCAGCAGCCGGTGGCAATGCCGATACCTTCTGGCTCTGTGGAGAGCGTGACGAGGCGCATGCCGGGCTCCGCCTCCACCATCCTGAGGAGCCGCGTCAGCCCGCCGTCGGGCACCGTGCAGACGGTGGCGATGCCGCGCGCCCGCAGGGCGTTGAGCACATCGCCGGACCAGTCGTGAATTCCGCTCATGGGGATCGCATTAACACGACCAGCCCAGAACGTGGAAGCGTACCGTCATCGTGTCAGCCGCAGGGGGCAGACCCCTCGCCGGTACGTATCGAGCTTTCTCAACCATGGAGGCGACGGGTCTGACCCCTGATGTGCATCGGCTCCGCTTGCGACGCTGGGGCCAGGCCCTCGCGTGAGGCCTGACCCCGCTCGATGTCACTTGCCCGGCTCGAACGCCTTGGCGCGCTGCAGGTCGTCCTTCGACGTGTCGATGACGAGATGCCAGCCGTCGGCCTTGCGCTCCAGCTGGCCGCCCGCGAAGGACAGGCCGACCTGCTTGTCGCCGATGCCGAGCTGCCGGTCCACGCTGATGAGCGACGCCACGATCTTCCCGTCCGGCCCGATGAAGAAGCCGTCGGTCTTGCCCAGGCGCTCGCCCGCGCGGTTGAGCACCTCGCGGCTCCGGACGCTGCTCAGCAGCGCCCATTCGCCGGGCGCGCCGGTCATGAACAGCGGCTTGCCCGGCACCATGGCGATGGCGTCCATGCGGCCCCGCAGGGTCGAGGCCACCTGCTGCAGCTGAGGTCCGACGCCCGGCAGCCCCGTGGCGCTGTCGATCACGGTGTTGAGCTTCGCCATCTGGTCGCGGGTGGCGTCGGCCAGCGCCGTGCGGGCGCTGGCGGGCAGCTGGGAGGCCTGCACGGCCAGGCGCTCGATCTCCTTGGCGGCCTGCTGGATCCTCGGCATCGCCGCCGTCGCCGAGGCCGGATCCTTCACGCTCTCCATGGTCGCGGTCAGCGACTGGATGGCGTTCAGCGTCGGCCCCTTCACATCGGAGGCCGGGGCCACCGCGTCGCGCACCGATTGCACGATGTCGCGGCTGGCCGTGACCGTCCGGTCACCGCGGTCGCCGCTCAGGACGTAGAGGCCAAGCCCGGCGAGCGCCGCCAGCGGCAGCGCCCACAGCCAGCCGTGGGAGCCGCCGTTGCGGTCTGTCTCGGTGGCTCTGTGAACGGTGTAATCGACCTCGTGCAGGCGGTCCTGATCCGCGCGTCGGCGCGGCGATCCGTTCGGGTCCCGGGTCTCCATCGTGCGACTCCTCTCCAGGGGGGTGCGGATGGCTTCCAGCGGCCGGGCGGTCTCCTCGACGCGTCCGGTCTGCGGGGGACGGCCGGTTGTCATGGCCGGGCGTACGGTATCCGCCGGACGGCCCGCGTCACGGCCAGCATCGGAGCTCCGGCCGGCCGCAGCGGCGCGGCCGGTTTCCGTGGCCGGTCTGCCCGACTCCATGCTCCGCCCGGTCTCTGCTGTTGCGCGACCCATCTCGGATGGCCGGACGGCAGGTGCGCTGCTCGGCACGGTGCGGCTGGTCTCTTTCGACGGACGTGTGCCGGTTGCTCCGGCGCTTGCGCCGGCGCCGGCTGCGGTCGCACCCGCTCCCCCGCCGGACCCGATGTCGGCGACGTGGGCCATAGACGAGACGTGGGTATAGGCGCCCGGTGTCGCCGCAAGTCCGCCCGCTGTCCTGGCCGCGGCGACGATCTCCTCGAGCCGCACGATGCGTGCGATGAGGTCCGGCGACAGCCCGGTGCCACCTGGCAAACCGCGCGGGCCTGGGTCACCCCTTGGCCCCTGCGGCCCCGGAGGCCCTGCGAGGCCCGGCTCGCCCCTGGCGCCCACCGGGCCAGGCGGCCCCTGCAGTCCACGCTCGCCGTGCGCACCCGCCGGGCCTGCAGGCCCTTGCAGGCCGCGCTCGCCAGGCAGGCCGCGTTCACCTTTCTCGCCCTTCGGTCCCGGCGCACCTGGGGGGCCGGCCAGTCCGGTCTTGCCCTGCAGGCCCGGCTCGCCCCTCTCGCCCCTGGCCCCAACGGGTCCTGGAGGACCTTGCAGACCGCGCTCGCCCTCCGCGCCTTTGGCACCCGCCTGACCAACGGAACCCGGCAGTCCGCGCTCGCCTTGCGGCCCGCGCTCGCCGGGCATGCCGCGCTCCCCCTTCAGGCCATGAGCACCCGGAGGGCCGGTTAGACCCAGCTCGCCCTTCTCGCCGCGCGCCCCCGCCGGTCCGGGGAGGCCCTGCAAGCCGCGTTCGCCCTGTGGGCCTGGAGGGCCTGCCACGCCGGGCTTGCCCGGGACGCCGGCCTCGCCCTTCTCGCCTTTGGCGCCCGCCGGACCAGGAGCGCCCGGCAGACCGCGCTCCCCGTGGGGGCCGTGCTCGCCCTTTTCACCCTTGAGACCTTGCGGTCCCGGAGGCCCTGCGGGACCCGTCATGCCGGGCTTGCCCGGCACACCTGGCTCGCCTTTCTCGCCTTTATCGCCCTTGAGGCCGTGTGGTCCCGGCGGCCCGGCAGGACCCGCGGTGCCGGGGTTGCCTTGTATGCCGGGCTCACCCTTCTCACCCTTCAGGCCCTGAGGACCTGGAACTCCTGCAGGACCAGCCGGGCCCCGCAGGCCTGGGGGACCTTCCGAGCCGGGCCTTCCCTGCGGGCCAGGATCGCCTCTCTCTCCCCTGGGGCCTGCAGTCCCCGGAGACCCCTGTAGACCGCGCTCGCCGGGCTTGCCCTGCACGCCGGGCTCGCCCTTGGCCCCCGCAGGACCCGGTGCGCCCGGCTTACCTTGAAGGCCTGCCTCACCTTTTTCGCCCCTTGGCCCTGGGGGACCTGCAACTCCAGGCTTGCCCTGGATGCCGGGCTCGCCTTTCTCGCCTTTCGGCCCTGGCAGCCCTTGGAGGCCGCGTTCGCCGGCTTTGCCCTGCATACCGGGCTCGCCCTTGGCTCCTGCAGGACCTGTCGCGCCCGGCTTACCATGGAGCCCCGGCTCACCCTTCTCGCCTTTTGGACCTGGGGGACCTGCAACTCCAGACTTGCCCTGAGTGCCGGCCTCGCCTTTCTCGCCTTTCGGCCCCTGCAGGCCGCGCTCGCCGGGCTTGCCCTGCATTCCGGGCTCACCCTTCTCGCCTCTCGGCCCTGGAAGCCCTTGCAGGCCGCGCTCGCCGGCTTTGCCCTGCATTCCTGGCTCGCCCTTCTCGCCTCGGGCGCCTGGGTCGCCTTTCGGACCCTGCGCGCCGCGCGCGCCGGAAGGCCCGGCAACGCCCGGCTTGCCCTGGATGCCGGGCTCGCCTTTCAGACCTTGGAGACCGCGGGGGCCGGCCGGGCCTGCCACGCCGGCCTTGCCCTGTGGGCCGGCCAATCCTCGCTCGCCTTTCTCGCCCTTGGCGCCGTGCAGGCCTCGCGGTCCGGGCGGCCCTGCGACACCAGCCTTGCCGTGCGGGCCGGTCGCCCCTCTCTCTCCTTTGGCGCCCATCGGCCCTTGCGGGCCGCGCTCCCCCTGGGGACCGCGCGGCCCCGGCTTGCCCTGAAGGCCGCGTCTGATCTGCAGCGGCAGCAGGATGTCGGTGGCTGCCTCGAGCCCCCCCACCTGTGTCACGCCGAGCTTGCCGCCCTTCGATGCGAAGGCCAGCTTCTCGCTGGTCTTTGCCACTTGGGCGGCCTCTCTTGCGCGGGTCTTGGCCTTCTCGATTCCCTTCTTCCCGACGATCTTGGCCATGGCGCAAACTCCCGAGGCGGTGGAGGACCGCGCCAGCGTAGGCGGGTGCCGAGGCCGCTTGAATGAGGGTTACTATTGGTTTGCCGGGGCGGCTTTTGCCCAGCCCTGTCGAGCACCGGGCGGGCGCGCGCTCATGCGCGCTTGATAGGGTGGCGCCCACTTGTTATGCGGGGTTCAAGAACCCTGCCGGGAGGAACGCTAGGGGCCGTGGGCGCGCGAGAATGGGGGCACGGGTGCCGTATCGGCGGCACTCGTCGAGCCTTCGTCGCAGCACGCACCTCGGCGCTCGGGCGCATCGGCCCCGCCACTTCCCAGTCGTCGCTGAGCCGGTGCGGAGTGCCCGTCCTTGGATACCACGATCCTCCTGTTCCTCCTGCAAGACGGCGTGACCAATGGGGCCATCTATGCGCTCCTGGCTCTCGCGCTGGTATTGGTGTTCGCCGTCACCCGCGTGATCCTGGTGCCGCAGGGCGAGTTCGTCACCTGTGGCGCCCTCACGCTGGCCATGCTCGACGTGGGCCGGGTGCCCGGCACCGTCGGCCTGCTCGTCGTGCTCGCGGGTCTCGCCCTCGCCATCGAGGTCTGGAGTCATCGCCGGCGCCTCTCCCTCAAGCTCGCGCGCCGCCTCGCCTTCGCCTTCGTGCTGCCGCCCCTCGTCATCGCGGCACTGACCTGGTGGCTGGCGCCGCTGCGGCTCGGGGTCCTGCCGCAGGCGCTGCTTGCCATCGCCATCGTGGCGCCGATGGGGCCCTATCTCTACCGCGTCGCCTTCCAGCCCCTGGCCGAGGCCTCGGTCCTCGTCCTGCTGATCGCGGCGGTCGGCGCGCACTTCTCCCTGACGGGGCTGTGCCTGCTGTTCTTCGGCCCTGAGGGCATGCGCGCGGGCCCACTCCTCACGACCGGCTTCACCGCCGGGCCGATCCCCGTCTCCGGACAGAGCATCGCCATCTATCTCGCCGCTGTGGGGCTGATGGCGGGACTCTATCTCTTCTTCGGCCGCACCCTGCTCGGCAAGGCGCTGCGGGCCACCGCCGTGAATCGGCTCGGCGCCCGCCTCGTCGGCGTGCGCACCGCGCTCTCGGGCCAGCTCGCCTTCCTGATCGCCGCCGCCATGGGTGCGCTGTCCGGGGTGCTGATCGCGCCGGTCACCACCGTCTTCTACGATTCCGGCTTCCTGATCGGCCTCAAGGGCTTCGTCGCGGCCATCGTCGGCGGGCTGGTGAGCTATCCGCTGGCGGCCGCTGCCGCGGTGTTCGTCGGCATCGTCGAGGCGTTCGCCTCGTTCTGGGCGTCGAGCTTCAAGGAGATCATCGTCTTCACGATCATCATCCCGGTGCTGCTGGTGCGCTCGCTCACCGCCACCCACACCGAGGACGAGGAGTAGGGCGATGAGCAAGGCATTCGCCGGCCGCGCCGCTCTCGCCGCGCTCGTTGTCGTCGCCGCCCTGCTGCCGGTGCTGCCGGGCATGCCGGTGTTCTGGATCACGCTGCTCAACAACATGGGCCTCGGTGCCCTGGTGGCCATCGGGCTCGTGGTGCTGACCGGGGTCGGCGGCCTCACCTCCTTCGGCCAGGCGGCCTTCTGCGGCTTCGGTGCCTTCACCACTGCCGTGCTGACCACCCGCTTCGGCTGGTCGCCGTGGGCGACGCTGCCGGTGGCGCTCGCCATCACCGGCGCCGCCGCCCTCGTGCTGGGCCTGCTCACCGTGCGCCTCTCCGGCCACTACCTGCCGCTCGGCACCATTGCCTGGGGTCTCAGCCTCTACTTCCTGTTCGGCGAGCTGGAGCTGTTCCACCGCCACGACGGCATCACCGGCGTCCCGCCCTTCAATCTCGCCGGCTGGGACCTCTACGACAGCCGTGGCATCTACTATGTGATCTGGGCATGCGTGCTGCTCGCGGCGCTGGCCACCCGCCACCTTCTCGACTCCCGCACCGGCCGCGCCATCCGCGCGCTCCGCGGCGGCGCCTTGGCGGCCGAGTCGTTCGGCGTCAGCACCACTCGGGTGAAGCTCATCGTTTTCGTCTATGCGGCCCTGCTGGCCGGCGTCGCGGGCTGGCTCTACGCTCACATGCAGCGGGCCGTGAACCAGACGCCGTTCGGCATCAACGCCGGCATCGAATATCTGCTGATGGCGGTGCTGGGCGGGGCCGGCCACGTCGGCGGCGCCATTCTGGGCGCGGGCCTCGTCACCCTGCTCAAGGACCAGCTGCAGCGCATCCTGCCCGCCCTGCTCGGCGCCAAGGGCAACTACGAGACCATCGTGTTCGGCGCCCTCCTCATCCTGTTGCTGCAGACCGCCCGCGAAGGCCTGTGGCCCCGCCTCGCTGCGCTGGTTGCCAGGGAGCACCCGTCATCCCGGAAGCCGAGCCCGCAGGGCGAGGCTATCCGGGATCTCCCCAAGCAAGTCGCGCCGCTCCCCACCCGCGCCATGCCGAGAGCCGGCGAGCCGCTGCTCACGCTCACCAAGGCACGCAAGACCTTCGGCGGCCTGGTTGCCGTCAACGATGTGAGCTTCGAGGTGCGCGCCGGCGAGATCGTCGCCCTCATCGGTCCCAATGGCGCCGGCAAGAGCACCATCTTCAACCTGGTGACCGGCGTGCTGCCGCCTACCGCCGGCGAGATCGCCTTCAAGGGCGAGCGCATCTCGGGCCGCTCGCCGCAGGCCGTCGCCGCCCGCGGCATCGCCCGCACCTTCCAGCACGTCAACCTGCAGCCCACCATGAGCGTGCTGGAGAACGTGGCGCTCGGCGCCCACCTGCGCGGCCACAAGGGCGCCGCCGCCAGCATCGCCCGCGTCGACCGCGCCGAGGAGGCGCGCCTCATGGCCGAGGCCGCCCGCCAGATCGAGCGCATGGGGCTCAGCGCCCACATGCACCGCCCCGCCGGCAGCCTGTCGCTCGGCCAACTCCGCATCGTCGAGATCGCCCGCGCGCTCTGCCTTGATCCGGTCCTGTTGCTCCTCGACGAGCCCGCCGCCGGCCTGCGCCACATGGAGAAGCGCGAGCTGGCGGACACGCTCGCCGGCCTCAGGGCGCAGGGCCTCACCATCCTGCTGGTCGAGCACGACATGAGCTTCGTCATGGGCCTCGCCGACCGCATCGTGGTGGTGGACTTCGGCACCAGGATCGCCGAAGGCTCCCCCGCCCAGGTGCGCGCCGACCCGGCCGTGATCGAGGCCTACCTTGGAGGCGTGGCGTGAGCGCTCCCATGCTGGCCCTCGACAGCGTCTCCGTCGCCTACGGCAAGGTGGAGGCGGTGCGCGGCGTGTCGCTCGCCATTCCGGTCGGCAGCATCGTCACGGTGATCGGCGCCAACGGCGCCGGCAAGACGACGCTGCTCAACGCCGCCATGGGCCTCCTGCCCTCGCGCGGACGCATCGCCTTCGAGGGCGCGTCGCTCGACGACACGGATATTGAGGAGCGCGTGGGCCTGGGGCTCGCCCTGGTGCCGGAGCGGCGCGAGCTGTTCGGCTCCATGACGGTGGCCGACAACCTCCTGCTCGGCGGCTTCCGCCGTCCCGCAGCCGAGCGCGCGCAGGCCTTGGCGCAAGTCTATGCCCGCTTCCCCCGCCTCAAGGAGCGCGAGACCCAGCTCGCCGGCACGCTGTCCGGCGGCGAGCGCCAGATGCTGGCCATGGGCCGTGCCCTGATGGGCCGCCCGCGGCTGCTGATGCTGGACGAGCCGAGCCTGGGGCTCGCCCCCCTCATCGTGCGCGACATCTTCGAGATCATCGTCGGCCTCAAGGCCACCGGCGTGTCGATCCTCCTGGTGGAGCAGAACGCCCGCGCCGCGCTGCAGGTGGCGGATTACGCGTACGTGATGGAGTTGGGCGAGATCACGGCAGAGGGGCCGGCGTCGAGGCTGGCGGCCGACCCGCGGATTGTGGAGAGCTATCTGGGATTGGGTGGGGACTCATAGGGCGTCAATCCCGTGTCAGCGGGATTGACGCCGTAACCACCTCTCCTGCCACGAGAGCACCCCTGAGAGGTGCATCGGTGCAATCGTGCTACGCCCGATTGCACCCTACGATGGGCCGATGCCGCTCTTCTTCAAATCCACCATGCGCACCATCATCGCGCGGCGCGGATCAAACGGCAGGTCTTGGAAGCCCCACTTCGCGTAGAAGGCGCGGACGCCGTCGTCGAGCGGGTGCGTGATGACGCCGATGCTGCCGACGATCTCGGCGGCACGCAGGGACGTCCTGAGGGCGAAGACTAGCAGGGAGCTGGCGTGGCCTTGCCCGTGGTCATCCTTATGGACGGCGAGCTGCCCGAGGAGCGTCGCGGGTAACGGATCGGGCTGGTTGCGCTGCTGCGCCTTCGGCAGGAATGCGCGCTCGATCTGCGCGGCGCTCAGTGTCACGTAGGCGACGATCCTTCCCGAGCTGGCCTCGCAGATCACGTTGACCCGCGAGGCGCCGCTGGTGTGGTTCGCCAGGGCATGACGCCGGAACCAGCCGTTCATCGATTCCCGGCCGCAGTCGAAGGCGGTACGATCATCGTCCTCGGCGAGCGGGCGCGGCGGCGTCACTTCCGCGACGGCGCGCGTCATGTCACCGTTCCCAGGTCGGTGTCCGGCGGGCGAGCCGCTTGAGCGCCGGGATGGTCTCGGCGGGCTTATTGACCCACGCTTCGAACGCCTCCCAGTCCTTGGCCGAAATGATCACGGAGCGACGCTCCAGCACATCGATCTCCGCAGCCTCCAGCGCCTTGCGGCGCACGAAGTCGCTGAGGCTGGTGCGGGCCTGCTCGGACGCGGCTTCCAGCAGCGCGCGCTCGTCCGGGCTAACCCTGACACTCAAGATCGATGGAGAGGAGGTGCGATCGCTCATGTGTATGACAATAGCATACGACTCATGGCCATTCAAGAGAGCCGGGTAGTGCTTACCCAGATCCCGCTCTCATCTTCGCAGCTGGAACCGCTCGAAGCGGTGGAGGGCCTCCTCGATGCGCCGTTTGCGCTCCCGGCGGGCGCCGTCGCCGAGCCAGGTCCATTGCTGCACCAGGAGCTTGCCCCTCTCGCGATCCGTCTTGAGGTCGATGGCGGCGACGATCTCGTCGTCGATGAGTATGGGGCAGGCGAAGTAGCCGTAGACCCGCTTGTCCTTGGGCACGTAGGCCTCGAAGCGGTGCTCGTAGCCGAAGAACAGGGCGAGCCGCTTGCGCTGGATCACGAGCGGATCGAACGGCGACAGGATGTGTACCACGCCCGTGTCGGGCTCGAAGCCATTGTCCAGCGCCTCGGGTCGCGCCCAGTGCTCCTGCTTGCCGGCCCCCTCGAGTGCGACCGGCACCAGCTCTCCGCGCCGCATCCTTGTCTCGATCAGCCGCCGCACGCCCGGCTTGAGGCTGGCGGCAAGGTAGCAGACCGAATCGAGGCTCACGATGCCCTGCGAGCGCAGCGCGCGGTCGATCCGATACTCCAGGATCTCCCGCTCGGACGCCGCCTTGGGCAGCCGCTCCCAGCCGAAGTGGCGGGTCGTCAGCTCGTAGGTCTTGAGCATGCCGGAGCGTTGGCTGACGGTCACCAGACCGCGGTAGAAGGCGAGCTGCAGCGCCCGCTTCGACGGCTTGCGGCTCGCCCACAAATGCTCCTTCTCCACGAGCACGTCGTCGTCGATGTCGCGGATCGTCAGCGGGCCGTTGCTTCTCAGGAGACGGAGGACCTTGCGCAGGTCGTGCGGCTTCACCGCGGCGAACCAGGCGCTGCGGCGCTGCCAGTGCCGCTGCATGGCGCGGATGTAGAAGCGCATGTCGGGGCTGGGCACGTATGACAAGGCGTGCGTCCAGTATTCGAACACCGTCTTGTCGACTCTTTGCGCCCGGTGGAGGTCGTCGCGCCGATAGTCCGGTATCCGAGTAAAAAGGATATGGTGGTGGCAGCGCTCGATGACGCTGATGGTGTCGATCTGCACGTATCCCAGGTGCTGGATCGCCGCGCATGTCGCCTCGGGCCCGCTACCGAAGGGCGCCGGCGAGTCGAGCCTTTGCGCCTGCAACCAGACGCGCCTAGCGGCGGGTTTGCCGAGTGTGACAGACTTTCCGACCATGCAGGGATAGGACCGACGGGAGTTTGGCCGCTGTATGGCGCAGATCAGGTGTCAGGTTCCAGGTTTCAGGGAGGACCTTGAAGGCGTCATCCCTGAAACCTAGACCCTGTAACCTGACACCTTCCCTGACGCCTGATCCTGCAACCGAAGTCGCGGCAAAAAATCACTGCAGCGCACCGCGCTCGGACCGGCTATAGTGGACGCATGCTGGGGTCGAGTGCAAAGGTGTGCGTACGCAAGGGCAGGCCGGCCGATACGGGGGCCTTGTCGCAGGTCTTCCGCGAATCCTGGCATCTTGCCTACCGCGGCATCATTCCCCACGTGCACCTTGAGGGCTACATCCGGCAACGCACGCCGGAGTGGTGGCGCAGCGCCGTGCGGTCAGGCGAGTGCCCGCTGGTTCTCGATCTCGACGGCAAGGTGGTGGGATATGCCACCTTCGGCGCCGCCCGCCACCGTGGGCCCTACCAGGGCGAGATCTACGAGCTCTATCTCGATCCCGTCCACCAGGGCATGGGCCTGGGCGAGCACCTGTTCGAGGGCTGCCGCCATGCCCTCGACATGCGCAAGGCCAAGGGCCTGATCGTGTGGGCGCTCCTCGCCAATACGCCGGCCTGCGACTTCTACTGGCGCCGCGGCGGCCGCCCGGTGGCGAGCGCCTACACCAAGTTCGGCGATGCCAGGCTGGAGAAGGTCGCTTTCGCCTGGCGCTGACGGGGCGGTAAGGGGTCAGACCCCTCGCTACTGCGCTTGAGATCCACCCGAGAAGCTCGACGCGAGGGGTCTGACCCCTTTCCTGCGCCACGCCTCCCTTGCGCCAACATGCGGCGCTGCTATACCGCCTCACGGTCGGAGGCCAGCCGAATGAGCAAGATGAAGATCGCCGTCATGGGAGCGGCGGGGCGCATGGGGCGCGAGCTGATCCGTGCGGTGCATGCCAGCGAGGCGTGCGCGCTGATCGGCGCCGTAGAGCCCGAAGGCTCCCTCGCGCTCGGGCAAGATGCCGGGCTGCTGGCGGGTCTCGGCAAGCTGGGCGTCGTCATCACCGACGACGCGCCGGAGCTGTTCGCCAAGGCCGATGCGGTGCTGGACTTCACCATCCCCGCGGCGTCGGTGGACTTTGCGGCACTCGCCGCTAACGCCCGCATCGTGCACGTGCTGGGCACCACCGGGCTCGGCGCCGACGACGAGGCTAAGATCGCCGCCGCCGCGCGCCACGCCACCATCATCCGCTCGGGCAACATGAGCCTGGGGGTCAACCTGCTGGTGGCGCTCACCCGCAAGGTGGCGGCGGCGCTGGACGCCGACTTCGACATCGAGGTGCTGGAGATGCACCACCGGCACAAGATCGATGCCCCATCGGGCACCGCCCTGATGCTCGGCCGGGCTGCCGCCGAGGGCCGCGGTGCCGACCTCGACAAGGTGAGCGTGCGCGTACGCGACGGTCACACCGGCGCGCGCCGGCGCGGCGACATCGGCTTCGCTACCCTGCGCGGCGGCAGCGTCGTCGGCGACCATAGCGTGCTGTTCGCGGCCGAGGGCGAGATCGTCGAGCTGAAGCACCGCGCCGCCGACCGTGGCATCTTCGCCCGCGGCGCGGTCAAGGCGGCGCTGTGGGGGCGCGGCAAGGGGCCGGGGCTCTACAGCATGATGGATGTGCTGGGGCTCGACTGAAAAAGGGGTCAGACCTCTCGCACAGACGGCTGCACAGAAACTCATGGATAGAGGCGAGGGGTCTGCCCCCTCAGGAACCGGGGGCAGACCCCTCGCGTCTAACCAACGACATTCTGGACTTGGGTCAGACCCCTCGCCTCCGACCATCGAGATTCTGTACAACGGCCGGTGCGAGGGGGCTGACCCAGATCGAAGGATCCGACATGAACAACGTGCTCGTTCTCGTGCGTCACGGCGAAAGCCAATGGAACAAGCTCAACCTGTTCACCGGCTGGAAGGACCCCGACCTCAGCGAGAAGGGTGTTGAGGAAGCCCGTGCTGCCGGCCGGCTGCTCAAGGCCAAGGGCTATGAATTCGACATCGCCTTCACCAGCGACCTTCTGCGCGCCCAGCACACCCTCGACCTGATGCTGGAGGAGCTGGGTCAGGCGGGCCTGCCGACGCGCAAGTCGCAGAAGCTCAACGAGCGTGACTACGGTGACCTGTCTGGCCTCAACAAGGACGAGTCGCGCGCCAAGTGGGGCGAGGCCCAAGTGCACGTCTGGCGCCGCAGCTACGACATCGCCCCGCCCGGCGGCGAGAGCCTCAAGGATACCGCTGCCCGCGTGCTGCCCTATTACGAGGCTGAGATCTGGCCAGCGGTGAAGGCCGGCCGCAACGTGCTCGTGTCCGCCCACGGCAACTCGCTCCGCGCCCTCATCATGCGGCTGGAAGGGCTCACCGGCGAGGAGATCGTAGCGCGGGAGCTGGCGACCGGTGTGCCCATCGTCTATCGTCTGAACTCGGATGGAACGATGCTCGACCGGAACGATCTTGTGCCGAGCAAAGTTGACTGATCAGTTGACCGGTTGATCCTGAATGCACCGCGGGGAGGTGGCGCATGTCCATGGAAGATGTTCTCGATCGCCTGAAATCCGATGCGGAGGAGTTGAAGAAATGGGTCGGCGTCTATATCGGCGTGCTGGCGGTGCTGCTGGCCGTCTGCAACGTCGGCGGCGCCAATGCCGCCAAGGACGCCACCCGCGCCAACATTGAAGCGTCCAACATCTGGGCGTTCTTCCAAGCCAAGAATCTCCGCCGCACCGTTTACACGGTAGCTGCCGACGATCTCGAGGCGATGCTTGCGACACAGCAGGGTCTCGCCGGCGCCGCGCGCAAGGTCGTCGAGGACAAGATCGCGGTCCACCGCTCCGAGGCGGCCCGCATGAGGAGCGAGCCGAAGGCCGGCGATGGGGCGGAGCAGCTGTTCGCCAAGGCCAAGGCGCTGGAGGTCGAGCGCGACATCGCCCTCCGCAAGGACCCGTATTTCGACTGGAGCCAGGCGCTCCTCCAGATCGCCATCGTGCTGGCCTCGGTGTACCTGATCGTCGGCAGTTTCCTGCTCCTCGGGCTGAGCGGCGGCCTGGCGGGCCTCGGCATCCTGCTGATGCTCAACGGCTATACCCTGGCGGTGGCGCTGCCGTTGCTGGGATAGGGGGGACTGCGGGTTGATATCTCCCGTCGCGTTGATGTGCGGCGGGAAGACTTGCGGCGCGTGTTGACATTGTAATCACAATTCACTAAGTGTCGCATGCAGAGGAGGTCCCCTGCATGACCGACGACGTGACACGCGAAGCAAACATCCACATCCGGGCTCGAACAGCAGACCGCGATCTGATCGACCGCGCGGCCACGCAGCTTGGCAAGTCGCGCTCGGAGTTTGTGATCGAGACGATGCGGCGTGAGGCGCAGGAGGTCCTTCTCGACCAGACGGTGTTCCGTGTGGACGCAAAGACGTTCAAGGCGTTTCTCGCCGAGCTTGACAGACCTCCGCGCGACAATCCGCGGCTGCGCGCTCTTCTCCAGCGCAAGGCACCGTGGGAGCCGTGACCCTCACGGCACCAGAACTTTTTACGGCGGCGCACGATGCAAGCGCCTTTGATTGTGGCCTTTCTTCCCTCGGCGAATGGCTGAAGCGCCGAGCTCTGGCCAACCAGGGGGCCGGTGCAAGCCGCACCTACGTTGTCTGTCGCGGGCAAGCTATCGTCGGCTACTACGCGTTGGCCGCCGGCGGCATCGAGCACGCTGAGGCGCCGGGGCGCGTCAAGCGCTACATGCCTGACCCGGTTCCGATGATGGTGCTGGCACGACTGGCCGTGGACCGTTCAGTCCAGGGTCAGGGTTTGGGGGCCGGTTTGCTGAAAGATGCCGTTCTGCGCGTGATGCAGGCGGCAGACATTGTCGGCGTCCGCGGCATTCTGGTGGATGCAGTAGATGACACGGTGCGGGCGTTCTACGAGCGATTTGGGTTTCGGCCCTCGACGACCTTTCCGCTCAAGGTGATGATCACGCTGGCTGAGGCGCAGCGCATGCTGGTGTCGAGCAGCAAGCAGCCATGATCGGCGCTCGCGGCGGATCGCGTCTTGCGCGGCGTGCCCCGGACGGCTAGCTAGGGCGCAACACAACCTGCAAAACGCACTTGGGGGGCGCCCATGACCGCACAGTCTCTCCTGCTCCTACCCGGCGACGGCATCGGCCCCGAGGTGATGGCCGAGGTGGAGCGCATCGTCGCCTTCTTCAACAAGAAGGGGAAGGTGGAGCTCAAGACCGAGACCGGCCTCGTCGGCGGCGCCGCTATCGACAAATACGGTGTGCCACTCGACGGCGAGACGCTGGCCAAGGCCGACGCCGCCGACGCTGTCCTGTTCGGCGCCGTCGGCGGGCCGAAGTGGGACAAGGTGCCTTACGAGATCAGGCCCGAGGCGGGCCTCCTGCGCCTGCGCAAGGACCTCGACCTGTTCGCCAACCTGCGCCCCGCCATCTGCTACCCGGCGCTCGCCGAGGCGTCCTCGCTCCGGCGCGAGGTGGTGGAGGGGCTCGACATTCTCATTCTGCGCGAGCTCACGGGGGGCACCTATTTCGGCGAGCCCAAGGAGATCGTCACCCTGGAGAACGGCCAGAAGCGCGCCGTCGACACGACTGTCTACACGACGAGCGAGATCGAGCGCATCGCCCGCGTCGCCTTCGACCTCGCCCGCAAGCGCCGCAACAAGGTGCACTCGGCCGAGAAGCGCAACGTCATGCGCACGGGCGTGCTGTGGAACCAGGTGGTCACCGAGTTGCACGCCAGGGAGTTCGAGGACGTTGAGCTGCAGCACATCCTGGCCGATGCCTGCGCCATGCAACTCGTGCGCGACCCCAAGCAGTTCGACGTGATCGTGTGCGACAACCTGTTCGGCGACATGCTGTCCGACGAGGCGGCCATGCTGACGGGCTCCATCGGCATGCTGCCCTCGGCCTCGCTGGGCGCGCCCGACCCCAGGACCGGCAAGCGCAAGGCGCTCTACGAGCCGGTGCACGGCTCCGCCCCCGACATCGCGGGGAAGGGCCTCGCCAACCCCATCGCGGCCATCGCCAGCTACGGCATGGCGCTGCGCTACTCCTGCGGCCTCGCCAAGGAGGCGGACCTGATCGACCAAGCCATCGCCGGTGCTCTGAGCCGGGGCCTGCGCACCGCCGACATCATGCAGCCCAATATGCGCAAGGTCGGCACCGCCGAGATGGGCTCGGCCATCCTGGAGGAGCTGGAGCGGCTGGCGGCGTGAGGCCGATATTTGCACCAACCTGGAGGCGTCGCGACGCCGTTGCGTGGACGTGGCTCGCCCTCGTCAGGCGTCGAGCCGATCGGGGGAGGGATGGACGTGATTTCCTGGCTTGCTCGCGTTGGCTTGACGGCCCTCGTTCTCCTGTCATCCGGGTTGCACCAGTCGCCTGCCGGCGCTGCCGACGCGGCGAAGGTGCTGGAAGACATGGAGGCGACCAAGCCGGCCTGGCTGCCGAGCCTCGACACGTGCCCCGCCGATGTCATGCCGGCACGCGAGACCAAGAGCGGCTTCTACGAGGGGCGCTGTGAAAGCGCATTGCCGCAGTGCCTGCGGGACTGCGGTGCCGGCAAGGCGGGCGACTGCTACGCGTCGGCCTTGGTTCTGCAGAAGGTGAAGGCAGACAGCCCTATCCCGAACGCACTCTTCCTCAGAGCGTGCGCGCTGGGTGTTACGTCAGGCTGCACGAATCGGGCCGCGAGCCTGGATTCGGGCCCGGGCATTCCTTGTGCCATCCGAACCTTTGCGGCGGCCTGCGAGCGCGACGACCCATGGGCTTGCACCATGATCGGCATGCATCTGGCGCGCGGCATCGGCATCGGCAAAGACCACGAGCGTGCCAGACAACTCCTGTCGAAATCCTGCCGGCACGGCGAGATTGACGAGGCTTGTCGCGCTGCGAAGGCTCTGATGAAGGAGATCGGCGACTAGACTTTGTGGGCTGAGGACTGTGATGGAGAACTTGGCGCACCCCGTCCCGTCTCCGGGCTGGCTCTTTGTGGAATCCAACAATTCTGCTTATGATGGCGCCGACCGGCAACGAGGTGTTCCGATGGCAGATGCCGCGCATCCTGCGGGTGGTGCACGGCCGACGCGTGCTCTGCAACGTGCCGGGGAGCTTCGAGGAAGCGCCGCAAACCGCCTACGGTGCCGCATAAGCGCGAGCGTCAGCCGCCATCAATACCACGCAAGCACCTCGATCCCGCTGCCGCCGTCGTAGGCGGCGACCGCGCGGGGCTCGGCCAGGTCGATGCGGGTGAGGAGCCCGCTGTCGTGGCTTGCGACGATCACGGACTTGCCCTCGGGCGGGAAGGCCATGCCCTGCGGGCCCTTGGCGACGGGTACCGGGGTCTGGCGCCGCAGGTCGGCGGCGTCGATCACCCAGGCGAGCGCGCTGGCGTAGCTGGTGGCGACGAGGCAGCGCCCGTCGGGCGAGAACATCAGCTTGGCGAGGCGGGAGCGCTTCGGGTTGGACGGAGGGCACGAGACGAGGGGAACGCGGTCCACCTCGGTGTCGCTGCGGGTGTCGATCACGCGCAGGTCGTTGCGGTCGTTGTCGATGACGACAAGCCGGTCGCCGGCCGGCGCGGGCATCACACCCTCGCTGCCGCTGCCATTGCCGCTCATGACGCCGGGGGCGCGCATGGGCACGCTCGCCGTCCATGTGCGGTGCCGACGGTCGAAGACGGCGAGGTCGCCCTCCTTGCAGGAGACGTAGACCTTGGACTCGTCGGGCAGCAACGCCATCTGGTGCGCGCCCCTGGAGGGGCAGTCGTAGGCGGCCTCGACCTCGCGGCGTGCCGGATCGACGACGAGGAGCTTGTTGGGGATGTCGGCCACCACCCACAGCTTCCCATCCGACGTGGCCACCAGGCCGTGCGGGGCCGTCATCTCGCCGAGCTCGATGATATCCGCGAGGGCCTGCGCCCTGAGGTCGATGACGAGGATCTTGTTGTTGGGGGTCTTGTTGTTGCCGTAGATGCCGTCGCCGTAGAGCGGCACGAAGGCATGGCCCCGATCGTGCGAGATGGCCAGTTCGTGCGCCGCCGACTCCGGCGCCGCGAAGCTCTTGATCTCCCGAAGGGTCTCCGGGTCGTAGAAGCGGATGTGGTTGCCCACCTTGTCGATGGCGATGACGCCGCTCGTCCCGGTGACGTTGTTGCCAGCGTAGGCGATCAGCGCGAACGGGGTCAGACCCCTCGCCTCCGATGCAGCGGCTGAAACGCCAGCGTTGGCGCGAGGGGTCTGACCCCGTTCAGAAGCCATAGAGCCTCGCCGGATTGTCCACCAGCAGCCGCCGCTGCGCCGCCTCGGTCTCGGCGAACGCCGGCACCAGATCGACGAGGTCTGCCTCATCGACGGTGACCTTGAGGTTGGGATGCGGGAAGTCCGTGCCCCACAGCACGCGGTCCGGGATGGCAGCCATGATGCGTGCGGCGATGGGCACCGCCGCAGAGAACGGCGGCGCGCTGATGCGCTCCGCGCCGCTCACCTTGATCCAGCACGAGTCAAGTCTTGCCAACTCCAGCAAGGCCTTCAGCGCCGGCTGCTCCGGCCCGAGGCTGGCATCGACACGCCCCATGTGGTCGATCACGAACGGCACCGGCAGAGCACGGATCATGGGGCTGAGGGGGATGATGTCAGGCGCATCGAGGTGGAGCACCACGTGCCAACCGAGCGGCACGAGCCGCGGGATCACCCGGTTGAACGCGTCCATGTCCGGCGCACCGCCCAGGTGGCGCACGAAGTTGAACCGCACGCCGCGCACGCCGCCCGCATGCAGCCGCTCCAGCGCCGTCTCATCGAAGCTGTCATCGACGATCGCCACGCCACGCAAACGCTCCGGCGCGGCGGCGATGGCGTCGAGCATGGCGGCATTGTCGGTCCCATGGCAGCTCGCCTGCACGATCACAGCGCGGCCGACGCCCAGGTGCGCGTGCAGGGCCGTCAAGTCCTCCTTGGGGGCGTCCTGTGGCGTGTAACGCCGATCCGGCGCGTAGGGAAAGCGGGCGCCGGGGCCGAACACGTGGCAGTGCGCGTCGCAGGCGCCGGGCGGCAGCCGGAAGCGCGGCCGGCGTCGGCCTGCAATGCCGGGCCTCATGGTGGCTGGGGCGGTCATTTCTTCGCACCCTTCTCCTGCACGGAGGCGATGCCCTCGCACAACGCCGG
>Ga0075421_100000627_pt1 | contig 37788 bp, 35 predicted proteins | sample SoiMetdeltSBSDD5_FD_75292 | JGI IMG/M metagenome (GOLD analysis project Ga0075421, IMG submission 75292) | Bulk soil microbial communities from a Populus tree surrounding site in Tennessee, USA - Soil MetaG P. deltoides SBSDD5 | ecosystem: Environmental > Terrestrial > Soil > Tree plantation... | reverse complement strand
TGCGGTCGAAGAGCCCCAGGGTGTTGGGGTTCGTGAGCATCAGGCAGGCCACGTCCTCGCGTGCCTTCTCGCGCAGGTCGTCGAGGTCCACCCCGCCCTCGTCGTTCGTGCCGACCTTGACCACCTCGTAGCCCGCCATCGTGACGGTGGCGGGGTTGGTGCCGTGGGCGGTGTCCGGCGTGAGCACGCGCGTGCGCTTCTCGCCGGCGTCCTCGTGGTAGGCGCGCGTGAGGAGCAGCCCGGCCAGCTCTCCGTGCGAGCCGGCGCTCGGCTGGAGCGACACGTGCGGGAGCCCCGCCACCTCCGACAGCGCGCCCTGGAGCCGGAACATCAGCTCGAGCGCGCCCTGGGCGTACTCGGGGTCCTGGAGCGGGTGCAGGCGCGCGTGGCCCGGCAGCGCGGCCACGCGCTCGTGCAGCTTCGGGTTGTGCTTCATCGTGCAGGAGCCGAGCGGGTAGAAGCCCTCGTCGAGGTGGAAGTTCTTCGAGGACAGCGTGGTGTAGTGGCGCACGAGCTCCGGCTCGGAGACCTCGGGCAGCTCCGCGGGCCGCTCGCGGCGGGCGCCCGCCGGCAGGAGCTCCTCGATCGGCACCTGCGGCACGTCGTCGGCGGGCGGCGTGAAGGCGCGCCGGCCCTCGCGTGAGCGCTCGAAGATCGTGAGCGTGTCGTCGTTCACGCCGGGACCTCCTCGCGCGCGCCCGCCGCGAGCGCCGCCAGAGCGTCGATCTGCTCCTTGGTGCGGCGCTCGGTGATCGCCACGAGCAGGCCGTCCTCGTACTCCGGGTAGTCGCGCCGGAGCCGGTAGCCGGGGTTGATCCCCTCGGCGCGCGCCTTCTCCACGAAGCCGTCGAGATCCGGCACCCGGACCGCGAACTCGCGCACGACGGGACCGGGGTTGATCGGATCGAAGCCGAGCGACTCGCGCGCGTAGTGCGTGCGGCGGAGCATCAACTCGGCCAGCTCGACGAGCCCGCGCTTGCCGAGCCAGGACAGGTAGACCACGCCGGCGAGCGCGTTCAGCGCCTGCGCGGTGCAGATGTTGTGGGTGGCCTTCTCGCGGCGGATGTGCTGCTCGCGCGTCTGAAGGGTGAGCACGAAGCCGCGCCGGCCGTCGAGGTCGCGCGTCTCGCCCGCGATCCGGCCCGGCATGCGGCGCAGGAAGCGCTCGCTCGCCGCGAAGAAGCCGAAGGAGGGGCCGCCGAAGTCGAGCCGGTTGCCGAGCGTCTGGCCCTCGCCCACGCACAGGTCGGCCCCGAGCTCGCCGGGAGGCTTGAGGATCCCGAGCGGCAGGGGGTCGGCGGCGCACACGATCAACGCGCCGGTGCTCTTGCCCACCTCGGCCAGCTCGCCGAGCTCCTCGACGGTGCCGAGGAAGTTGGGCTGCTGCACGAACACCGCGGCGGTGTCGTCGTCCACGGCGGCCGCCAGCGCGTCCCGGTCGGTGGCGCCCTCGGCCGTGAGCGGCACCTCGACCACCTCCATGCCGTAGCCGGCGGCGTGGGTGGCGAGCGCCGCACGCGAGTGCGGATGCAGGCCGCGCGAGGCAACGAGCCGGGTGCGCCGCGTCTCGAGCTTGGCGAGGTACCCGGCGGCGGCCACGGCGCTCGGCCCCTCGTACACGGACGCGTTCGAGACCGGCAGCCCCGTGAGCTCGGAGATCGCGGTCTGGAACTCGAACATCACCTGCAGCCCGCCCTGGGAGACCTCAGGCTGGTAGGGCGTGTAGGGCGTAAGGAACTCCGAGCGCGACAGGAGCGTGTCGATCAGCGCGGGCACGTAGTGGTCGTACATGCCGGCGCCGAGGAAGGTGACCTCCTCGTCGGCATGGCGGTTGCGGCCGGCCAGCGCCGACAGCTCCTCGTGGACCTCCTGCTCCGAGAGCCCGTCCGGAAGGTCGATCCCACGCCCCAGCCGCACGCTCTCCGGGATGTCGGTGAACAGCTGATCCAGCGAGCCCGCGCCGATGGCCGCGAGCATCGCGCTCAGATCCTGGTCTGTGACTGAGGTGTATCGACTCAAGAAAGCAGGGCCTTGTAGGCCTCAAGGTCTAGCAAGCCGTCCACCTCGCTCGGATCGGACAGCTTCACCTTCACCATCCAGCCCTCGCCGTACGGGTCCTCGTTGACCTTCTCGGGGCTGTCGGCGAGCGCATCGTTCACCTCGATGATCTCCCCTGAGAGCGGTGCGAAAACGTCCGAGACGGCCTTGACCGACTCCACCTCGGCGTAGGACTCATCCTTCTTCACCTGGGCGCCGACCTCGGGGGGATCGAAGAACACCACTTCGCCGAGCGCGTCCTGGGCGTACCAGGTCACGCCGAACACGGCCTCGTCGCCGTCGATGCGTGCCCAGTCGTGCTCGGGGTGGTACTTGAGGTCGTCGGGGTAGCTGGCCTCGGCCACGTCACTCCTTTGCGTAAAGCGGTTTCTCTCTCACCTCGGCGGCGCGGGCCTTGCCGCGCACGTCGATCTCGATGGTCGTACCCGGTTCGGACGCCGAGAGCGGCACGTAGCCCATCCCGATGCCGGTGCCGAGGCAGGGCGAGAGCGAGCCGCTCGTGACCACGCCGTCGCCGTGCTCGGTCCTGATCGGGTTGTCCTGGCGCGGAATGCCGGGGCCGGTGAAGGCGAACGGCACGAGCGCCTCGGCCGGCTCGACCTCGCGCAGCGCGTCGGAGCCGATGAAGCCGGTGTCGAGCTTGCAGCACCAGCCGAGGCCCGCCTCGATCGGATTGCGGTCCTCGGAGAGGTCGTTGCCGTACAGGTGGAAGCAGACCTCGAGGCGCAGGGTGTCGCGCGCTCCCAGGCCGGCGGGCTTGACGCCCTCTGCCTCGAGCGCGTCCCACACCGCCCCGGCGGCGTCGGGCGGAAGCATCAGCTCGCAGCCGTCCTCGCCGGTGTAGCCGGTGCCGCACACGAGCGCCTGCGCGCCGGCAAGCAGCAGCTCCGCGGTGCGCATGCGGGCGGGAAGCTCGCCGTCGGCCAGGCGGCCGAGCGCCGCGCGCGCGCCGGGGCCCTGCACGGCGAGCATCGCCCAGTCGGCATGCGCGTCCTTCACCTCGACGTCGAAGCCCGAAGCCTGCCGGCGAAACCAGTCCAGGTCCTTGTCGTGGTTGGCGGCGTTCGTGACCGTGAGGAAGCGGTCGGAACCGAGCCGGTAGCTGAACAGGTCGTCGAGCACGCCGCCGTCCTCCCTGCACAGCACCGAGTACTGGGCGCCGCGCTCGGCGATTCGGGTCACGTCGTTCGACAGGATCCGCTGCAGGAAGGCCTCGGCGTCGGGGCCGGAGGTCTCGATCTCGCCCATATGGGAGACGTCGAACATGCCGGCGGCCGTGCGAACGGCCACGTGCTCCTGGCGGATGCCGTCGTACTGAACGGGCATCTCCCACCCGGCGAAAGGAACGAGCCTGGCGCCTGCGCGCTCGTGGCGCTCGTAGAGCGGCGTGCGGCGAAGGGTGTCCGTGGAGGCGGCTTCCAAGCGACCCGCAGGCTACTCCAGCAGCGCTCCGGCCACCGCGAGCGCGACCTCGGCCCGGCTGCGGAGCGATTCGCGGCTCACCCACTCGTGAGGAGCGTGCGCCCCGCCCCCGCGCGGGCCGAGCCCGTCGATCGTGACCGCGATGCCCGCCGCCGCCAGGTGACTCGCGTCGCTCGCGCCCCCGCGGCCCGAGGCCACGAGCGGCCGGCCGAGCGCCGCGGCGGCGGCGGCCAGCGGCACCGCGGTGGCCGCGCGCGAGTCCATGCCGGGCCAGGCGCGCAGCATGGTCGTCTCGAGGCGCACGTCGTCGATCTGCTCGGGCAGCGCCTCCAGCAGCGGCGCGAACGCATCGAGCCCGTCGGCGCGCAGGTCGCAGATCAGCTCCCCGTCGGGCGGCACAACGTTGAAGGCGTGGCCGGAGCGCAGCACCGTGGGCACGGCCGTGAGCCGCTGCGGGCCCTCGGGATCGGAGGCTCCCGCCACCTGCTGTGCCACGCGCGCGAGGGCGAGCAGGGCGCTTCGCCCCTTGTGCGGTGCCGAGCCCGAGTGCGCGGAGCGCCCGTGTGCCCCGACCACCAGTGTCCCGGCCGCCTTGCGCGCCACGATCACGGCTTCGTCGCCGTCGGCCGTGCGTTCGCCCGCCTCGAAGCAGAGACATGCGTCGAAGTCCGCGAAGCGCTCCGCATGCGCGAACGGCGCCGTGCGCCACTCCTCGTCGTTCACGAGCAGCACCGCCACCTCTGCGTAGCGCTCGGGCGTCGCCGCCAGCTCGCGCATCACGCCGAGCCCGAGCGCCACGCCGCCCTTCATGTCGACAGCCCCGGAGCCCGTCAGCCGGTCGCCCTCGCGTTCGAGCGGCCGGTGCTGCTCGTGGGGGATCACGGTGTCGAGGTGGCCGAGCAGCATGAGCCGGCGCCGCCCGCTTCCGCGCAGCCTGCCCACGAGATCCGGGGCGTGGTCGGCCGTCGAGCAGGTCACGCGCTCGATCTCCGCCTCCGGGGGCATGAAAGCGCTCGCCAGAGCCACGCACTCCTCGGCGCCCGCGCGGTCGCCGGACGGCGAGGACACGCCCACGAGCGCCTCGAGCTCGCGCTCGGCGCTCGTGGCCAGCCGCTCGGCGTGCTCGATCAAGGCGCTTCTACTGGCCTCGTGAAGTGAGGGCGCGCATCGCCTCGAAGGCCGTGGCCGTCTCCCCTGCGGGGATCTCGGTCAGTCTCTGAGGAACGACGGGACGTCGATGTCGTCGTCGGAGATCTCGAGCGACTGGCGCTGGCGATCGTCGAGCTTCACGTCGCGCCGGCGCGGCTCGGCGCGGCGCCCGGTCGAGTCCTCGGCGAACAGGGGCATCCGGCCGGGCTTCTCGAAGCCCGTGGCGATCACCGTCACGCGCACGCCGTCGCCCATGCCGTCGTCTACAACGGCGCCGAAGATGATGTTCGAGCTCTGGTCGGCGGCGCTCTGGATGATCTCGGCGGCCTCGTTGACCTCGAACAGCCCGAGGTCGGTCCCGCCCGTGATGTTGAGCAGGATGCCGGTGGCGCCCTCCACGGACTGCTCGAGCAGCGGGCTCGAGACGGCGTTCTTGGCCGCCTCCGCCGCGCGGTTCTCGCCCGACGCCTCGCCGATCCCCATCAGCGCAGAGCCGGCGTCCTGCATGATCGTGCGCACGTCGGCGAAGTCGAGGTTGATCAGGCCGGGCGTCGTGATCAGGTCGGTGATGCCCTGCACGCCCTGGCCGAGAACGGCGTCGGCCTCGCGGAAGGCGTCGAGGATGCTCGTGCGGCGCTCCACCACCGCGAGCAGCTTCTCGTTCGGGATCACGATCATCGTGTCGACCTGCTCGCGCAGGCGGTCGATGCCCTCCACGGCCTGGCGCATGCGCTGGGTGCCCTCGAAGTCGAACGGCTTGGTCACCACGCCCACGGTCAGCGCCCCGACCTCCTGCTTCGAGACCTCCGCGATCACCGGCGCCGCGCCGGTGCCGGTGCCGCCGCCCTCGCCCGCGGTCACGAAGACCATGTCAGCGCCCTTGAGCGCCTCCTTGATCTCGTCGCGGCTCTCGTTGGCCGCGCCGTAGCCCACATCGGGGTTGGCCCCCGCGCCGAGTCCGCGCGTGAGCTGGTCGCCGATCTGCAGCTTGATGTCGGCGTCGCACATCTGCAGCGCCTGCGCGTCGGTGTTCACCGCGATGAACTCCACGCCCTTGAGACCGGCGTCGACCATCCGGTTGACGGCGTTGGTGCCACCGCCGCCGATGCCGACGACCTTGATGACCGCGAGGTAGCTGCCCGTGTCCATTGAGGTCTCGTTCCCCTCTAGCGTCCGAAGCTCAAGCGATCATCGAGGGTTTCCCGATGCCCGCAAGCACCGCACTGTAGGGACGTTTTGGCGAATGTGTCAACCAACCTCGCAACAAATCGTGCACGCAAAGACTCTACTCTGAGTTGAGGGTTGCAACAGTCTCAATCATCGGTCGAGGGTTGGCCGGCGCCTGACTCACCCGTTCAGGGCGCGGCCACCGCGCCGGCCCCGGTGCCGTCAGTGGGCACCGGCGCGGGCGTTGTCGGTGCCGGTGTGACCGGCGCCACCGGAGCGGGGGTCGGCGTGGCCTGCGCCGTTGGAGCGGGCGCCGTGCCCGCGGTCGGCGGCACGGCGGGCGTCTGCGCCTGAGGCACGCCCACCGGCGTGCCCGTGGCGGGCGTCCCGGTGGCCGGAGCGCCGACGGGCGCCGCGCCGGGCGTGGCGGGGGTCGTGCCGGCGGGCGCCACCGGCGCCACGGTCTCGGCGGGCAGCCCGCCAGCCGCGGGCCTGCCGGGCAGCCGCAGGTCGACGTAGCTGGCGCCGGCGGCGCCGGGATCGGCCAGCACGCGCGCGGCGGCCAGCCACTTGGCGCGTGCGCGCGTCGCGTCGCCGAAGATCAGCTCCGGGCCGTCGCGAAGCTCGACCACGAGTCCGTCGTCGGCGCGGGTCGAGATCTCCTCCACACGACGCCGGAGGGGCGCCGGAGCCGCTCCCGCCACATACGCAGCGTGCAGCGCCGCGGCGCCGGCCAGGCGCTCGCCCTCGAGGCCGCTCTTCGCGTCGATCGAGGGGAGGCCCCCCTCCACCGGCAGGCCGCGCAACACCGTGCCGTCGCCCGCCACCGGCACGCTGTCGTCGCCGAGATCGGCCATCGCCGCCGGCCGGTGCTCGATCACGGCGATCGTCATCCCGTGCGGGAAGTCCGTGGTCACCTCGAGCTCTCGCACCGCGGGATAGGCGGCCACCACCCGGTCGAGAGCGTCGTGGTCCACGTGCAGGGTGGTCATCGAGCGCGCCGCGCTCGAGAGGGCTGTGCGCACGCGCTCGGCGTCGTCGGTCGTGAGTCCGGTGATCCGCACGTCGTCGACCGCCACGAACGAGGAGTCCCGCAGCCAGAACTGGTACCCGGCGGTGAGCACCGTGACGGCCGCCAGCAGGACCAGCCCGCGCCGCAGCATCCGCGGCGAGAGGCTCGGCAGCGCCACGGCGGACCGCGGCAGGGCTCGAGCAATCGCCCTCATGAGGTGCCCCGGAGGGCCGACGCGTCCACACGACCGAGGAACTGCACCTCGGGCTCGAGGTCGACGCCGAAGCGTTCCCGCACCCGGCGCCGTCCCTCGGCCATCAGGGCGATCACGTCCGCGGTGGTGGCCTCGCCGCCGTTCTCCACGAAGTTCGCGTGCTTCTCGGAGAAACGGGCGCCGCCGACGGCGAGCCCGCGGCAGCCGGCCTCGTCGAGCAGCACGCCGGCGCTCTTGCCGTCGGCGCGCGGATCGTCGGGGTTCTTGAACGTGGAGCCGAAGGTCTTGATGCCCGAGGGCTGGGCGGCGCGGCGCTGGGCGCGCATCTCGGCGAGCGTGGCCTTCACCGCATCGGGCTCGGCGGGCGCCAGCGCGAACGAGGCCCGCGCCACGATCTCGCGCGGCCCGAGGTTGGAGCGCCGGTAGCTGAAGCCGAGCTCGCCGGGGGTGCGGGTGTCGGTGCCGCTCGGGGTCGTGACCTCAACCCACTCGAGCACTCGCGCCAGGTCGCCGCCGTAGGCGTTGGCGTTCATCCTCACCGCCCCGCCGACGGTGCCGGGGATGTTCACGCCGAACTCGAGCCCGCTGAGGCCTGCCCGCGCGGCGAAGGCCGCGGCCTGGGGCAGCCGGGCGCCGCCCCCGCAGAGCAGGCGCTCGCCGTCCTGCTCGATCCGGGCCAGCGCGCCATCGAGCTTGATCACGAGTCCTCGGAAGCCCTCATCCGCTATCAGGAGGTTCGAGCCGGAGCCCACCACTCCTACCTCGATCCCGTCGGCGTCCGCCCACGCGAGCAACGACCCGAGCGCCTCCGGCGAGTCGGGGCGCGAGTAATAGTCCGCCTGCCCGCCGGTCCGGATGGTCGTGAGGCGGGCGAGCGGGAAGTCGGTCTGGACGCCGGCCGGGGTCACGTGGTGAGCCTCTTCGCCAGGGCGTCCACGTCTCCCGCCCCGAGCGTGAGCAGCAGGTCGCCCTCGCGCAGCTCGGCGCGCAGCATGCGCTCGGCGTCGTCCATCCGCGGCAGCCACCACACGGGCCGGCCCGCCGCGGCGCTGGCCGCCTCGCGCGCGACGGTCAGGCCACTCACGCCGGGGAAGTCCTCGGCCCGCTCGCGCGCCGGATAGACGTCCAGCACCACCACGAGGTCGGCCAGCGCGAGCGCGGCCCCGAAGGCGCGGGCGAGCATGCGCGTGCGCGAGTAGAGGTGGGGCTGAAAGCAGGCCACGAGCCGGCGCGGCTCGAGCGTCCGGGCGGCCTCGAGCGTGGCGCGGACCTCTGTGGGATGGTGCGCGTAATCGTCGACCACGAGCGCGCCCGAGGCGGTGCGGCCGTGCTCCTCGAAGCGGCGCCCCGCCCCCGTGAAGGCGGCTAGGCCAGGCGCGGCGGCGGCGGGCTCGAGCCCGGCCTCGCGGCAGGCCGCGAGCGCCGCGAGAGCGTTCAGCACGTTGTGGCGCCCGGGCACGCGCAGCGCGATCTCCACGCCATCGACCCGGAAGCGCGAGCCGCCCGGGTGGAGCTCGACCTCCTCGGCGCGCACCCCGCCCTCGCCGATGCCGAAGTGCACCTCGCGCCCCCGGCCCGGCAGCTCCACGCCCGGCCCGAGCACCCGCAGCTCGGCGGGCGCGGCGAACTCCTGGAAGGCGAGCTCGAGCTGCGCCAGCGTGGCGTAGGTGGCGTGATGGTCGAGCTCCACGTTCGTGACCACCGCAACCTCCCGCCCCAGCTTGAGGAACGAGCGGTCCGACTCGTCGGCCTCGATCACCGCCCACTCCCCCGCCCCCCAGGCGGCGTTGGTGCCGGCGGCGCGCAGCTCGCCGCCCACCAGGAAGGCTGGCTCACGGCCGGCGGCGAGCAGCGCGAGCGCCACCATCGAAGACGTGGTGGTCTTGCCGTGGGTGCCGCCCACGGCGATCGTGCGCTTCATCCGGGACAGCTCGCCGAGCAGGTCGCCGCGGTGAAGCACGGCCGCGCCCGCGGCGCGCCCCGCCACCAGCTCCGGGTTGTCCTGGGGGATCGCCGTGGACACCACGACCTCGGCGCCGGGCGGCAGGTTCCGCGCGTCGTGTCCGATGCTCGGCTCGATCCCGGCCGCCCGCAGCGGCCCGCAGTAGGCCGACTCGGCGCGGTCGGAGCCCGTGACCCGCGCCCCCAGGGCACGCGCCACCAGCGCGAGGCCGCTCATGCCGGCTCCGCCGATCCCGATGAAATGGAGGCTCCGCTCCGCGAGCGGCTCGGGCTGCATCGGCGAAAACGTACTCAGGAGCGCGGGGGCGAGTGGGCAACTCGTCCCGGCCCCGCGCGCGCCGCCGCCATGAGCTCGGCGGCGATCCGCTCGGCGGCGTCCGGTCGCGCGGCTGCGCGCGCCGCGTTTGCCAGCTCTGCCATGCGCTGCGGGGCTCCAAGCAGCGCGCCCACCTCGCGCGCGAGGCGCGGGCCGTCGAGCTCGGCGTCGGGCACCACGACGGCGGCGCCCGCCCGCGCCATGTAGCGCGCGTTCTGCGTCTGATGGTCGGCGGTGGCGTGCGGGTAGGGAACGAGCACCGACGGCAGGCCGGCCGCCGCCACCTCGAGCACCGAGCCGCCCGCCCGCGCGACCACGAGGTCGGCCGCGGCGAGCGCGTCCGCGAACGGCTCGATATACGCCACGAGGCGGTAGTGGGAGGGCGAGCCGAGCGCCGCCAGGCGGCCGCGCAACTCGTCCTCGTCGCGCCGCCCGCAGGCATGCAGCACCACGCAGGGCGCGGCCTCGCCGAACGCGTCTATCGCGGCGTGGTTGAGCCGCCGAGCGCCGAGCGAGCCGCCGAACACGAGCAGGCACTGGTGCTCGGCGGGGATGCCGAAGCGCTCGCGGGCCGCGTGCCGGTCGGCGTGGCCGGTGGCGGCGGGCACGGGCCGCCCGGTCACGAGATAGCGCTTGCCCTCGCGGCCCTCGACCGGGAAGGCGAGGCACACGCGGCGGGCGAACGGTGCCAGCATCCGGTTCGCCACGCCCAGATGGCTGTCGGCCTCGCTCAGGACGAGCGGCAGCCCGGCCGTGCGCGCGGCGAGCCCGACCGGGCCGGCCACGTAGCCGCCCCCACCGAGCACGGCGTCCGCGCCGACCTCGCGCAGGATCCGCCGGGCACGGCCGGCCGCCCCGGCCGCCAGCAGCAGCGCCCGCGCGGCGCGCAGCGGGTTGTCGCGATCGATCCCCCTCACCCGCAACGAGTGGAACGGATAGCCGGCCGCCGGCACGAGCTCGGCCTCTGCGCGCTCGCCCCCGATGAACTCGACCTCGGCGCCCTGCCCGCGGAGGGCGTCAGCCACCGCGAGCGCCGGCACGACGTGTCCCGCCGTGCCCCCGGCGGCGATCACGATCTTCGGCACGTGCACCTCCCGCGAGCGCGCGCAGGCCGAACCCCTCGGAGCCGGAGCGCGCGGCCCGCCCGCCGGAGGCCGCCACGTTCAGGAGCAGGCCCATCGCCCCCAGCAGCACCACCAGGTTCGAGCTCCCGTACGAGATGAACGGCAGCGGCACCCCGGTGAGCGGCATCATCCCCAGGACCGCGAAGAAGTTGAGCGTGGCCTGGGCGAGGATCAAGCAGGTGATCCCCGCCGCAAGCAGCTTGGAGTAGAGGTCGCCCGCCAGCTTGGCGGTGCGGAGGCCGGCGTAGCCGATCATCCCGTAGAGCACGATCAGGCCGAGGATGCCCACCAGCCCGAGCTCCTCCCCGATGATCGCCAGGATCATGTCGGTGTGGGCCTCGGGCAGGTAGAAGATCTTCTGCACCGACTCGCCGAGACCCACCCCGAAGAAGCCCCCCGAGCCGATCGCCGTGAGCGCCTGCACGGCCTGGAAGCCGGTGTCGCCGGCGTCGGAGAACGGGTCGAGGAACGAGGTCAGGCGCTCGCGCCGATAGGGCTCGACCAGCGCCAGGAGCGTGGCCAGGGCGGCGAGCGCGCCGACGATCATGGCGAGGTTGCGGATCGGCGCCCCGGCGGCCACGAGCAGCGCCCCGATCGCGAAGCAGATCACCATCGCGGTGCCCATGTCGGGCTGCTTCAGCAGTAGCGCGCAGGCCGCGCCCACCACGATCAGCAGCGGCTTGGCCATCCCGCCGATCGTGCGTATCGAGTGCGGGCGCGCGGCGAGCACCTGCGCCGCGTACAGCACGAGTGCGACCTTGAGGAGCTCGGAGGGCTGGAACTGGAACGGGCCCGCCCCGAGCCAGCGCGTGGCCCCGTTCACGGTGACCCCCAGACCCGGCAACATCACCGCGATCGTCAGGCCGAACGCGGCCACCAGCAGGGCGGGCGCCAGCCCGCGCACGAAGGCGAGCCCGCGCCGCGCGGCGAAGTGCATCACCACGAGTCCGATCAGGCCGAACATCACGTAGCGCTTGAGGTACTCGGAGGCGTCGCCCGAGCCGGACAGCAGCGACTCCGCGGAGCTCGCCGAGTAGACCATCACCGCGCCGCCGGCGAGCAGGCAGAGCGTGGCCGTATAGAGGATCGAGTACTCGACCGGTCGGTGACCAGCCGACTTGGCGGCGGCGCGCGATGCCATCCGGACGCTCTTCGACGCCCGCGCGCGGATTCATGCTCGCGGCACGAGCGCCCTGAACCGGTCTCCGCGCTCCTCGTAGTCGCGGAACTGGTCGAAGCTTGCGCAGGCGGGCGAGAGCAGCACCACATCGCCCGGGGACGCGGAGCGCGCCGCGGCGTCGACGGCGCCCTCGAGGTCGCCGCAGAGGCGCAGCGGCACGGTCTCCGCCAGGTCGCGCTCGAGCTGCTCGGCGGCCTCACCGATCAGGTAGCAGCCCCGGCAACGCGACCTGACCGGTTCGCGCAGGCCGGTGAAGTCGCCGCCCTTCAGGCTGCCGCCGAGGATGGCGTGCACCCCGCCCTCGAACGCCTCGATCCCGCGCCGCGCCGACGCGACGTTGGTGGCCTTCGAGTCGTTCACGTACAGCACGCCGCCGCTCCGCCCGACCTCCTCGAGGCGGTGCGGCACGCCGGCGAAGTCGCGCAGGGCGGCCGCCACGGCCTCGGCGGGCACGCCCGCGGCGAGAGCGGCGGCGGACGCGCCCATGGCGTTCTCCAGGTTGTGCGCTCCGCGCAGGCGGATGTCGGCGGCCGGCAGCGGCAGCTCCCCCGGATCTCCGAACGTCTCGCGCCGCGCTCGTCCCGGCAGGTGAAAGCCGGGCGGCGCGATCGCCACCTGGTCGGGCGTCTGGCTCCTGAACATGCCGAGCTTGGCCTCGCGGTAGGCCGCGAAGGTGCCGTGACGGTCGAGGTGGTCCTCCTCGACGTTCAGCAGCAGGCCGACGTCGGGGGCGAACGCCTCGCTGTCCTCGGCCTGGAAGCTCGAGACCTCGCAGATCACGGTCGCGTCGGGCTCCACCTCACCCACGAGCGCCGACAGCGGCGTGCCCACGTTGCCGGCCACCGCCACCGGAAACGACGCCGCCCGCCAGATCGCGCCGAGCAGCTCGACCGTGGTCGTCTTGCCGTTCGTGCCCGTCACGGCCACGAAGCGGTTGGGCAGCAGCCGCCACGCCAGCTCGAGCTCCCCGAGCACGGGCACCCCCCGCGCCCGCGCCGCCTCGATCAGCGGCGCCTCCTGCGGCACGCCCGGGCTCTTCACCACCACCCCGGCGCGCTCGAGCAGGCCCACGCCGTCGCTCTCGACCTCCGCGTCGAGGTCGTCCGGCAGCTCGGGCCGCCCGGAGTCGCAGGCCAGCACCTCACCATGAGGGCGCAGCATCCGCGCCGCCGCGATCCCCGAGCGCGCGAGCCCCACCACCAGGTACGGCCCGTCCGGGAGGGCAGGCCGGATCAACGGCATCGCTCCGGTGCGGGCCAAGCCCGCCCCCTCGCGCTCAACGGCATCGCTCCGGTGCGGGCCAAGCCCGCCCCCTCGCGCACGTCATGGCGTTATCGACGCCTGGTACAGCGTGAAGCCGATCGCCGCGCAGATCGCCGCCACAATCCAGAAGCGCAGGATGATCTTCGTCTCCGACCAGGCCATCAGTTCGAAGTGGTGGTGGATCGGGGCCATCAGGAACACGCGCTTGCGGAAGCGCTGGAACGAGAACACCTGGATCGCGACCGAGAGCGCCTCGATCACGAAAATCCCGCCGATCACGATCAGGAGCAGCTCGGTCTTCGTCATCACCGCCAGCGCCGCGATGAAGCCGCCCAAGGCGAGCGCGCCTGTGTCGCCCATGAACACCGACGCAGGGAACGAGTTGAACCAGAGGAAGCCGACGCAGGCTCCCACCAGGCAGGCGCTCAGGAGCGCGAGGTCCTCCTGCCCCTGGGTGATGAAGGTCATGGCCGTGAATGCCAGGAACACGATCGCCGCGCAGCCGGCGGCGAGCCCGTCGAGGCCATCGGTGAGGTTCACGCCGTTGGTAGCGCCGGCCAGCACGAGGAAGATCAGCACGGGGTAGGCCACCCCGAGCTCCACCTGGGCGTCCACCACGCGCAGGTCGAGCGTGTCCTCGAGCTCCACGTACTGCGTGACCAGCACCCACAGCGCGAGCGCGGTGCCCGCCTGTACCACCAGCTTGGTGCGGCCCGACACGCCGAGCGAGCGGCGCCGGCGCAGCTTGATCACGTCGTCGGCGAAGCCGAGCGCCGCCATCGCAAGGCCGGTGCCGAGCACGGCGATCGAGGCCGCGCGGTACTCGCTCAGGATGAGAAACGGCACGCACACGGCGAGCACGACCGCGAGCCCGCCCATCGTGGGCGTGCCGGCCTTGCCGTGATGCCCGGCGGGCCCCTCCTCGCGGATGTGCTGGCCGAACTCCTTGAGCCGCAGGTACTCGATGAAGCGCGGACCCAGGAACATGCAGATGAGCAGCGAGGCCGAGCCCCCGATGACGATCTCGCCGAGCATGCGCTTACGCGAGGACCCGCTCCAGCCCCACCGAGCGGGAGCCCTTGACCAGCACCCGGTCGCCGGGCCGCGCGAGCTCGCGGAGCAGGGCGCCGGCATCCTCCGGCGAGTCAACCGGGCGCACGTCGCCCCGGAAGCCCGCCGTGTAGCCGAGGGCCTCCTGGCCCACGGGCACCAGCACGTCGACGCCGGCCTCGGCGGCCCGCGCGCCGATCTCGCGGTGGTACTCGGCCGAGCCCGGGCCGAGCTCGGCCATCGTCCCGAGCACGGCGATCCTGCGCTCGGCGGGGCTGCCGGCGAGGTGATCGATCGCGGCGCGCATCGACATCGGGTTGGCGTTGTAGCAGTCATTCACGACCACCACGCCGCCCGGCAGCTCCACCACCTCGCCGCGCAGGGAGGAGAAGCGCACGTCGACCGCCCCTCCCACCTCGAGGCCCAGGGCGCGCGCCGCGGCCACCGCCGCCAGGGTGTTGAGCAGGTTGTGCGGCTCGCGGTAGGACAGCTCGAGCTCGATCCGCTCGCCGCGCGCCTCGATCTCGGCGCGCTCGCCCTCCATCGAGAGCAGCTGCACCTGGCCGCCGGGCCCGAACGTCCAGGTGTCGAGCTCCGCCCGCAGATGCCGATCGAGCAGCGGCTCGCTCGCAGGCACCACGCAGGCGGCGCCGGCCGCCAGGTCGCGGATCAGCTCCGCCTTCGCGGCTGCAACGCGCTCGACCGTGCCGAGCAGCTCGAGGTGCACCGGCCCCACGTTCACGATCACACCGGCGTCGGGCTCGGCCACCGCAACGAGCTCCGCAATCTGGCCCTCGCCGCGCATCGCCATCTCGAGCACGAGCGCCTCCACCCCGCGACGGGCCTCGAGGATCGTGAGCGGGAGCCCGATCTCGGTGTTCCAGTTCTCACGGCTGGCGTGCACCGGCCTCCGCGCCCCGAGCAGCGCCGAGAGGATGTCCTTCGTCGAGGTCTTGCCCGTCGAGCCGGTCACGCCGATCACCCGGGCGCCGAGCTCGCGGCGCCAGGCGGTGGCGAGCCGCTGCAGAGCGAGCAGCGGCTCGGGCGCCACGATCACCGCCGCGTTCGCGCAGGCAGAGCCGCCCACGGCTCCCTCGACAGCTTGAAGCGCTGCTTCGCGGTGGGCGGGGCCCACGAGCACCCCCCAGACGCCGGCTTCGAGGGCGCCCGGCGCGAACTCGCCGCCGTCGGCGGTTGCCCCCGGAAGGCCGGCGAACAGGTCCCCGCCGCCGGCGCCGCGGGAGTCGATCACCGCGCGCTCCGGGCCAGCGGCCTCGGGCGCCCCGGCCACCAGCTCCCCGCCGGCGGCCGCCGCGATCCAGCTCGCGGAGCGGTCGATCACACCCGGCTCCCGGAGCGCACGCGCCGACGCAGTGCCTCGCGCGCGACGCTCACGTCGTCGAAGGGCTCCTTGCGCCCCGCCTCGAACTCCTGGCCCTGCTCATGGCCCTTGCCGGCGATCACCACCACGTCGCCCGGCTCGGCGCTCTCGATGGCGAGCCCGATGGCGCGGCGCCGGTCGACCTCGCGCTCGGCGTCCGCACCCGCGCCCTCGACGATCGCGTCGATAATCGCGTCGGGCGGCTCAGAGCGCGGGTTGTCCGAGGTCACGATCGGGCGGTCGGCCAGCCGCCGCGCGGCCGCGCCCATCAGCGGGCGCTTGCCGCGGTCGCGGTCGCCGCCGGCTCCGAACACCACGGTCAGGCGGCCGCTCGCCAGCTCGCGGGCGGCGCGCAGCACGTTCTCGAGCGAGTCGGGCGTGTGCGCGTAGTCCACGAGCACGCCGAAGTCCTGGCCCTCGTCCACCGGCTCGAAGCGGCCCGGCACGCGCCCGAAGCCATCGAGCGAGATCTGCTCCACGCCGAGCGAGCGCACGGCGGCCACCGCCGCGAGCACGTTCTCAACGTTGAAGACACCGGGCAGCGGCGACTCGATCCGGATCGGGCCGCCGGGGGTCTCGCAGGTGAAGCGCGCGCCCGTGAAGTCGAACTCAACGTCGCGCGCGCGGTAGTCCGCCTCGCGCTCGATCGCGAACGTCATGCACTCGATCTCGCCGGCGAGGCGGCGACCGTACTCGTCGTCGATGTTGACGACGGCTAACCCGCGCTCGTCAAACAGGCGCCGCTTGGCCAGGAAGTACGCCTCCATCGAGTCGTGGAAGTCGAGATGGTCCTGGGTCAGGTTGGTGAACACCCGGCAGGCGAAGCGGATGCCGGATGCCCGCCCGAGCTCGAGCGCGTGCGAGGAGACCTCCATCGCGCACGCACTGTCGCCGGCCTCGACCATCGCCCGGAAGGTGGCCTGCAGGTCGATCGCCTCCGGGGTCGTGCGCTCCACCTCCTCTTCGCGGCCCCCCACCACCCGCTTGACGGTGCCGAGCAGCCCGCAGCGCCGCCCGGCGGACTCGAGCAGGTGGCGCACGAGGAAGGCGGTCGTGGTCTTGCCGTTGGTGCCGGTGATGCCCACCACGTCGAGGTCCTCCGTGGGGTGGCCGTGGAAGCGGGAGGCGGCGGGCCCCATCGCGGCGCGCACGTCGTCGACCAGCACCTCGGGCACCCCGAGCCCGAGCGGCCGCTCGCACACGAGCGCGGCCGCGCCGCGCGCCACCGCATCGGGGGCGAAGTCGTGGCCGTCCGAGCGGAATCCCGGCACGCAAAAAAAGAGCGCCCCCGGTGTGACGCTCTGACTCGAATAGGCGAGCCCGGTGATCTCGATCTCGGGTGCGGGTGGGGAGCCGTTCCCCATCAGTTCCCCAAGCTTCATGGTCGGCGCCGAGGATACCCCTCGAACCTCACGTTTCCCGCGAAATCGCCGATACAGACCACGTGAGCGGCACCACGCTGAGCGCGCTCGCGCGGCTTGCAGAGCGCAGGTTTCCCAGCTTCTCCGAGGCGGCCGACAGCGTGCTCGACGCGCTCGAGAGCGAGCTGCCCGGAGGCTCAGTGCTGCTGGGCCAGGTGGACTGGGACGAGGGCGAGTACCGCTTGATCGACGTCCGCGGCGAGGCCGCCGGCCGGATCCACCCCGGCGACACGCTCGCTTTGGCCGCCACGGCGCGCGGCGAGGGTCTTCTCGACCCTGCCACGCTCGCCGCCCTGTCCGTGCGCTCCTACGTCGCGGTCCCGCTCGAGACGAGCGCGGGCGGCGGAGCCATCACGCTCTGCGCGCTCGCGTCCGGCACCGACCTCTACGACCGCACCCACCTCGAGCTGCTGGCGGTGGCCGGCCGCCTGCTCACCTACGAGTGGGAGTCCGTCAAGTGGCGGGCGGACCTGCGCCGGATGGGCGAGCGCCTGCGCGATCCCGAGCGCACCGATCCGCTTACCGGCCTCCTGAACCGCGCGGCCTTCGCCGACGCGCTCGAGAGCGAGTGGCGCACCGTCGAGGCCGGCGGCGCCGAGTCCTACCTCGTGGTCTGCCGCTTCCCGAACGTCGCGCAGTTGGAGGATCGGCGCGGCGCGCCCGTGTCGGAGCTGCTCCTGAAGGACGCCGCGGAGGTGATGGAGGAGGCGATCCGCCGCTCCGACCACGCCGGCCGGCTGGGCGAGGACAGCTACGGCGCGCTGCTCGTGGGCTGTAAGGGCCGCGGGGGCGCGGAGGCGTTCTTCGAGCGCTTCTCGCAGGGGCTCGAGCGCAGCACCCGGGAGCGCCCGGCAACCCTGGACATCGCCCACGCGGTGATCGCGCTCGGCGAGGCCGGCTCGGCCGGCGCCGCGCTCACCGCCGCTGAGAAGGAGACGCAGTGAACACGAGCACCGACACCGGCACGAGAGCGCCCGGCCCCCCGAAGGGCGTGATCCCGCCGTCGGGCGGGGGCCCGCGCTCGGGCTTCCTCAGCGACGTGATCGTCGAGCTCGGGTTCGCCAAGCGCGAGGCCGTCGAGCAGGCTGTGCGCGCCGCCCGGAGCCCCGGCAGCACGGTGGCGCGCGTGCTCGTCGAGTCGGGCGCGATCAACGAGGAGCAGCTCGCCCACGCGACCGCCGAGCGCTACGGGATCGCGTACGTCGACCTGGGCAGCTTCAGCGTCGACCCGAGCGCCGCGAACCTGATCAAGCCGAGCGCCGCCATGCGCTATCAGGCCGTGCCGGTGGGCTTCGTGGGCGGCGGCCTGCTGGTTGCCATGGCCGACCCGGCCGACGCGCTCGGCGTGAACGACATTGCGGTGATGACGAAGATGGACGTGAAGCCGGCCGTGGCCTCGCGTCCTGCGCTCGACGCTCTGCTCGAGCGCCTGCCGCTCGACGACCTCGTGAACGGCGACGCGGACGCGCCGCTCGCCCCCGCCCCCGCTCCCGCTTCGTCGGCGGTCTTCTGGCAGGCGGACGCGGGCGGCGTTCGCGAGGCGCCGCCCGCGCGGGACGCCGAGGCTGCCCCGGGGGAGGCTCCCGGGCCCGGGGTGGAGGAGCTGGACGGGCTGCGCGCCAAGCTGGCGTCGACCGAGGCCGAGCTCGATCAGGCCCGCACCCGGGCGCGCGAGGGCAAGGAGGCGAACGCCGAGCTCGAGGAGCAGCTCGAGGCGCTCCGCAAGGAGCTCGGCACGCTCCGGGCCGAGCGCGACGAGGCGTGCGTCCGGATCGAGGAGCTCGAGGACGCCGACCGGCGCGCGGAGCTGGCTCGCCAGGCGCTCGCGGAGGTGCGTGAGGACAGCGAGCGCGAGCGCGAGCTGCTGGCGATCGCGGAGCGCGAGTTGCGCGCGAGCCTCGACGGGGAGGAGAAGCGCCGCCAGGAGCTCGAGTCGCGCCTGTCGGAGGTAGAGGGCTCGGCGTTCGCCGCCGAGCGCGCGTTCGAGGAGCTGCGCAGCGCGCAGAGCCGCATGCGCGGCGCCCTGCGCGCGCTCGCCGACCCGGACGAGGCTCCGGACGAGCCGTCCGGGGACGACGCCTAGCTCATCTAGCGCGGCGGGATCTTCAGGTACGGCAGCGCGAACTCCATGATCCGCTCGAAGGCGGGCGCGGCCACCGTGCCGCCGTAGATGTCGCCGCGCGGCGTGTCGACCATCACCGCCACGAGCAGCCGAGGGTCCCGCGCCGGGGCGAACCCGATGAACGACGCCACGAAGTCCGTCTTCGAGTAGCCGCCCTTGATGGCCTTCTCGGCGGTGCCGGTCTTGCCCGCGATCGTGTAGCCCTCGACCGAGGCCTCCTCGGCGGTGCCGCCGGCCGCCAGCACTCCCTCGAGCATCCGGGACACCCGGTCGGCGGTCTGCCGCGAGAGCACGCGCTGCGGCGCCGGCTGGTTGCCGGCCACCACGTACGGGCGGCGCATCACGCCGTGGTTGGCGATAGCCGTGAAGGCCGACGCCATCTGCATCGGCGTGACGGCGAGGCCCTGGCCAATCGGCATGTTGCCCATCGAGGAGCCCGAGTAGTTCTCGGGCCGCAGCACGATGCCGCCCTCCTCGCCGGGCAGGTCGATGCCGGTGGGGCCGCCGAAGCCGAAGCGCCGCACCCACTTGTCGAAGTGCTTGGAGCCGAGCTTCAGGCCGATCATCACCGAGCCCACGTTCGACGAGCGGGCGAGGATGTCGGCCACGGTGAAGGTGCCGCCCCCGCCGTCGTGCGCCTCGCCCACGGTGCGGTCTGCCACCTGGATGGTGGGCGGCACCGCCAACGTCGTGTCCGGCTCGATCAGGTTCTCCTCGAGCGCCCCCGCGATCGTGATCGCCTTGAAGGTCGAGCCGGGCTCGTAGGTGTCCTGGATCGCGCGGTTCTTGCGCGCGTAGGCCGGCGCGCCGTCGGGGTCGTTGGCGTCCACGCGCGGCCAGTTGGCCAGCGCCAGGACCTGCCCGGTGCGGGGGTCGAGCACCACCGCGGTGGCGCCGTGCGGCGTGTAGGTCTGGCCGACCTCGGACAGCACCGCCTCGGTGCGCTCCTGGATCGCGGCGTCGATGGTGAGGCGCAGGTCCTCGCCCGCCTCCGCGCGCTTGACCTCGACCATGCTCACGGGCTCGCCGAGCGCATCCTTCACGAAGCGGCGCTCGCCGTCCGTGCCGCCGAGCGCCTCCTCGCGCGCGTACTCGAGGCCGGAGAGCCCCTTGTTGTCGGTGCCGACGAAGCCGAGTGCCTGCGAGGCGAGCTCGCCCTGCGGATAGGTGCGCTTGGGCTCGACCACCGTGTCGATCCCCTCGATCCCGAGCTGCTCGACCTTGTGCCCGCGCGAGGCGTCCATCTTGCGGCGCAGGTAGACGAAGCCCGCCTCCCGGTCGCTCAGCACCTTGAGCAGGTCGCTCTCCGTGCGCCCCAGGAGCGGCGCCAGCCGAGCGGCGACCATGGCCGGGTCGTCGATCAGGAACGGGTGCGCGAAGACCGTGATCGCGTCCTCGGAGACGGCGAGCTCCACCCGGTTGCGATCGACGATCGTGCCGCGGCGGGCGGGCACCACCAGCTCCTCGACCTGCTGCGAGGCCGCGCGATCCGCCAGGGAGCCGGACTGAACCGTGCCGATCCAGGTGGCGCGCAGGGCCGCCAGGCCAAGCAGGAGGAGGAAGACGGCGAACAGCAGGCCGATGCGCCTCTCGACCAGCTTAAGCGAAGGTCGCCGCGCACGCGGAGGCCGGCGCCGGGTGGGTGGACGGCGCTGGGTGGCCGGCACGCGCGCGGCCGCCTAGCCCACCGGCTGGGCGGTCGTGGTGGGCGCGGTCGTGACGCCGGTCGGGGTCGCGGGGGTCGTCGGCGTCGTGGGCGTGGGCGGCGTCGTCGGCGTCGTCGGCGTGACCGGCGCCGTGGGCGTCACGGGCGCCGGCGCCGCCGGGGTCGTGAGCGCGGGCGCCGGTGTGGGCAGCACCGGCGCGGGGGCCACCGTCGGCGTGGGCTCCGTGATGCTCTTGGCGGCCCGCCGGGCGTCGAGCACCGGGCGCACCTTGCGGTAGCGCACCTCGCCGGGCGCCGGAAGCACGAGCCCGAGCCCAGCGGCCGCCTCCTGGATGCGCTCGCTCGAGCCGAGGCGGGCGGTGTCCAGGCGAAGCCTCGCGTTTTCGCGTTTGAGCGCCGAGATCCGCTCGGCGTTGTGCGCGATGTCGCGGTTCATCTGCATCAGGTCGACGTTGAAGAACACGATCCCGGCCAGAAGCAGGAACACGATGGCGATCCAGCCGCGGCCGGAGAGCAGCGCGTCGAGCAGCCCGCCCGCCCGCCCGCGCGCGGCGCGCGCGAAGGGCGCGTTCAGCAGCCTCCCCGGAAGGGCGATGCTCGCGCCGCCGGAGCCCGACATGCGCCGCGGCGACGCCTGGCCCGGTCGCGCCACGCCGCGCCGGGGCGCGTCGCGGGGCTCCGCGACCGCGGCCGCCGAGCGCGCCATCAGCCCTCCCCCGCGGCGAGCCTGAGGGCCGCCCGGAGCCGGCCCGACTTCGCGCGCGGGTTGGCGGCCACCTCGCCCGAGGTGGGCGCGAGCGCGCGGCCCGTGAGCAGCTCCGCCTCCGGCTCGCGGCCGCAGACGCAGACCGGGAAGTCGGGCGGGCACACGCAGCCCCGCGCACGGCCGGCGAGGAAGCGCTTGACGCGCCGGTCCTCGAGCGAGTGGAACGAGATTGCGGCCAGGCGGCCGTGCTCGCGCAGCAGCTCCCACGCCAGCGGCAGCGCGCGGTCGAGCGAGTCGAGCTCCTGGTTCACGGCGATCCGCACCGCCTGGAAGACGCGCTTGGCCGGGTGCCCGGCACCGAAGCGGCGCCGCACCGCCGCCGGCAGCGCCGACTCGACGGCGTCCACGAGCTCCCCGGTCGTCTCGATCGGGGCCCGCCGGCGGCGACGCACCACCTCGCGTGCAATCCGGCGCGCGTTCGGGTCCTCGCCGTAGCGGCGGAAGAGGTCCGCCAGCCGGCGCTCGTCCCAGCCGTTCACGATCGCGCGCGCGTCGAGCTCCTGGCTCGTGTCCATCCGCATGTCGAGCGGCGCGTCGTAGGAGTAGGAGAAGCCGCGCTCGCGGGCGTCCACCTGCATCGAGGAGATCCCCAGGTCGAGGTACACCAGGTCGGCGTGCAGGCCCTCGTCGCGCAGCAGCGCCAGGCCGTCCGCGTAGTCCATGCGAAGGAAGCGGGTCTGGCAGGGGACCTCGCGCGCGAACGAGTCGAAGCGCTCCTCGGCGGCGGGGTCGCGGTCGATGCACACGAGCGTGCCCTCGGCGCCGAGGCGCTCGGCCACGAGGCGCGCATGCCCCCCGGCGCCGAACGTGCAGTCCACGGCCGTCTCGCCCGGAGCCGGGTGCGTCAGGTCGATCAGCTCGCCGGCCAGCACCGGCACGTGGACGCGGTTCATGTCAAGAAGGATTGCCAAGGCGCTCGGTCACCTCCCCGATCTCGGCATCGAGCGCCTCCTGTTCGCGCTGCCAGCGCTCCCGTCCCCAGACCTCGAGGTGATCTCCCACGCCGACCACCACGACCTCGCGCTCGATCTCCGCGTGTGCGAGGAGCGTCGTCGGGACGGTGACCCGCCCCGCCGCATCGAGGTCGATCTCGAAGGAGTTGCCCTGGTAGAAGCGCGACAGCTTCCGGTACTCGGTGCCCATCGGATTCAGCTCGCCGAGCGCGCGCTCGATGATTGCCTCGTGCGTGTCGGGGGTCCACACCGCCACGCAGGTCTCCGGGTCCTTGGCGAGAACGGTTCCGGTGGAGAAGGCGGCGCGAAACCGAGCCGGGATGCTGAGCCGGTTTTTCGCGTCCAACGAGTGCTCGTAGTGCCCTCGGAATGCCAACGGTCATGTCCCTGCGAGGTGAGTTGGACCGGAGTGGCGGAGTGGGAGGAGCCCCGCCACTCCGGTCGTTCATTGGCGCCACCGTACCCCACTTTCTCCCACCTAGCAACACCCTGCCCCACTTTTCTGTCCGACGGCCCCCAACCACCCCCGATCGAGGCCGTGTTTTCCGCTCTGCAGAGCCCCGGCGGCGGGATCAGCGAGCCCACAGGAGGCGCCCTCCCAACGCGCCCGCCTGCAAGCGGGGTTGCATGAAGGAGGCACGGACGCCCTCGGGACGGAGGACCGCAACCGACCCCTGCCTCCCCTGTTGGCTCCGGGGAGGCATCACCCGACCCAGGAACGGACGGAGGTCCGATCTCGATGAAGCGCTTTCTGCGCCTCCCTTCACCCGCGATGGTCGTGGCATGCGCCGCGCTCGTGGTGGCGCTCGGCGGCACGGCCTACGCGGTGGCGACCGTGGGCTCCGACGACATCATCAACGGCTCGATCCGCAATCGCGACTTCAGGGACGGCACGCTGCGCGGCAACGAGGCCAAGCGCGAGGGCTTCGGCGGCGGGGCGATCAAGGAGTCGTCGCTCGACGCGTCCAAGATCCGCGCCGACAGGCTCGACGCGACCAAGATCGGCAAGGTCGGCGCCGCGGCGCTCGCCGACGGGATCAGCCGCCACGGCGTGATCTCGAGCGCGGGCACGCTCGTGCGCGGACGCGGCATCACCTCGGTGGCCAAGCCGGGCGCCGGCATCTACCAGGTGGTCTTCGACGCCGACGTGCGCGGCTGCACCTACTTCGCCACGATCGGCGACGAGGGCGCGGCCGGCCCGGGCACCGGCCAGATCTCGGTCTCGTCGTCCCCGGACAACCAGTTCGGCGTGCGCGTGATCGTGCGCAACAACGACGGGTCGGCGAACGTCGACCGGCCGTTCCACCTGCTCGTGTCCTGCTGAGACCGTCCCTCCTGTCGCTCCTCGTGGGGCGTTGTGGCCCGACTGGGCTCGGGCTGGGTCCCGGTCCGGATTGCCTCTGGTCTGCGCTAGAGCGGAACCACCTCCCCGCGCCCGCCCAGCAGGGCGGACGTCAGCGCGGCGGCCACCAGGAGCAGCACCGACGGCACCAGGAGCAGCGCCACCACCAGCTGCATCTTCGGGCCGGCCCGCGCGGCCGCCTCGCGGATCCGCCGCGCGAGGGCGGAGCGCGCATCGCGGGCCTGTGCCTCGAGCGTGTCGGCGAGCGGCGCGCCGTGGCGCCGCGCCCGGTCGAGCGCGGCCACGAGCGCGCGCACCTCGGGGAGCGGCAGGCGCTCCGCAAGCCCCTGGAGCGCGTCGGCGAGCGGGACCCCGAGCGCCACCTGCCCGCCCACGGCGCGCCACTCGGCGGCCAGCGGACCGCCGGCCCGCTCGCCCACGGCGTGCAGCGCCTCCGAGAGCGAGGCGCCCGCCTGCACCGTCACGCGAAGCAAATCGAGCAGCGCGGGCAGGTCGCGCCGCACGCGGCGCGCGCGCTCGCGGGCGAGCCGCCCGAGCCAGAGGTCGGGACCGAGGAAGCCCGCCGCCGGCGCGAGCGCGGCGATCACGAAGCCGAGCCGGCCAGGCGCGACCGCCGCGAGCATCAGACCGGCCGTGCCGGCGGCGGCCGCCGCGGCGAGCTTGGCGGCGAGCAGGTCGCGCACGCCGAGGCCCGCCGGGCGTCCGGCCGCCTCGATCCGAGCCCGGAGGTCGCCCGGCGCCGTGGCGCCGCCGGCGCGCAGGCGCGCCCCGAGCGTCGCGAGCGCGCGCACGAGGCGGGCGCCGCCACGGCCGCGCGGGCGCGGTAGCCGTGCGGGCAGCACGAGCGCGAGCCCGCCGGCGCCCAGCGCGGCGGCGAGGAACGCGAGCCCTGGGGCCACGACGCGGCTCACAGGCGCACCGCCCCCAGCCGGCGCATCAGCAGCGCCGCCACGATCTGCAGCGCGAGCGCGATCCCCACGAGCCAGGCGGTGAGGAACGAACTCCAGAGGCTCGCGAACCAACCGGGGCTGGCGAGCTCCGTGAGCAGCCCGCCCCCCACCGGCAACAGGATCACCAGCAGCCCGGTGAAGCGCGCCTGGGCCGTGGCGGCTCGGACCTCGTCCTCGAGCCGGGCTTGCTCCTCCATCGAGCGGGCGCTCTGGCGCAGCAGCCCAGCGAGGTCGCCGCCGGCGCGGCGCTGCAGCAGGCAGGCCGCCACCACCATGTCGAGCCGCGGCGAGCGCACCCGTTCCCGGAGCGCCGCGAGTGCGGCGTCGGTGCCGGCGCCGGCGTCGAGCTCCCGGGCAGCCCGGCCGAGCGCGTGGCCGGCCGCTCCGTCGATCGAGCGCGCGGCCTCGGCCACCGCCCCGCGCAGCGAGTGCCCGGCCGCCAGGGCGTCCGCGAGCGAGAGCGAGACCTGGGCCACCCCGGCGTCCACCGCCAGCGAGTAGCGCCGGCGCCGCGAGCGCAGCACGCGCGCGACCGCCCACGGGCCCCCGCAGGCGAGCGCCAGGCCGAGCTTCGGCCCCGCCACGGCGGCGCCCAGCGCGAACGCCGCGACGGCCCCGGCCGCGAGCAGGCGGCGCCGCTCCACGGCGCCGGGATCGCGGCCCTCGCGCCCGAGCCGCGCCACGACATCGACCAGACCGGCCGCGCCTCGGGCCAGGCGCGGCGCGCCGGCGCGCAGAGCGTCGCCCGCGCCCGTCCCGACCCCCGCCAGGCCGAGCAGCGCCGCTGCGCCGGCGAGGAAGGCGAGCGCGGCCGGGCTCGTCATCCCGGCTCCGAAGCCGCAGTGACCACCCGGGCGCCCGCGCCGCGAAACGCCTCGAGGCGGGCGGCCAGGGAGCCCGCGGTCGGTGGTCTCGGCTCGCCCCCGCCCCGCGAGAAGAGCTCGCGCGCGCCCGGCCCTCCCGCCACCCGAACGACCTCGGTGACCGACTCGATCACCCGCGTGCCGTCCGGCAGCCGCGCCTGGTGGACCACGAGGTCGAGCGCGCTCGCCACCTGCTCCCGCACGGCGGCGTGCGGGAGCCCGACGCCCGCCATCAGAGCGAGGGTCTCGATCCGCCGCAGCGCGTCGGTAGGCGAGTTGGCGTGCACGGTGGTGAGCGAGCCGTCGTGCCCCGTGTTGAGCGCCTGGAGCATGTCGAGCGCCTCGGCGCCGCGGACCTCGCCGACGACGATGCGGTCGGGCCGCATCCGCAGCGCGTTGCGCACGAGCTGCCTGATCGTGACCTCGCCGCGCCCCTCGAGGTTGGCCGGCCGCGCCTCGAGCCTGACCACGTGCCGCTGCCGGAGCCTGAGCTCCGCGGCATCCTCGATCGTCACGATCCGCTCCTCCCCCGGGATCGCGCCGGACAGAGCGTTGAGGGTCGTGGTCTTGCCCGAGCCCGTGCCGCCGCTCACGAGCACCGAGGCGCGCGCGGCCACGCACATCGCCAGCAGCTCCGCGAGCTCCGCCCGCAGGGTGCCGCCGCCCACCAGGTCGCGCAGCGAGAAGCCCTCGCGGCGAAAGCGCCGCACGGTGAGGCAGGGGCCGCTCAGCGACAGCGGTGGGATCACCACGTTCACGCGCGAGCCGTCGGCGAGGCGAGCGTCGCAGAGCGGCGAGGCCTCGTCGACCCGCCGGCCGAGCGGCGCGAGAATGCGCTCGATCGCGTGCACCAGGTCGGCGTCCGAGTCGAACGCCACGTCGGTGCGCTCCAGCCGGCCGCGGCGCTCCACGTAGACCGAGTCGGGCCCGTTGACCATCACCTCGTCGACCGCGGGGTCCGAGAGCAGGGGCTCCAGCGGGCCGAGGCCGGTGGCGAGCAGCACAACGCGCGCGCAGAGCGCCTCGCGCTCCGCCTCGGGAAGCGGCGCCGCCTCGCGCTCCACGAGCTCGCGCACCTCGGCCTCGAGCCCGGCGCCGGCTCCGCGCGCCTCGCCGGCGCGGGCCCGCTCGATCAGCCGGCCGCGCAGGGCATGGGCGAGCTCGTCGATGGCCTGCATCTCATGTTGAAGCACCCGGACGCCGGAGCTCGCCCCCGTTCGCAAGACTTCGGGCATGGACCTGACCCTGCTCCCGCTCGACAAGCCGACCGAGATCCGAACCTTCGAGAAGGGTCGCTTCGAGGTCTACGAGGTCGGCCCCATGACGCTCGGCCGCGCCACCTACGAGCCCGGCTGGGTTTGGTCGCAGCACGTGGGCGCCGCCAGCGGCGAGGCGCTGTGCCAGGTCGAACACGTGGGGCTCGTGGTGAGCGGCCAGGCCGCGGTCAAGATGGAGGACGGCAGCGAGGACGTGATGCGCGAGGGCGACTTCTTCTACGTGCCGCCCGGTCACGACAGCTGGGTGGTCGGGAACGAGCCCTACGTGTCCCTCCACATCATGGGCAGCGAGGACTACGGGCAGACGCGCTGATGGGGCGCCGCAAGATCGAGTCCTGGCTGATGGACATGGACGGCGTGCTCGTGCACGAGGAGCACGCGATCCCGGGCGCGCCGGAATTCATCGCCCGCTTGCGCGAGCTCGGGCTGCCCTTCCTCCTCATCACCAACAACTCCATGTACACGCGCCGCGACCTCGCCGCCCGGCTCGCGCGCAGCGGGCTCGACGTGCCGGAGGAGGCGATCTGGACCTCGGCGCTCGCCACGGCCGGCTTCCTCGAGGACCAGCGACCGGCCGGGACGGCGTTCGTGGTCGGCGAGGCCGGCATGACCACGGCGCTGCACTCGCACGGCTACACGCTCACCGACCGGGATCCCGACTACGTCGTGCTCGCCGAGACCCGCACCTACAGCTTCGAGCGGATCTCGAAGGCGATCCGGCTGATCGCCGCGGGCGCGCGCTTCATCGCAACCAACCCGGACAACATCGGGCCCACGCCGGACGGCCCGCTGCCGGCCACCGGCAGCGTCGCGGCGCTCGTGAGCCGCGCCACGGGCGTGGACCCCTACTACGTGGGCAAGCCGAACCCGCTGATGATGCGCTCGGCGCTGAACGCGCTCGACGCGCACTCGGAGTCCACGGCGATGATCGGGGACCGCATGGACACGGACATCGTGGCCGGCCTCGAGGCGGGACTCGAGACGATCCTCGTGCTCACCGGGCTCAGCTCCGAGCAGGACGCCGAGCGCCACCCCTACCGCCCGTCGCGGGTGGTGGAGTCGGTGGGCGAGCTCGTGCCGGAACTCGGCTGAGGCTCAGTCCGGAAAGCCCTCGGGCTCGTCGACCGCGCGCTGATGGACCCCGTCGTCGATGTTGCGGCCGGTCACGATCAGCACCGTGGGGCCGTCGGCGGGGCCGAGCGCAAGGTGCGCGGCAAGGGACGCCGCACCCGACCCCTCCACTCGGATCCCGGCCTGTGCGTAGGCGCCCACGGCCCGCGCCAGCGCGCGTTCGGACACCTTGAGCATGGGAACCCCGAGCCCGGCGAGCTCGGTTACGGCCAGCGGCACCGCCACCCGCACGGCCATGCCGTCAGCGAACGTGTCGCTGTCGTCGCAGGGCACGGGCCGGCCCTCGGCCACGCTGAGGGCCATCACCGGCGCGGCCTTGGCCACCACCCCGACGGTGCCGTCGCCGACCGCACGCGCCACGCCTATCAGCAGCGCGCCGTTGCCAACAGGCACCACCACGCGTGCCGGTGCCACGCCGAGCTGGTCGAGCAGCTCGCGGCCGATCGCGGCGTAGCCGTCGAATTGCGCGGGCTCCGCGCCGTCCTCGAAGAACGGCAGCCCGCGCTCCGAGGCCCAGCCGCGGCCGAGGTCCTTGGCGGCGTCGAGGTCCTCCCCCACCAGATGCACTTCGGCGCCGAGCCGCTCGAGCAGCTCGAGCTTCGCCTGGCTCGCGCCCTCCGGCGCGAAGACGATCGCGCGCATCCCGGTGCGCTCCGCCGCCCACGCGCTCGCCGCGCCGTGGTTGCCGGTCGAGGCGGTGACCACGGCGTCGGCGCCGCGCTGGCGGAAGACCTCGAGTGCCGGCAGCGCGCCGCGCCACTTGAACGCGCCCAGCTCGTGCACGTCCTCGCGCTTGAGGAAGAGCGGGCGGCCACCGTCGAGCCCGGCGGGCGCCTCCTCGAGGGGTGTCGGAGCGTCGCTCACGGCCGACATCGTGACGGTTCATATCCGCTGGCGCCGTGAGCACCGACCGGGCGACGGGCTCATATCCTCCCTCCCGTGAGCACCGACACCGCACTGACCGAGGCCGCCTGGGACCTGGAGCCGCTCGTGGGCGGCAGGGGAGCCGACGGCGTGATCGAGATGCTGACCGAGGCGCGCGACCGCGCCGAGGCGTTCGCCCAGCGCCATCGCGGCGCGGTGGCCGAGCTGGGCGCCGCCGGCCTGGCCGACGCGATGCGCGAGCTGGCTGCCATCCACGACCTCGGTGGCCGCGCGGGCTCCTACGCCATGCTTCGCTTCTCGCTCGACACCGCCGACCCGGAGCGCGGCGCGTCGCTCCAGCGATCGCGCGAGCTGGGCGCCGAGGTGGAGACGAAGCTCCTCTTCTTCGATCTCGAGTGGAACCTCCTTCCGGAGGAGCGGGCGGAGGAGCTGCTCGCCGCCTTCGAGCTCGAGTTCTGCGCCCACTACCTGCGCTCGCTGCGGCGCTACCGCCCGCACCAGCTCTCCGAGCCGGAGGAGCGCGTGCTTACCGAGACGGACGTGACCGGCGCATCGGCTTTCCGGCGCCTCTTCACCGAGCAGGCCGCGGCGCTCGAGGTGCCGCTGCCCGACCTCGACGAGCCGGCCTCGCTCGAGGAGGGCCTGAGCCGCCTCCAGGATCCCGACCGCGAGCGGCGTGCCGAGGCCGCCCGGGCCGTAACCGAGGCGCTGCGCCCGGGGCTCCGCACTCGCGCGTACGTGTTCAACACGCTGCTGGCCGACAAAGCCACGAAGGACCGCCTGCGCAGCTACCCGCACTGGCTCGCCTCGCGCAACCTCGCGAACGAGGCGAGCGACGAGTCGGTCGAGGCGCTGATCGCCGCCGTGGCGGGCCGTTACGACCTCGCCCGGCGCTGGTACACGCTGAAGGCGAGGCTGCTCGGACTCGAGCGGCTCGCCTACTACGACCGGATGGCGCCGGTGTCCGACTCGGACGAGCGCATCCCCTATGACGAGGCGCGGCGCATCGTGCTCGACTGCTACGGGGGCTTCTCCCCCGAGCTCGGGAGCACCGCGTCGGCCTTCTTCGAGAACGGCTACATCGACGGCCCGCCCCGGCCCGGCAAGCGCGGCGGCGCCTTCTGCTCCTACACGGTGCCGTCGGCGCACCCCTACGTGCTGCTCAACTACACCTCCCGTCCGAACGACGTGCTCACGATGGCCCACGAGCTGGGCCACGGCGTGCACGCCTCGCTCGCCCGGCCGCAGGGCATCTACCACTTCGTCACGCCGCTCACGCTGGCCGAGACGGCCTCGATCTTCGGCGAGACGATCGTGCTCGAGGCGCTGCTCGACCGCGCGCCCGGCGCGGCCGGGCGGCTCGACCTGCTCGCGGGCGCGCTCGACGGCGCGGTGGCGGCGGTCTTCCGGCAGGTCGCGATGAACCGCTTCGAGCACGCTATTCACTCCGCGCGCCGCGACGCCGGCGAGCTGTCCACGGACCGCTTCGCCGAGCTCTGGCTCGAGACGCAGGCGGACCTGCTCGGCGACAGCGTCGAGCTCGACGAGGACTACGGGCTCTGGTGGTCGTACGTGTGGCACTTCGTCGACGCGCCCGGCTACGTCTACGCCTACGCCTACGGACACCTGCTGGCGCTGTCGGTCTACCGCCGTTACGAGGAGGAGGGCGAGAGGTTCGTGGGCTCATATCTCGACCTGCTGCGCGCCGGCGGCTCGCTGCCGCCGGAGGAGCTCGGCGCGATCGTGGGCGTCGACCTGGCCGACCCGGGCTTCTGGAGCTCCGGCCTCGACCTGATCGAGCGCCAGCTCGACGCGGCGGAGGCCGCGGCCGAGGAGGCGGGACGGCTCGGGCCGTAGACAGCGAGCTCGTCGCCGAGCTGATCGCGCTCCCCGGCGGCGAGGTCGAGCTGATCCGTCCACGGGACGCCGAGGCGCTGCTCAGCGAGGAGGCGTTCGATCGCGAGGAGTTCCTCCCCTACTGGGCCGAGCTCTGGGGCAGCGCCGTGGCGCTCGCACACGACATCTCCCTGCGCGCGCTGCGCGGCAGGCGGACGCTCGAGCTCGGCTGCGGCCTGGGGCTGCCGAGCATCGCCGCCGCCCGCGCCGGTGGCCGCGTGCTGGCTACGGACTGGTCGGCGGACGCCGTTACCGCCACCCGCGCGAACGCCGAGCGCAACGGCGTGCGACTCGAGGCGCTCGAGTGCAACTGGGCGAGCCCCCACGCGATCGTCGAGCGCGCCCCCTGGGACCTCGTGATCGCCTCCGACGTGCTCTACGAGCGCCGCAACGGCGAACTGCTCGTCGGGCTCCTTCGGCGTCTCGTGACCGAGCGCGGCCTGGTGCTGATCGCCGACCCCGGCCGGCCGGCCGCCGCGAGCTTCCTCGAGGGCGCCGCCGCCGCAGGCTTCTCGATCGGCACGAGCCTGAGCCCGCGCTCTGAACGGGTGTCGATCCATCGCCTGAGGCTCGGGTCCGCGACCGCGTAGCATCGGCTGGATGCGCCGGCTGTTCTGGCTCGTCGCGGCGGTGGTGCTCGTCGACACCATGTTCTTCGCAGCGGTGGCCCCGCTGCTGCCGGAGTTCAAGGAGCAGCTCGACCTCTCGAAGACGGGCGCCGGCATCCTCACGGCGGCCTATCCCGCCGGCACGTTGGTCGGAGCCCTACCCGCCGGCTGGCTCGCCTCCCGCTGGGGCGTCAAGCCCACGCTGCTGCTGGGCCTCTCGATGCTCGGAGCCACGAGCCTCGCGTTCGCTTTCGCCGACCAGATCGTGCTGCTCGACGCCGCGCGCTTCGTCCAGGGCGTCGGCGGCGCCTGCATGTGGGCCAGCGGGATGGCCTGGCTCGTGTCCGCCTCGCCGCCCGAGCGCCGCGGCGAGCTGATCGGGGCGGCGCTCTCCGCCGCCATCGTCGGGGTGCTCCTCGGGCCGGTGCTGGGCGGAGCCGCGACCGTGATCAGCCAGGAGGTGGTCTTCAGCGGCGTGGCGGTGCTCGCGGCGGGCCTGGGCGCGTGGGCGCTCTCCATGCCGGGCGTGCCGCCCGAGGAGAGCCCCGGGCTCAGCGCCCTGTTGCGCGCTCTCGGGCGCCCCTCGGTGCTCGCCGGCTTCTGGCTGTTCACCCTCCCCGCGCTGGTGGCCGGCGTGATCGAGGTGCTGGCCCCGCTCCGGCTCGACGACCTGGGCGCGAGCGGCGTGGCGATCGGCGCGATCTTCCTCGTTACGGCGGCGGTCGAGGCCGTGATCAGCCCGATCGCCGGCCGCGCGTCCGATACGCGCGGGCGCCTGGCGCCGATCCGGGCCGGCCTGGTGGGCGCCGCGATAATGGTCGCCCTGCTCCCGCTTCCGGGCAGCGCGGTGCTGCTCGGGCTGACGCTCATGCTCACCTTCGCCGCCCTCGGCGGCTTCTGGGCGCCCGCGATGGCCCTGCTCTCCGACGCCGCCGAGGAGGTCGGCCTCGATCAGGCGCTGGCCTTCTCGATCTCGAACCTGTCCTGGGCGATCGGCCACGTGGTGGGCGCCGGGGCGGGCGGGGCGCTCGCCGAGGCCACCAGCGACGCGGTTCCCTACTCCCTCATGGCGGTCACCTGCGCGGCCACGCTGACAGGCGTGATCGTGCTCGGTCGGCGATCGCCGGCGCGCTCAGCGGCGGCGGGCTGACGCGCTTGCGGCGCGCCCTACGGGCAGTTCGGCCAGGGTGCCGTGCCGCTCTGGCGGTAGAGCTTCAGCGCAAGCTGGTCCTGCCTCCACTCGGGCGCGTCGGCCGGGTCGCCGGTGCCGCCCAGGCCCCTCCAGGTCGGGACGCTGAACTGATACTTGCCGCGGTACTGGCCGCCCGGGGACACGGCGCGCGGGTTGCCGCCTGACTCGCACTCGGCGATCAGACGCAGGATCCGCGGAACGGTCACGGTGCGGCCGCTACGGCGTACCGAGCTTCGGCTGAACGGCTCGAGCCCGAGGGCGCCGCGGGTGATGGGTCCGACGATGCCGTCGGCCACCAGCCCGTTGCGGCGCTGGAAGCGCCGCACGGCCCGCTCGGTCTGCGGACCGAACACGCCGTCGGCCGGGATACCGAGCTTGCGCTGGATGCTGCGCACTGCGGGTCCGCGGTGACCGCGCTTGACGACCACCTCGCTCGACGCGGTGGCGCCCCCCGCCTCGCTGCCCACCGTGTCCGCCGATACCACCGGCACGCCGCCGCACATCGCGCTGAGCGCCAGGCAGGCCGCGAGCGCGCCCGCTGCGCGCGGACGACGAACGGCACGGACGATCCTTCGCACCTGTCGGTTCCCCTTTCCCAGTGCCTACGAGGTGAGCTGTCGGGCTCGCGCCGGAAAGTGGCGCTACGCGGACGGATTCCGCGATTCGCCCCGGGCGGCCGCTGCGGCCGCCAATTGGGTCCCCCGTTTCCCGCCGTGGGACGGCGAGAACTCGGCAATTCGAAGATGAGGCGCGTAATAGAAGCAGATCGAGCGCAAAAACGCCCGCTCGCCGTCCACCATCTGACGTAGTCAGCGGCCGGCGCGGAGCAGGTCGTCGACGATCGTCACGATGTCGATCGACTCGTCCTGCGCGGCCGCCTCGTCCGGCGGGCTCCGATCAAACCGCCCCGTGCGCACCGGCGGAGGCTCGAGCGCCCGCGGCTCCGGCGGAGCCTCGAGAGCGAGCCTGGACCCCTGCCGCCGCCGCAGCCAGACGGCCGCGGCGAGCGCGCCGACCAGGAAGGGGGCAAAGCGCAACAGCAATCGCAGACCGGGCATCCAACCGCGACGATATATCAAGGAATCGCCGCACTTGCCCCCGAAACCTCAACCGTTTCCGTGCACGCCCCGGTACCGGCGCTTTCTGACTTGGAATAGCGAGAACATCGCGGCTCCGACGCCGGCAGGGGGGCCGCTGTCGCACGGAATGGCGCCGCCTTCGACCATACCTTCGCCGCAGGGACTGGGCTATGCCGGGCTCGTTCTCCAGCGCCTGGTGCTCCACGGCCGCACGAGCCTCGGGGCCGAGCAGGTACACCTGCTCGTGGGCGACCGCGAGGATCCGCGGCGCCTGACGCTTGCCGCCTGCGCCGGCTGCGACCCCGACGCCCTCGGGCGGCAGTTCGATGGCCCGCTCGCAGCATTCGGGCGGGCTCGGCTGCCCGCGGTCACCTTCGCGCCGGTGGGCGCGGAGTCGCAGCCGCGCGGCTACCTCGCCGCCGCGCCTCGCGGCCGGCGTGAGTTCGCGGCCCGCGAGCTCGGCCTGCTCGACGAGCTGGCCGATCTGGCCGGCGCGGCCCTCGTGCATCACGAGCGTCGCGAGCTCTCGCAAGCGGACCCGCGCCCCGAGATCGAAGCGCTGGTGCAGCGCCTGGCGCGCTCCGACGGAGACACCTGGCGCCATTCGCTCGAGGTCGCCGGGATCGCCAGGCGGGTGGGAAGACGGCTCGGCCTCGCTCGTCCCGACCTCGTGGAGGTCGAGCTCGGCGCGCTCCTGCACGACATCGGCAAGCTGCGGCTGCCCGCGCGGATCCTGCACAAGCGCGGCGCGCTCACGAGCGCGGAGTGGAGCATGGTCCGCCGCCACCCCGAGTGGGGCGCCGGCATCGTGGCCGGCATCCCGGGGCTCGAGCCGGTGGCCGTGATCGTCGAGCTGCACCACGAGCGCCCCGACGGCGGCGGCTACCCCCACGGCCTTCCCGCCGCGCGGATCCCGATGGCGAGCCGGATCATCTCGGTCTGCGACGCCTTCGGCGCGATGACCACCAACCGTTCCTACAGCGCGGCGATCGACTGCTCAGCCGCCGTGGCCGAGCTCCGCCGCGAGGCGGGCGCGCAGTTCGATCGCGACGTCGTGGACGCGCTCGCCCTCACGCTCGACGAGCCGGCGCCGGCCGTCGCCTGAGCCCGCCGCCCGGAGATCGGGCGCTACATTGGCGCCGTCATGGATCTGGGCCTCGAGAACAGGGTCGCGCTCGTGACCGGCGGGTCGCGCGGCATCGGCCTCGGCATCGCGCGCGAGCTGGCTGCCGAGGGCGCGCGCGTCGCGATCAGCTCACGAACGCGGGAGGCCGTCGAGGCAGCCGCCGCCGAGATCGGCGCCACGCCGTTCGTGCACGACACCCTCGACCTCGACGCCGCGCCCGCGCTCGTCGACCGGGTGGAGCAGGAGCTCGGGCCCGTCGAGGTGCTCGTGAACAACACTGGCGGTCCCCCCGGCGGCGACCCGCTCGCGTTCACCCGTGAGCAGTGGGAGAGCGCCCACCGCGAGCTCGTGATCGCGCCGATGGAGCTGATCCGCCGCGTCGTGCCCGGCATGCGCGAGGGCGGCTTCGGCCGGATCCTCAGCGTGTCCTCCTCGGCCGCCCGCGAGCCGATCCCCACCCTGATGCTGTCGAACTCGCACCGCCCGGGGCTGCTCGGCGGCTTCCGCACGCTGGCGCGCCAGCTCGCAGCCGACGGGGTCACCTTCAACACGATCCTGCCCGGCCGCATCGCCACCGACCGCATCATGCATCTCTACGGCTCGCTCGACGAGGCGCAGGCAGTGGCCCGCGAGGAGGTGCCGGCCGCCCGGCTCGGTACCGCCGAGGAGATCGCCGCGGCGGCGGCGTTCCTCTGCTCGGCGCGGGCGAGCTACATCACCGGCGTCTGGCTGTTGGTGGACGGCGGCCTGACGCGCTCCATCTAGCGCGCAGGCCTCCGTCCACTGCTCACCGGCGCACCTTTCAAGCCGCCAGCGTGGTCGCCGGTGAGGGCTCGAGCGCGAGCTCGAGAACCTCGCCGATCGTCATCACCGGATGGAATCTCATCGCCTCTCGGACCTCCTCGGGCACGTCGTCGAGGTCCGCGCGGTTGCGCTCGGGCAGGATCACGTCGGTCAGGCCGGCCGCATGCGCCGCGAGCACCTTCTGCTTCAGGCCGCCGATCGGCAGCACGCGGCCCTGCAGCGTGACCTCGCCGGTCATGCCGACCGTGTGCTTGACCGGGCGCCCGGAGAGCAGCGAGGCCAGCGCCGTGGTCATCGTGATGCCCGCGCTCGGGCCGTCCTTCGGGATCGCGCCCGCCGGCACGTGCACGTGGAACTCGCGCTCGTCGAAGGCGTCCTCGTCGATGTCGAGCTGATCGGCGTGGCCGCGCACGTAGGAGAGCGCGATCCGCGCCGATTCCTTCATCACGTCGCCGAGCTGACCGGTGAGCACGAGCGTCTCCTTGCCGTTCATCGCCGTTGCTTCGATGAACAGCACGTCGCCGCCGGCGCCCGTCACGGACAGGCCGGTGGCCACGCCCGGAACGGCCGTGCGCTCGGCCGACTCCTGGAAGAAGCGCTGGCGCCCGAGAGCGTCGCGCAGCTCCTCCGCGCCGATCGTGACGGGTGCCTCGGCGGCGCCGGACGCGATCTTCGTGGCGGTCTTGCGCAACACGGTGCCGAGCTCGCGCTCGAGGCCGCGCACGCCCGCCTCGCGCGTGTAGTCGCTCACGACCTGGCGGAGCGTGCCGTCGCTCACCTCGACCTCGTCCTCGCGCAGGCCGTTGCGCTCGCGCTGGCGCGGCCACAGGTAGCCGCGCGCGATCGCGACCTTCTCGTCGGTGGTGTAGCCGTCGAAGCGCACGACCTCCATGCGGTCGAGCAGCGGCGCCGGGATCGTCTCGGCCACGTTGGCGGTGGCGATGAACACGACCTCGGACAGGTCGAGCTCCACGTCGAGATAGTGGTCGCGGAACGAGTGGTTCTGCGCCGGGTCGAGCACCTCGAGAAGGGCGGCGCTCGGGTCGCCGCGCCAGTCGGCGCCGACCTTGTCGACCTCGTCCAGCATGATCACCGGGTTCATCGTTCCGGCGTCGCGCAGCGCGCGGACGAGCCGCCCGGGCAGCGCGCCGATGTAGGTGCGGCGGTGGCCGCGGATCTCGGCCTCGTCGCGCACGCCGCCGAGCGACATGCGCACGAACTCGCGTCCGGTGGCACGGGCGATCGACTCGCCGATCGAGGTCTTGCCCGTGCCGGGCGGGCCGATCAGGGTCAGGATGGCGCCTGACCGCTTGTCATCCGCGACGCCGCGCTCCTGGCGCAGCTTGCGCACGGCGATGTACTCGACGATCCGGTCCTTCACGTCCTCGAGGCCGGCGTGGTCGGCGTCGAGCACCTCGCGCGCGTGCACGGGATCGAGGCGCTCGTCGGAGCGCTCGGACCACGGCACGGCGATCAGCCAGTCGAGGTAGGAGCGGATCATGCTCGCCTCGCCCGACTGCTCGCCCATGCGCTCGAAGCGCCCGAGCTCGCGCTCGGCCTGCTCGCGCACCTCGTCGGGCATGCCGGCTTCCTCGATCTTCGTGCGGTACTCCTCCACGATCGAGCCGTCGTCCTCGCCGAGCTCCTTGCGGATCGAGTCCATCTGCTTGCGCAGGAAGTACTCGCGCTGCTGCTTCTCGGCACCCGACTGCACGTCGTCGCGGATGCGTACGCGCACCTGCAGCTCGGTGAGGCGCTCGCGCTGGAGCTCGAGCGCGCGGGCCAGCCGGTCGGTCACGTCGAGCAGCTCGAGCAGCTCGACCTTGTTCTCGTAGGAGAGGTCTGGCGAGTAGCCGCCCGTGTCGGCGAGCGCGCCGGGCTCGGTGATCGAGCGCACGAAGGCGGCGATCCGCCCGTCGTCGCCGCGCAGCTCGAGGATCTCCTCGACCACGGCGCGGTACTCGCGCTCGAGCTCGCGCGTGCGGCCGTCGACCGGCACGTCGTCCGGATGCGGCTCGACCTGCACGCGCAGCTGTCCGGCGGGGCTGGTCTGGGCCGCGCCGATGCGCGCCCGGTGGAGGCCCTCGACCATCACGGCCCGGCCGCCGCCCGGCAGCCGCACGCGGTCGGTGATCTGCGCAACCGTGCCGACGCTGGCGAACTCGTCGCCCTTGCGCGGCACCAGCACGACGCGCTCCTCGTCGCCGGCGTCGATCGCCAGCGTGAGGGACATGTTGGGGAAGACGACCGAGTCGTCGACGGGGATGAGCAGAAGGGTCTCGGCAGTGGCCATGTCGCGTTACCTACTTACGTTGGGTAAGCAGGGAGTCTAGCGGGCAATTCAGGGACATACCGGTGCCCTTCGCGCCGAGACGCGTGCGATGCTCA
>Ga0075421_100000626_pt1 | contig 37789 bp, 35 predicted proteins | sample SoiMetdeltSBSDD5_FD_75292 | JGI IMG/M metagenome (GOLD analysis project Ga0075421, IMG submission 75292) | Bulk soil microbial communities from a Populus tree surrounding site in Tennessee, USA - Soil MetaG P. deltoides SBSDD5 | ecosystem: Environmental > Terrestrial > Soil > Tree plantation... | reverse complement strand
ACGGACACGCCCCGCAGCCGAAGGCGAGGCGAGCGGATAAGTAATGAGTTCCCGAGCGGAGCGAGGGCAGTCCCAGGGCGCGGGCACTCTTCCCGTCTCCGTCGAAGTCACCACGTGGGTGACCAAGCACGTGGGCGGCGACGGGGGCGGGACGCGCACCTTCGAGGAGCCCCTCGCCCCGGGCGATACGATACGTACGATCCTCCGCCGCTTCTCACGGCGCTTCCCCGAGCTCGACGCGGCTCTCTGGAACCCCACGCGGACCGAGCTGGGCGAATCCATCGAGGTGGTCGTCAACGACGCGGTGCTCGGCGTTCACCATGAGCTCGACTCGCCCCTGGAGGGCGGCGAGCACATCACGCTGCTGGGGCAGTTCATGGGTGGCCGGTGACCTCATGAGCGCCGCGCTGCCCGAGTACCGGCTCAAGGCCCGCAACACCTCCACGCAGAGCGAGAACGCCATTCACCACGACGACGTGGCGAAGCGCTACGGCTTCGGGGGCGGCCTCGTGCCGGGCGTCACCGTGTACGCCTACCTCACGCATCCACTGGTCGAGGCCTGGGGCCCGGCCTGGCTCGAGCGCGGCACCGCGTCGGTGCGGTTCACCCGGCCCCTGCTCGATGGCGACGAGACCGTGATCGCGGGTACGGCGGATCGCGCGGGGCACGGGACCGCCGCCACCGTGACCGCCCGGAACGCATCGGGGGACTGCTCGATGGCCACTGCGGAGCTTCCCGACACGCCAGCGGCGGCACCCGACGCCGCCGCGTATCGCGCCGCTCCTCTGCCCGCGGAGCGGCCGCCCGCGCTCGCCGCGAATCTGCCGATGGGCAAGGTCATGGGGTCGCCGGTGAACCGCTACGACGAGGAGCGGGCGGCCGAGTGGCTCGGCAAGGTGAGCGACGGCCTGGCGCTCTACCGCGGCCGCGATGCCTTCGTGCATCCCGCCTTCTATCTCGACCAGGCCAACAAGGCGCTGTCGCTCAACGTGCGCCTAGGCCCCTGGATTCATGCGGGCAGCGTGATCCAGCACTTCTCGGCGGCCCGGCTCGGCGAGACGCTGACGACGCGGGGGAGGGTACGCTCCCTGTTCGAGAAGAAGGGGAAGGAGTTCGTCGAGCTCGACCTCCTCATCTCGGCCGATGACCGGCCCGTCGCCCACGTTTTCCACACTGCGATCTACCGCCTGCCAGTCCCGGATCAGCCCTAAATTCCCCTCGAATAGTGGGGAATTCCAGCTACTGCTTGACTCGCCGAGTCAGCCTCTGCTACTTTGCGCCTTTAGGGCCTGTGTCTTTTCCTTCCCAATCCGCCGGGCCGCGAGGTACTGATGCCACAAACCATTGGATTCATTGGGCTCGGAATAATGGGTCGACCCATGGCCAAGAATCTCCTCAAGGCCGGTTACCCACTAATTGTCCACAGTCGTAGCCAGGGCCCGGTGCAGGAGCTGGTCGGAGCAGGCGCGAAGGCGGCCGGGTCGGCGCGTGAGGTTGCGGGGCAGGTCGACGTGCTGATCACCATGCTCCCCAACTCGCCGGACGTGGAGCTGGTCGCCCTCGGGCCCGACGGCATCATCGAGGGCGCGCGCCGCGGGCTCCTCTTTCCCGACATGTCCACGATCTCGCCGCTCGTCTCGCAGAAGGTGGGCAAGGCGCTGGCCGCCAAGGGCGTGCGCATGCTGGACGCGCCGGTGTCGGGGGGCGAGAAGGGCGCCATCGATGCCGCCCTCAGCATCATGGTGGGCGGGGAAAAGGCGGACTTCGACGCCGCCCTGCCGATCTTCCAGGCCATGGGCAAGACGATCACCCATCTTGGTCCGCTCGGCGCGGGCGGCTTCACTAAGCTCGCCAACCAGATCATCGTGGCGGTGAACCTCACCGCGCTCGGCGAGGCGCTGACCCTCGCGCGCAAGGCGGGGCTCGACCGCGAGCTGACCCTGAGGGCCCTCGGCGGCGGCCTGGCGGGCTCGAAGTGCCTCGAGCAGAAGTCGCCCAACTACATCGCGGGCACCTACAAGCCGGGGTTCAAGATCGACCTGCACTTCAAGGATCTGGGGCTCATCATGGAGTCCTCGCGCGCGCTCGGCGTCCCGCTGCCCGCCACCGCGGTGGTGCAGGAGCTCTTCAACGCCATGCGCGTGAAGGGCAAGGGCGGGCTGGATCACTCGGGTGTCATCACGCTCCTCGAGGAGCTCGCGGGGCTTCCGGACGCCAAATGAGAGCCACCGTCGATCGCCCGGGTCTGGATTCCCAGGGTCGTTCCCCCCTCATCAAGATCCGGCGAGTCCGGAAGGGCGATCTCTCCAAGGTTCGCGACGTCATCGAGCAGTCCTTCGCCGACTTCTTCGAGCGCCAGATGGGCACGCGCCCGCGCCAGGTCTTCGGCGGCGCGCAGTACGTGCATCACCGCTGGCTCATGGAGCCGTGGGGCTGCTTCGTGGCCGAGGAAGGCGACGGCAAGATCGTAGGCGCGGCGGTGGCGGTGATGTGGGGCACGCTCGGTCTCGTGGGGCCGGTGGCGGTGCTGCCCAACTACCAGAACCAGGACATCGGGCAGCAGCTCGTGGCCGCCTGCCAGGCCTTCTTCGACGAGAACAAGGCGGCGCTGCAGGGGCTCGTTACCTACCCGAACAGCCCCAAGCACCTGAGCTTCTACCAGCGCTTCGGCTTCCGGCCCCGCGGCCTCGTGACCATCACCGCGAAGCCGCTCGACCGGCGCGAGATCGTGCAGGCCGTGAAGGCGATGAAGCCGGGGCTGGCGGTGCGGCGGTATTCCTCGCTGGAGGAGGCGAAGAAGAAGGCGGCCATCCTCAAGCTGCGCCGGATCACCAACGGCGTCGCGCGCGGGCTCGACGTGGGCAAGGAGGTCGAGATCGTCGACGGCCTCGCCCTCGGCGACACCGTGCTGCTGGAGAAGGGCCGCGAGGTGATCGGCTTCGCTATTTACCACACGCCCGGGGTCAGCGAGGCGCCGCAGGGGTGCCTCTACATCAAGTACCTCGCCATCGATCCCCGGCACCGCAAGGCCGAGAACCTGCACTTCTTTCTGGGGGCCATCGAGGATCTCGCCCACGAGGCTCAGCTCGCCCGCGTGCTCGCGCCCGTGTACACCTACTACTGGAGCGCGCATCAGGTCCTGGTGGAGCGCGGCTACCACATCGACTTCACCATGGTCCGGATGAAGCGGGGCAAGCAGATCGAGGACGAAGACCCCAACGACCTGGTGCTCGACGACTGGCGCTGAGGCCGTGATCCGCGCCGTCCTCCGCGCGGCCCGACGTCGATCTGCCCGCGCCCCGCTGCTCCTCGTGCTCGCGGGCGTCCTCGCCCTGGGCGTCCGGGCAGCGCCGGCGGCCGCCCACGCCATCGTGCTCGAGTCCTCACCCGTCCACGACGCCGTCCTCGCCGAGCCCCCCACCCGCCTCCTCCTTCGGTTCAACAGCCGCATCGAGGCCGGGCTGAGCCGGGTCACCATCGAATCCGCCTCGGGTCGCCCCGTCGCCCTCCCCGCCGCGCGGGACGCCCTGGGCGCCGAGAACCGCCTCGTCGTCCCGTTGAGTCCGCTGGCGCCCGGCGTGTACGTGGTGCGCTACCGCGTGCTCGCCGCCGACGGCCACGTCACTGAGGGCGCCCTTCGCTTCACCGTCAAGGCGGCGCCGTGAGGGGATGACCCTTCTCGCGGGCTTTCTCGACGTCCTCCTGCGCGGGGTGGGGCTGCTGGCACTGTGCGCGTCGGTGGGCGGGGTCGCCTACGCGCTCGTGGTGCTTCGCGCGGCGACCGTCGCCTCGGCCCCGCCCGCGGCGGCGCTTCGCGGCTTGCTCGGGCTGGTCGGGCTGGCCGCCCTCGTGCTGGCCCTTTCCCGCGCCGTCGTGCTCTTCATCCTCCATCCCTGGGTGCTCGCGGACGCCGGCGGCCGCTGGCCGGTCGCCGACTTCCTCGCCACCGAGTTCGGCCGCGCCAGCCTGGTCGGGATCGCGCTGGCGCTGGGTCTCGCCGCGGTGGCGGCGTGGCAGCGCTCCCGGCCGGCAGACTGGCGCGGCTGGCTCGGCGCCGCGCTCCTCGCGCTCGTCGTGCTCGCCAACTCCGCGTGGCTCGCGCACGCGGTGAGCCGCCTCGAGGGCCGTGGGCCCCTGATGGCGGCGACGGTGTTTCACCAGGCGGGCGCGGTGCTGTGGATCGGTGGGCTCATGCACCTCGCGCGATCCTGGCGCGCGCCGCTCGCCGCCGAGGCCCTCGGCCGCTTTACCATCCTCGCCATGGCCGGGATGGGGCTGGTGCTGGCGCCCGGCCTCGTGCTCGTGCTCGGCTACGTCGGCGATCCGGGCGCGCTCGTCGGCACCGGCTACGGCGTCATGGTCCTGACCAAGGTCGCCCTGATGGCGAGCGCGCTCGTGCTGGGCGGCCTCAACTATCTCCTCGTGCGCCGCGGGATCGCCGAGCGCGCGGCGGGGGCCCGCGTGCGGCCGCTCGTCGAAGCAGAGGTCGGCATCGGCATCACCATCCTGTTCGCGGCGGCCTCGCTCACCTCGCTTCCGCCGGCGGTGGACGTGGTGGCAGACCGCGCCACTCCCGCGGAGGTGGCGGCGCGCTTCGAGCCCAAGCTGCCGCGGCTCACCTCGCCCCCCGTGCAACAGCTCCTCGCCGCCGCCGCCCCCATCGACGACACGCTGTCGAAGCGTCAGCCCGAGGAGTACGCGTGGTCCGAGTACAACCACCACATGGCGGGCGTCTTCGTCTTCGCCATGGGCGTGCTCGCGGTGCTCGAGCGGACGGGGCGCGCCCACTGGGCGCGGCACTGGCCGCTTCTTCTCCTCGGCCTCGCCGCCTTCATGTTCGTCCGCAACGATCCGCGGGCGTGGCCGCTGGGACCCGCCGGATTCTGGGAGAGCATGGCGCTGCCGGATGTGCTGCAGCACCGGCTCGTCGTGCTGCTGGTGGTCGGCTTCGGCCTCTTCGAGTGGCTGGTGCGCATCGGCGTCCTCGCCCGTCCGGGCTGGCGACTGGTCTTTCCCATCCTCTGCGCGGTGGGCGGGGGTCTCCTGCTCACGCATTCCCACGCCATGTTCAACCTCAAGAGCGAGTTCCTCGCCGAGGTGTCACACGCGCCCATGGGGATACTCGGCGTGTTCATGGGCTGGGGGCGCTGGCTGGAGCTTCGGCTGCCCTCGGCGGATCGCGCGGTGCCGGGCTGGATCTGGTCGATGGCGCTTCTCTCCGTGGGCGCCATCCTCCTCGTCTACCGCGAGACATGATCAGGGGCTACGCGACGGCCCAGGGGACCGCGGCGTATCGCTCCCGCGTCGGCGCGGCGGCCGCGCCCGGACACTTTCGCGAGTGGGCGGGACTCGCGCTCTCCTCGGTGGGGCTGGGCACCTACCTTGGACCCGAGGATGCCGCCACCGACCGGGGCTACGAGGAAGCCGTCACCCGGGCCCTCGCCCTCGGCCTCAACGTGGTGGACTCCGCCGTCAACTATCGCGGCCAGCGCAGCGAGCGCGCCATCGGCGCCGCCCTGCGAGCCATGGCGGCGGCGGGCCGCTTCGCCCGCGCCGAGGTATTCCTCGCCACCAAGGGCGGGTTCATTCCCGGCGACGGCGGTGCCGGCTCCCGGGGAGAACAGCCCGCCCAGGCCTACATCCGGTCGGGCATCGTGACGCCCGCCGACATCGTGGCCGGCTGCCACTGCATGACGCCCCGTTATCTCGCCGACCAGCTCGAGCGCAGCCGAGCGAATTTCGGGGTGGAGACGGTGGACGTGTACTACCTGCACAATCCGGAGATGCAGCTGCAGGAGGTCGACCGGCCCACCTTTCTCGCGCGCGTCCGCGCCGCGTTCGAGTTCCTGGAGGGCGCGGTGACGGCGGGGAAGATCCGCTGGTACGGCGCGGCGACATGGACGGGATTCCGTCAGGAGCCGTCCGCGGCCGACTACCTCTCGCTCGCCGAGATGGTGGACGCCGCGTCGGCGGTGGCGGGCAAGCGCCACCATTTTCGGGTCCTCCAGCTGCCCTACAACCTCGGCATGACCGAGGCGTTCACCAGTCGCAATCAGCGCGCGGGACGCGACCGCGTCAGCCTCTTCGAGGCGGCGCGACGCCTGGACGTCTTCGTGATGACCTCCGCCTCCATCTACCAGGGCAAGCTCGCCAGCGGCCTGCCGCCGGTCGTGGCCGAATTCCTGCCCGGCTTCGACACCGACGCCCAGCGCGCGCTGCAGTTCGTGCGCTCGACGCCCGGCGTGGGCACGGCGCTGGTGGGCATGGCGCGCGCGGCCCACGTGGAAGAGAACGCGCGGGTGCGCGCGGTGCCGCCCCTGCCGTGGAGCGCGTTTCGCCGGCTCTTCCAGGGCGACGAATCGGCTTGAATTCCGCGGGCGGGTCGGGCTACGGTGTGGATCGTATGGTTCGGAAGATCCACCACGTGGGAATCGTCGTGGAATCGCTCACGCAAGCCTACCGATTCTGGCGTGACACGCTCGGGCTCCCGCTGCTCCGGGAAGCCGAGATCGGCGACCAGGGAGTCCGGGCCGCGCTCCTCGCCGCTGGCGACAGCGAGGTCGAGCTGCTGGAGCCCACGCGGACGGATTCGGGGGTGGCGCGCTTCCTCTCCAAGCGCGGCGAGGGCCTCCACCATCTCTGCTTCGAAACGCCCGACGTCGGCGGGGCGCTCGACTCGCTGCGGGGGCGCGACGTGCCGCTGCTCGACGCCGCCCCTCGCGCGGGACTGGCCGGACGCATCGCGTTCCTGCATCCCGCCGCGTGCCACGGTGTGCTGGTGGAACTGGCCACGCCGGCGGAGTCCGCGCCGGCGCCGGATTCGCCGGTGCGGCTCAAGCGCTTGGTCATCGGTTGCGCCGATCCCCAGGCGGCGGCGCGGAGCTACCAGTCGCTGTTCGACCTCCCCGAGGTCGAGATCAACGGGGGCCCGCGCGGCATGCTCGGCTGGGTTGGCGGCGGCACCCTGCTGATGGTTCCCGCCGCCGAAGTGGGAGGGATGCAGGGGATGGTGGCCCTCTCCATGGTGGCGCCGGATCTCGCCGCCCTCGCCGGACGCCTCGAGTCGGCGAGCGCCCAGATGCTGGTCGGCGCCGCCGAGCTCACGGTGGAGCCCAAGTCCTCGCACGGCGTTCACCTGCACATCAGCCGCTACCACTTCCCCTGAGCGGGCCCGCCTCCCGTCGCGGCGACGGCGCCTGGCTCGTCGGGATCTGTCTCGCCCGCGGGGCGAGCTCGGTGATGTCGATGGCGTTTCCCACGGTCCTCGCGGCGGTGCAGGCCGAGTGGGGCCTGAGCTATCAGGCCGCCGGCTCCATCAATTCCGCCTCGCAGGCCGGTACCGCGCTGTCGCTCGTCGTCCTGTCCGCGGCCGCCGACTACTGGGGCCCGCGCACGGTGTTCCTCGTCTCGTCGGTGGTGGCGGCGGCGGTGGCCCTTCTGCTGCCCGTCCTCGCGCAGGATCACCTCTCCGCCCTCGTGCTCTTCTTCGTGATGGCGGTGGCGGTGGCGGGCAGCTACACGCCGGGCGTGATGCTGATCGCCGCGCGCTTCGAGCCGGCCCGTCGGGGCGGCGCGGTGGGCTGGTTCCTCGCCTCGTCTTCGGTGGGCTACGTGCTGGCGCTCGCGGTGGGGGGCTGGGTCGTTGCCGCCGCCGGCTGGCGCGCCGCGCTGTGGGCGCTCGCGCTCGGCCCCCTCGTCTGCCTCGCCCTCGCCGCCGTGCTCTTCGGCCGCCGGCTTCCCGCGGCGGCGGCGGTGCCGGCGGCGCCGCGCTTCAGCCTGGACACCGGGCTGGGGGGAAATCGTGCCGGCCAGTTCATGGTCGCGGGCTACGTGTTTCACTCCTGGGAGCTCCTCGGCATGTGGGCCTGGACGCCCGCCTTCATGGCGGCGGTGCTCGTCGCCCACGGCGCCACCGCGGAGCGCTCGGCGGGGCTGGGCGCCGGCCTCTCGGCGATGTTCCACGTGATGGGCATCGTGGCGGGAAGCGCGGGCGGCCGGCTGTCCGACCGGTGGGGCCGCACCGCGGTGATCGCAGGCATGATGGCGGTGAGCACGGTCTGCTCGTTCACCTTCGGCTGGATGCTCGAGGCGCCGCTCTTCCTCGTCGCGGTGGTGGGCTGCGTCTACGGGTTCGCCGCCCTCGGCGACTCGCCCGTCTACTCCACCGGGCTCACCGAGACCGTTCCCGCCGCGCGCCTGGGCTCGGCGCTGGCGATCCGCTCGCTCCTCGGCTTCGGCGCGGGCGCGATCTCGCCGTGGGTGTTCGGCCTGATGCTCGACTGGCTGGGCGGGCGTGATGCCATCCCGGCGTGGGGCTGGGCCTTCTCGATGCTGGGCGTAGGCGGAGCGCTCGGGCTCCTGACCGTGCTGTGGCTGCGGCGGCTTCCCGACGCCGCTCGCCTCGCGGGAGGCAAGCGCTAGTGCCGCGGCCGGGGCGGATCCGGGGCACGGGGCACGGTCGCAAGACGCGGCGCAGCCTTGCCCGCGGCGGCACCGGCGCCGCGGGCGAGCTCAACACTCAGCTCGGCGGCTGGCCGCGCGTTCGCATCACGCCCATGTTCGGACGCTGGGGCTACTTCGTGGGCCCGCAGCTCTTCGCGTGCTTTCCCCTGCGCGCCAAGGACACCGACCTCTGGATCCGCCTCAGCCCCGAGGATCAGCGCCGCGCGCTGCTGGCGCCGGGCATCACGCCGCATCGCCGGTTCGCCCACCGCGGGTGGGTGGAGTGCGAGGTGGTTACCTCCCGCGACGTGGGCCGCGCGATCCGGTGGCTGCGGCGCAGCTATGACATGGTCAAGCAGCTGGTGGAGCGAGAGGAGCGTCAGGCGGACTGACGCGGTCGTCGAGGTGGGCCTGGGCCTCGATGCGCTTGACGCCGAGCAGCGGGACGAGCAGCCAGGTCGCCGCCGTCGCCGCCGCCGAGATCAGCACCAGTGGCGTGAAGCCCCAGGCCTCGTAGAGCCGCGCCCCCACGTTCTGGGACAGCTGCTGTCCCGCGTTGTAGACGGACATGAGCAGCGCGAAGAAGGTCGCCTCCACCCGGCGCGGGCACGCCTTGGCGGCGAGGTCGAGGATGGCGAGCTGCATGATCATGCCCACGCCGCCGAAGAAGATGTCGATGACGAGGGCCGAGATCCAGCCCCGGTAGAGGAGATAGGCGAGCGTGCCCGCCACTCCCACGCCGATCGAGCCGTTGAGCAGGCGCTGCAACGGCACGCGCCGCGCGAGCGGGGCATACGCGAGCGCGCCCAGCACCGACGCCGCCGAGTTCAAGGCGCTGAGGGTGCCGATGAACTGCTGGCTGAAGCCGAGCACGTCGGTCTGGTAGTAGAGGAAGGCCGGTCCGAAGGACGGGCTGAACAGGAAGAAGAAGATGAAGCCGCCCACCGCCCAGATGTCTCGGTGCCTCAACGCGGTGCGAATGGCGGCCACGGTTTCGGTGAAGGTGCCGGGGTCGCGGGCGCGCGGCACCTCGCGCACGAAGGCGACCGCCATGAGGAGTGACACGACCGGGAAGCAGGCGGCGATCGTGAAGACGGTATGCAGGGCGCGCCGCTCGGCGAGGTAGCCGCCGAGCGCCCCCACGAGGATGGACGAGGCGGTGATGGCTGCCCACTGGACGGCCTGGAACGCGCCGGTGAGGCCCCGCGGCCGGCCGGACTCCACCATCAGCGCGTCGGTGAGCACGTCGGTGAAGGCTAGCCCGAACCCCATCGCGGTGAAGAGGAAGGTCATCCACCAGTACGGATGATCCGGAAGCAGGGCCAGCCAGGCGCCCGCGGCGGCGGCGAGGGCGGTGGTGATGAGGAAGTAGCTCTTGCGCCGGCGTCCGAACAGGGGGACGAAGTCGGAGATGAGCCCGTAGACGGGCTTGATCATCCACGGGATGGTGGTGACGAGGAAGAAGTCGGCGACCGCGCTCGGGGTGTACCCCGCATCCTTGAAGGACACCACGATGGTCTGGTTCGGCAGGTACCACATGCCCTGAGCGAAGTAGACGATCGCAAAGAGCGCGGCGAGCCGCCGGGCGTCCGGCGTGCGGAACGGAATCAGGCGCCGCCGCCGCTCCGCCATTGGGGCACTATACAACGGTGTGCTAAATTGAAACGCCATGGCCATGCCGGACACGTCACCCGCCGCACCCTCGTCCGTCGCGCTCGAGATCGAGCGCGCAGTCGCGGCTCTCGACGAGGCCGGCCTGCAGCGCGAGTACTGGGACCAGGACGAGTTCCTGTTCCTGCCGCAGTTCCTGCCGCCGGCGGTGGTGGAGCGCCTCCTCGAGGACGTCGCGCGGCTCGAGCCCGGCCTCAACCGGAACTACATCCCGCGGCACAAGAAGGGCGGGAGCGTCAGCCACTTCGCCATCGCCGAGGCCGGTCCGAGCCTCCTGGCCTTCTATCACTCCGAGGGCTTTCGCGCGTTCCTCAGCCGGCTCGTCGGCGCGGACCTCAAGCTCTGCCCCGAGGAGGATCCCCACGCTTGCGCGCTCTACTTCTACACCGAGGCGGGGGACCACATGGGGCATCACTACGACACGTCGTACTACAAGGGCGCCCGCTACACCGTGCTCGTGGGCCTGGTGCAGGACTCGGCGAGCCGGCTCCTCTGCCGGCTGCACACCCGCCAGCCCGGACGGACGGCGCAGGACCTCGCGGTGGCAACGACGCCCGGCGCCATGGTCGTCTTCAACGGCGACAAGGTCTACCACGGGGTGAGCCCGGCGGCGGCGGGTGACCGGCGTGTCGTCCTCACCCTCGAGTACGTGACGAGCCAGGAGATGGGGCGGGTGCAGCGCGCCTTCTCCAACCTCAAGGACGCCTTCGCCTACTTCGGCATCAAGAGCCTGTTCCAGAGCGCGCGCCGCCGCCGCCTCTGAGCATCCCGCGCGCGAGAGAAAGGATCCCACGATGACGACCGCCGCATCACCGCGTCCGGCCACCGAGCGGGTACGCTTCGCCCCGGTGGAGGGCGCGGCCGCGCTGTTCACCCCCGAGTTCCTCGACTACGTCGTCCGCCTGCACGACGAGCTCACCCCCCGCGTGCGCGCGCTCATGGCGAAGCGCGCGGCGGTGCTCCAGCGCGCCCTGCGGGACGGCGTGCTCCCCGGCCATCCGCCGCGGAGCGAAGCCAACACGGGCGCGTGGAAGGTGCCGCCGGTGCCGGCCGATCTCCGCCGGCCCGGGATCGAGATCTCCGGCCCGTGCTCGATTACGAGCATGTTCATCAATGCCCTGAATCCGGGGCCGGAGGGCGAGCGGGCGGAAGGCGACCTCGACGACGACGAGGACTCGGGCGGGCACCGCCTCGTGGACACCGTGCGCGCCGCCCACAACCGGCTTGCCGCCGTCAACCGCGAGCTGGCCTACACCGACCGCGAGCGCGGCCGCGAGTACCGGATCGCCCCGGGCGAGCTGCCCTTCTTCATGCACCGGGAGCGCGGGCTCCACCTGGACGAGCCCGAGTTCACGGTGGACGGCGCCCCCATCCCCGCCGCCATCCTCGGCACCGCCCTCACCTTCTTCTTCGCGGGTCGCGCCCAGGCCGGCCGCGGGCAGGGGATCTTCTTCTACCTGCCCAAGCTGGAGTCGGCGGACGAGTGCGTCTGGTACCGCGATCTCTTCGACCGCAGCCGCGAGCGCCTGCCCTTCCTGCGCGACGCGGTGATCAGCGCGATCCCGCTGGTGGAGTCGCTCCCCGCCGTCTATCAGATGGAGGAGATGCTCCACGCCCTCGGGCCGTACGCGGGCGGGCTCAACGCCGCTCGCTGGGATCTCAAGGCCAGCATCTTCGAATTCATCATGGCGGATCCCCGGCAGGTCTGGCCGGACCGCTTCGGCGTGGACATCAAGACCACGCCGTTCCTCGCCGACATCTTCCGGCGCCTGGTCGCCATCTGCCTCAAGCGGGGCGCCGTGCCCGTCGGCGGCATGGCCACCGCGCTGCCCAGCCAGGATCCGGAGGTCAACGCCGCCGCCGCCGTCGCGATCCGCGGCGACAAGGAGTGGGAGGCGAAGCAGGGCTTCATCCGCGCCTGGGTCGCCCACATCTTCCACATGAAGACGGCGGCCGATCCCTTCCGGCAGCTCCTCGCCTCGGGCTGGCGGCCGACGCCCGAGATGGCCGACCCCGACCGCTATCCGGTGCGGCTCGAGGTGCCGGCGGGGCCGATCACCGTGGAAGGCACACGGAGAAACGCTCGAATGGTCGTGGAGTACCTCGAGGGCTGGCTCAACGGGCGCGGGGCCAAGGGCATCGACAGCCTCGCCGGCAAGCCCGGCATCCATCCCGCCCTCATGGAGGACCTCGCCACGGGCCGGATGTCGGTGGCCCAGATCGCGCAGCGCGTCCGCCACGGCGCGCGCGACTCGGGCGATCCCAGCAAGGTCCACGACTTCGCGCTCGTCAAGCGACTGCTCCGCGAGGAGACCGACGACATCCTCGCCCGGCTGCGGGAGACGGCGAAGGACGAGCGCGGCCGCGCCGCCTTCGACGACGCGGAGGCGCGCTACCGCAAGGCCGAGAAGATCGCGATGCGCTGGATCAAGAACTACACCGAGCTCGACTTCCGGAGCCTCGCCGCGTACACGCGCGCCGACCTCGAGGCGATCGCCGCCGCGCCCCCCGCCTTCTGAGGGGTCGGCGCCGGGTCAGGCCGCGGAGGAGCGCTCCAGGGCCTCCGCGGGCTGGACGGCGGGGCGGGGGAGCAGGCGGAGCACCACCGGCAGCACCACGAGGGAGGCGATGAGGGCGCAGGTTGCCCCCACCGTGAGGAGCAATCCCAGCCCGTAGATGCCTTGGTGGCGGGAGATCATCAGGCTCCCGAATCCCACGATGGTCGTGAGGCCGTTGAGGACCACCGCCATCACCGTGCTCCGCGTCACGAGCGGTCCGCCGTGCTCGCGGCCCTCCATGTAGTTCATCACCACGTTGAGGCCGAACTCCGCGGACGTGCCGATGATGAGGGGCAGGCCCCAGACATTGGCGAGGTTGAACTTGAGATCGAAGAGCCACATGAGCCCCACCGTCCACACGAGCCCCAGCGCGAGCGGCATGACGGCGAGCAGCGTCTCCCGCAGGCGCCGGAGCATCCAGTAGGTGAGCACCCCCACGAGCACGAAGGCGTACACCGTGCCCTGGAGGTAGGCCCGCTCCATGAGCCGGATCGCCTCGAAGGTGATGATCGGCGTCCCCGTCACGTCCGCGTCCACCGTGCGCAGCTCCCGCACGAACTGCTCCGCGCCCTCGCGCTCCCAGATGTCCACCTTGGGATGGACGTGGATCAGGAACCGGCCGCTCGCGCCGATGAACTTGCGCCGCATCTCGTCGGGGACGTCGGCGAGGGTGATCGGCCGTGGCCGCAAGTTCCGCTGGAGCGAGTAGAACTTGTCGACGAAGTCGCGGTAGAGCTGGGCCTGGAGGTGGGTGAGGGCGGGCTCGGCGATCTCTCGATCCGTCCGGGCCAGCCGCTCGAGGAGACGCCCGCTCTGCTCGCGCAGCTGGCTGATCTCCTCGGGGAGTGGACGGGTCGCCTCGGTGGCGGCGATATCGAACCGCCGCTTGAGGTCGCGCACGGTCTGGGTGAGGCGGTCGAGGTCCACCGGGTTCGAGCGGGACACCCGGACGGGGCCGACAAGCGGGTCCAGGCTCTTGATGATCTGGATCTTCTCGCTCTGCCCCTCGGGAATGAGGCGCAGCACCGACTCCACCTCGGAGACCGCGGGCAGCCGCTCGAAGGCGGTCTGCTTGCGCCGCAGCTCCTCGAGCGAATCGGCGGAGGCGAGGGCGTTGAACCCGGAGCGGCCGGTGGTGGCGAGGATCCGCTTCTCCCACGCCACCGACTCGGTGCCCTTCGCCTGCAGGTTCAGCAGGTTGTAGTCGAAGCCCACCCACGGCAGCGCGAGAGCGGAGGCGGCGGTGACGACGGCGGTGGCGGCGAGCACGGTGACGGGAAAGCGGGTGAGGCTCTCCAGCGCGGGGACGCGGATCCGCTCGAGCTCATGCGCGCGCGGCGTCTGATTGCGCGGCCGGTCGGCGTGGTGACGGTCGACGAGCACGAGCACCGCGGGGAAGAACGTCATCATGCTGAGCCACGAGAGCATGATGGCGGAGCCCGCGATGAAGCCGAACTCCTTGATGCCCTTGAAATCCGTGAGCATGAGGACGTAGAACGTCGCGGCGGCGGTGAGGGCGCCGAGCAGGATGGCGGGCCCGGCGCGGCCGGCGGTGCGCTCGAGCGCCTCGCGGAGGTTGCGCCCGAGGAAGATCTCCTCCTCGTAGCGGAAGAGGAAGTAGGTGCCGTAGTCGACGCCCAGCCCCACCACGATGGAGATGAACATCACCGAGAAGATCGTGAGGTGGCCGACGCAGAGCGTGGCCACCCCCACCGACCACGCGATTGACACCGCGAGGACCACCAGCATCAAGGTGGGCTTGCCCACGTTCCGGAACAGGAGCCACATGAGCGCGAGAGTGAGCGCGAAGGCGAGCCCGGTGGCCACCCGGCTGTCCTCGAAGGCCGCCGTCATCTCGTCGTTCGACAGCACCGGCGCACCCGTCACGCCGGCCTGCACGTTGGGGAACACCTCGCGCAGCCGCTCCACCGCGTCGCGAATGGCGGTGATGGCGGCCTGATCCCCCACGAAGCTGCCCTTCTCGCTCTTGGGGGTCTCGACGAGCACGAAGAGGAGGCTCTTGTCTTCGGAGAGGAAGTAGCCGGCGTCGGGATCGTCGCGCCCGACGGAGAAGAGCGAGCCCCAGGGCGACCGGTACGGCGTGGGCCGGTCGAGGCGCTGGTCGATCTGCTCGAGCAGGACCTGGAGGAAGCGGGTGTCGGCGGGGGACTTGTCCTCCAGGCCGATGTCGAAGACGTTGTTCATGAACGCCTGGGCGAACTGGGTGTTCACCCCGGCGATGAGCTGGGCGAGGCTTGGATCCGCCGCGAAGGTCTCCATGAACTCCTGATGGTCGAAGATCTTGGCCTGGATCTCCCGCAGCTTCTCGGTGGACAGGTAGAGGAGCTGGCGGCCCTCGAAGCGCTTGGGGTCGACGCGGTACGACGCGCGCTCGAACGTCACCGGCGAGGCGCGGAGCTCCTGGACGAGCCGCACCGCGTAGGCCTTGGCCGCCTCGAAGGTGCGCGCCTCCACCACCACCACGATGTCCTCGAGCTCGCCGAAGTCGCGGGCGTACTCCACGTACTTCTGCACGTAGCCCGCGTTCTGGGGAAGGACGTCCCGGCCGGAGGTCTTGAAGCGAAGTCCGTCCACGGTCACCGCGACGCCGAGGACGGCGAGGGCGAGGGACAGGCCCACCGTCAGGTAGGGGCGCCGGCAGGACACCCGGACCAGACGCCGAAGCATGCGGCCGGTGCGTGAGATGGCGATCATGGCAGCGGCATCGCGCGATCGTTTGAGTGTAGCACCGGCGGCGGGGCGGACCCTACGTCTGGGGCGGCGGCGGAGGGGCTACTCGGCGCCCGCGATGAACCGCTCGAGGCGCGTGTGCGCCTCGTCGTCGGACCACTGCTCGGGCGGCGACTTCATCAGGTACGCGGAGGGCGCGAGCAGCGCCCCCTTGAGGCCGCGGTCCATCGCGATCTTGCAGGAGCGGATCGCGTCGATGACGACCCCTGCCGAGTTCGGCGAGTCCCAGACTTCCAGCTTGAGCTCGACGTTGATCGGTTGCTCGCCGAACCCGCGTCCCTCGAGCCGAATGTGCGCCCACTTGCGGTCGGCCAGCCACGGCACGTAGTCGCTGGGGCCGATGTGAATGGCCTCGTCGGGCATCTCGTGGGTCAGCTGCGAGCGCACCGCGTCCGTCTTGGAGATCTTCTTGGACTCGAGCCGCGTCCGCTCGAGCATGTTGTAGAAGTCGGTGTTGCCGCCCACATTGAGCTGACTGGTGCGATCGAGCCGGACGCCGCGGTCCATGAAGAGGCGGGCGAGCACCCGGTGGACGATGGTGGCCCCCACCTGCGACTTCACGTCGTCGCCCACGATGGGGAGGCCGCGGTCCTCGAAGCGCCGCCGCCAGTATTCTTCACGGGCGATGAAGACCGGGATGCAGTTGACGAAGCCGCAGCCGGCGTCGAGCACTTGCTCCACGTACCACTTGGTCGCCATCTCGCTGCCCACGGGCAGGAAGTTGACGACCACGTCGGTGCGGGTCTCGCGGAGGATGCCCGCGATGTCGGCGGTGGACCCGGGCGCCTTGGTGATGATCTGCGAGAGGTAGTGGCCGAGCCCGTCGTGGGTCATCCCCCGCTGCACGGGGACGCCGAGCGGCGGCACCTCGGCGAAGCGCACCGTGTTGTTGGGGGCGGTGGCGATGGCGGCGGAGAGGTCGGCGCCGACCTTGCGGGCGTCGATGTCGAAGGCGGCGGAGAACTCGATGTCGCCCACGTGGTACGGGCCTAGCCGGGGGCGCATGAGGCCGGGGATGAAGCCGTCGTCGGCCGCGCCCCGGTAAAAGTGCACCCCCTGCACGAGGGCGGAGGCGCAATTGCCGACCCCGATGATCGCGACGCGAACCGCCCCCAATGGATCCTCCGTGTGTGGCGTCTCTTGGCGACGCGTCCCCGAGTCTAGCACATCGGCCCCGGCGCCGGCGGGCGCGCCGCCTCCTCTTCCACCGTCATCGGCGACGGACGGCCGCTGAGCGCGGCGAGCGCGATCATGCCCGCCACCGCCCATGTGATCTCCCGGAGCCGGCGCACGAGCGTGTACGAGAGCCCGACGCCGCCGCCGAGCCCGAAGGCGGCGAAGATCGCCACGTTGCCGCCCTCGAGAGCGCCGATCGAGCCCGGGATCATGAAGCTCGCGAACTTGACGGCGGCGCCGAACGACTCCAGCACCACCGCGGTGAGGAGCGAGACGGGCAGGCCCAGGAAGTTCAGCACGAGATAGATCTCGAGGCTGCCCACCGTCCATGCGGCGAGATGGACGAGCACGCCGGCGGCGAGCCGGCGCCGGTGGCGCCGGTAGAACGTGGCGAGGATCTGATCGAGCCCGTCCAGCCGCGCCTGGCGGTGCCGGCTCGGTCCCATGCCGAAGCGGGCGAGCAGCCGGCCGCCTCGCCCGGCGGGGCCGAGGAGCTGCACGATGACGAAGCCGGAGACCGCGAGGGCCTCCACCACGAGAAGGACGGTCATCGTGGTGAGGACGGGGCCCGACACCGGCACGAGCGTGCGCGCGAGCGTCAGGCCGCAGATGAGGAAGAGGCCCTGGCCGACCACGAGCGCCGTCTTGTCCACGATGACGGAGGCGAGGCCTTGCACCGGCGACACCCAGTACCGCAGCAGGTACACCTTGACGGGCTCGCCGCCCACCGACGCGGTGGGCGTGGTCGCATTCACCGCCTCGCCGGCGAGGCGCGCGCCCCACAGTTTGACGAAGGGCGGCACGCGCTCCAGGAACGCGAAGCGCCACGCCGCGGTGTCGAGCGTCGCGGTGAGGGCGTACGGGAAGCAGAGCACGATGGCGAGTCGCCATGAGAGCCGGGAGACCGCGTCGAGGATGGTGGCGGGCCCCACGGAGTGGACGAGGTAGGCGACCACACCAAGTCCGGCCACGAACACGAGCGGACGAAGCAGGGCGAGGGAAATCGGGCGGCTCCTGGAGGGCTGGCTAGCGTACGATTGGCCGCCCGCGGCGGATCCGGCCCACGCAGGCCATCCAGTAGGACTGTGAGCCGAGCGCGACCACCACCGCGAGCAGCGGCAGCGCGGCGGGCAGCCCCCACCGGAGGAGCACGAAGACGAGCAGCAGCACGTAGAACAGGTCGCGGTTTCCCATATTCTTGAGGGCGCCGCCTACCGTTTCGCCCACCGCGATCTCGCGCGGGAGATAGCGGGCGAAGAGCGCGCTCAGCGCGACCCCGGAGGCGCCCACTACGCCGATGACGACGGTGAGGGCGCCGCCGCCCGAAGAGACGGCCATGGCGAGCACGAGGCCGGCGTGGATGACGGTGTCGATGGCCCAGTCCAGGTGCGCGCCGAGGCGCGACTCCTGGAAGGTGAGACGGGCGATCTCGCCGTCGGAGTGGTCCACGACGCACGCCAGCGCGTAGCACAGCACCCCGAGAGCGGCGGACGCGGCGGTCGCGTGCCAGAAGCACCACACCGCGCCGAGGCCGATGCACAGGCTGAGGACACTCACCTGGTTCGGCGTCACCGGTGTCCGCACGAGCACTCGGGTGATCCGGCGGGAGCAGCGCCGGTGCAGGTACTCGTCCACCCCGGTGTCGTTGTCGGTGCCGAGCCCAGCGTAGAGGAGCCGCTCGGCCTCGGCGAGGTCCCGGGCGCCGCGCACGGACAGGCAGAGGCCGGCCGCCGAGGCCGACTTGGGGCGGGTCGCCTCGACCAGCCGCACGAGGGTGCCGGCCAGCGGCTCCCCGGCGGCGAGCGCGGGCGCGACCCGTCGCGCGGCCTCCGCGGGCAGGACCAGCACCGGCGCGCCGGCCTCCACGGATTCCGTCACCACCGCGCCCGCCGCCTCAGGCGGATCGGCGAGGAGCGGGCCGAGTGTGCGCGCGTCCACGAGGGCGGTGGCGGGGATGAGAAGGCAGCCGCCGTCGCCCGCGGGGAAGGCCTCCGGCCCCACCGCCGTGTCGAGCCACCGGACGCGCCCGGCGAGGCCGCGCGTGCGGGCGATCAGCCGCTCGAGCTCCGGGGAGCGCAGGTGTGCGGGGATGCCGATGATGCTGGCGCCGGCCCGCGCCGCCGCCGCCGCCGCGCGAAGGGCGAGCGGCCGTCCCGCCACCACCGCGGCCGCGAGCGGCGCGCTATCGGGGTGGGGCAGATAGAGAAGGGCGCCCGCCACCTCAGGAACCGGGCCGCTCGATGCGGGGAAGCACATCCGACTCCGCCCGCCGCAGATCCTCGGCGAAGTCGACCTCGGTCCACGGCAGTCCGGTCACGTCCACCCAGCCTACGGGGACGCGCGCGAGGAGGCGGTGCAGCGCGTCCTCGTACTCGTTGGTCCCGCCCGTCTCCTCGATCGACTCCTCGAGGAGCCGGATGTACTCGGGGGCATGCGCGGCGCCGCACTTGAAGAAGCCGATCCCTTCCCCGACGACCTCCCACCGTTCGGGCACAAACTTCTTGCCGAGCGCGATGACGCGGTCGCCCACCCCGTACAGCTTCACCTCCTCGCCGGTGTCGGTGAAGCCGCGGTCGAGCAGGAGCGCGCTCGGCGATGGCGCGGCGATGAGCCGGGAGAGGAAGGCATCGGGGAAGAGCACGTCGGCGTCCATCACCAAGGTGGTGTCGCGGAGCAGCGTGTCGCGGGCCCGCCACAGCGAGAGGATGGACCCCTTCTGGTAGTCGGGGTTCTCGACGTAGGTGATCCGCATGGCACCCCGGCGGGCGCCCCCGGCGGCGCGCACCTGATCCTGGCAATGGCCGACCACCAGCACCGTCTCCTCGACATCGTGGGCGGCCAGGGAGGCGAGCATCCGGTCGAGGAGGTGGCGCCCCCGAAGCGGCAGCAGGCACTTGTGCGTGTGGTCCGTCAGCGGTGCCAGCCGGCGCGCCACGCCCGCGGCGAGCACCACCGCCTTCACCGGTGGGACTCCGCCGTGACCCCGGCGAGGGCGCCCCGGAAGCGGTCCCGGATCTCCTCGGGCGGGTAGGGGATGCGGGGCGCCTCCCGTTCCTCGGCGGTGACCTTGGCGAGGACGAAAGCGGGGCCACCGTCGCGCAGGGCGGAGGCCACCCCCTCGCGCACCGCGGCGGCCTCGGTCACGGCGACGGTGCGCCGATAGCCGGCGGCGGCGGCGATCGCGTCCAGCCGCGCGCGCCGCGAGGGAGACGCCTGATTGCCGGTGGAGCCGTACACGTCGTTGTCGAAGACCACGTGGACGAGATTGGCGGGCGGGCCGGCCGCCATCAGGGGCCCGCCGCCGATCATGGGCAGGATGCCGAGGTTCATGAGGAGGTTGCCGTCGCCGTCGAACACCACCGTGGGGTCGGACGGCCTCGCCAGCGCCACCCCGAGGCCGATGGCGGAAGCCAGCCCCATGGAGCCGATCATGTAGAAGTTCTGCGGACGGTCCCCCAGCGAGAACGACTCCCGGCAGATGAAGCCGTTGGCATGAACCACCGGCGCCTCGCCCACGGCCCCCAGGGCCGCCCGCAGCGCCTCCAGGCGCGAGATGCGCGGCACAAGCGGAGTGTCCGCCGCCCCGCCGCGCGCCTGCGGCATGTCCGCAGACTGGGGGAGAGCGGGGGCCATTTCTGGGCCCCCGCTGATGGTAGACAGAGATTCGCCGCCGCGCGTGGTTCTCGGATGTCCGCCCGCTGCGTGCTCGTCGTGTCCCCGCGTCTTCATGACGCCCGGTGGCAGGAGCAGCGCGACGGGCTGGCTCAGGCGCGTGGACTCCGCGCGGGCCCAGGCGATGTCGGCGGCGACCGTTCCGGCCGCGAGCACCCGGTGCGGGACGCCGATGAGGTCGAGCAGGCGGGGCGAGATCTCGCCCATCACGATGTGCTCGGGGGCGTCCTTGCCGGCATAGCCGCGCCAGGTGATGAGGAGCAGGGCGGGGAGCCGGTACATGAGCGAGAGCGAGACCACCGCGTTGAGACTGGTGCCCAGCCCCGAGTTCTGCATGATCACCAGCGGCGAGCGGCCCGACAGCCAGGCCCCCGCCGCCACCCCCACCGCGACGTCCTCGCGCACGGCCGGCACGTAGGGCAGCCGCGGATGCGTCTCGAGGGCAGCGATGGCGTCGCCCACGAGCGAGCACGGCACGCCCGCGAAGAAGTCGTACCCCTCCGCCTCCGCGATCGCGACGAAGTCCTTCCCGGAAATGGTCATCGCGCCTATTGCTTGATCTCCGCCCACGCGCGCTGATAGTCCTCGAAGGTGTCGACCTCGAGCCAGCCCTTGTAGACGTCCACGCAGCGGACGCGCTCGCCGCGCCCGACGAGATCCTGGAGGAGATCGGTGAAGGCGGCGCGCTCCACGCTGTCGGCCTCGTGGAAGCGTCCGCCGCCCGCCGCGCGCGCCGTGTCCCACGCGCTGCGCAGGGCCTGGGTTCCGCGCTCGGAGAAGAGCGCCATGCCGATGAACTCGCCGTTGGCGCGCTCGGGGGCGACCCGGGCGCCGACGGTGACGAGGGTGTCGTCGCCGCCGTCGCCGAGTGCGCGGAGCCCGGCGGCGGGGGCGTGCTCGGTCACCACGAGGTCGAGGGGCTTGGCGAGGGGCAGTAGCCGGTCACGCTGGTCCACCCACGCGCGGTCGACCACCACTGCGCAGTCCGCCTCGGCGCGCAGCAGGCGCTCCAGCACCGAGCGCTCGAAGAGGATGTCGGAGTAGAGGAAGAGGATGCGCCCGTTGAGGACGGGGCCGGCGGCGAAGAGGGACGCCAGCTCGCCGGTCTCCTCATAGCGGTCGTTGTCGAAGTAGCGGACGCCGGGCACCGTGACCTGATCCTTCCGGTAGCCCCGCACCACCGCGATGTCCTGCACCCCGCACGCGCGCAGGGTGTCGATCTGCCGCTCGAGGATCGAGCGGCCCTTGATGTCGAGCATGCACTTGGGCCGATCCTCGGTCAGCGGGAGCAGCGACTTGCCGGAGCCGGCGGCGATGATCACCGCGCGGACCTGGCTCTCGCGGGGGAGATACTCCGCCTCGATCGCCTCGAACTCGGCCACGCCCACGTGCCGGTAGATCTCCTCGAGGGGCACGATGTGGGGATCGAGGGCGTCGAGCCGGCGCTCGCGGGCGAGGGTGGCCAGCGCCGTCTGCATCCCGCGCACGGCGCCCCGGAGGGCGTGATTGGCCCAGATCACCATCTTGATGCCTGCGCCTTCGAGCTCCTCGAAGGTGACCGAGGGGTAGAGGGTGGGGACCACCACTACCGGGGTCGCGCGCTCCCAAAGTCGCATGAACTCCATGATCTCGGCCGCGGTCTTCGACTTCGAGTGCATGAGGATCATGTCCGCGCCCGCGTCTGCGTAGGCGTGCGCGCGCCGGAGCGCTTCCTTCATGCCCCAGCCGGCGATGAGCGCCTCCACCCGCGCGATGACGACGAGGTCGGGATCGCGCCGCGCCTTGACGGCGGCGCGGATCTTGCCGGAGAACTCCTCGATGGACAGGAGCTCGCGGCGCATGCCGGGGTACAGGCTGCACTTCTTGGGGAAGACGTTGTCTTCCATGCAGAGGCCGGCGATGCCGGCCCGCTCGTACTCCTCCACCGTGCGCACCACGTTGACCGCGTTGCCGTAGCCGTTGTCGGCGTCGGCGATGACGGGGATGGTGACCGCCTCGTTGATGTAGCGCGCGGTCTCGAGGTTTTCGGTCATGGTGAGGAGGTTCACGTCGGGCATCGCGCGCTGGGCGGCGGAGACCGCGAACGACGACGACCACACGAGGGGGAAGCCGGCCGCCTCGATGAGGCGGGCGGAGAGCGCGTCGTGGGCGCCGACCATCGGGACGAGGCCCGGGCGGCGGAGGAGCGAGCGCAGCATGGCGGCCTTGGTCATGGTGACTCCTGGGCGTGTCGGCCGGACTACTGGGTCCGGGGCTTGCCCTGCTTGTCGTCGTCCAGCGACAGCTCCCCCTGCTTGGTCTTCATCTTCTTGACCAGCTCGGCGTAGGAGGAGGTCTGGATGATCTTGTTGAACTGCGTTCGATAGTTCGAGACGAGGCTGACTCCCTCGATGTTGACGTCGTAGACGAGCCAGCGGTCGCTGCCCTTCCGCAGCATCCGGTAGTCGATGGGCACTTCGGTGCCGTTCTTGGAGATGATCTTGGTAGTCACGACGGCGATGTCGCCCTCCGCCCGCTCGCCCGTGTAGACGATCTTCTCCCCGCCGTACGTGTCGATCTTCGAGATGTACGCGCGCTCGAGGAGATCGCCGAACAGCATCACGAACTCCCTCTGCTCCGCCTCGCTGCGCGCCGCCCAGTGCCGTCCCAGCGAGCGCCGGGCGATCTCGCTGAAGTCGAAGATGTCGTTGGCGATCTTGCGCACGGCGGACCGCCGCTCCGCGACCTTGGCCTCGCCCTTGAGGGCGGGGTTATCCAGGGTCTTCACCACCCGCTCGATGGCGCCCTTGAGCTGGTCGGTGGGGAGCCCGGCGTGGGCGACGACGGCGGAAAGGACGACCAGACATGCCACGAACGCGCCGATCATGCGTGAGCCGATCATGCAAAACCCTCCAATGGCTTTCTTAGACTTTTCCAAATACGTACTTCGAGATCAACTCCTCGATATCGACGGGCGGCTCCACCTCGGTGATCTTGCCGTTCGGCTTGATGAGCTTCTCCGAGCCGCCCGGGTTGATCTTGATGTACTTCTCCCCGATGAGCCCCCGTGTCTTGATCGAGGCGATGGCGTCCTCCTGAAGCTTCACGTGGGGCTTGATGGTCATGACCACCCGCGCCTGAAAGTCGTGGAGGCTGATCCCGTCCACGCGGCCGATCTCGACCCCGGCGATCTCGATGGACGAGCCCGGCTTGAGGCCCCCGACGGAGGGAAAGTCCGCGATGACGCTGTAGCCCGGGTTGCCGAGCAGCTCGACCCGCCCCAGCCGCACAGACAGCCAGCCGAGCGCGAGCAGGCCGATCAGCAGAAACACTCCCACCGCCACGTCGAGCCCCGAACGCCTCATGCGTGATCCTCCGTCAAAATCTTGCCCTACGCCGCCGCCCGCGTCTACCGCGACTCAGCGGCCCGCGGGGACGCTCTCGATCTCGCCCCGGATGAACTGCTGAACGATGGGATTGGTCGAGCCCTGGATGCCCTCCGGGGTCCCGCTGTCCACGATGATGCCGTCGTGGAGCATCGCGACGCGGTCGGCGATGCGGAAGATCTCCGGAATCTCGTGGCTCACCACCAACGCGGTGAACCGGAACTTCCGATGCAGCTCCACGATGAGGTGGTGGATGGTGTTGACGAGAATGGGGTCGAGGCCGGTGGTGGGCTCGTCGAAGAAGACCACCTCTGGCTCCGTGACGAGCGCCCGCGCGATGGCCACCCGCTTGCGCATACCGCCGGAGATCTCGGCAGGGTTCTTGCCCCCCATGCCCTCGAGGCCCACCTGCGCCAGCTTCTCGTCCACCTTCTGCCGGATGTCCGCCGCCCGCAGGCGCGTCTTCTCCCGCAGGGGAAAGGCCACGTTGTCGAAGACGGACATCGAGTCGAACAGGGCGCCGCCCTGGAAGACCACGCCGTAGCGCTCGCGGATGCGGTCGAGGGCCGAGCGCCCCAGCCGGGTGATCTCGGTGCCGTCGACGAAGATCCCGCCCGCGTCCGGCCGGAGGAGCCCGACGAGGTGCTTGAGGAGCACCGACTTGCCGCCGCCGCTGCGGCCGATGATCACGAGGATCTCGCCCGACGCCACCTCCAGATCGAGCCCCCGCAGAACTTCCTGCGCGCCGAAGGCCCGGCGCAGCCCCGTCACCCGGATCACGGGAGCACCGAGCCGAGGAAGTAGTCCCATACGAGGATGAGCACGGACGACAGCACCACCGCCTGGGTGGTGGCCCGCGCGACCCCCTCGGCCCCGTGACCGCAGTAGTAGCCCTTGTAGGTGCACACCCAGGTCACGATGATGCCGAACGAGAGCGACTTCCAGAACCCCGTCATCACGTCCGACATGTCGACGAAGGTCTGCATCTCGCCGAAGTAGGTGCCCTCGGACATGCCCAGCAGCTCCACGCCCACGAGGTAACCGCCGAAGATGCCCACCACGTCGAAGAGCCCGGTCAGCAGGGGAAAGGTGATGATGCCCGCGATGATGGGGGGAACGATGAGGTAGCGGCGGGGATTCAGCGCCATCACGGTGAGGGCGTCGATTTGCTCGGAGATCTTCATGATCCCGAGCTCGGCGGTGAGGGCCGAGCCCGCCCGTCCCGTCACGATCAACGCGCACAGGACGGGGCCCAGCTCGCGGATCAGCGACAGGGCGACGGCGGGGCCGAGGAAGGCCTCGGAGCCGAAGCGCGAGAGCACGAGGAAGATCTGGAGTCCGAGCACCATGCCGGTGAAGCCGCCGGTGAGCACGACGATTGTCAGCGAGCGGAAGCCGATGAAGTGGATGCGCTCCGCGATGCGCCCCACCTTGATCGGCGGCACGACGGCGTAGGTGAGCGCCTGCACGAGGAAGCGGCCGAACCGCCCGAGCGATTGCACAACGTCGAGGACGAGGGCCCCGAGCCCTCCGACCAGCCTGACCGGGAGGGGCTGGGCCAGGGCCGCTCCCCGGTCGGTCATCCGCGAGCGTTCCGATAGGCCCCCAGGGCCCAGAGCGGGAAGTACTTGGCGTAGAAGTGGTACTTCAAATAGAAGACCCGCGGAAAGCCGGTCCCGTTCCAGAGGGGATCGGTCCACGTCCCCTCCGCATCCTGGGTGTCGAGAAGGTAGCGCACGCCGCGATCGAGCACCGACCTATCGGCGCTGCCCGCGGCCAGGAGGCCGAGGAGAGCCCAAGCGGTCTGGCTGGGGAGCGAATCCCCGCGGCCGGCCTGGGTGGGATCGTCGTAGGACGCGAGCGTCTCGCCCCAGCCGCCATCGGGATTCTGCCGCGCCTCGAGCCAGGCCACCGCGCGACGGATGTACGCCTGCCCGGCATTCTCGCCGATGGCCGCGAGGCCGCGGAGCACGGACCAGGTGCCATAGATGTAGTTGGCACCCCACCGGCCGTACCAGGGGCCGTCGGCGCGCTGGGAACGGCGGATGAAATCGAGGGCGCGCCGCGCGGCCGGATGTGTGGCCGGCTCGCCGAGCATGCCCATCAGCTCGAGCCCCCGGCCGGTGAGGTCCTCGGTGGAGGGGTCGAGGAGGGCACCGTGGTCGGCGAACGGAATGTTGTTGAAGATGAGCCGGTTGTTGTCGGCGTCGAACGACCCCCAGCCGCCGTCGCGCCCCTGCATGCCCAGGAACCAGGCCATGCCGCGCCCGAGCACCCGCTCGCGCCGCGCCGGCTCCAGGCCTTCGGTGCGCACGATCGCCATCATCACCATGGCCGAGTCGTCGAGGTCGGGGTAGAAGTCGTTGTGGTACTGGAACGGCCAGCCGCCGGGCGGGACGCCGGGACGCTTCACCTGCCAGTCGCCGGGGACCGTCACCTGCCGGTCCATCATCCACTCGGAGGCGCGCACGAGGGCCGGATGATCGACGGGGAAGCCGGACTCGATGAGGGCGTTGGCGGCGAGCGCTGTATCCCACACCGGCGACACGCAGGGCTGATAGTGCAGCGTGCGCGCGGTCTCGACGCCGAGCGCCTCGATCTCCTTGAGCTGCCCGCGGATGAGCGGGTGATCCTCGGGATAACCCAGGCAGCGGAGGGCGAGCACGGCATTGACCATGGCGGGGAAGATGCCGCCGAGGCCACCGGGGACGGCGAGGCGCTCCTCGAGCCACCGGCGGGCCGCCTCGAGGGCGCGGGCGCGCAGGGGACGGGGGCCGACGCGCTCCCAGCCCTTGAGCGCATCGTCCATCCCGATGAAGAGGTTCTTCCACAGGAATGTCCGCGGCGAGAACGGCCGGGGCACGCGGTGGAAGCGCAGGCTGATCTCCCCGCGGGGCACCACCCAGAGCTCGTCGAGCCGCCGATTCTCCGGTAGGCGATGGACGGGCTTGGCGTCCATGAGCACGAGGAGGGGCACGATGACGGTGCGCGACCAGTAGGACACCTCGAGGAGGTTGAAGTAGGACCAGCGGGGCAGGAGCATGATCTCCACCGGCATGGCGGGGATGCCCGACCAGTCGTACTCGCCGAACTGGGCGAGGATGATCTTGGTGAAGACATTGGCCTCCACCGGGCCCCCACGCTCCCGGATGAGGCCCCGGGCGCGCGCCATCGCGGGATCCTCCGGGCTCACCCCGGCCACCTTCATGGCGAAGTAGGCTTTGATGGTGGCGGAGAGATCGGCGGGGCCACCCTCGTAGAGGCTCCAGCCCCCATCCGGGAGCTGGCGGCCGCGGAGGTAGGCCACGATCTTTGCCTCACGCTCGCGATCCACGCGATCCATGAGGTGGCCGCACAGGATGTACTCGCTGGAGATCGTGCTGTCGGCCTCGAGCTCTCCCACCCAGTGGCCGTCGGGCTCCTGGGAGGCCAGGAGCAACCCGTGAGCGCGCTCGATGGCGGCGTCTACCGCGGAGGTCACCGACGGCGCGGTGGACGCGTCGGATGTAGCGGATGTGCTTGTCGCGCCGACATTCTGGGCAAACATCGCTCCATACTCTAGCACACGGTTTTGGTGAGCCATGCCGGGCTCTTTCTGGTACTCTGGTCGGGGTTAACGGGCCCGTCGTGAACGGCAGAGAAAGAGAAGGGAGAGGAACGGCAACCCATGAGTGTGCCGCTATCGCAGATGTGGACGGTCGCCACGTACGTGATCCGGCAGAGGCTTGCCGGACGCAAGCGTTACCCGCTCGTCCTGATGCTGGAGCCGCTTTTCCGGTGCAACCTCGCCTGCGCGGGCTGCGGCAAGATCCAGTACCCCGCCCAGATCCTCCGCAAGAACCTGTCGGTGGAGAAATGCCTCGAGGCGGTGGACGAGTGCGGCGCACCGATGGTGAGCATCCCGGGCGGCGAGCCCCTCATGTATCCGGAGATCGACCGGCTCGTCGCGGAGCTGGTGAAGCGCAAGAAGTACGTCTACCTCTGCACCAACGCCATCCTGCTCAAGGAGAAGCTGCACCTCTTCAAGCCCTCGAAGTACCTCTCCTTCAGCGTCCACATGGACGGCCTGCGCGAGGAGCACGACGAGGCGGTCTGCCGCGACGGCGTCTACGATCAGGCGGTGCCGGCGATCCAGGAAGCGCTCCGGCGGGGCTTCCGGGTCACCACCAATACGACGCTCTTCGACGGGGCCTCGCCGTTGCGGGTCCGCGAGTTCTTCGACGAAATGATGCGGGTGGGCGTCGAGGGCATGATGATGTCCCCGGGTTACAGCTACTCGAAGGCGCCCGATCAGGAGCACTTCCTCCGCCGCAGCCGGACCAATCAGCTCTTCTCCGACATCCTCTCGAACCCCAAGCGCGGCTGGCGGTTCAATCAGTCGCCGCTCTTCCTGCGCTTCCTCATGGGCAAGCACGACTACGAGTGCACGCCCTGGGGGAATCCGACCTACAACCTGTTCGGCTGGCAGCGGCCGTGCTACCTGCTGCAGGACGGATACGCGGCGACGTTCAAGGAGCTGATGGAGACGACGCCCTGGGAGAACTACGGGCGGAAGAGCGGCAACGAGAAGTGCCAGGACTGCATGGTCCACTGCGGGTTCGAGGCCACGGCCGTCGACCACACCTTCAGCTCGGTGCGGGGCTTCATCGAGACGGCGGTGGTCAGCGTCACCGGAAAGCTGTGACCGTTCGGCCATGAGCCTGCAGGGCTGGGTGCCCGACATCGGTCCCTACCTCACGGTCGCGGAGGTGATCGAGCACGCCTTCGACTACCGCGGCAACGTGACGGTGATGCGCCACGACGGCGAGGAGCTCGTGGGCTACCTGTCCAATCGCGACGCCGCCGCTCCCGAGCCCTTCGTCGAGGTCATCGACGAGGAGGGCGAGGGCCCCATCCGCATCCGCTACGCCGACATCGTCAATATCCGGTTCACCGGCAAGGACCCCGCCGAAGGCAACTCGTGGAAGGCGTGGCTCGAGCGCAAGGAGCGCGAGAAGGCGCAGCACGCCCCGTCGACCAGCGCGTAGTCGTGTGAACGGCATCCTCATCCTGACGGCCGTCGAGCTCGAGGCCGCGGGGCTGGCCCGGGAGCTCGAGCTGCCCGCCCTGTCCGGTCTTCCCTTTCGCGCCTACGGGCGCGGCACTACCCGCATCGTCCCCGTCGGCCTCGGCGCCGGTCTCCTGCCCGCGCGATGGACGCTCGGCCTCGCGGGGCTCTCCGCTCCCCTCGTGATCTCGGCGGGGGTGTGCGGGGGTCTCGATCCGCGGCTCGCCGCCGGGGATCTCGTCGTTCCCGCGCGCGTGCTCGATGTGGGCGGGCTCGCACTGGCGGTGACGCCGGACGCGCACGCGCGCGCCTGCGCGCTCGCCGGGCCCGGGGTGGCGACGGGCGACCTCGCCACTGCCGTCGCGGTGGTGGCCACGCCCGCGGCCAAGGCCGCCCTGCGCGCCGCCACCGGCGCCGCCGCGGTGGACATGGAATCGGCGCCCATCGTGGCCGCCGCGCGCGCGGCGGGCGCGCCCGCCCTCGTGATCCGCGCGGTGTCCGACGACGCCGCCGCGTCGGTGCCGGCCGCCCTCACCGCCCTCGTCTCGCCGGAGGGCCGCGTGCTCGGCGGCCGCGCCCTGCTCCTCGCCCTCACGCGGCCGCAGACGCTGCCCCACGCGCTCGCGCTCCGGCGCGGGAGCCGGCGCGCGCTGGCGGCGGTGGCGCGGGTGCTCGCGGGGCTGGGGAGCGGCGCATGAGGCGCTCGCTCGTCACCGGCGGCACCGGCTTCGTGGGCGCCAACCTGGTACGCGAGCTGCTAGCGGACGGAGACCGTGTGCGTGTCCTCGCCCGGCCGGGCGGAGACCGCCGCGCCCTGGTCGGCTGCGACGTCGAGATTGTCGAGGGCGACCTCCTCGATTCCGCCTCCCTGCGCCATGCGACGGCGGGCATGGAACGCGTCTATCACGTGGCCGCCGACTATCGCCTCTGGGCGCCCGATCCGTCCGCGCTTTTCCGCGCCAACGTGGACGGCACCCGTCACGTGCTGGAGGCGGCGGTGGCGGCCGGCGCGGCACGCATCGTCTATACCTCCACCGTGGGCGCGCTCGGCATTCCCAAGGACGGCCGGCCCGGGGACGAGACCACGCCGGTGACCCTCGCCGACATGGTGGGCCCCTACAAGGCCTCGAAGTTCGTGGCCGAGGAGGTGGCGCGCGAGATGGCTGCGCGGGGCGCGCCCGTGGTCATCGTCAACCCCTCCGCGCCGGTGGGGCCCTGGGACGTGAAGCCCACGCCGACCGGCCAGATGATCGTCGACTTCCTGCGCGGCAAGATGGTCGCGTCGCTCGACACGGGGCTCAACATCGCGCATGTGCGGGACGTGGCCCGCGGCCACATCCTCGCCGCCGAGCGCGGCCGAATCGGCGAGCGCTACGTGCTGGGCGCCGTCAACCTCTCCCTGCTCGACATCTTCCGCGCCCTCGCCGGCATCACCGGACTTCGGGCGCCGCGCTTCCGCGTGCCCTACGCGCTGGCGTGGCTCGCCGCCGCGGGCATGGAGGGCGTGGCCCGGCTGCGGGGCGGCGCCCCCGCGGTTCCGCTCACCGCGGTGCGGATGGCCCGGAAGCGGATGTTCTTCAGCGCCGACAAGGCGGTGCGCGAGCTGGGGCTGCCGCAAACCCCCGCCGAGCGGGCGCTGGGGGACGCGGTGCAGTGGTTCCTCGCGAACGGCTACGTCGCCTCGCCGAAGAAGCCGCGCGCGGCATGAACGCTGCACGCTTCGTGTCGCGGCTTACCCGGAAGAGCCGCTCGAACTTCTTCTACGCCTTCCTTCTGCTGCCGCGCGCCCAGCGCGAGGCCATCTTCGCGGTCTACGCGTTCTGCCGCATCGTGGACGACGCGGTCGACGAGGGTGTGGACCGCGCGGCGCAGCGCCGCGAGCTCGCGCGCTGGCGGGAGGAGATCGCCCGCGTCTGGGGCGCGGGCGCTCCCGAGCACCCCGCCGCCCAGCGCCTTCAGGAAGCGGTGCGGCGCTTCCCCATCCCCCGGCCCGCCCTCGAGGAGATCATCGCGGGCGTGGAGATGGACCTGGACCGGGCGACGTACGCGACGTTCGAGGACCTCTATCCCTACTGCTACCGCGTTGCCAGCGCGGTCGGCCTCTGCAGCATCGCCATCTTCGGCTACACGGATCCGCGCGCGGAGGACTACGCCATCAATCTCGGGGTGGCGCTCCAGCTCACCAATATCCTTCGCGACGTCCAGGTGGACGCGCGCATCGGCCGTGTCTACCTCCCCCAGGAGGATCTCCGCCGCTTCGGCGTGAGCGCAGAGGATCTGCGGGCGGGGCGCCTCACGCAGGGGTTCGCGGACCTCATGGCCTTCCAGGCCGGCCGCGCGCGCGACTACTACGCCCGCGCCTGGCGGGGCCTCCCCGAGGTGGACCGCCGGCGCCTCTTCGCCGCGGAGATCATGGGGCGCACCTACTTCGCCCTGCTCCGGGCCATCGAGACCCGCGGCTTCGACGTCTTCGGCGAGCGGGTGACCGTTCCCACGCGGCGCCGCATCGCCATCGCGCTGGCGTGCTGGGCCCGCTCGCGCCTCGGCACCCGCGGTCGCTCGCCCCTCGCCGGGACCGCGCGGTGAGGGTCGCGGCGCTCGCCCTCCTGGCCAGCGCTCTCTTCGTCGCCGCCCCATCCACCGCGGACGCCCAGCCCGTCGCCAAGGTGTACCGGGTGGGAGTCATCCTGACCGCGGCGTCCCACGAGGTGAAGGGCGTGGCGACCGAGCTGGACGAGGGATTGCGGGAGCTCGGGTACGTGGAGGGCCGGAACCTCGTGATCGAGCGCCGGTTCGCCGAGGGAAAGCCGGAGCGGCTCGACGGGCTCGCGGCCGAGCTCGTCCGGCTCAACGTGGACGTCATCGTGACGGGATCGAACCCGGTCATCGTAGCGGTCAAGCGAGCGACCGCGACCATCCCCGTCGTGATGGCGGTGTCGAGAGACCCGGTGGGCTCGGGGTTCGTCGCGACCCTCGCGCGGCCCGGGGGAAATATCACCGGGATGGCCAACGAGCCCGCCCCCGAGATAGTCGGCAAGAACCTCGAGCTCTTGAAGGAAGCCGTCCCCAAGGCCGCGCGCGTCGCCCTCTTGTGGAATCCCGGGGAGCGAGGGGCGGCCACCTACCGGGCGGCGGTGGAGCAGGCCGCCGCCAAGCTCGGCATGACGCTGGTGCCGGTGGAGGCCCGCAGGCGTGAGGACGTCGAAGGCGCCTTCGCCACGATCGCGCGGGAGGGCGCCAAGGCGGTGATGGTGTTGCCGGATGCTGGCGGGCTCATGTCCTACGGCCCGAGCATCGCCGGCCAGTTCAGGCGTGCCGCCGTCTACGTGGACAAGATCTTCAAGGGCGCCCGGCCCGGCGACCTGGCGGTGGAGCAGCCCTCGACCTTCGAGCTGGTGATCAACCTGAAGGCCGCCCGGGCGATCGGGCTCGCGATTCCGCATCCGCTCCGGGTCCGGGCGGACCGCCTCATCGAGTGAGCCGCCGCATGCGCGCCCAGGTCTTTCACGGCCCCGGCGATCTCCGGCTCGAGGAGCTGCCGGTGCCCGTGCCGGGGCGCGGCGAGCTGGTGCTGAAGATCGAGGGCGCTCTCACCTGCGGCACCGACGTGAAGACGCTTCGCCGGGGTCACCCCGTCATGATTCCCGTCGTGCCGACGGTGTTCGGTCACGAGCTCGCGGGCACCGTCGCCGCGGTGGGCTCGGACACGCGGGGCTGGCGCGAGGGCGACCGGCTCGTCGCCGCCAACTCCGCGCCCTGCGGGAGCTGCGCGCTCTGCCGGGGCGGGCGGCCGAACCTCTGCGAGGACCTCCTTTTCGTCAACGGCGCCTACGGCGAGTTCATCGCGCTGCCGCCCCGGCTGGTGGAGAAGAACCTCGTGCGGATCGCTCCGACGACGCCCGCGCGCCGGGCCGCCTTCGCGGAGCCGCTCGCCTGCGCGGTGCACGGCATCGATCGCGGGCGCGTGGAGGCGGGGATGACCGTCGCCATCTTCGGCCACGGGCCCCTCGGCGGCCTGCTCGCTCTGGTGGCGGCCCAGCGCAAGGCGCGTGTACTGCTGGTGGGGAAGGGCGGGTGGCGGCTTGATCGCCTGCGCGCCGCCGGCATCGCCGAGACGGTGGACGCGCGCGAGGCGGGCGACGTGGCGGCCGCGGTGCGCGCGCGCACGGGCGGGCGGGGCGCGGAGGTGACGGTGGACGCCACTGGGCGGCCGGAGGTCTGGGAGCTGGCCGTCGACGCGGTGACCCGCGGAGGCACCGTGGTGTTCTTCGGCGGGTGTGCCCCCGGCACCGAGGTGCGGGTCGACACCCGCCGTGCCCACTACGAGGAGCTGACCCTGGTGGGGGCTTTCCACCACTCGCCCGAGCTGATTCGGCGGGCGGTGGCGCTCCTGGAGACGGACGCGGTGGCGCCCGACGTGCTGGTGTCCCACGCGATGGGGCTCGCGGACGTCCCGAGGGCGCTCGCTCTCATGGCGGGCGGCCAGGCCCTAAAGGTATCCATCGACCCGACTATTTGAGCGGGCCCCCGCCGTCCGGTATACTCGCGTGAGTCTTTACTTCCACCCAGGAGAACGCATGGCGACCATACCGCTGCTCCAGGACATCGTCCTTGCCGGCCCCCGCGGCTTCTGCGCGGGCGTCGACCGCGCCATCGACATCGTCGAGCTGGCCCTTCAAGTCTGCCCGGCGCCGGTGTACGTGCGCAAGGAGATCGTCCACAACCGGCACGTCGTGGAGGCCCTGCGCGCCAAGGGCGCGCACTTCGTGGACGAGCTGGATGAGGTGCCGGACGACGCCACCGTGATCTTCAGCGCCCACGGCATCTCGCCGGCGGTCCGCCAGGAGGCGGAGCGGCGCGGCCTGCGGGTGATCGACGCCACGTGCCCCCTCGTCACCAAGGTGCACCTGGAGGCGATCCGCTACGCGCGCGAGGGCTACTCGATCATCCTCGTGGGGCACGCCGACCACGACGAGGTGGTGGGCACCATGGGCGAGGCGCCGGACCGCATGTTCGTGATCGCCCATCCGGAGGAGGTCGACGCGCTCCACGTACCGGATCCGAGCAAGGTCGCGTTCCTCACCCAGACGACGCTGTCGGTGGACGACACGCGGGACTGCATCGAGGCGCTGCGCCGCCGCTTCCCCAAGATCGTGGGGCCCTCCAAGGACGACATCTGCTACGCCACCCAGAACCGGCAGGCGGCGGCGAAGACGGTGGCGGCGGGCGTGGACGTGCTCCTGGTGATCGGAGCGGCGAACAGCTCCAACGCGAACCGCCTCGTCGAGGTGTCGAAGGGGCTCGGCACCGCGTCCTACCTCATCAACGACAAGAACGACATCAGGCCCGAATGGCTGGAGGGGGCGACGCGCGTGGGCGTGACCGCGGGCGCTTCCACGCCCGAGTTCCTCGTCACCGAGGTGGTCGAGGCGCTGCAGGCGTCGCGCGCCGCCGACGTGCGCGAGGTCCACGTGGTCGAGGAGGATGTGCGCTTCGGGCTTCCGCGCGAGCTCGAGGAGATCGCCCGCCAGGCCGGCAAGACCCTTCCCGCGCGGCGCAGCGCCGGCATCGACGAGGAGTAAGCATGCGCCTGGTCACGTTTCGCCGGGGCCGCAGTCAGGGTCGGGTGGGGGCCATCTGGCACGACGCGGTGATGGACCTCGGCGCCATCGCGCGCGACCTCGCCGCCCAGCGCGGCGCCGTCGGGCGCGGCCGCGGCGGGTTCCCTCGCACCATGCTCGAGCTCGTCGAGGGCGGGGAGGACAGCCGCGTGCGCGCGCAGGAGGCCTGGGAGGCGGGCAAGCGGCTGGTCGGCGCGCAGGGCATCGAGGATCTCGCGGGTCGGCGTCTGGCGTTTCCGCTCGCCAAGGTGCGCCTCCTCGCTCCCATCGTGCCGCCACGCAACGTGTTTTGCCTCGGCCGCAACTACGCCGACCACGCCGCCGAGCGCGGGGCCGCCGTGCCCGAGCACCCGGTGTACTTCACAAAGCCCGCCGACTGCGTGATCGGCCCCGGCGAGAAGGTGATTCACCACGCCGTCACCAAGGAGCTGGACTACGAGGTGGAGCTGACCGCGGTGATCGGCGTGGGCGGGCGCGACATCGAGCGCGGCAGCGCGCTCCGTCACGTGTTCGGCTACACCATCATCAACGACGTCACCGCGCGCGACCTCCAGAAGCGGCACGGCCAGTGGTTCAAGGGCAAGTCGCTGGACACGTTCTGCCCGATGGGCCCGGTGCTGGTCACCGCCGACGAGATCCCCGATCCACAGGGCCTCGCCATCTCGCTGCGCGTCAACGGGCAGGCGCGCCAGTCCAGCCACACCTCCAAGATGATCTTCCCGGTAGATCAGTGCATCGAGGTGCTCTCGCAGGGGCTCACCCTCCGCCCGGGCGATGTCATCGCCACCGGCACGCCCGACGGGGTCGGTGCCGCCACCGGCAATTTCCTCAAGGCCGGAGACCGGATGGAAGCCGAGGTCGAGCGCATCGGGGTCCTCGCCAACCGCGTCGTCGCGCCGTAGCGCCCTGACTCAGACCCCCTAGAAGGCCGCCGTCGCCGTGTGGTAGCATCCGCTTCACATCAGCCCTCTTCCTTCTTCCGTCGTGCCATCTGTCGCGTTGAGATCACGGGGAGGCGGACATGGCGCTCGACATCGCGAAGATCCGCAACATCGGCATTGTCGGCCACGGCGGCGTCGGCAAGACGTCGCTGGTCGAGGGGATGCTGTTCGCCGCCGGGGCGGTAAACCGCCTCGGTCGCGTGGACGACGGCACCACCACCACCGACTTCGACCCGGACGAGATCAAGCGCAAGATCTCGCTGTCCACCTCGGTCGCGTTCTGCGACTACAAGGGGCACCGGCTCAACTTCGTCGACACGCCCGGATACGGCGACTTCATCTCCGACGCGCGGGCGGGGCTCCGCGCGGTGGGCGCGGCGGTGGTGGTGGTGGACGCGGTGGCGGGGGTGCAGGTCCAGACCGAGAAAGTCTGGAAGATGGCCAACGACTACGGCGTTGCGCGCATCGTGGTGATCAACCGGATGGACCGCGAGCGGGCCGACTTCTTCCGCGCCCTGGAGTCGCTCCAGCGGCGGCTCAAAGGGCGGCTCTGTCCGCTGCAGATCCCCCTCGGGAGCGAGGCGACCTTCCAGGGCGTGGTGGACCTCGTCAAGATGAAGGTTCTCCTCGTCTCTGACGGGAAGCCGCGCGAGGGCGAGATTCCTGCGGACGCGATGGACGCCGCGAAAGAGTGGCGTGAGAAGTTGACCGAGGCCGCCGCGGAGACGGACGACGATCTCCTCGCGAAGTACCTCGAGGAGGGCTCCATCACCGAGGCGGAGATGCTGGGCGCGCTACGCAAGGCCATCGCGGGCGGCGCCCTCGTGCCCGTGCTCGCCGCCGCCGCTACCCGGCTCATCGGTGTGCAGGCCCTCATGGATCTCCTCGTCGAGGAGTTTCCGTCCCCCGCCGACCTCGGCGCCGTCGAGGGCACCGACCTCAAGAGCAAGGCGGCGGCGACCCGCGCGCCCGACCCCAAGGCGCCCTTCGCGGCCCTCGTCTTCAAGACCATCTCCGATCCCCACGTGGGTAAGCTCTCCGTCTTCCGGGTCTACTCGGGCACCCTCAAGGCGGACAGCCAGGTGCTCAACGCCACCCGTGGCATCAAGGAGCGCGTCGGCCACATCGGCTGGCTACAGGGCAAGACCCAGAAGGCGATCGAGACGTTGGGCCCGGGCGAGATCGGCGTCGTCGCTAAGCTCAAGGACACCCTCACCGGGGACACTCTGACCGACGAAGCCCACCCGATCGTGCTCTCCGGCATCCACTTCCCCGAGCCGGCGATCTCCTTCGCCATCCAGCCCAGGTCGCGCGGCGACGAGGACAAGATCTCGACCGCGCTCCACCGCATGGCTGAGGAAGATCCGACCCTGCACCATCACTTCGATCCCGAGACCAAGCAGCTGCTCGTCTCCGGTATGGGGCAGATGCACGTCGAGATGGTGGTCGAGCGGATGAAGCGGAAGTACAACGTGGACGTCCTCGTGCTGCCGCCGCGCATCCCTTACAAGGAGACGGTGAAGGGGCGCTCGGAAGTGCAGGGCAAGTACAAGAAGCAGACGGGCGGCCGGGGCCAGTACGGCGACACCTGGCTCAAGATCGAGCCGCTCGTCCGCGGCGGCGGGTTCGAGTTCGTGGACGACATCTTCGGCGGCGCCATCCCGCGCAACTTCATCCCCTCGGTCGAGAAGGGCGTGCGGGACTGCATGAAGCGCGGCATCCTCGCCGGATTCCCGGTGGTGGACCTCAAGGTCACCCTCTACGACGGCTCCTATCACGACGTGGACTCCTCCGACATGGCGTTCCAGATCGCCGCCTCGATGGGGTTACAGAAGGGCTTCCTGGAGGCCCATCCCATCCTGCTCGAGCCGGTGATGAACGTGGAGGTGACGGCGCCCTCCGACAATGCGGGTGACGTGATCGGCGACATGAACAGCCGCCGGGGGCGGGTGGTGGGCATGGAGCCCGACGGCGAGGTGGTGGCGGTGCGCGCCCAGGTGCCGATGGCGGAGATGCTGACCTACGAGTCCACCCTGCGCTCGATGACGGGCGGCCGCGGCGCCTACTCGATGGAGCCCTCGCACTACGAGGAGGTGCCCGCCCACATCGCCGAGAAGGTCGTCAAGGACGCCAAGGCGGAGAAGGAGAAGGGACACTAGCGGCCGGGCTCGCCTGTCAGGTCCTGGGTACTGGGCCGTGCGCCCTCTTCGATGTACAACTTGACCCAGCTGGGCCGCGCCGGGACCGACCCGCGGATATTCTTCTCATGCTACGCGGCCGACTCGCGCAGCAGCAGCGCCGCTTGCCCCGCGCGCAATACCGCCGACTCCATCTAAACCTGCCCGGCCGCCTGTCCTAGGGTAGCGCCTTCCAGCCGGAGCCGGTGATGGACCCGTTGCCCGCGGCGACCCCGGCGCCAGTCATAAACACGCTCCTGCGCCAAGGCCGAGCCTGGTATGAGAAGTATCGCCAGCAACGCGAGCCAGCCGAATATCGGGTCGTCAGCGATCTCGGGATGCCGGAGATAGTCTCGGCGAGGGGGGGG
>Ga0075421_100000624_pt1 | contig 37809 bp, 43 predicted proteins | sample SoiMetdeltSBSDD5_FD_75292 | JGI IMG/M metagenome (GOLD analysis project Ga0075421, IMG submission 75292) | Bulk soil microbial communities from a Populus tree surrounding site in Tennessee, USA - Soil MetaG P. deltoides SBSDD5 | ecosystem: Environmental > Terrestrial > Soil > Tree plantation... | reverse complement strand
CGCAGTTATATTTCCACGGCGCGTAAAAATGGGCAATCCGTTTTGGGTGTGTTGCAGTCCGCTTTCAATGGAAACCCTTTCTGCCCGGCTTTCGTCTCGCTACCGGCCTGAGTAGTTACGATAAAAAACACGAGCCACGTTGAGAGTGCAAGTAAAAAGTAACTTGTGAAGAGAATTTTCCGTACTTTTCTGATCTTCCTCGTATATGCAACCCTTATACCTATCACAGCAGAGATGATATTCAAAAGAACGAAGAGGATAAAAACCACTTTATGTGCTAAGACAGAATGGAAATACATATTCATCACAAATAATGGTATAAACAAGATAACAAGGGGATGAAAATCAAACACATGAAATGAAGCCAGGAAAAACACAATGGAATGAACTACAATCGGAAAATTCAGCAGGAGAGCAATAACTAATACTTGACGTATCAGTGACTTTGAAGTTTTTTCCTCAACTAAGCGGGCTTGCATAATTTAATAGTTTACTTTGAATGATGATGGTCTGTAAACACTTGTCTAAAGTAATCGCATTTGAACAACTTTTTTACCTACCAAGTCGGGCGTGAGTTTGATCCTTTCGCCTTTTAGGGATGCCAGCTTTTCAAAAAGTGCGATTTTGCTACCATACTGTTTCTCCTTGATCTCTACTTAAGGTTTTCCAGCCCTAGAGGCTGATTTCCCATACTCTTCAACAGGCAGATATTGGCCTGATAGTAAAACAAATTGATACGAGCAACATGATCTGCAAGTGGAAATTGCAGATCAGGAGGCTATCTATGTCATCCCTTGAGAAACTAGAGGAATACACAAAGACCCTCCAAGGATGGATAAGTCAGACTGGTCGAGCCCAGAAGGACTTAGCGAAGCTAACAGCTTATTTTGACATTGATGCAGGTCGAGAGCATGGAAAGCCGCTATCAGATTCTCAGTTTTCTCGAACGGTTCGTCCATCTAAGCTACCTGCGAGATCAGAGGCTATCTTCAACGTACTTACAATTCTGGGCGTTTTATATGGATTGGATATCATTGGCCGGATAGAAATTGAGAGATTTCTTTTGAAGTATGAGATCCCTATCCCAGATTGCCCAAGCCTGGATGATCTCTGGCCCAGAATAGAGGAAGGACGTATACGGTTACAACAGGCGGCAATTAACAGGCCTAGCATGGAGAAGATCACTAACTCACTGACGTTTGAAGCTCATCTCCCGCCTCCTAGTACATCTAAAATCAGAGTACCTGCACGTAGTCGTTTAATTCCTTTATTATGGTCAAGTCTTATTGCTATAGGAGTTTTGACCTTCCTAATTTTTGGCATCTTTAATCCCAATCGCGGCAAGAATGAGTTACTAACTCAAAATGCGGCTGGGCATTTGACCATTACTACGTCTGTTGCTCCCACTTCATTGGCAATATCCACGCAGCCCCCGCAACTTTTATCACCCCTAAGCACAGTAACAACCTCGACTCTTATCGCCACCTCTTCATTAAATTCATCGTTGTGTGGCGAATTTGCCCTCGTCAAAGACGAACCTATCGGAGAACGCTTTATTCCTGATCAAGGCGTCTCCTCTTTCACTATCGAGAACACCCCCAAAGGGATTCTTGATAACCGTGTTCGTGCTGTAGCGGGTACAGATAAAGGGGTAATTGTGGGGTACTTCAACTTTGGAGCCGCCAGTGGTTTGTCATACTATCTCAGGACAGGCGAGGAATCTTGGGCGATTTGCAATGATGCTGGGGCTATGGTGGGCAAATTGGTCAATTCCATTGTCGTTGATCAAAGTAAACGTATCTGGGTGGCAACCGATGGGGGAGGAATACTAATGTGGGATGGTCAAGAGTGGCATGCCTTCACAGAAACGAAAGACAAGCGATCTTTGCGCTTCAGCTACGGCTTGGCCTTGGACGCTCAAGGTAATGTTTGGGCTGGTACGTCGGAGGGAGTAGCACAATTTACAGGGGAAGATTGGGAATTGACATATACCGTTTATAAAGAGCTTTCTGACAATAGGGTCCATAATTTAGCATTTGATAGCTTAAATAACATTTGGGTTGGACACCTGAACGCTGGGCTAAGTGAATTTGTCAGCGCTATAGGAGAATGGAAGTCTTATAAAAAAGGCCAGGAGATCGGGGGTGATCTAATTCGAGGCATCGCCGTTCGCAAAGCTAGTGATTCCGCACCCGAATCAATCTGGTTTGCTACTTGGGATGGCGGAATCAGCCGATTTGAAGGCAATAACTGGAAAACGTATGGCATTGAGGATGGTCTACCCAGTCTAAGTAGTGTGGCGATAGCAGTTGATAGTCTCAACCGTGTGTGGGTTGGCACAGACAAGGGCACCTCATACTTTGATGGTACACATTGGATTCGCTATAACACCTTGAGTACCCTCAGTATTTCTTTTTCTCCCAATTGTCCAGACTACTCATGTCCACAAGAAGATAATATTTGGACTGGAACTGAAAGGTTCGGCCTCACACACAGCCGCTTGCCCTATGCAGAAGAGGCGCTAAAAGTGGATCAAATCTGTTTCGAATCTCTTAAAAGAGAGCTAATATGCCCCGCCTTTGCCTCATTGGAATACCCATCTGTTATCACAGCTACTTATCCTCAAATCCTTGCGCCAGGTGAAAAGTTCAATTTTCAGATCACAGTATCGCCGGTTAATAACCATGAACTAAAAGTAGGCGATTTTCTCTCGTATGCCGGTGAGAATCAATCAAATTTATTTGGCGCTTTCCAATTAGTTGAAATAACAGAAACTATTCCAAGTGGGCAATCTTTTGTTTTCAACAATCGTAAGAATATGTTCGTAGCTCCCGAACTTCCAGTCGGACAAGAGAAATTGACTTTTATTAGCCCGTGGCGTGTGTGGATGCACACAAGATACACTGGGCCTGAAATACGAATTGTATTCACCGTGAAACAGACCAAGGAAAAATAACAACTACAAAATTCCCTGGTGAGAATGGGTAACGGTAGCGCTGCAATTATTCCTACCGATAATTCGTTGCTAACGGCTGCACCCGATACGTGCTTATCCGATCAAAAGGCTTGAGCATTACTAATACGAACTCCTGCTTTGGATCATACTCCCGCACCATACGTTGGACATCTTCATCGCCATGCTCGTCAATGTATGCCTGCGGCGCATACGCAAAGGGATGACCTAGCCCAGGCGGGCATACGGTGGTATCTACCAGAAATGCGCCTCTCCCCTGCTCCGCAAAGGCTTTTCGCGCTGCCGGCTCAAAGGTATGGAGGTTTTCACCAATCCACGCTTGATCAGATAGGCGTTCTCGCCGCGCCCACTCGGGTATATTCGGTCCTGCTCTGTTTTTATCCTCCTTGCTCATAGACAACTTGAAATGCCGGTGCCACCGCTTCCCAATCCACAAGCTGGACCGGCGCTCCAGACTGAATGTGTACTCTGGAAGTCGAAGATGCGTGGGAAATCGGAACGCCATGAACACGAGCAAGTCGCATCTCAAGTAAGTCAACATCTGCTGGACTGGCCTGATACTTGGGGATGCCCTCGGTTTTCAGTTGCACCAAGCCAGTTCCTCGCCGCTTTACCAAGGCCATCCGAGGTGAGAGCGTCTGAATGGTTGCGACTGCCTTCTCCCACTGTTCAGTAAGTGGCGAAAAGAGTGGGTGCTGCGTTTCCGTCTGTGCCTCATGCTTTATTTCCTCCGTATCCACCATAAACAGTTTCCGCGCCATTACCTCAGCATCTTCCCGGTCAACCGCAAACACGACTTTGATCCCCACGTTTCCTAACGCCGAGGACACCCGCTCGGGAACCTGCCCCAACGTCTGGTGTGCCAGATGGAGAAACAGGCCGAACTTGCGACATTCGCTGAGTATTTGGGCCAGGGTCTTGGCAGCACCGGCATTGGCGCAAAAGTCCTGGAACTCATCTAAAAACAAGTAAAACGGGCGACGCCCTGCGTGACGTTTGCGAGATAGGGCAGCCAGCTCCATCCCCGTCACAATCAGGCTCCCGACCAGCCGCCGGGTTTCACCATCACAATGACCTAAGTTGACGATGAGCACTTTGCCTTCGTCCATGATCTTCTTGAAATCGAGGCGGTTTTCGGATGCGCCCAATAAGTGGCGAAGGTGCGGATTGAACGTAAACGCCGTCACCTTGTTAAGGACACTTTCAATCATGACGGCCGCCTCTCTCCCCCACCGCTCGAAGCGGCTGTGGAAAAACTCAATCAGGTGCGGATCACGAACTTGAGAGAGTAAACGGTCGCGGTAGTCAGAGTCGGTCAAGAGAAGCGGCATTTCGATGAGTGACTGCCCGGTTTCGATAAGCACCAAAAGCGCCGCCAGCGCGATGTTCGTAAAACGGGGCGCTTCGGCAAGCGCCTCTGGCCACGTCCGGCGAAAGGCTTCGATTACTTGAGTTGCCAGGGTGTACGGGGGCAGATCGGTTTTGAGGATATTGAAAGGGAGAGTGTAATCGCTACGGGTCGGGTCAAGATAAATCACCCGCTCAACAGCTTTGGGATCATCAAAGAACCCCACAGACAGAAGATGCGCGAGCGTATCGCGGGCTAAATCAGCGTGCGGATCAACCAACCCACATCCCCGACCAGCGCGAATGTCGGCGACGATGAGACTTTCCAGGAACTTGGACTTGCCCTGACCCGAGGTGCCGATGATGTAGGTATGGGTCGCGCGGGCATGACAAGGAATGGCATACGGCAGAAGTCCCAACGGCCCCACCCGGCCAAGCCGGACAGGATCGCGCACCAGTTGGGGCAGAGACAAAAGCATAGGCAGAGAATAAAAAGGCACTGTGTTGTTCACAGTGTCTGGAAATAGTATGCGGGACAAAAAAAGCGCCGGTCAAGGCCGAAGATACTATGGGCGAGGCGACCAGAACGGAAAGCCGGAAACCGCTGCATGTTCTTTGGCAGCGGTTTCCGCTCTATGGTCTTACCTGTCGGTTCAAGCAAGACGAAAGATAATCTGTTGAAGCAAACCGGAAGGAGAAAGCTACGGGCTGTAGGAAGCACGATACAACTAGGGAATGCCGTTTTACGAGTGATTCAAATCTACTCCTGGCCGTGCGCGCATCGGTTTGCTATGCTGGTAAAGCATTACCAACTTTTGCCTTATGAGAAAGGAGCAAGAAAAACGACCGGTCAAATTGACTTTGGAGGGTATCAGTCGGATTGCAAAAGAGACGGCCTTGAAAGATGGCTATCATGTGCCGATGGTCTTGGTGGAAGGCAGTCTCCGCTCTTTGGTCAATCAGATCATTCCCTTCCCCGAGGATTACGAAGCAAGGTTACTGCGGATGGTTGCGCTCGGTTATGAGATGGCAAGCCGTGGGAACTTAGGAGAACTAAGACAAGCATTTCTCGTCACCGAAGGCTGGATGAGTATTGCCGAAGGGGGTCAACCTTTCGACGGGCCACCTTCTGAAGACCCCAATCGCAAAGAAGTGTTGGTAATCTTCGCGCGGGTAGTTCCCGACTTTCAACCAAAGATCGTGACCTGGGAAATGATCCGCGATGAAGCCGGTAAACTCACGGCGCTGAGAGATTTTTCTTCGCCCGAAGTGGCGAACCCGGCCAGTCCTCTGATGGATGCTTTCGTGGCTGGCTTCCAGCGAGGAGCCAAGATTACCAAGCGTCGGCTCAACTAACAGTCTTCGCGCTTGACTTTGATGGCCTCTGTTTCAATCGTTCTGCGGTGGTCGCCAATGCGTGGGGGTCAAGGTCGCCACAAATCCAACGTCGCCCAAGTTGCTCACAAGCTACTGCTGTCGTGCCGCCACCGATGAATGGATCAAGCACTAAATCACCCGGACGGCTAAAGCTGCTAATGCAGTAGCAGGCACTCATCACGTCTTGGCCCCACGGGTGATACCGCTTGTCTCGTCCCCCGCTGCAGAGCAGTGTAGTAGTTGAGACCTGAGACCGTGAGAAGCCTTTGCAGTAAGCCAGAATCGGCTTGGCATTCACCTGAATGCTGATCTCGGTATTGCGTCTGCCGCCCGGCCACACCCGGCTGATTTCCGGCCCGCCCATATACAGTTCGTACTTCCAATAAAAGATCAACCCGGCTTCATCGAAAAAGCGAAAGATACGGTTGAGCCACAACCCGCCGCACATGGCTAAGACAAATCCACCGGGCTTCAATACGCGCCTGGCTTCCTGGGCCAGCCAGCGGTAGCAGGGCAAACACTCCCGCAAGTACGGCGGATCGGTAAAGATGAGATCAACACTGTTGGGAGGAAGAGGCAAACGCTGGACATTGGCTCGGATCAACATGGGGTTCACTCCTTCTTCACGTCATCGGGGAACAAAGAAAGCTGGCGCAGTTCTGTGGCGATCTGCGCTACTCGCTCGGTATTTCCCTGTCCCTGCGCGTGTTGCGCCTCGGCATAGGCGGAAGCATGGGGTTCCGGCAAGGCGGAAAGTTCTGCTTGTGAAAGTTCCAGCGCACATTTCAATCCCAAGCCATTCAGCCCATACAGCTTGAAGTTGACCCGCGCCAGACGGACACACAAGGGATCAATGTCGCAGCCCGAATACTGGACGAGGCCCATCTGCACCATCCACGGCGGCAGCGTGCTGGCGTGCGCCAGAAGCAAGATGCCGGAGCCAACCGCCGGATCGTTGACCCGCACTGGTTCGTAGTGCTCGATGGCGGCGGGAACAACCCGCGTGAGGAACCAGTCAAATGCCTCTTGTCCTTCGAGGATGCATCCGGCCACGAGAAATGCCTGCGCTATAGGCGATTGATCAATCGCCGCCTTGAGGCGCTGGTGAACTTCTGCTCCCCTATCACTCACCATCTCAGCCATCATGCGCGCGGCATTCCACGGGGTGAAGAACTGGCCGATGCTGGAAGAGGGATACCCCCAACTCATATACATACTTCCGACCACATCCTGATAGCTCGGTGTCCCATCAGGAAGATGTGTGGCATTCAGCAAAAGACCAAAGGCTTCACTGAAGCGCTCAAACACCCATGCCTTGTTCTCGTACCGTGAACGCACTTGCTCCCACACCTGGGCAACTTCGGGCAAGTCTTCGGCAGGCTTGCCTGTCTCTTTGAGGCTGCGGGCATGAGTAGGCAGCATATCCAGCGTCCCTTCCACCAGTTCGAGCCAATCTGAAAAAATGGTGTTGGGGCGTTGGCCTGTTGCGGTGATGGTGTCCAAAACCTTGACGATGGCGGCGGCTTGGGGATCAGCGGGGAGATCGCGGCGTTTGACGGCCATTTAGTTGACCTCCATCAAGCCTCGGTCTTTGAGGCTTACGAAACGAGTGTGGCCGATCACCAAATGGTCAAGCAGATCAATGTCCAGGAGTTTCCCCGCCTCGGCAATGGCGCGGGTGACGCTGACATCTTCGGGGGAAGGAGAGGGATCGCCGGTGGGGTGATTGTGAGCAATGACGATAGCGGCGGCGGACTCCAGGATGGCTTCTTTGTAAATCTCGGCCACCCGGATTTGCGAGGTGTTGACGCTACCGACATACAACCGAATGACTTTAATGACCCGGTTGCGGGCATTGAGCAGCAACACCCACAATTCCTCATGATCAAGCGGTTCCAGGAATGGGCGAAGAAGCAAGTCGGCATCCGCCGGGCTGTTGATTTGTGGTTTCTCTCCACCCGCATACGGCAACGCGGCATTGAGTTCATCATGCAGGCGGCGCATTTCCGCGATGATGCGTCCGGCTTTGCGCCGATCCCGGCTGCGCGTTTTGGGTGAGACAGAAATCGTGGCATCGTAGAACAATGCCATTTGAGTTGAAGTCGTCATCTGTGCTCCTCCGCTAGGGGCGCGGCGACCAAAAAGCGGCCACGCTTTTTCAAAACCGTGCAACGCACGGTTGCCCACGCAGTGGAGGCCAACGGCGAGCACGCGCCCGCAGTCCGGCGCGGTCTTGCTCTTTGCGCCGGGCAAGGCCCGGGAAGTCGGAGCAAGGGCAGGCACGCGGCGCAAGCCTGAGGGCGGCGGGAACGTGCGCCGCCCGCCACGAGGCTGAGCGTGCCTGATCTTGTTCTGCTCCGACTTGCGCGCGCGCAGCGAAGGCCGTGGCGTGGCCGGGTGGGGCTGAAGCGCCGAGCCGGGACCCAAGCCCCGCACGTCCTGAGCCCTGAGCTTGTCGAAGGGCCGAAGGATGGCGGGGTCTTGGGAGGCCGGAGCCAGCCCTTCCGCATTCGCCGCTTTGTTGTTGGGGAACGGAATAACCTTTGAACGTAAGGAGTGGCGACCCGGCGAGACGCGAGAGCGGCGGGTACTTGGCCGCCAACGCGCGATGCGAGTCCGAAGCGGAGCGAAGGACGAGGCCGACGGGCGGATGGATCAGCCGCGAGCGACCCGCTTTGAGCAAAGCGAAGGGAGCGAGCGGCCCACCCGACCGGAGGCCGCATGGCGCGTCAGGCCCCGCCGCGTTAGGCCAGCGTGGGGGCGAGGCGAGCGAATGTGAAGGGTTCGTGGCGCAAGCGGGAGTGAGGGAAGCACAACGAGCGGTTAGTGAAGCGCGGGAGCCAGGTGCACTCTGCAATGCTCTTTTGCAGAGTGCGCTGTCCCGTCAGGGGGCGAACGCGCGAAGCGGCGGCGTGCGTTAGCAGGCCGTAACTGAGAGTGGAGCGCAACGAGCGGCAGCGTAGAGCGAGCGTTTTTCGGCGAGCGGCGACACGCTACCCTGAGCGGGAGCGAGGCCGAGAGCCAAGCGTCCCCGTCGCTGGCTTGCGAGCAGCGAAGCCGGTGTCGCCTTGTAGGGCAAGAAGAGGGCAGCCGCGCTCCGAGGTTGATCTCATCCCTGAAAGGGATGGGATGAATTCGCCGCAGGTGAAGGAGCGGAGGCTGAGGCATCGGTGTCGAGCGGAGTCAGGCCGAAGCGTAACGAAGCCAGTGCGAAAGGCCGAGGAGCGAAGCGAACGAAGCGAGGTCGCAGACGTTGTTTTCCGGCTGCGGACGAGCGAAAGAGAGCGCCTGCCCTGAGCGAAGTCGAAGGGGAGCATCGGCCCGCGCTGGCGCAGTGTCAGCGGAGGCGGCACGCAGCGAGTCTCCGATGCCGGCCCGGTTGTAAATCAGGTATCAGATTTTACCGACGGTCTCACAGGGAAGGAACAAAAAATAGGGGTGGTGTGGATCGTGAGGGATGAAAAGCGATTGTCAGGAAACGAAGTTATTCTTCTTCGCTCCGTTCGGATTGGGGCAAATCACGCCACGTCCTGCCTCGCACGCGCTCAAGGTCGTCTGATGACCACCCCATCACCTCGCGGAGGAATGTGCCGGATAAAAGCACAGTGACTCGCTTCCGCAGTTGCGTTGTAGTTTCGTCCTGGGCAGTCAAGTCTTTGTCTTCACTCACCAAGTAATCAACCCGGGCGTTGATCGCCGCCAGGGCAATAGGTACATCGGTGACGTCTCGAACCAGTTCAACGTGGCGGGCCACCTGGTTCGGCGTTGGGTTTTTCACCAATTGGTGCGAGATGGCGCGTAACGTCGCCTCGAACTTGTCTACGTAGGCGGGAAAACGGGTCACCAGCCTATGCCGTGCCTGCTCGATGACCAGCGGAAGCAGAACCAGCCGGAAGTCTCCACGGCGCGCGTGCTCAAGCACCTCGTGCGGCCAGCGCGGCCACACGACACCGGCTAGGAGCACGTTGGCGTCCACCATCACCCTAAGCTTTTTTCTTCCGGCTCTTCCGGCGGTAGGTTGCAACGCTGCCATACTGCTTCTCAAAAACCTGTCGTTTGCTTGCTTCCAATTCTTCGGCGAGACGTGCTTCGGTAAGACCCTGTCGCTCGGCTTCGGGGCCAAGGACACCTACCAGATCCCGGAGTGGATTGTCACTGTGGGGCTGTTCATAGGGCATGATGATCGCCACGGGATAGCCCTCGCGTTCCACAATCAGGTATTCTTTGTCTACAGCAACCCGCCGCAGGATTTTACCGCTGGAACGGGAAAGCTCTGAGGCTTGGATCACGGCAGTTTTGAGGGACATGGACAGTTCACTCCCTTCTTCACGGATTTGTCGTAATGGTGCGATATGTTGCATAGCCATACAGAGTATAGCGAATTGATCTGTATTCTGTCAAGACAACTCCCGGAGCATCGGCCTCATTGTGTTTGCATAGGCACACAGCGCAGAGGTAGAATACCTGCTATGAGTAATGATTGGATTACGACAACAGAAGCGGCTCAGTTAGTTGGGTATCACCGTGAACACATACGCCGACTCATCGCGGACGGAAAAATCACTGCAAAGAAGTTTGGCCGTGATTGGCAAGTAAGCAGGTCTAGCCTGCTTACCTACGTTCGCCGTGCTGAGAAATTTGGCGCGAAACGCGGGCCAAAAAAACGTAGTTGACGCACAGAGGAAACTCTTTATAATACTGGCATAACCAACATTTCATCTTGCTAGAACGGGCCACGCAAGTGCGGGAAACACTTACGAGGCCCTGACCCCACCCACCGATCGCGCGGCGGGCTAGGCTGACCCGATTCTACCAGATGGGCGACCTGCCAACCTACGGCGGTGCGCCCGTTTTCGTTTCTTACGGGCCTGGGAACGAAAGGAGCCTAGCGTGGTAATCAAACTCCGCTCAAAACGACTGGCCCACTTGTTTGCCGAAGTTTGGGAACGCCTCCCCGAAAAAGACCAGACTTTGCTTTCTAACCGGGCAAGATTGGTTCTGGACAACCCCAATTTTTTACCCAAAGGACAAAGACCAGTGTGGGGTGCGGCGATGGGCATTGGAGTAAAGAAGTCCATCGCCATTGTCTATTTGAGTCCCCGAAAGCTACCGCGCCAGTCAGATAATTTTGTAAGATACGTCATTGCCCACGAATTAGCGCATATTTTCTGTGAGCATGTAGATCAATTATTTTTCTCTGCCCTCACTGACTCAACCTGTAAGGAAGATCAAGCAGCATTTGAAGTGGAAGCGAATGAGCAAGTGCGTAGATGGGGTTTTCCAATCGTCTCTCCTACACCAACGGGAAAGCAATCTCGAAATGGAGTTGGCTAGCGAACTCTTATAGAGTTTCGTTATCCGGTGGATTGGTAGGCTCCTGAGGCCATTCAAGGGCTTCGACCGTATCAATTACAACTTCAGTGCTGTTCAATGCCACTTGGCTTGCCTCTTCAGCCGTGAGACCCGTTTCCCCCATTTTCTTCACCGCCGCTTGCAAAGCGGTATTACCTTTTTGGCTGGCTCCGGCCTCATCATCGGCATGAACGAGAAGGAGACCGGAGAGACTGTAGTACACCAGAAAATCTTTAGGGTTGGCTTCTAAAGGTTCATCCACTGCGGGCAACGTATCTTCGAGAGTTGAGAGCGGAAAGAGAACCGTTCCGTCTGTGTTACAGATGTCGGCCAGAGCGCTAATCGGTTTGCCCAACTGCCGATACTCTTCCATCGCTGCCCCCTCCAAATCATCCCACCTCACTCCCCGCTCAGTCAGGGCGTCATAAACATCCATCCCGGCATCTTCACTCGCGGAAGGATAATGCACACAGACAATCAGCCGGTCAGGGGCGTCGCGTAACTCCATCGCTTCGGACAACCACCAATAACGCACCGGATAACCAAAGCCTTGGGCCTGCTCCAGCAGGGCCGCCACCGCATTTTGGCGAGTTTCTGCCAAGTCCCAAATATAAGCGGTATAAGAATGGTTGGGGTTAAGCTGCTCTCCTCTGCCTGATGAGGGTAGCTCGTGGCTTGCCATATCCGATTATCGTAACAAAACGGAGAGGCGGAACGCAAGAAGAAAACATCGGTTATGGCTTCTTGGGAAAGCCCAACGTTTCGGCAATGAGTTTGAGCGACAGCCAAAAGAGTTGTTCCACGTAATCATCTCCCATCTTGCGGGCGAGTTGTTCCATCTCTTCATCGCTCACTTGGGTATCATCAAAGCCGCAGGTCGCCAAGTCATCTCGTGAGACGCTAATAACTTCAAACAGATCAGGCGGCGGGATTTGGGCGACTTCTTGCCCCGGAAGGGCAGCCTCCACGCCATCAATTTCAATCTCCGCATGACCCAATTGGACGTGATTGGCTACTCGGGCTGGCACACCCAAAAGATCCGCTTGGCCAATCAAATCATGCAGCGCGGCAAATGCTTCTTCACTCGCGTCATTTTTAGTGATCGCGTGGACCGGCAGCCTGCCGGAAAGGCTGTAATAGACCAAGAACCATGATCGTTCGGCTTGTTCCGGCGTGGCTGCTTGTACAATCGGCTGAGATACATGCTCAATCGGTTTATCTTCTTCCCGCTGATAGCCTGCGGCGACCGGCCCAACCTTCCCCTCCATTTGACCGGCCTGAATAGAATGTTCCACCGAGGATTGCCAATCCAGCGCTTTGCCAAAGGTGTCCATCACCGCCTCGATCTCCACCGGCGTCAACTCCCGGCCTAAGTGCTTTTGGGCGACCGCTTGCACATCGCCCCACGTTAGCTTGAAGAGCGGGTCATGTTCCTGCCTGAAAGGCTCGGTCGAACTAGGTGGTTCTCCTGTTCTGCCGGACGAAGGTAATTCATGGCTTGCCATGAATTCATGCTACCAAACGCCCTGGAAGGAAGGCAATACCGAGTATGCTCCACTTGAAAATCTGCCCTCAATTGCATACCCTAAACGAGTGAAAGTTGAAATTGACCAAAGTGGAAAGCTGGAACAACTCAATACGGATACCGTTGTGGCTTATGCAAATGGAAAAAGCAATGCGGTGCTTCTCAAAGTGCCGGCCAAGCGCACGGTGTTTCACCATCTAAAACGCAGTCTCATTCCCGAGCCAGATATCGAAGCGATTTGGTTTGCCATCGTTATTTACCTGCTAATACAAGATGTACCCAATACCGCAACTCTAGTGATTGATGAGGAATACACGGGAAAAGACCAAGTGATAGAGAGAGCACTGATCAAACTTCTCAATCGTCGTTTTCATGGTAGATGGTTGGGGACGATACGGTTTCAAAGAATTGGCAAATCGTCACCTGCCCATACGCTGGCGTATACCACGTACAGGGGAAAGCACAGGCACAAGGTGAGGAGAATAAATGCCGAGGAAGTCTTGCGGGAACTGCAATAAAAATCGAACTGTTATCGGCCTCACTCTCCGAGTTTACGGCGAGGGTCCGCTTCTAGTCCGATACCGAGAGTATAGCATCCGCTGTCAAGGATTTCAATCAACGAGAGAAGTCATTGCAAACAATGGCCGGAAACCGCTACAGTGAAAAGATATGTCCGTCCGTGAGTGTATTTGGGTACATCACCCCGTAAATGTTGAAAATTACATCAAGGTTTTGAAAGAAGAATTTGGTGCGAGGCCTCATCCCAAACAGGAAGGAGCGTTTCTCATCGGCGATCCCCCTCTCCCTTTTTATCAACCTAAGCTCATTGACGAACGACTGGCAATTACCAGCTTCAACTATATTCCACTTCCTGATGTGCTCCTGGAAGCGTTGACCCATCATCCTGAACTTGCTCCTCCATCAGCACAAGTGAACTGGACGATGGAGCAAGACCAACTTTTCGATGGTACTCTTGAAGGTACGGGACAGCGACTGCGGGGCAAGGAACGGTAAATGAAGGGTTAAAACGGTTCTCTACAGTAGCGCCTGAGCCACTGTAGTGCCCCCACGACGCCAGATCGGGGCAGTAAGTGGGTCATGGGCCACAACGTCTTGAAACGGGGTAAAGAGGAAGAGGTCAGAGAGTTCTTGTTTGCCATGCTTGGCAACTACAGCCTGGATATTGTGGGCGCGCGGAAGTGAAGGAGTCGTCACCAGTACTCGAAAGCGAACCGCACGATCCCCTACCCTAAAGGTTTCATGGAATGTCCCAGAGGCAAATAGTTCTTTGTAGGCTAAGGCTTTTCGCTTCCAGGCTTTACTTACCGTCTCACTTCCCCGATCTACTTCCACAAAAAAGTGTCCCCGGTGTCCGACAGGAGCACGCAGGGCAAAGTACCCATCCGGCATCACTCGCAAGTTGATATTTCCGGCTCCCGTGACCGGCTCAAAGACAGTTGCGTGTCCCCGTTGAGCCGCGCGCATGTCCACTTCATCTACCCAACGTTCTATCATCCATCCTGCTTGGGCCACCGCCTGTTCGATGGCAATCCGAAAGTGTGAAAGCGCCAGCGCATGTTCTAAAAAGTAATGAGTTACATTCGTGGGATGGCGGTCGCGGTCATCACCTTTGCCCCAATAGTGAAAGTCAGCCGGTGACACACCGGCCCGTTCAGCCAATAACTTTGCCCCACGTTTGGCCAAGCGAAAGACGAAGGGCGCAAACGGACGCTCAATACATTCCACAAATCCGTGCAGAAAGAGTGACCGCAGCCGTTTGTAGGCCCGTGTGGGGCTGCCTTCGTCGCTCGTGCGCGTGAAAAAAAGTTGTTCCACCTGGCGTCGGGTCAGCATCCGATACCGATGGAGAGCTTCCAGAATTGCCACATCGCGCTCCATCACCCGAAAGGCAGAAGCAGTGGGAGTCTGAGGCTGATACAACACAGCAGGCGTGAGCATGGCAAGAGTGAGTATAGCAATTCCCTCCCCTCAATGAAATAGATCAGCGCAGAGTGAAAGGACCGATAGTCGCAGCGGGCTGCGCCGCCGGAGGAGGGTCAGGGGGGAATCCGGCTGGCGCAGCCGTCGTCGGCGGGAACCGCCGACTACCCCCGCCGCCCCGTGTGAGCGCAGCGAACACGGGAATGTCATAACCATACGTCGGTTACGAAAGTGCCATCGGTGGCACATCTACTTCCTGCGGCGGGGGTAGTCGGAGGCGCAGACTGGCTAGGATTTTGCGAAGCGAAATCTCAGGGCGTTTTCCCCTGCGCCGGGCCAGCCGACGACGACGGCTTCAAAGTCCGAGCGGTGCCCCCTGGAGCGCTGTTGGCGAAACGGGGTGTCCGAGGACTTTGACTCCCCCCTGCTGGGCGCGAGTGGCTCGATGCCCGAAGCGTCCAGAGTGTAGTTTGTAAAAAGCATCTAACGGATTGGGCGAGGTTGTAGACGAGGACAATCCGTTTTCAACAGATTGTGTTCAAGCAAATGTGCTCACGATGAATTTCTATGGAGTGAGGTATCCACAATCGGTTGATGCTTGACAACCACACCCCCTCCAGAATACGCTTATTTTGGCCTCCGGCCAAAATCGTAATTGAAAAAACTAGGGAGCTAAAATCGTTTTTTACTTCCCTGGTTCTTTCAAAAAACGACGGCGCTTGCAAACGACGCTCTGGAATTTCCAGGGCGTTTGTCTTTCCCTGGCTTCCCCACCGTTCTTTATTTTCCGGTAGCGTCGGCCTGGTAGTGCTTCGGTTCGGCTTTCCTAGGTGACGGTCGCGCGGTAGCGACACTCCCCGACGACCCACGAATTTATAGCGTTTCGCGTCGCTGGTTCGGGTTTATCCGGTCACATCTCCTACTAACCTACCAGGGCTTCTTGTATAAGAGTTACTCAAAGGAAGCATCATCGTCAAGGAGAAAATCGCACCACGGTCGCATGGTAGATACCGTGGTTGCGTGATACCGTGGTGTCGTGGTGTCACGATACCGTGACATTCTTTATTCGTTGAGGGCTTTCAAAGCACGGGAGAGGACACTGTTCTCCCCATTTTCCCGGTAATCATGGAGGATGAAGTTGATCGCAATCCGCGCGATTTCATTCTCGCTCGTTTTGAGGCCGCGCGTTTTGTACGTGTAGATGATCCCGGCCATCGCCTCTTTTTCATCCGGCGTGAAGCGATGGGTCGCGGCCTCTTTCCCAAATTCCTTGACTGCTTTGCGAATGACTTCAATCACGGCATCGTGATACCGTGATGCCGTGGTTTCATGGTTTCGTGGTGTCACGATACCGTGGTGTCGTGGTATCGCGGTATCACGTTTACGAGAGGGTAGCGGTTCTGGCAGAATCTTAGTCAGATTTTTTACCTCTACTTCCTTGTCTGGTTCTGACTCAACGGAAGTCGGAATTTTAGCCTTTGTTCCTTGATGGATAACGCCCTCCGGGGGGATGGAAGTCACTCTAGGCGCATCCGAAGACCCCACAAGCGCCTTTGGAGTAGGGACAGGCTTATTCAGTTGTTCGAGCTGGTCATAGACGCCCATATCAGTTTTGCGCTTCCGCGACAAACACCTCTGAAGCCGCTGCCAACACAATTGGCTTGGTAATCGTTCTCAGTTGGGCGGCCAAGGCTTGCAAAAGCGTAGCATCGCACAATTTACAAATGTCTCTCGGATTGCCTTTAGTGAGTCGAAGAATCTCAGCGGTTGCATCGGTGGCAAAGGGGAAATCATCACCCCCGGCGACTTGCCAACGAAATTCCATCATCCGCAATGTTTCTTCCAAGTTGAAAGCCTTGAGTTGCGCCGGGGTCATGCGGCTACGGAGCGACTCGTAGCGGTTGATTTTGTCGTGGAGTTCATTCTGACCAAAAAGCGCGACCTGGATCAGAAATTCCGTGTTGGTTGAGAAATTGAACAGATGATGGATCAGACGAAGCATATCGAGTGTCATGTTCTGCGACTCATCTACCAAGAGAACGGGGGAGACCCCTTGTTTGTATTGATCCAGTAAGTACTGTTCAAAGTTTTCTAAAGAGGCGGCATAGTTGCGGTCCGTCTTGACGCCGAATTGATCCATCACAAAGCGCAAAAAAGCATTGCTGGTCTTGAGATTAGGCGCGAAGGCAAATACAACTTTCTTAGTTTTGTCCTCAGCCAGTTCCTCGCGTATGCGTTTCGCAATGCTGGTTTTGCCAGTGCCCACATCGGCAAAGACATACACCGGCCCCTTGCGGGTTTGAATGTGGTGTAGAATTTTGGCTTTGACTTCCCGGTGCTGCGGCGAATACCACAGAAAACGAGGGTCAGGGGTGATCCGAAAGGGGATTTCCGCCAAATTGAAAAATTCTTGGTACACATTTTTATAATGAACTTTTGAAAAGTGAATGTCAAGAGTTGATTCAATTTTAATAGTGAAGTTGATCCAACTCAGCAGTCTCTTCTTGGTTGATGCTCGGAAGAGCAACCTTCCGTTTGTGTGTAGATTTTGTTGCACCGATTTGCTATGATGCGACCATATGGCAGGTGAAAAACCACTTACCAAGTCTGATTTGCTTGCTATTTTAAGAGAGGCAGGGATACCAACAAAAGGGGATGTTCAGAGGATAGTAAGCAATGAGATTTCTTCACGAGGTTTAACAACAAAAGATGACCTCAAAGGACTGGCGACGAAGGATGATCTTGTCCATATGGAGCGCCGACTGAAGCTTCGTATGGGGAAGATGCGTAGCAATCTTTTTCAAGCTATCGGCAATCTTGCCATCAACTCTCCAACAATTCAAGCGTTTCAGAAACTCCAAGCAAAAGTTGACCGTTATATCGGCGTATCGTAGCTCCGGCATGGCTATCATCTTTTCGCAATGCTCTTCGGCAGTTGACATTTTACTCATCAGGTTTTTGGACAATTCTATGGACAAAGAAGGATTGTGGAAATCAGTCTTGGCAGAACTGGAGCGGTCGGTGAGCAAGCTGACCTTCCAAACACATTTTGCCCATACGCAACTTGCTTCATTGGTAGACAATGTGGCGACGATTAGTTTTCCCAACTCACTTCTCTGTAGAATTGTCGAGACACGCTATGCTGTTCTCGTTAAAAGTATCCTCGATCATCATACAAACGGTAACAGCCGCTTGATTTTTACAGTCATCCCGAAAGATCAACGGCTCTCCATGCTTGAGAAGCTCGCGGGGCAACTTGCGCTGGGGAATGAGTTAAAGTTTACGGTGGGGGAGAACAAGCAGAGTATTCGGCTTCGCGCCGGGACGCGCACCTACTTCTTCAATATTCAGCCGACGAAGAATGGCCAAAAGTATTTGGAGATTACCGAGACCCGATTCCAGACCAAAACAGCCGACCACAAACGCGCTAGCCTTGTCCTCTTTCCGGAGAAAGCTCAGGAGTTTGCTCAACTGGTTTCTGAGATGGCCGCCCGGCTGGTTTAGACTAGGGGATAAACTCCCTCGGTTTCTTCTTCATTACTCTCTAAGGTAGCCGCCTGCTGGCGGCTTTTTTCTATTTTTTGCGTGACCACTGTACTTCACACCATCTTGCTTGCCTCTGCTCATTTAGTGTAGCAGCCACCTTTGCGGGTCAAGGATTTCCTACGGTGCATAAATGCCCGTATTCCTCCTTGACCCGCAAAGTATCCGGCTGCTCTTTCTCAGATGCAGGCAAGCAAGATACGCCTGCAGAAAGGAGGTGAGTTTTATGCAGATAAATGACAACGAGCTAGAGCAGAGCATTAGCAGACTACAGCAAGCAGTCGAACTTCTGGTGAAGGCGACTCGTTTAGCTCGACAACTTGACGACAGCGAGTTTCGACACTCCCTATTGGTCAGCTCAATAGACGGGGCGGTTAGGCAGGCGACAATACAACTCCTTCGCCTGGGGCAGATGATCCTTCCTGAATCTGGCGATCAAGAAAGCGGCTGACCGCACCTGGGAGCCGGGGAGAAATCTCCGGCTCCCTTTTTTTAGTGCCTGTCGGCCCTAAAGGAGCTTTTCAAGCAACGTCGGCTCATCAGGAAAACGAGCATTGACCACCTCAGTTCCAAGTTGCTGGACGAGTTTATCCTTGACGCGAGCTAAGGCCGTCTCAACCAAAAGGGGATTGGTTCCTTTTTTCGCTTCTTGCGCACGGAAATGGTGAGCTACCGCTTTGAACCGTAGGTCACCGTAGTGCTGGATAAGCCATGACCGCCACCTGCGTTTGAGAGTGACAGCAAGTTTGGCCGCAGCCATTGGATAACTTTGCACCAAGAAAAACATGCCGATGATGATAAGTGCAAGAGAAAAACCCCAAGACATAGTGGGTTTACTCTAGCAAAGTGGAGTGGAAATGGCAACAGGTGCGGGTTGGCTCGGAGACCAACCCGCACCTGTGACTTGCAAGGGGCGGCGCGCTCCCGCGCCGCCCCAAGTGTTACCCAATAAGTAACACTTGGTGTTTTCTATCAGCAAGCCGCCTTAGTTACCAAAGTGTGTTCTACACCTGTCTATTCTGATAAACACACTTTGGCGGGGTCATAATGTACGGCAGAAACAGCTATTGGTGGCTAAAAAAGCCATTTTCTTTGCGCCTACTCGGTCGGCGCGAACGGCAGGCCAAGTCCGGCTAGCTTTAGTAGCGACGTGAGTCTGGATAATCTTCAGAGTCATCATCTTCTAAGTCTTCATAATCATCTTCAAAGTCTCCAAAATCACCTTCGTCTTCAGAAGCATCTCCCATATCTTCAAAAGCAGCTTCTCTAGGCTGCGGAAGCTTATGCCCGCCTGCCCACGCCAATAAAATTGCGCCAAAAACGGTCCCCATAAACGGATAAGGAATTCCTACAATAACGCCTGCAACCACCCCTTTAACAATTGCCATGCCCTGACTTTCCTTTCCTAAAACACGCTGGATGAGGCTCACAATCACAATTGCCGTCACGGCAGATAAAACCATAAGCACGGGCACGGTGGGTAACCCGACAATTGAGACCGTCGCGACAATTTCAGGCACTCCCCAAACTCCATCTAACACAATAATGGTTACAGCACTTAATGGGTGATACGGCGGCTCGGGAATAGAAGGTTTGGGATTCGGTGCATCTTGAGATGACTTGGGGTCTGAAGCATTACCCGGAGGAGGTTTTTGTTGGCACGCATACTCTCGTGCATGTAGCAACTCGGTAAACTCTATAAGCGCCTTTTTCTGTTTTTCATCGAAGGTTCGCACATGCTCCCATCGCCCTGACTTATCACCATTTACCATCTCTGCGCGGCTGCATCCCTCCCAAAAACGCCCCTGAAGGATAGCCGCATAGTCCGGAGATTTTGCCGCTAAGGCATCACGCACCGTCTTAAGCACTTGATGAAGCGCTTGGCGCTGGGTCAGCTCGGGTTTTTCTGTTTGGAGTTGTCGAACAAGACAGGAGTTTGCCCAGCGCAACTCGTGAACTGGCTCCGAGTTTCTGAGCGATTTCAGGGCCTCTCGCACATCTTCAATGGCTTGTTGTTTTGACAGCTTTCTCGCCAAGGCTCACCGTTTGTCTAGAAATGCCCTAATAAGGCTACTTTGCCGCAACTTCTTCTATTGCAGGCCCTTGCAGGAAGTGAGCAGTAATATGCAAACTTTATGGCTCATAATAACGCGTAAAAATAAGCCCGGAGCGAATGGGGACTGTGCCCCTCAGGGCTATTTTCCGGCAATCGTGCTTTCTGCACAAGGGCACAGCGCCAGCCAGGACAAGGATTTTTATCTCTAAACAAGGAAGGAAAAGCACATGGACTCTGATCCCGCCATAGACCATCAGGTAGAGGCTTTCTACGCAGGGATGCGGGCCAGTCACCAGTTTTTTCAGGCGACTATCCAAGCGGCAGCCGAGGAGCGGATGAGGCACATTATGGAGCCCCCGCAACCACCTGCCCGGCGCAAGTCAATGCGTGAGTTGGGCCAGGCGGCAAGCCAGCTTGGTCATTGGCTTCGCTATAACCTCCTGTCCCATGTAAGTCAAAGGAAAAGAAGTGGAACTGAGCAAGAGGCACGGCCTTCTTCAACGCCAGCCTCTTCTATAGTCATTGAACACAAGGCACGCAATCCTTCGCCCCCACCCACAGAAGTCCACCTCAGTAACTTCACAGACCGAGAGGCAGGTTCAGATGAATAGGATGACCCTTTACCAGCCAAAAGTTCCTATCCCGCCGCAGTTTCAGCGGCACTTGGGGCAACAATTTGCCCAAATAGATTACTACCACCAACTCGCCCTTCAGGCCATGAATGCGGAAAGCGACCTCTATGGCTACGCCGTATGGAAAGTGGTTTCCTCGGTCGCAGCCGCGACACAACTGAAGAAGGTCTTCACCGCCAATAGCACAAATCCGAAGGTGGACGCTTGGTTTCAGGAGTTCACCCAGGCTTATATGGACGAGGTAGCCCAAGTGCCTAAGCGGGTCTGCGGCAGAATCCTATTGATCTTGGAGGCCACACCGCCTGCGCCCAATGACAGTGGACTCCTGGATGAACTCATTGCCGTATTCCGCCGCCATCTGTAAAGGTCAAAGGAGGTGAACACATGCTCGAACTGATTTGTGGGCTGATTGCCCTTCTCATGTTCTTGTTTCTTTTCGGGGGAGCAGGGCTGGTGTGGTGTCTCGGCGCCCTGCTCGCCGGGCTTCTCAGTAGCCTCGCCTCTGGCCCCCACACAGAGATTGACCATTTAATGGCCGAGGCTCAACAGGAAATAAATCAACTTTCTGATGACTACGTGCGGGGAGTAGTCACCCATCTAAGGAGATAATCCATGACTAAGAAACAACTAAGCGTTCTCGGATTCGAATCAACTGACCTGGTGGATAGTTTTGGCTCAAGCACTAGCCTAGCTCCACTCAATGCCAACCACAAACCCACCTATAACGAGCAAGGCATTGTCGAGCACACCCGAACGCAAGAGTTGGCCATTGAGGCTTATCAGGCCAAAGCCCGCTTCGCGGTAAGTAAGTTACAAGATGTGTACGAACATGCCACGGTGACTTTTGACGACACCTCCCGCTTCATCACGGAAACCAAAGAGCGGGCCGGGCGTAGCCAGTCCCATCAGGCATGTGCTGATGAATGGTGTGGCCGGCTCGTTTCGACCGCGGCCAAGCAGATGATGGGGGTCGCGGAGGTCAGCGGGTATCGGATCGGGGAAGAAGTGCATCGCTCTGTCTATCCTCCCGAGCAGGAGAAACCACGCGGCTTCTTCGCCTGGCTCCGTGGGGAGTAGTTCTATGGAAGACAGCTTCGACCTCCTCTGGAATAGCATTGACAATTTTGAAGTCTCGGAGGGGAAACAAGCGGAGTGTGTATATGCCCAACGCTTCAGCCAGTGGGCACAGGAGTTGGTCTTACGGGTGACCCAGACCCCTGATACAGTAGGGGTCAACCAAGCCAAAGTCCAACTCCAAGACAAGTATTTCGAGTGGCGGCGCTACGTACCCAAGAGTCACCGCCAGCGGCTCGGCAGTGGCGGCCATCAATGTATCTTTCAGGTCTATGTGGCGACCTACGATCAACTGCGCCTCCTGGAACTCTCCCTCACGCCGCCGATGCTATTCATCCCGCCCCCACCACCCAAACGCCAGCCCGGCGGCATTTACTTGGTGGATGTGGACGAGGTGGAGGGGGAACTGTGACCGCCCTCATTCCTCGCAGAAGCGGAGAACTTCAGCCGGTAGTGACACCGGCTGAAGTATCCCTGCCAACTTCGGGGCCACTCTTGTTTCCCGATGCGGCTCGCTCAATGGGTATTCATATCATGGGAGGCAAAGGGAGCGGTAAAAGCATCCTCATGGCTCTTGGGTTCGCGTGGTTTGACTTCCACCGTGGCATTCCCACGATTGTGTTTGATCCTATCGGAACGGTCACCGATTATTTCTTAGGTAGACTTTTGTACCTATCTAAAGAAGATCAACGGGCGCTAGGGAAGCGGGTGCTTTACGTAGACATGGCGGGAGCCAATAACCGGGTGGTGCCGTTTCCCCTCTACTACCGGCTGGGTAACGAAAGCCTCTACGAAGTGTCCCAGCGTTTCTTAGATGTCGTGAAAAAGACTGACCCGTATTTGCAGATTGCGCCACTTGAGGGCTGGAATCAAGTGTGGCGCACCGGCACCTATACCGGCCAAGTTCTGAGCGCCTTAGGGTATCAAATTACCGAAGCGGAGAGCTTGCTCCGCCATCCAGCACATTGGGCGGCTGAACTACGACAAGCCTCAAGCCAGCATTCAGAACTGCTGCCCGCCGTTGAGTTTTTCCGTGGGATGGGCCAAGCCGATGAACGTCTCCGTATCCGGCGGACCGAGACCTTTTTCACCAAGATCGCCTATTTTGCGCTTGATCCAATACAGAAAGCCATGTTTGGAGCCGCGACCCCGGGCATCAACTGGCAGCAGGTCATGGATCAACGCATGATGGTGCTCTTGGACTTCCGGCATGAACACAGCCTGGAGGGGCGGCGCTTCAAGATGGTATGGGCGCTCAAGCTCTTGTTGGATTTCATTCGGCGACGTGGCCCTGGACGGTTCCTACCCATCAGCCTGATTGTGGACGAGTTGACCGAACTACTGGCTGCCGATCCCGTCTCGCAGAATCTCCTTGCGGCAGATATAGATGAGTTGGTCAACGTACTGGCTCGCAACTATCGCCTCTGGGTGACGTTGGCCCATCAAGAACTGTTTCAGGTAGAAGAGCGGCTGCAAAAAACACTCATGTCCATGGGCACTCAAATCCTGGGAGTGACCTCCGACCCAGATACAGCTACGAACCTAGCGCACCGATACTTTCGCTACCAACCGAATTGGGTGCGCAAGTACGAGCCGGTGTGGATGGCCTCGCCGCATATACCGGGTATCTCCGAGTATCGGATGCCAAGTGTCGTTGATTACCGGAGCCACGAATTTACCCTCGAAGAACAGCGACTTCTCAAAAGCTACGAGTTCACCAACCTGCGGCAGTTTGAATTTCTGGTACGTCCAGCGCTGGGGGAAGGCAATACGCAAGGATCACTCAAGCGCGTAGACATCGCTAGCTTAGTCGAGGGAAAGTACCCTGATGCAAAACAAGTGGATACTGCCCGGAATCTACTGATGGAGCGCGATGGGCAGAACGCAGATGACCTCCTGAAGGAAATTGCCGCACGTCGCCAATCAACTACAACCATACCGGAGGTGGTTGCTCCACAGCCACTCCCCTCACGCCGTTCCAAGCTACCCGGATCGGCTGAAGAAGATGAACCCTTTGTCTTTGGCGAAAAAGCCACGGCTGCCCAGGCTAAGACGCGCCACGCCTGAAGCACTGCCAGCATTCCGTCTCACTAAGCGGGATGACGCCATTATTCAGGCGATCTACGACTACCGGGCAATGACCACGCCGCAGATCGAAGCGCTTTTGTTCCCCCCGAATGGGGGACAAGAACACTTCACCAAAACGACGCGCTGCCAATATCGGCTGAAGCTTTTGTATCACCACGGCTATCTGGCCCGGCACGAGCAGCCACAAAAAATCGGCGAGGGAAAGAAGCCTTTGATCTATACCCTGGACGAACTGGGCGCGAAGTTTATTGCCGAGCGCCAGGAAGTTGCGCTCACCAAGTTAGATTGGAGCCCAAACGATACCATCGTTTCGTCAGCATTCCTAGAACACTGGCTATCCACGAACGACCTACGGCTGGCGATCACCCTTGCTGCCAAAAATCACGACTGGCAGATCATTACATGGCGGGATGAAAAATCGCTCAAAAGTCCACAGATGAAAGATTACGTCGCACTCGTTGGACCGCAGGGTGGAGAAGACCGAGCAGCAGTTGTGCCAGATGGGTATTTCCGATTGGACACGCGAGACGATGTGTACAACTTTTTTCTAGAGATTGACCGAGGTACAGTGACCGGCGAAGCGAGCGTATGGGATCGGCGGGATTGGGGGCGCAAGGTACGAGCGTATCGCGAATATCATCGGAGCGGGAAATATGAGGTGCGTTACCACACGGCTGATCTACGCATCCTTACCATCACAATAGGGGAGAGGCGGTTAGCCAATTTGAAGTCCATTACAGAGAGCGCGGGCGGGGGTGGACGATTTTGGTTTACAACTTTCGCAAAGATTACCGCTCAAAGTGTCTTGATCGAACCTATCTGGCAGGTCGCGGGCCGGAATGAACTCTATCCAATCAAGACGGCTCGAAACGATAGCCATCACGAATTGGGCCTGAAGGGTCTATGACCACTCTTTCCTTTTCCATTCAGCCACTCACCAAATTCATTCCTGGTATTCACTTACCACTTGGCCTGACGCATGGCATCTATGTCGCCGGGCCAGGCATCTTTGAATCTGAAGCAGTTGCGTTTTGCCATTCAGAGCATGTGGCCCGCCTCCTTTGTGACCTACTTAATGAGGCTGATCTGCAGGCACGCCAACTTTTTCCTTTAGACGGCAGTGGAAGCATTCGAGTTGAATCAGGGCACACAGGTTTGGAGTAGGCCTACCGGGTAGTAGAAGAAGGAAGAAATACGCATGGTGCTTTTCAACACAGAAACGATCAAACCCTATCGTTCTATTGCTTCCTTGAGTGAGGTAAGTCATGGAGACGAAGCAGACATCGCTTGCAGACACCTTCAAGCGACTCCGAGCGGAGTACGGTTTATCCTTTCAGCAATTAAGTGAACGCAGCTACGTGGACGTGGCCTACCTGCACCGGATTGAGATGGGCCGGGTCGGACGGCCTTCCCGAGATGTGTTGATCCGGATTGCCTTCGGTTTGGGATTGGAGCTAGAAGCTGCCGATGAGTTGGTCACGATTGTTGGTCATGTGCCTTTGTTGCGTAGCTCGGCAGAGAAGCTAGTTAGAGGCGTTTATCCTGAAACGCACTCGGGGAAGGCTTGATGCCGTAGAATTCTTGCAGGAGTTCACCCCGAACGTTTCTTTCTTGCTCCATGAGGTCTTCCAAGGTTACCCTTTGATCACGCAGTTCTTTGCCAATCGCATCCAGCGCAGCATTGATGACAACTCCCGCTGGCTGGATGACGATCCCTTTCTCGGTTTCTACAAACGCGACTAAATCCCCCTTCTTGAGATGAAGCTTCTCACGGATCAAGCGCGGGAGGGTTATTTGACCTCGATCTCGAACCCGAACAATTTGAGTGGGCACAATGCACTCCTGTTCAATGTCTAAAGTTACTCTTTAGGAGAGTGTAGCACTTCAGCACTGGGGGTCAATTTCTTCCGCCTATTCCCAAATGGCCGCAAGCTATTGAGCGGCAGTTTGTCCATTGGAGAGAACGATTGATATTGGGTCTGCACCTGTTGAGTGGTGAAGTGCAGGTAACGTTGAGTCACTACGAGCGACTCGTGACCTAAGATCAGTTGCAATGTCCGCAAGTCGCCACCGTTGGTCAAGAACTTTACGGCGAAAGTATGCCGGAAGAGATGGGCATGGAGCCGGGTGATCCCACTCGAAATCCGCAGACGGCGGATCATGGACTCCAGTGAATTACGTGTCATCGGCATTCCATCGGGTGAGAGAAAGAGGTTGTCGTACTCCGTTTGCATGGGCTGAGGGCGATGGAGATGGATGTATTTCATCAACGTTTGGGCGCAGCGTTGACCAAAGGGGATGAAGCGTTCTTTTCGCCCTTTACCCATTACCTTGAGTTGGCGACGCTCCATATCTAAATCACCCAAACGAGCCTCGGCGACCTCACCAATCCGCAGTCCGGAATCTAGCATGAGCACTACCACCGTATATAGGCGCGCCCCCTGCTGGATGTTCGGATTGATGGCTTCCAGTAGTTTCTCAATCTCCTGATCCGAGAGAATATCTAAAACATATTTCGGGACCTTGGGGATTTCCAGTACATCAAAGGGATTGGCACATCCCTGCTTAGTGAGCCATGTCCCAAACCCCCGCAAGATTTTGACTTCTTTGCGGATGGTGAACGGGGAGAGCTTTGAGGCGTCCGCCGGGCGACGGGGATGATCGGCCCATTTGCATTCGCGGGTTTGGAGGGCAGTGATATACGCCTTGGCTCGCTCTGGCGTGACGTTCGTGAGCTTCAGTTCTTGACCATCCGGCGCGAGGGACCGGCTGAAGCGTTGCAGCGCTCGTTTGTTGGTTATGACCGAGTCGGGGGTACAGCCTCGACGTTGCATATCGCCCGTGTAAAAGTCAATCAGCATGGAAAGAGTTGTCTGGCTCATCCGGCTCTCCAAGGTGCGTGGTTTTAGTTTCATTGTATGTGCCTCCTGTGCTCCGTCTATTGTTGGGTGTTGGCCTATATCGCCAGTCATTGGCGTGCATTGACTGGTATTGACTGCTATTGCCGTCTGTTGACTGGAGGTAGGGGAGGCCCCACAGACCCTCATCCGTTGAGGTGACCGAGGGAACCTTATGCGGAGGAAGCAAAAACGGCTAAGGGGCCGTCGTGTTGACCAAGACCCTTAGCCGTTTATTGAAGCGGAACCTTATTCAGGAGGCGACGGACGGATTTGAACCGTCGAATGAGGGTTTTGCAGCACCTTAATCGTCTACAAAAGACCCTTTGTCGCATTTCAGTCAAAGACAAACAACTTCCATGCGTGTCGCTCTATTTTTTTGGTAGCGTACCTTTGCCGTCGGTCTATGCCCGTGAGCCAGCAAATAAACGTAATGTGTCAGAGGTCTTAGTCAATGCTGCTGTAAATCGGCAAATAGACGTAAGTCATCCAACTGACACAGTCGGAGTGTATCTTTGTTGCAATATCTTGTCAAATTTTGATGATGCCAATCACGCACGGCGGAAATAGGCTTGACGCCACAAAAGTTCCAGAGTATCGTCTCAAACAGACCGGACTCGTAAGACCTGGATCGGCTCTCCGATGTAAGTCGGTGCTATTCCGTCAAACTTGCTTGGGTTACCCGGCGTGAACGGTGAGAATCGGCCCCAGGGTGAGCCGGTTTGCTTTTTAGCGGCGGAACGAAAGATGATGAGCCAGATTTTGAAGTTCACTTACTCTAACGCTTGGTTTGCTAATCACGCCGTCAACAGAAAACCCACTCGGAGAACAAAACCGCTTTCCGGAGAACGGTTTGACCGTTCTTCCTTTCTCCTCATCCCAGCAACGACTCAGCTCGGAGAACGATCCTTCCTCTTAGTTCTCCGGTGAGAACGATGGGAAGCACCAGACCGTCGCATTCTAGTTCTAGGAAGTGACTCGAGTGTAATAAGTCGCTTTCCCTTTCCCTTCCTTCTTGATTAGCCCCAGAGCAATGAGTCTCTGAAAATCGAGATGGCGCGTCGGTTTGGCTCGCTCCGTCAGCCCAGCATAAACTTTATCTGTGATGTAGCCGTGCTCGTCAATAGACGCCAAAATGATTTTGTCGTGCGCGCGGAGAGCGGTCTTTGGAGTCATACGCTGTCGCTGCAATTCTTTTCCGACGCGAAGCAGTTCGTCAACCAGGCCGTCGGTAAAGTAAGTTAGCCAGGGTGTGAAATCCAAGGCATCTTTGAGATCATAATAATTTCCCTGTAGGCCCACCAGGCGGAAGTATTTGGTGACGTTTTGGTTGTAATAGTTCTCAAAGCTGAAAAGATTAAACGTATTCAGCCCCATGGACGCCAGCAGCCCTTTGGTCAGCAGCCGCGCCGTTCTTCCGTTGCCATCCAGAAAGGGGTGAATAATTACAAACTGTTTGTGAAAGAGGCCGGCCAGCAGGAGGGGATCCAGCGTCGCTCGGTTTTTCTGCACATAGTCGAGCAGTTCCTTCAGCAGGGACAGCACGTCTTCATGATCCGGTGGGAGATAGACCGTTTTACCACTGCGCGGATCGTTGACTAAGACAGGCTCTTGCCGCACTTTCCCAGATTGGGAGGCCGGCAGTAAGCCCCGTGTCACCTGGCGATGAATTCGGCAGACGAAGGGGATTGTTAGCTTGACAGGTTGGCGGCGGAGGAGTTTCTCCAGCGAGATCAGGGCTGCGTTGTAATTCAAGACTTCACGTTCGCTGTCCCGGACATTCTCAGGCCGATTCTTGAGAATGCGTTTGACTTCGGTCAGCGGCAGGGGATTCCCTTCAATGCTCGTCGAAGCAAACGCCGAGACTTCACGGGCATTTTGCTCTAGCCGCAGGAGGACAACTTGGGGAAAGGGCTGAGCGTTCAATTCCGCCGTTAAGACCGCAATTCGTTTGAGATTGGCCAGCAGTTGGGACGAGATAGTGTAGCGGGGCTCGAACATATAGGCGTATTATAGACGAATGATAGACGATTAGCAATGAGGCGGGGGTCTCTCCTGAGCGGTCAGTGCATAGGATCAATCGATTTCTCCAACGCTTTGACACGCCGCGGAGCGTTGATCCCCTGCCCGCCCAGCGCTCATCGCCGCCAAACGCCATGACATTTCCGCCCAACCAAAACATCTCCCAGTCACTCCTGTGCTAAAACTTGTCACTGAGGCACATGATTTGCTTCAGAATATCGAGTAAGATCGAATGCGAAAATAAAGTTGACCCACATTTAATGACCCAGGAGGAAATAATGAAAACCGCATTCCATTCTAAAACTCCGGCAATCCTAGCGCTCGTTCTTATTCTGATTACGTCCGGTATGGGATTGGTGGGGGTCACGCCGGTCATGGCCGCGGGCGCAACGATCACCGTCTCCGGAACACAGTGGGGTTTAAGCAGTTGCTATATTGGCGCGAACGAAGGCAACTCCGGCTTTAGTATCGCCGACTTTCAGGACGCCGGCTTGAACACCTACCGCCTGTATGGGGGGATGTCGGTTTGGGAGCCGCAAGATGACGATGGTGTCTACGGTTCACCTTCCATGGCCCAGATTCAAGCCAATCCGAATATCATCAATTGGGCCTGGTGGGATAACGTGATGGCTGGGCAGCCGCATTACACCTGGGCGGGCACCCCACCCGTTGTCACTAAGACCTCCGCGCAAATCTTCGGGGATTTGCAAACGGCCGGCATTCGTCCCGTGGTCGTACTCCGCAATCGGGATGACAGCGGCAACCCAGCCTGGTCACCCAATCCACCGACCACGGCGAATGACTGGAACGAGTGGTGGGAATTTGTCTTCGCCACCGTCTATTGGCTGAATGTGCGCAACAATTATCACGTGGATGACTGGGAAGTTCACAACGAGCCAAACTTCAGCGATCAAGGCTGGGGCGGCACCGAAGCGCAATACTGGCAGTTCGTGCAGCAGACAAATAACGCCATCCAATATGTGTATGCCACGTACCTGCCCGGCCGCACGCCGAATGTTTGGGCGCCAGTGAGCGGCAAGGGAGGCACTCAATATGATCAACGCTGGCCGGAGTTTGCGCTGCAGAATGTTCCAAATGATTTCAACGTGATGGACTTCCACACCTATGACGATGATATCGCACCTTACACGCAGCAGGTGCATGGCTGGCTGAATCAATATGGCTTCCCCAACCGTCCATTTTGGGTAACCGAATGGGGCGATTATCCGGTGCATGGCCCCGGCATTCCCTATGACAGCGTAACCGAGGGTGTGCGGATTAGCAGCAACTTGATCCGCAGTTCGCGACCGGGCAATGATCGCTGGGACGGCGGCCATGTTTTCTCGTTTTACGATTGGGGCACGTGGGGCAGCGGTCTGATTGCAGGGATGCCGGCCAGCACGAAGCGCACCGCGTACTATGGTTTCCGCATTGCGACGCGCGCGCTGCAAGGATGCCGCCCGACCTACCAGAGCACCACCAGCACCACCAGCCTGTTGGCGATCACCACACAAGACACCTCCGGGAACATCTACGTGTTAGTAACGAACAGTTCCAGCACGCTTTATACTGTGACCGCGAACCTCTCGGCGTTGCTGACGAGTGGCTCGGGGACAATGTGGCAGTACGATGCGACGCATAATGACATCGTGGTAGGCAATCCAGTGTTGAGCAACGGAAACGCCACGTTTGACGTCCCCGGCACCGCGGCTGTGCTCGTTAAGTTCGGCGGCGGGTCACCGCAACCGACAGCGACGCCGACCAACACACCGCTCCCACCCACACCAACGCAGACGAATACCCCGGTTTCGCCAACTAATACTCCTACCCATACCAATACGCCGACGGGGCCAACCAACACACCAACTCGCACCAACACGCCGGCCCCCACCGCCACCCCCGGTGGCTCGACGGTAATGCACATAGCGCAACTTTATACGACTGACGTCAATGGCACGCCTAAGTCCACCTTCAACCGGGGTGAGACGGTCTACTACCGCGCTCAGATTGTGGATCAATCCAGTCTGCCGGTGAGTGGCGCCTCCGTCAGTTTCCAAATCTTGAATCCGGATGGCAGTCTGCTAACCACCGCGTCTACCACCACCGACAGTAACGGCTGGGCACTCTTCAGCAAAAAGACCAACAACAACTACGCCGTCGGCACCTACACCATCAACGTCACGAATGTGACCAAGGCCGGCGCGACCTACGACCCGGCGGCCAACGTCATTTCCTCCACGACATTCCTTTTGCAATAAAGCTAAGTCCTGCCTAAAGCATCGCCCGGAACAGTTATGTGCTGTTCCGGGCGATGCTTTATTGACCCTCCCTCCTGCCGGTTATAGAATACCGCCAACTGTTTAGATTTCTTCTATGATTTAACTGGGAGCGCTTGGGTGAGCATGAGACGCTTCGATTGGCGTAGCCAGCCGGTGATTTACCAGCACGAAAACAATCGAGGTGAGATGCGGGCCGACCAAACGCCGTTTCGGATCGGCGTGTACGACGTCCTCACCGATTACCCCCTCCACTGGCACGACTCATTTGAAATCGGCTACTGCCTGGAAGGAACCGGGATCAGCGTCATCGAGGGCCGTGAATATCCCTTTGGCCCTGGTCACGTTCACATGGTCAACGACACCTACCGGCACATGGATTACGCCGATGGGTACGCGCGGATGTTCAATGTCCACTTCCTACCCGAAATCCTGGCGACCCCCGGCTTTTATGAATTGGAAACTGCCGCCCGCCGCCCCTTTGTCGCGGAGGCGCAGCGCTTTGCGCCTATCCTGCCGCTGGATGATCCTCATACCACTCAAATCATCGAACTGCTGAAAACGATCGCTATCGAACACGAAACAGCCGCGCCGGGCTGGCCGGTCGTCGTCGAAGGTCTGATCCTGTACATCGTCGGCCTGCTCATTCGCCACTTCCTCATCCCCGCACCGGAAGACCCGGAGACACGGCATCGGCAGGAGTTGCTGGCACGCCTCGCCCCTGCGCTGCAACTGCTGGATGAGCGCCTGGTTGATCCCCCCTCCCTCAACGACCTAGCGGCCAAAGTGGCGTTAAGCCCATCGCACTTCAGCGCGCTCTTCCGCGAAGCGGTGGGCAGCTCCCCCGTGGCGTACCGGAATGCCCGCCGGATCGCCACCGCCCGGCACCTGCTGGTCGAGACCAATCTGCCCATCGCCGAAATTGCGCATCAGTGCGGCTTCGCCGCCATCGAACAGTTCAATCAGGTTTTTCGTCAGCTCGTTAACTGCACCCCCAGTGCTTATCGCCGCCAAACCGCCCGCGGCCCTTCCCCGAAATCATAAGATCGCTCTGGTTTTCCATGCGTTCACTCCTTCTAATTTCATAAAAACCGCCTTATTCTCTTTGCAAGAGAAGAGGAGATATCCGTGAAAAAGACTCACCGGTTCAATCAGCATCTTTTGCTCATCGTCTCCTTGATGGCGATGGTCAGCGCCTCGCCGTTGATTGCCCGCCCGCTAACCGTCAGCGCCTCATCCGCCTTCGCGCCGGAGCCGCCGGACTATCCGGCGGACAAGAGCGCCTTCCTGCAACCCATCCCCGCCAATGCCTCGGTTGATCCGAATAGCACGACAGCGATTAACAATCTCGTCGCCCGGATCGGCGGCGGCGATAACAACTTCCGCGTCGCGCTCGGGAAATGGACCTACGCGCGCTATACTGTCAACGGCAGCAACTACACGTTGGAGGATGTTTACCTCTCGCAGGCCTGGGGCCCAACCGGATTTTGGCTCCGGCATGTGCCGGTCCCGAACGATCAAGTGATCAAAATCAGCAACGACAGTGATGGGGGCCTGACGATTGTGGACCCGGTGCGCAAAATGGAATATAGCTTCTGGGCGTGCAAGATAGACGCGAACGGTGTGTGGTGGCGGAACGCCTCCGGTTATCTGGAATGCAGTTCCGGTGAGATGTTCTTTACCAACGGCTCCGGCAGCAGCACCGTGGGCGAAGGCGCGCGCGGTGCCGGAATCGCGGATTCACTCGGCCAGATCTATCCGGGCGAACTCGCCGCCGCGAGCATCAATCACGCGCTCGCTTATTCGGTTCCCGGCGCGGCCTTGGGGCCTGATCCGGCGATCCCGGCTGTTCACAGTGATGGCCAAGGGACCGGCGCTTACCCCACCACGTTGCCGGAAGGTGTCCGCCTGCGCCTGAAACCTTCCCTGTGGACCGATACGTACATCAACAGCCGGACGCATGATGATGGAACTCTATGGACCACGACCGAGCAGGCGCTAGCGCGCGCGGCGCGAGACTACGGGCTGATTATGATTGACCGCTCCGGTTCGCATCATCTGTGGGCGAACTTTGTCGGCGCTTATGCGACCGATCCTTACGCCACGATCCCCGGCTTTGAGCCGAGCAAGCGCGTGGCGAGTGAATACGTTCGGGTATGGAATGCAAACTTCATGAACTCGACGAACTTTGAAGTCGTGAGTCCGGTGAATATTCCGTACGTCGAAGCCAACCGCCGCGCCGACGCGGACGGTGATGGCATTTCAAATACCGCCGAGAGCGCTTGGGGTTGGCGGAACAATACCTGGGTGAACGACATCAACAATGCAGCGAACGCTTCGCAAGACTGGGATAGCGAGGGCCTGACAACGCTCCAGGAAGCGCAGGTGTTATCCAAGTTCCACTATATGCCCTCCAATCCTTTTGAGAGTGACAGCGATCATGATGGGTTCTCGGATAGCGTCGAGGCCGCGAACTGGTCCGCCGATCCGACCGATCCGTTTGTTAGTCCTAGCGCTTGCCTCGGTATTGTTTGCCCACTCAATTGGAATTAGTTCTAACTGTGGGTTGCGCTAAGTCTCCTTAGAGTTATAATCTCAACCGATCCCTTCGCACAATTGTGTAATCTATAGTAAACAGAATAAAGGAACGGTAGTCAACGATGAATCACTTCGATTGGCGCAGCCAACCAATCATTTACCAGCATGAGAACAATCGGACCGAGATGCGCACCAACCAAACGCCATTTCGGATCGGTGAATACAAAGTTCTCACCAATTACCCTCTGCATTGGCATGACTCATTTGAGATCGGCTACTGCCTGGAAGGAAAAGGGATTACCGTAGTCGAGGGCCGCGAATATTCTTTTGGCCCTGGCCAAGTGCATGTCATGAGCAATATCCACCGGCATATGGATTACGCCGAGGGCCACTCTTATATGTTCAATGTGCATTTCCTCCCCGAAATCCTGACCGCCCCCGGCTTTTATGAATTAGAGAACACTGCCCGCCGACCATTCGTAGCCGGATTGCAGCACTTCGTTCCAGTCCTGCAGATGGGTGACCCTCATACAGAGGAAGTGCTCGAACTCCTGAAAACTATTGCCAATGAGCAAAGCGCAGCCAGACCAGGATGGACTGCTGTGGTCCAGGGGTTGATTCTGCAACTCACCGGCTTGCTCACCCGTCACTTTCTCATTCCCGAACAGGAAGACCCCAAGATACGCCGTCGCGAGGAACTCCTGGCGCGGCTGGCTCCCGCCTTACAACTCATTGACGAGCGTCAAGCCGACCCACCCTCTCTCAATGAACTGGCTGCGAAAGTAGCACTCAGCCCAGTTCATTTCAGAGCACTGTTCCGTGAAGCAGTCGGCAGTTCGCCGATTTCTTACCGAAACTCTCAGCGAATCGTTGAGGCCCGGTATCTTCTAGCAGAAAGTACCCTCTCTATTGCCGAGATTGCTCATCAATGTGGTTTCGCTACGCTCCAGCACTTTAACCAGGTTTTTCGTCGGCTGGTTTTCTGTACCCCCAGTGAGTATCGTCGTCAAAACCGCTAGACGATTTGATTAATCATCGAATCCTTTCAACTTTCAATCCATTTAATTATTCAATTTACCTGAAAACTGGCTTATAGTTTCGGGAAGTTGCTCAAGCCTTACTGAGGCTGCTTGAGTAACTTTGCCCGACGTACTGTTTCGAGAGGGGGACACCCCTGTGAATCAAACCACACAATCTACTCGCTTACGAAAGGTCAGCCTGCTCATGCCCCAGGCCAAGCCCGTGGTGCTCATCATCGAAGATGACGCGAATTCGCTGTATATGATGGAGCGTTACACACGGAGCAGCGGGTGTGACCCGTTATGCACGACCTGCGGGGAAAAAGCGCTGGAGCTTGCTAGGCAGAAACAGCCGGACGTCATCCTGCTGGATATTGGTCTACCGGACATCTCAGGCTGGGAGGTCTTGCGGGCGCTGAGAGCCGACCCCACTACAAGCCATATTCCGATCATCATTTGCACGGCACACCCCGCTGCGGAGGAAGCGCGCGCCGCGAACGCCGGTTATCTTCACAAGCCGATTTATTATCAGGACTTCGTGGATGCGCTGAGAGATGAAGGCATCGAACCACCCAAAGGCTGAATGAAGAATGGTAGGCCGTGTTCTGCTCGGATGGCTGTTCCTCAACCCCCCTAATGGGGAACAACCTCTGGGCAGAACAGGGCCGATCAGTTCCTGACTCTCTTTACTACCCTCTACGCCGATCTCGCAGAACATCGCATGTCTAAACCCATCTCACTTGCTGAACAAGTGGATCTTTTATTCCAGCACGGACGAGAACGGGGACAAACAGTCACTTATCGTGCCGTGGCCGAAGCTACCGGGGAAACCGCCAATAATCTTTTCCGAATCCGTCGCAGCCAAAATACCAATCCCGGACTCCGTACTCTCTCCGCCCTCGTCGAATATTTTAAAACCGACTTGGGATACTTCTCTTGCAAAACCAAAGAAGACTGCCTCCACTACCTTCAACGGCCATCCTAAAAAAGGCGACAACATACTTGACAGACCAAAAGGAGAAAATAACATGGCAAAGTTAATTCAGGCTGTTGGCACCTATGGCCCGCGCGTCGAAGTGGCGCGTACCGTGCAAACCCGGCAGATCGCCGAGTATATTGCGAGCCGGACCTCGCTCAACCGGGGCGAGATCGAAGGCATCTTGCGCGAACTGAATGAGGCCATTACCTTCTTCACCAAACAGGGTGACGCCGTCAAACTAGAAAACGTCGGCACCTTCACCCCGACCATTGATCTGGGCGGGGTGCTGGATGTCGGCTTCCGGCTGGACACCAGCATTGACGGAGCACTGAATGCGCCCGGCGCCTTTACCGGCGAAGTGGCTAACCGGGAAAACGTCGGCAAGAGCAGCGCGGATTTGAAGCAGTTGTGGAATACCGCCCACCCAGACGACCTGATTCCATAACGCCGTACCCGTTCGCAACGAAAAAGGCAGCTTTCTTCAAGCGTGCCGCAGGGATTAGCGATCCCTGCGGCACGCTTTAGTAAAGCCTGCGGCATGGATTGAAAAGCGTGCCGCACGGATTTAAAAGCCTGTGGCACGCTTATGTAAAGCCTGCCGCACGCTTGGATATCGTTAGCGTTGCGAGTGATTGAGCAATCAATCACTCGCAACGCCATTCAATTCTTTATGCTCATCAACAAAGCTCCGATCAGAATCCCGGCAACGAACGCCGGACCAACAGCTCTTCCCATCGAACTCGAGGGACTCGCTGGCCGCCTCATCCTTGAGCCAAACGGCCAATTACGTTTTGAGCACAACGGGCGGATCGTTCTCCAATCCGCCGCTTCCCCCGTCTTCAGCCGGACGCCCACAACCGAAGTGGAAGCCAAGGGAATCGCCCGCGTCGAATTCCACGGTAATTGTTTGACCGTTCACTACAAAACCGCTCAGCCTGATCTTTACTTGACCTTAGACGCCGAACCAACCGGCGTTGGCTTTTGTCTCCGCTGGGGCAGTTCCTCCAAACTCTCCGCCATTGGAACGCGCTGGGAATTATCGCCTCACGGGCCTTGGTATGGTCAGGGTGCGCGTTATCTCCAGACCTGGCCGCTTGATCGGCAAACAGTCACCGCCGAGCGACTAATGCCCTACGATTGTGCCCGCGATGGAACGCTGCTCCAGGTAACTCCGCTCTGGTTCAATGCCGCGGGCGCAGCGCTCTTGGCCCAGGATGGTGGCGGCGAGTTTGAAGCGACACTCCGACATGCGGACGATGAACTGCTGTGCCTGATCGCTCACGCTCCCCAACCGGAAACCTTCGCGACGTTTGGCGGTGTGCCCGAACCCCCGGGTGCTGAACTAATCCTCGACATCCTGCTGGCCGAGAACCTCCCCGCTACTTTTGATCTAGCACTCAAAACGCTCGGCCACCCAACCACTGCCCCACCCGCCGAATTATTCACGCGTCCCATCTGGACAACCTGGGCGTATTACAAAGCGACCATCAACCAGCCGGCGGTGCTTGAGTTTGCGGAAGCGATTGTCTCACACGGTTACCCGCGCTCGGTGATGGAGATTGACGACCGCTGGCAAATCCATTACGGTACCTATGAATGGGATCAGGAAAAATTTCCGGATCCGCGCGCAATGATCGCGCGCTTGCATGACCTGGGCTTCAAAGTCACGCTGTGGACCCCGACCTTCTTTGAACCGGGGACGCCGGGCTTTGCCGAAGCCGCCCAGCACGGTTATCTGGTGCACCAACCGAGGAGTGATGCGCCTTACCTAGTACGTTGGTGGAACGGCGAGGGTGGCCTGATGGATGTTAGCAATCCTGAGGCGCTAGACTGGTGGCTTTCCAAGCTGAGAGGATTGCAGACGGAGTTTGGCGTTGATGGTTTTAAATTCGACGCTGGGGAGGGGAATTATTTACCTCAAGATGCCCGCACCGCCTACCCCCTGCAACCCCGTGAGTATCCCGACCGATACGCGGCGTGGGTCAACCAGCATTTTCACTGGGCGGAGGTGCGTTCTGGCTGGCGAGCGCAGCGCAACGGTCTGTTATTCCGCCAGTGGGACAAATCCAGTCGCTGGGGGAGAGACAACGGGCTGCACAGCGTTCTGACACAAGCCTTGACGATGAGCGTCATCGGTTACCCATTTATTCTGCCGGACATGATCGGCGG
>Ga0075421_100000623_pt1 | contig 37821 bp, 33 predicted proteins | sample SoiMetdeltSBSDD5_FD_75292 | JGI IMG/M metagenome (GOLD analysis project Ga0075421, IMG submission 75292) | Bulk soil microbial communities from a Populus tree surrounding site in Tennessee, USA - Soil MetaG P. deltoides SBSDD5 | ecosystem: Environmental > Terrestrial > Soil > Tree plantation... | reverse complement strand
TTTCGCGCGGCGTTCCGCGATCATGCGATAAACCAGCGTCTCCAGCGCTTCCCGTGCGGCCCGCACCCGTGGGCCGGGGCCAAACGGGAGTTTCTCGAAGAACCGGGCAAAGGGCATAATCACCGCGCAAAAGATCCATTCGCTTAAAGTAATCACCGCCGAGGTGACTGTCTGGGCCCCAACATCAACCTCCAGGTCAACGTCAAAAGTCGTCCGGCTGATGACCGATAACGTCAGGCGTATCATTTCCTGAAGGATGTCGAATGAACCCGTATTCTGCGCTTTAGCCTGCCAGCGCTTCTGGAGGCGGAGGGCGCATGCCACCGTCGCCGGGCCATAACGTTCCACGGAGGTGCGCTGGAAAATCGGTTGAATTTGCCGGCGTTGCTGCCGGTGAACTTGCCCCTCCGTCGTGAGGAGGCCTTGGCCCAAGATGATCCGTTCGGCCTGTTTTAGCCCACGGCCTTTGACAAAGTTGTGCGCTTGCGTGACCAAGACTTCGCGCACGAAGTCCGGATGATTAAGCAGAAAAACGGGCTGCCCCAAGAGCTTGAAGTGAACGATGTCGCCATAGGTCCGGGCCAGCTGCAGCAACGCGCTCATGAAATCGCCGCGCAGCGCCTGACGTGGGGGGAACTTAGGTCCTGGCGGGAGGGGTGGCTCCGTTTCCCGAAGCGCTTGATTAAAGGACACCCTATGCAGAGTCATTAGAAATTCTCCGAAGCCTGAATGACGATGTTCTTGACCTTGATTATTCATAAAAGCCTGGCCCGTGTCTGTCATGTGTTCTGGGCAATTTTGTCTAACTCGATGAAGTATTTCACCACCCAGTCACTAAGACACAAAGAAAACAAGCAGAACGCTTAGTGACCTTTGTACCTTCGAGCCTGGGTGGTGAATTCTGGCGCCTATAAGCGCCAGTCCATTTTCTTATAAACTTGGTCGCAATTTCTAAAAGAAAAGGTGCGCTCACCTAGGAGACAACCACGGTGGGCCTGATTGGAGACGAGGCGCAAATTGCAGCGGCGGGAGAGTTATTGATACAACGCGAGTCTGAGGGAACCTGTCGGTAGTAGCGGAGTAGTCACGCTTGCAGCGTGACTACTCCTGACGTATCTCCTTCATCCGTTCCATCCGTTGACTCATCCCAACCGCACCTCCAAGAGATGCGTCTGGTTATCCGGCAAGGCGGCGATCAGGGCGCGGTCTAGAATCACGGTTTGTCCCTGAAGTTGAAACGGCGCTTCTTTGCCATTGAGTTGCACGCTTTCGATCTGGTACGCCCCGTAATCCAAACGCTTCGGGTTGTGATAGACCACGCGCAGCGATTTTCCGGCGAACAGTGTTTTCAAGCCGGCTTGGCCCGTCGCATCAAATTGGGATGAAACCAGTTTGGGAGCGAGCGCTAAGTTTCCCCACTGTCCTTTGACTCCGAACACTTGAGTGACCTCGGTGAGGAGATACCAACTAGCAGAGCCAGTGAGGTAGGGATACATGCCGCGTCCCTTGGCACTGATGTACTCCGGAATGCCGGGATACATGCGGCTAAGCGCGAAGTTTTGACTATGCTGGTAGATGCCATCCAGAACTTTATGGCCGGCGTGGGCCAGCCCGCGCTGATAGAGGGCGTAGGCGTACATCACGGCCATATGGCTGAACATCGCGCCGTTTTCTTTGTGGCCGAAGGCATACCCAAAGCACCGCCCCAAGTTAAGCAAGACCTCGCCAAAGTCCGTGTTAAGCCGGTAACCGCCAATTTGCGGATCGAACAGATACCGATCGGCGGCCCGCACAATAGACTCCGCCTGTTCCTGAGTCGCAATGCCGCCCATCAGCGCAAAAACCTGGCCGGTGAGCGTCATGCGCATGCCTTTGGCATGGTCGCCCTCCACGCGCTGCCCATCGTCATCATAATAGCCGTTGAACCAGGCAAAGCCTGCTTGATTTTTTATCCACTCCTGGGTGCGAATGTGTGCCTCCAGCCAATCCGCCTTCGCGGTCAGGTCCTCGACTAAGCGACGCGGGCTGAGGCTGATTTTTGCGCCGGAGAGCGTGTGGCGACAACTTTCAAAGTAAGCCGCCAGCCGGTTACGTTTGGCCTCCACCGACATGTCGTCAAGCGGTTCGACTAACGGCCCCATTTCCGCCGCGATTTCAATTTGCTTGACGCCGTGTTTTTCCAACTGCGAGACCAACTCGCCTAACTGCCGCAAGTGGCCGGCATACATCGCGGTGAAGGCCACACTTTCGCCCCGCGTGCGGGCCATGTCCATGCCGTCGTTCCAGTCCGCGCCCTCCAGCCGGATCAAGTTATGTTCGCCCACATGATAGAAGGGGGTGAGATGTTGGATCAGCAAGTGTTCGAGGATCGTGCCGCGATAGACTTCGCCCGAGGCCGTGCGGAGGAGAGTTCCCTGATCCGACTGCCAGGCCTCATCCGTTTTCTGCGCCCGATGACTCAACCGGTCCTTGAAATAGGTTTGCGCGCGCAGCAAAAAGTCCAGGTCGCCGGTCTGGTCAAGGTACAGCCACGTGGTGAGTAAAGGCCAGGCGCCGTGATCCATCCAGACGCGCGGGATATTGTTGCGATCCGCTTTGAACTCGCCCGGCCGATTGCCGATGATTGTGGCATTGCTGCCGTCAATCCGCACGCCCGCAAAGTTGCCATACAACAAGCCGCTCACGTCGCCGGATTCCATCAGCAGCAGCGCGAGAACGTCTTGCCACAAATCCCGCCAGCCACGCCCCCCGCGGCCATAGTCGTGATACGGCAAAAAGGAATTACCGAAGAGCCGCCGCAGCGTCGGTTGGAGCGCCACCCACTTCAGCCACAAATTAAAACGCGCATCGCCGGTTTGAAACGCCAACGTGCTCAACCGATCTCGCCAGTCCGCTTGGGTACGTTCCAGCGCGGCGTCGAATAGCGCGGCGCTGCCATAAGCTTGGAGGAGTTCGTCAGCCTGGGCGCCTTCGTCCAGAATGGTCAGGATGAGGACGTAGGTCTGAGAACCGCCCGGCGCTAACGTCGTTTCTGGGAAGCGCAGTCCACCCAGCGCCTCGTAGCCATCAAACGTATCACCCGCTGTGAAGCGCGGCGACAGTGATTTGACCACGGCCTCCGGCCAATCGAGTCCGCCGCCCTCGCCGATAAATTCTTCGACCAACGGAAAAAAGCCCGTCGGCGGACGGCCCGCGCCCTCGCTACCCAAGATGGCATAGGTGAGGCTGTTCGGACTATGGCCGCGCTCGTCAAATGAAAGCGTGGGCTTGACCAAGACACCGTGTGGGTGACAGCGAATTCGATGGAGCAACGAGGTGACATGCCGATGGTCGCGCACGTTGTCGGCGGAGCGGCCATAGATGGGGATGGCCGCTGTCGCCGTGAGGCGCAACTCGCGTGGAGTAATATTCGTCAGCACGACTTTCATCAACTCAACCGGTTTGTCTCCAGCCGGCACGAGGTTGGTCACCTCGGCCCGCAAGCCGATGTCCGAGTTTTGACGAATAGTCTTGTGCCAGAGGAAACCGGCTTCAAGCGTGACTTCTTCTTTCTTCCCGTTAAACTGTTGCGCCACTTGGGCGGCACTGTTCCCACCGACCGACCACGGCCCGCTGCCCTCAACCAAAACCCAGACGTTGCGCGCCGCGCGGCTGTTATGCAAGTCTTCAACCGAAACGGGCAAGGTCAGAAAAGCGTGCTGGTTGGTTTTGATGTCGCCGTTCAGCGTCGGCGAGATGACCGACATCATCCCGGCTTCATTGACTAAAGGAAAATACAGATAGCTGGTTTGATGAGGGTCGGGCAAAGCAAATGAGCCTTGATCGTCGGTAAAGCGCCAACCGGGGGAAGAAGTGGTCATGGGGAGGACTCCTGTGAGGACAAAAATTTTATGAATTATACAGGGAACTAAGGGAACTGAAGGAACTCAATTCAGGAACGGAAGGAACTCGGAGAATAAGTTCCCCGAGTTCCTTCCGTTCCTGAATTCCTTTCTTTCTATTTCTGACTATTTCTGAGTCTGACCCGCCGGGGTCTTCTGCGGCTCCTGGTTTGGGTGCATCATTCGATTATGCTCTTTCAACTCGGCTTCGGAGTTGAACGCCTTGCCACACAGGCTGCACTTATACTGACCGCTCCCGGCCTTCTCTGGCTTCTGTTTATTCTGAGTCATGGAAATCCACCTCCCTTCATCTCAAAAAAATAGAACCTATCTCCACAAGGTCGCATGACTTTGACCCGAGGCGAGAGTACTTTGTCCGGCGACGTGGCCATGGTCGTTAATCGCCGCCGCCCGGCTGAAAAAGCCTCCCAGGCCCTCAAGCGCGGTCATCTGCCCCGCTTGCCAAAGAAAGGCTTGAGGCCCGGTGGGGCTATCGCTCACCCCGACGACTTGCCCGCGACGGTTAATACTTAAAGCCGAGCTAAAGGGTCCACCTAACGTGCCCAAGTCCGTCATACGGCCATCTTCCGAAAGGAACGCATGGGCGACTCCCGCGTCGGTCGTACTTTGCCCAACGACTTGGGTTCGGCTGTTGATCGCATTCGCGCCACTGCCTTCTCCGCCCAAGGTGCCGAGATCAATCAGCGTGCCTTGATCCCAAAGAAAGGGATGCGTCTCACCGGCTTCAGTGGTGCTGAACCCAACGACTTGCCCTTGCCGGTTAAGGCCATTGGCAACGCTACAGCATCCACCCAAGGTTCCTAAATCAATCATCGCGCCTGCTTCCCAAAGGAACGCACGGAAGTTACCGGAGATGTCCTGGCTGTAACCAACGACCTGGCCTTTATCATTAATATCAAAGGCATTGCTTTCCGCGCCACCCAGCGTGCCCAGATCGGTGACGGTCGCCGCCTCCCACAAGACCGCGTGAAATTCTCCCGAGGCGGTTTGGCTGATCCCCACGATCTGCCTTTGGCGATTAATGGCATTCGCCCGGCTAAAGGTTCCCGCTCGGCCGTCCAAGTCGGTCATTTCTCCGGCTTGCCAGAGAAAGGCATGCGTCTCACCGGAGGCCGTCTGGCTAAAACCGACGACTTGCGTGTGGTTATTGAGATCGAAAGCACTGCTAAAATTTCCGCCTAACGTGCCTAAATCAACCGGGGCTAGGGCTAAAGCCGGTTTGGCGGAGACGGGTTGAACGCCAACCAGGATGGCCGTTAGCCAGATGACCAGGATTAGGATGCGTCTCATGTTTTTCCTCCACGCAGAGCGGTTTCCCGTTTTCTTTACGCTTCTATAGATGTTAAGAATTGTTTTTTGAGTCGGTGTCAGCGGATGTGCATCGGATCAACGGATTTTATATGCCGCATCCGATGATCCGATGCGCGCAGCGATCCGTTGACGCAATGTCAAAATCATTTTCTTAACTTCTATAGACCTGTCAGGTCTCACAAAATACGCTTGAGATCAAGCGCTGCCTTGAGAGACCTGACAGGTCTGACTCATAAATGAACGCGGAGATCGGGAAAGCCTCTTGGGCAAACAGAAACAGGTGCGCCGCACTTTTAGATCAACGGCAGTTCCTACAGCCAAGTGCGGCGCACCTCGGGTTTCTCGACAAGAGCTGGCGTTAGGCAAATACTCCAACCGGCGGCTCCAATTCAACCGGCTGCGAGACCTCCTGCACCACTTCGCCCGCGAGCTGTTTATTCGTGTGCCGAGCAATATCCGCCTGAGCAATCACGCCGCAACAACTGCCGTTCTGGTCTACGACCACCAAGCGGCGAATTTGTTCTTCTTCCATCAAGCGGCAGCATTCCTTCACGCTGGTTTCCGGTGTCACGCTGATGACCGGGCTGGACATCGCCTGGCCGGCCTCCATCTCCAGCGGGTTCTTACCACGGGCCACCGTCCGGCAAGAAATATCGCGATCGGTGATGATCCCGACCGGCTTGAGATCATCCAATTGCTCCACAACGGGAATGCAGCCACAGTCTTCTTCCACCATCATCCGTGCTACTCGCTCCAAATTGGTCTCCGGCGTGCAACACGCAGGATTGGGAGTCATTAAGTCTTTGGCTTTCATTTTTTCACCTCCAGGGATGCTAGGAACTGGAACGGCGGCGAGCCTCGCTCGCTGCTTGGGCATGGCTGAAATACACGCTCTCGACCCAGTGCTCTTTGAGATTCACTAAGGCATACTTCCCGGCTTTGCCCGATTCAAAGAGCCGTTTATTCACGATCACCGTGTAGGCTCCCCAGTGCTCGAGGCGTTTCACTCCCCGTTTGTCTTGCAAACTAAGCTGATCGCTAAACATGCTGGCCATCCTTCCTGGTATCTTTGTCTCCTTAGTTGCTTTTTAGTTTAGACTTTTGATAGCCCGAAGGCTATCGGCGTCCTTCTGACTTTCGCTGTAGGATTTCATCTCGGCCCGCTGCCAGAAAAAAAGCGGGTAGCCTGATTCGCTTCAAAGTCTGGACTGTTTAATTCTTCATTTATCTCTTTGGCTACGCGCATCTCTTATAAATGGTTAAGCCGCTTTCACCCCTCACCCTGCCCTCTCCCGGCGGGAGAGGGGACGGGGGTGAGGGCGAGCGCTAAGCGCTTGTCTCCTTAATTGAAATTAGCTATCATCCACAGACCGACGCGATGCACTTCACCAAAAGGAGACTCAATGAAATTCACCGATGGCTACTGGATGACGCGGAAAGGCGTCTCGGCTTTTCACCCGGCGCAAGTTCATACGATCGAGACAACGCCGAATACAGTCACCGTTCACGCCTCGACCAAACTCCTCCGGCATCGCAGTGACACGCTCAACACGACGCTGTTGACCCTCGAGTTCGCCTCCCCCCTCCCGGATGTCATTCGGGTCCGGCTCACGCACTTTGCGGAACAACGGCCCAAGCCGGCGCACTTTGATCTCAGCCAGCCCGCCGCCCCTCCGGTGACCATTGCCAATGACGAAAATGCAACCTCCCTGACCAGTGGCCTGTTGTCCGTTCGCGTCCCACCTCCGCTGCGGGCGCAGGCCTGGGGCGTGGAATTCGTCGGCGAGGGACGCGGGCTGACGACAAGCGGCCGGCGCGGCATAGGTCTCATTGACGTGGAAGCAGACAATGAAGGCCACTATATGCACGAACAGCTCTCACTGAGTGTGGGCGAAAACGTTTATGGCTTGGGCGAGCGTTTCACGGCCTTTATCAAGAACGGCCAAGTCGTGGACATTTGGAATCGCGACGGTGGCACGAGTAGTGAGCAAGCGTATAAGAATGTCCCTTTCTATTTGACCAATCGGGGGTATGGCGTCTTCGTGAATCATCCAGAGCAAGTCGCGTTTGAAGTCGCCTCGGAGAAAGTCACGCGCGTTCAATTCAGCGTCCCCGGCCACACGCTGGAGTATTTTGTGATCTATGGCCCCACACCCAAAGAAGTGCTTGAAAAATATACCGCGCTGACCGGTCGCCCCGCCCTGCCCCCGTCATGGTCGTTTGGCTTGTGGCTCACCACTTCCTTCACGACGACCTATGACGAAGCGACCGTGACAAGTTTTATCCAGGGCATGGCGGAGCGCGAGCTACCGCTGCATGTGTTTCACTTCGACTGTTTTTGGATGAAGGAGTTCCACTGGTGCGATTTCGAATGGGATCGGCGCGCGTTCCCTGATCCGGCGGGAATGCTCAAGCGCCTCAAAGCCCGCGGCCTGCACATTTGCGTCTGGATCAATCCCTACCTGGCCCAACGCTCACCGCTATTTGCGGAAGGCGCGCAGCAGGGCTACCTCCTGAAAAAACTAGACGGCGCTGTTTGGCAAACGGATGACTGGCAGGCGGGGATGGGGATTGTGGATTTCACCAACCCGGCCGCGCGCGCGTGGTTCGGCGACAAGCTGCGGGCGCTGCTGGGGATGGGGGTGGATTGCTTCAAGACCGATTTCGGTGAGCGCATCCCGACGGACGTGGTTTATCACGACGGTTCCGATCCGCTCCACATGCACAACTATTATTCCTATTTGTATAACCAAACGGTCTTTGAGGTCTTGCGCGAACAGCGCGGCGCGGGCGAGGCCGTGGTCTTTGCCCGCTCGGCGACGGCCGGCGGCCAACGCTTTCCCGTTCACTGGGGCGGGGATTGTGAGTCCACGTTTGAAGCCATGGCGGAGAGCTTGCGCGGCGGTCTCTCCTTGGGTCTCTCCGGCTTTGGATTCTGGAGCCACGATATTGGGGGCTTCATGGGCACGCCCTCCGCGGAGGTGTATAAGCGTTGGATCGCCTTCGGGTTGCTCTCCTCGCACAGCCGGCTGCATGGGAATGAATCTTATCGGGTCCCTTGGCTCTTTGATGAAGAAGCGGTGGACGTGTTGCGGCGCTTCACCCAACTCAAGTGCCGACTGATGCCGTATCTCTACGCCCAGGCGCTCGAAGCGACTCGAACCGGAATTCCGCTGATGCGCGCGATGCTCTTAGAGTTTCCCGACGATCCCACCTGCGATTATCTCGACCGCCAATACCTGCTCGGCGAGTCGCTCCTCGTCGCGCCGGTATTCTCCGGCGAGGGCGCCGTCACGTATTACCTCCCGGCCGGACGCTGGACAAACTTTTTTACCGGCCAAGTCCGGGAAGGGCCTGGCTGGGTAAAGGAAACGCATGATTTTATGAGTCTCCCGCTGCTCGTCCGGCCCAATTCCGTTATGGCGGTGGGGAATCACGCAGATCGGCCGGACTATGACTATGGCGAGGGTGTGACGTTGCAGGTGTATGCGTTGGCGGATGGAAAGAATGTGAGGGTGGAGATTCCGTCCGTGGACGGCAAGGGGGCGATGACGTTCGAGGTGAAACGCGAAGGGCGGAGTCTTGAGGTGACGGGCCGGGGAATATCCAAGCCCTGGCAGCTTTTGTTGGTGGGTATCGCCGCGGTGGATTCGGTTGAAAACGGGATGGCGGAAAGCACCGCGCTCGGTCTACGCGTGACGCCCAAGGATTGGGCGAAGGGCCTGAGGCTTTTCTATGGTTAATTTTAGATTGCTGATTGGCGATTGTTGATGAGTGCCCCCCAATCGCCAATCAGCAATCACCAATCAGCAATTTCAGACCGTCCCCGAACGCTTACGACTGCGGCAGCTCATATTCCTCATAGCCACAGGCCGAGCAGCGCATCAGGCAGACCGAGCGCTCCACTGTTTCATACGAATCTTTTTGAGATTCGGTTTCACTGCCGGCCGTCCAGAGGCTAAATAGTTGCCGCACCATTTTGCTTTCCATTTTTGAGCCGCACGTTGGACAAACCACACTGGTAATCGTATTCATGACACTCCACTCCTCTTGGTGTTAGATTTGATTAGCCTGGTAGGTGGGGAATACAAAGTTCCAATACGCGGGCCCCTCCGTATAGTCCAGCGTATCGAGCAAACTCTTTGGCTTCGGCCGGTTGGGGGCAACCTCCGCTTCGGACTCGTCCGGTCCCCCCGGGTAGGAATAATAACGATAGGGCTGCCGGCCATCGCTGAGGACGTAGCTGGTCGAGTCGTGGACATGGGCAAATAAGACGGCGCGGTAGGTCAGCGATTGATCCAGGCACGCCGCGCGGAACGCCAGGTCTTCGTTGAGGAACCGGAAGTGCATCGGCCGCGCCCGGCGATCCAGCAGGTCGTTGCGCTTTAGATATAACGGAAGTGGCTCGCCAAATTCTACGACCGGATAGGAGCGCGCCAGCGGCGAATCCGGATCAAGGGCGACGATGTGGGACGCCGCATTCGCCCAGGGCTTGGCCAACCGGGAACCGTCGGCGGCGGTGCCAATGACCAGATAAAGTTTGCCTTGAGCCAGGAACAAGTCGCCGTGGTAAAGGCTGTGCGTTTTCACCAGGCGTTCCGGCGCGCCCTCGGCCAGGGGTGCTAACCACGTCAGATTCGTTAAATAGCTGCGGGCCGGCGCCTCATACCGCTCGCCCTGACGCCAGGCGCGGCGAATCTCGAAAGCCGAGCCGGTCTCAATGCCCTCCACCAGGTCACCCGGTTCGAGCCTGACCGTCCGGCGGGGGGTGTGCGCCGAAAAAGTTGTTACGGGTTGCAGTACGCTTTGCAGTTCCGGGCACCTTATTTTTTTTGAGAAGGATGAAGATGTATCCATTCGCGCACCTCTTGGGCCCCATACGGGTATCCCACCTCTACCAAGCCAAATGTCATGTTGAGCCCTTCGGCTTCGCTTCACCCCGCGCAGTTCGCGGGGCAGGTGATTAAACTCCGCGAAGCATTTCTTCTATTAGCCTGAGACCCTTCCCCATTCGCTGCGCTCAGGGTGACAGCCATCATTTCTTCAGACCGCCGTACTGACCAAAGATTCCGACGACGGGTCGTCAATCCATTCACCGTCCGCGGTTCGATAACGGAACTCGTAGTTTTGATTGGGCTCCAAATCAAGGGACAACCACCACATTCCGTTCTGGCCGTGGTACATCGGATTCGCATTCGGGTTCCAGTCATTAAAATCGCCGACCAAGTACACCTCCCCCAGACCGTCCTCCTGTGTTTCTAGCATGAATGTGACAGTGACCCGGCCGGTTCGATCATCGCATTTCTTTATAACCATCGCGTTCTCCTCCACGCTTGTAGGAATTTGGTCAGTTTTTTCTGTCGGAATAGGCGACTTGATTAGACCATTGTTCCTACGGACGCGCATCGGCCCGCAGATGGATTTTTAGGTAAACAAAAAGCCCATTTGAAAAGTGGGTGGAGCTACTCTACTTGGGGTAGCGCGAGTACGACAAATGTCGTAGAAGGCAAGGAACTGCCAAGCCCCCTCCGATGAGTAAAATCTAATGTCATCTCCGGCCGGAAGGTGTAGAGTGAAGGCATGCCCAACCAGCCTGCCTCTAATCGAGTGGTCGTGATGGGCGCTTCGGCGGGGGGAATTGAAGCGGTCTGCGCCGTGCTCGCCGGGCTACCGGCTGATTTTTCGTTACCCATCTTGGTGGTAATCCACATTGGCCCCGGGCCGAGTCAACTGCCGGCGATTCTCAGTCGCTGCGGGCCGCTGCCGGCGACTCATCCCCAGCCGGATGAACCGCTCCGGCCCGGCCACGTTTACGTGGCGCCGCCCAACCAGCATCTCCTGGTCGAGGATCGTCATATCCGACTAACGCATGGCCCACGGGAAAACCGGGTCCGCCCGGCGATTGATCCCTTGTTTCGCAGCGCCAGCCGCGCGTATCGCGCCGGGGCCATTGGCATCATCCTCAGCGGGGAGTTGGATGATGGCGCCGCCGGGCTTTTTTCACTTAAGGCGCGCGGCGGCGTGGCGATGGTGCAAGACCCAGCCGAGGCCTCGGTGGCCAGCATGCCCCGGCACGCGCAGGAAGCGGTGGCGGTAGATTATTGTTTGCCGGTGGCACAGATTGCGTCTCGGCTGGTGGAATTGAGTCAGGAGCGGGAACCGATGTCAGCCCTACACCCACAGCCTCGGTCCGGGAACGGACAAACCCAACAGAATATACCGGGGGAGAAGATCGAGGGGAATCGAGGAACGCCCGTGCCTTTGGTGTGTCCCGATTGCGAGGGACCATTGTTCGAGATCAGGGATGGCGAGCTTGTCCAATTTCATTGCTTGGTCGGCCATACGTTTTCGCCGGTGAGCTTGAGCGCCGCGCATGCGGACGCCCTCGAGCGCGCGGTGTGGGTGACCATCCGCATGCTGAGAGAGCGCCTGACCTTTCAGCAACTGCTGGCCCAAAAGCAGCCCGATGGCCCGCCACGGAGCCCGGCGTACATCGCCGAAGAGGTGGCCCGGATTGAACAGGATATTAAGTTATTGGAACAAGTTCAGGAGCGAATTTAGGAGAGGTTAGGCATAACGTCATTAAGCATTTGACAAGGTGACGGGGTGAAGGGGTGACGGGGTGACGGGGTGAGTTCTTCAACTACTGCTCATTCCCATTCAGCTTGGTTGTCAATTCAATGACAAGGTGACACGGTGACGGGGTGACAAGGTGAGTGTTGTGGAAGAGATCACCTTGTCACCCTGTCACCCACTCACCTTGTCATCTTCGTCCGTCCACCGTCTTTACTTCGAATCCAGCCTCGCCAAGCCCGAGCGCAGCGCATACAGCGCGGCCTGGGTGCGGTTGACCAAATGTAACTTCTCCAGAATATGGCTGATGTGCGTGCGCACCGTGCGCTCGCTGATGTTGAGCTGTGTAGCAATCTCATGGTTAAGCAGCCCCTGCGCTACCAAACCCAGCACTTCCTCTTCGCGGCCGGTGAGCGCGGCTTCCGCCGAGGGTCGCGCGACCGGCCGGTTAAGTTCGCGCATTAACTTTTGGGCGATGAAGGGCGAGAGCGAGACTTCCCCCTGATGCACGTTGCGGATGGCCTCCAGCAATTCCTCGGGCGAGGCCTCTTTGAGCAGGTAGCCCATCGCGCCGGCTTTGATGGCGGCGAAAACTTTTTCGTCATCCGCGAAGCTGGTGAGCACGATGATCCGGGAGGCCGGGCTTACCTGTCTGATCTGCGGAATGGCCGCCAGGCCGTCCTGGCGCGGCATGACCAAGTCGAGCAACACAATATCCGGCTGAAGCGTGCGAGCGGACTGCACCGCTTCAAGCCCATCGGCAGCTTCACCAACGACCTCCATTCCCGGCTCGGTGGGCAGCAGCACGCGCAGCCCGGCGCGCACAACGGCATGATCTTCGACGAGGAGAATGCGGATGGTTTCAGACATATGGCTCCTTAGGAAAGGATAAAGGATGAGGGATCGCTTCGCGGGATGAAATTAGGAGTGATCCGTGATTCGTGACTCGTGACTCGTGATCATTTTTCATTTGTCATTTTCACGCGAAGCGGTCCTTCGTCCTTCGTCTTTCGTCCTTCGTCCTCTTCATCCTTCATTCTTGATTTTATTCAATAAAGAAATGTCTGGTCTGGTCTGGTCTGGTCTGGTCTGGTCTGGTCTGGTCTGGTCTGGTCTGGTCTATCGGAGACCATCTCCGGCTCAGGCACTGGACACACCACTTTAATCTGCGTCCCCGCCCCCGGCGCCGAGTGCAGGCTGAAGATGCCGCCCAAGCGCGCGGCGCGTTCGCGCATACTGGACAACCCCACCCCGCCCCGCCGGCCGGCTTGCCGTGGCTCGAACCCGCGGCCATTATCCATCACCTCCACCTCCAGGCGCGCATTCCGGGCATGCAGCCAGACCGTCACTTTATCCGCCGCCGCATATTTCAGCGCGTTGTTCAGCGCTTCCAGAATCAGCAGGTAAAGCGTCTCTTCCATCGTCGGCGGCAAATTCAGTTCACCTTCGACGATCAAGTTAGCCTCCAGCCCGGCGCGGCGTTCCACCATATCCAACCGGCGCTGGAGGGAACTGACCAGCCCCTCTTCCTTCAAGGGCGAGGGCAGCCAGGCATGCACCAGCAGCCGCGTTTCTTTGAGCGCCTGCTGCGCTGTCTTCCCTAACTGAGACAGACACTCATCCACCTGCGGAAGGTTACCCAGCTTAATTAAACGCCGGCCGGCCTCGGACAACAGGCTGAGGCTGTAGAGCGATTGGTTCAACGAATCATGCAGTTCCCGGCCCAGGCGTTCGCGCCCGGTGCGCACCTGCTCGAAAAGCTCGGCGTTTTGAATGATGGCCGCGGCCTGGGCGGCGAGCGCCTCCGCCAGCCGGACATGTTCCTGGGTGAAGAACTCCGGCGACTCTTTGTCCAGCGCATACAAACCGATGACGCGGTCACCGACGAGGAGCGGCACCCCCAGCCAACTGCGCGCGGTCTCCCGGCGGAACGGCGCGGGCCAACCGCTGACCGGCAGATCCGGGATGAGCAAACTCCGGTGAGTCTTAAAGACCGCCTGCAGGTTCGAGTAGGCGGAGACCTCGAAGCTCAAAGGCTCCAGCGGCGCCTGTTCCGCCGAATGGGTGGCGCGCAGTTGCAGGCGGGTATCAGCCTCCAGCAGAAAAACTTGCGCGGCATCGTAGGGGACCAGGCGGGCCAGATATTCCAACAGCGTTTCCAGCACCGTGCTTAAATCCAGGGATTGGCTCAGGGCCAGGCTGGCCGAGCGCAGCGTCTCGGCGAACTGGCGCGCCTGCTGCTCGGCGGTATACAACTGCGCCCGTTCGACGGCGACGCCCAACTGCTCGCCAATGGTTAGGAGTAACGTCCGCTCGTGGACGGTAAACTCACGGGGGGTGCAAGTGTAAAGCGTGACCGCCCCCAACGAGGTGTGGCCGCCCAGCAGCGGGATGCACAACGCCGAATGATAACCCGCCGCCTGGGCTAACGCGCGCCGCAGAAAGCGCTCGTCGGTTTGCACCTCCAGCAGGTAAATAATGGTTTGACCGGCAATGCACAAGCCGGGAATCCCCGTTTCCGGCGGGAGATGGAAATTTTTGGAGGCGGCGGCGAAGCCGGTCTCCAAACCAAACTGCCCGGCAAACTCGGGTGCGCCGCGCTCATCGCGCAGAAAACATTCCGCGCCGTCCACATGCAGCAGGGCCACAATCTGTTCCAACGCCGCCTGCAAGCAGTCCGTCAGGTCCGCCGTGACATTGATGGTGTTGGCGATGGTGTTGAGCGCCGCCAATTCCCGATTGCGCTGCTGAATTTCGGCCTGCGCCTGCCGGCGCTCGGTGATGTCCTGAAACAACCAGCGCAGGCCCTGGGGAGAATCCGGCGAGTCGCGGATGACCGCCACCGCCAACTGGGCCGAAAAAGCCGGGCGCTCCCTCGGCTGCAAGCGCAGTTCCCAATCCGACACCGGCATGGCCGTCTCCAGGCACATGTAAAACGCCCGGCGGTCCATCTCAGCGACAAACAGGACCAAGGGTTTGCCGATGAGCGCCCGATTGGAAACGTTGAGCAAGGTTGCCGCCCGTTGGTTGGCTTCCTGGATAATCCCGGCGGGATCGGTCACCACATAGCCGCTGGGCGCCAGTTCAAAGAATTCCTGATAACGCCGGCGCTCGCCTTCCACTTCCTCGCGCATAGCCGCCAGTTCGTCGTTCTGCTCGCGCAACTCCTCCGCCGTGACCTCCAGTTCTTCCAGGCTAATGGAGAGATTTTCCAGCGCTTCCCCGAACAATTCCTGGGTGGCCTCCGGGATAACCTCGGTCCGCTGAATCAACGCCTCCAGCCGCTGGTACGCGGCTTCAATTTGCGCTTCCAAACTGTGGTCCGACAGCGGCGTTACTTTCATTCTTCCGTCACGTCCTTCATCAGCAGAATAATGCCCTCCGACCTTTGATCCAGCACCAACAGCGGGGTGACGGTGATGTGGCAGGTAAAAGATTTGCCCCGCCGATTAACGGCCTCCAGCCGCATTTCCTGGTGTCCGGACGCGGCTTCGATGCCGGCCCGCAGCGCGCTCCGTAATTGATCCACCGGCAACCCAATGTCCAGACTGAAGAAGGATTTGCCCTGAACTTCGTCGGACTTCAAACCCCACAGATCCTCGGCGCGCGTGTTCCAGTTGGTGATGTTAAAGTCCCGATCCAAGACGATCACCCCGGAGTGCAGGCTGGCGAGAATGGAGTTCGCGAAAGCGGTCGCATGGTTCGCTTCCAGGGTGCGCCGCCGCAGTTCGCCGTTGAGGGCTTGCAGTTCTTCATTGGTGGACTGCAACTCCTCATTCATCGTTTCCATTTCTTCGTTGGTGGATTGGAGTTCCTCATTCGTCGTTTCCAGTTCTTCGACCGTGGACTGTAATTCCTCATTGGTCGTTTCCAGTTCTTCATTCGTAGATTGGAGTTCCTCGTTGGAGGTTTCCGCCGTCTCCTGCGCGCGCCGCAATTCATCCTGCAGCCGGTAATCGTTCGTCACATCGTAGAACGTCAGGCAGATGCCCAACCACGAGCTGCCATTGTCTTGCAAAGGCACCAACTGGACATCGAAATGCTCCACCTGCCCATTGGGCAGGGGTCGCTCCACGTTGGGGAGGAGGAGGGTCTGGCGCTCGGTATAAACGCGCTCAATCGGGGAACGCAAGTCCACCGGCCGGTAAGAAATTTCCAGGTCTTGAAACGGGCGGCCGCTATCGCGGTCCCGCAAGCCAAAGAGTTGCCGCGCGCGCGCGTTGGCGAGCGCCAGGTTCCCCTTGAAATCCACCACCAGTTGCGCCACGGCCGAGGTCTCCAAGAGCACTTCCCGCAGCCGCTCCAGGCGGGCCAGGTCGCCGTTGCTTTCCGCCTGGTTGGGCAGCGGGAAAGCCAACAACCGATCGCGCAGATTCGCCGCAGAGGTCCGGCTCTTAACAAAGAGGCGGTGCTTCATTTCCACCGCGGTGAAGAGGGCCTGATGCGTCAAGAGCATCTCGGCCCGACCCAGAAAGAGATAGCCGGCGTCTTCCAACGCAAAGTGCAACCGCGCCATGATCTTGGCCTGGGCTTCGGCATTGAAATACATGAGCACATTGCGGCAGATGATCAAATCCAGGCGCGAGATGGGCGCGTCCTGCGTCAGATCGTGGCGGCCAAAGATGATTATGCGCCGCAGATCATTGCGGAAGATCAAGTGGCCCCCGCTGGGTTCAAAATATTTTTTCCGCCAGGCCTCCGGCACAGCCAGCAAGTCTCTGGGCAGGTAGCTCGCTTGCCGGGCTTGGATCAAGGCCTCCTCGTCCATATCGGTCGCGTAAATCTTTACGCGCCGGCGGAAGGCTTCCGGCCCCAGCGCCTCGGCCAGCGCCATCGCCAGCGAATAGGTTTCCTGGCCGGAGGCGCAGCCGGCGCTCCAAAACCGCAGCGGCGCGTCCTCGGTTTTTTCGGCCAGGAGCCGGGGCAGCAACTGCTCACTCAAATAGTCCCAGGCGGGCTGATCCCGGAAGAAGGAGGTGACGTTGATGAGGATGGTGTTGAAGAGCGGCGTAAATTCATCTGGGTGGACTTCCAGGTAATCCTTATAATCGGCGTAGGTCTCCACTTTCAAGAGTTGCATGCGCTTGACCACCCGGCGCATCAGGCTGGGGCGCTTGTAGCTGGTGAAATCAAAACCGCGCGTCGCCTTCAGGTAGTCGAGTAGCGCTTCAAAAGCCAAGTCATTTTCCACGGCCGGCGCCTCAGGCTGTTTCATTGCTGCTTAACTCCTTCGTTGACTAACAGGATCAAGGCCGGGGCAATTTCATCGAGCGGGAGGATAAAATCCGCGTCCCCGGTCTGGATGGCCGCGCCCGGCATCCCAAAGAATTGGGAGGTCTGCTCGTCCTGGACAATCACTGTCCCACCCATTTTCTTGATCGCCCGAATGCCCATGGCGCCATCGCTGCCGGAGCCGGTGAGCACGACCGCAATCGCGCGCTGCTTGTGACTGGCGGCGACGGATTCAAACAGCAGGTCGGCGGAGGGCCGCACGAAATGCACCAACTCCGTATGGGCGAGGGAGAGCGTGTTATCGGAATTGACTAACAGGTGATTGTCCGGCGGCGCGACGTATACTCGGCCCGGATGTAATTGATCGCCTTCGGCGGCCTGCTTAACCGGGAGACTGGTGCGCCGGTTGATAATCTCCGCCATCAGGCTGCGATGCCGGGGGTCGAGGTGCTGCACGACGACGACGCTGGCCGGGAAGTGGGCGGGCAGCGCGGAGAGCACGGTGCTCAACGCGGCCAACCCGCCGGCCGAGGCCGCCAGCGCCACAATATCAAACGCGGGGGGCGAGGTGTTAGCATGCCCTTGAGAATTTGCGCTTAGATTCTTTGGGGGATGGGTTTGACTTTTGGGCATAGCCAAGGTGTCGGTATAAGCAGCCTTATTATACTACTGGGGGACTAGTGGTTGGGGATTAGTGATTGTGGATTGCTGATTGTTGATTGATTGGCCCTTTGCCCTTTGCCCTTGGTCCTTTGCCCTTGGTCCTTGGTCCTTGGTCCTTGGTCCTTCGTCCTTGGTCCTTCGTCTTTCATCCTTCATCCTTCCTACTTCATCCTTCTATTGGCACTCCCCCACACTGTGTGCTAAACTAAGCTCAGTTTACGCATTCGTTGGGAGCCTGCCTCTATGTCCTTTGCCAATATCTTAAAGCAAACCGACATTTTCTTCGAACTGACGCCGACTCAATTGGAGTTGGTCGCCTCGCTCTGCCAGGAACGCAAGTGCAAAGCCGGGGATATCATCTTTGAAGAGAATGCTGCCAGCGACGAACTCTACATCATCGCGCAGGGGGAAATAGACATTCAGGTAGACCCCACGCTGGTAGGCGCTGAGAACACCAAGACCTCCGGGCCGGTGACAATTGCCACCTTGCGCCGGGGCCAGTCCTTTGGTGAGGTCGCGCTGGTGGATCAAGGTTTGCGCTCGGCCTCGGCCCGCTGCTCCGCGAACACCACCCAACTCCTCGTCATCCCCCGCGACAAGTTAATCATGCTGTGCGATACGTATCCTCAACTGGGTTACCGGCTCATGCGCAACCTCGCCGCCGACCTCGCCCTCAAGATCCGCAGCACCGATCTGCGGATTCGGGAAGAACTGCTGTACGGACAAAGACACACATCCTGAATAAAACATTGGCTATACATATACGTGACGCGTGACCCGTGATTTATCTTTCACGGGTCACGCGTCACGTATCACGTTCCACGCTTTCCTCCTGACCAATCTATGAATTCCGAAATCATCGCCATTGGCACCGAGCTGCTCCTCGGCGAAATCTCCGACACCAACTCCACTTACATCGCCCGCGCGTTGCGGGACATCGGCCTGGACTTGTACTGGATTTCCAGCGTCGGTGATAACGAAGAGCGCATCGCCGAACTGGTGAAGCAAGCCAGCCGCCGTTCCGCCGTCGTAATTACCACCGGCGGCCTCGGCCCGACTGTGGACGACCCCACCCGCGCGGCGATCGCCCGCGCCTGCGGCCTCGTGCTCGAATACCGTCCCGAACTGTGGACGCAGATCGAGGCGCGCTTTCGGCGGTTCAACCGCACCCCCACGGAAAATAATCGGCAGCAGGCTTACGTCCCGGCGGGCGCGCTCGCGCTGGAAAATCCGGTCGGCACCGCGCCCTGCTTCATCGTCGAGCATGAAGGCAGTGTCATCATCGCGCTGCCCGGCGTCCCACGGGAGATGGAACACATGCTCACGCAGGTCGTTGTGCCTTATTTGCGAGAGAAGTTCAACTTGGCGAGCGTAATCCAGGCCAAAATTCTGCGAACGGTCGGCATCGGCGAAAGCCTGGTGGATGAGCGGATCGGCGACCTAGAAAAGTTGACGAATCCCACCGTGGGACTGGCAGCGCACGCCGGGCAGACGGACATCCGGATCACCGCCAAAGCGGCGAACGCCGCCGAGGCGGAGGCGATGATCGCCACGCTCGAAGCCAAACTTCGGGCACGGCTCGGAGATTTTATTTACGGCGAGGGACAAGAAACGGTCGAGGCGGTTGTTGGCCGATTGCTAATTGAGCGCGGCCTGACGCTCACCGTGGCGGAAGCGGAGGATCATCTGACCCAGCGGCTCACCACCCTCCCCCACGCCGCGCAGTTTTTCCGAGGCCGCGCGCCACTTGAAAATTCAATCCCCCTTGCCGACGCGGTAGCGCAAGCCCGCGCCGAACTAAAAGCAGATTGGGGATTAGGCGTCGTGGTGAATTTGGAGGCCGAGGCCGGGCAAATACAAATTGCGCTCGTCGGCGCGAGCGAGGCGGAGACGCACTCACTCGGCTATGGCGGGCCGCCGGCCTTAGCCGCGCGCTGGGCCGGGACCGCGGCGCTGAATCTGTTGCGGTTGAAGCTTCTTAAGCGATGATATATTTATCACGAATGCCACGAATTGCGTTCTAAAGGCGGAAGGCTTTCGGCTTCGCGCGAATGGCACGAATGATTTAAAAAAATCGAGTGCCCCACTTGGGGCACATTTCAACTTCGGGGCAACACGCTCCCAGACCGCGTCCGCGCGGTCGGAATACTTGGCCAGGTAAAACGAAGGTGATGATATTATAATAAAGAAGAGTGAAAGGAGACTGACGATGACATTGGATCAAGCCATCTTAGCAAAGGTGAACACCTTACCAGCCGACAAACAGCAGGAGGTGTTGGATTTTGTCGAATTTCTCACGACGAAAGCCGCGTCCAGCCGCTCACGCCGCCGAGTCAAGGGATTGTTGGCGGATTTCAAAACGGAGATCACCGCTCAGGATATTGCCGAGGCGCGCCGGGAAATGTGGGCCAATTTCCCGCGAGAAGTTGAATCTTAACCTGCCGCTCGTCACGCGTGACTAAGACATTCGCGCCCCCAAGCTTACGACCATGCGGAGATTTTTTCTCTTTCTTTTTCTTTCTCTCTGCGCGCGTACTTCGCGTCTGCGTGCTCTGCGGTAAAAAAGCTCTATGCCGCCGAAGGCTAGCCGTACCCCACCACCCACTCTCCCGTACGGCTGAGCTTCACGCTATCCGGGCCGAGGCTTTCCGGTAATTTCCGCGCTAACTGCACCGCCTTCTCAAAGGCCTCCAGGCCATCCAGCCCTAAAGATTTCAAAACCGGATTCTGGACATGTTCGCGGTGAATATCGCCGCTGTAAAAATCGGTGCGGCGGACGGCGCGCAGGAACGCTCGGGCATTGGGGATAATGAGCAAGGCCGGCATCTCGAAGCCGTGAAAAACGTGGGTGAGGGTTTCAAAGGCCATGGAGGGGAAATACTTGATATACGTTTGGATGACTTTCAAGAAAATTCCGTGGTGGGCGATCTCGTCCAGCCCCACGACCCGGAAGGCTTCCGAAGCGCCCACCTCACAGCCGCGCTTTTGCTCTTCGGTGGTCGGGTTCGAGGGAAGGCCATATTCTTCACGGATGCGCTCACGCATTTCCTGATAGTTGAAGTAGGTCGCGCGCTCCTGCACCATGGCATAGGCGTTGACGCCCAACGGCGTGTCCGCGCCGGGATGCTGCTTCAAGCTCCAGCGATGCTCACGGACTTTGTCTAAATAGGCTTTGAGTTGTTCTTCGGTCCGGGCGAGCGAATGCTTGAGCACGAGTTCCCAGGCCACGCCGTGTTTGGCTTCCTCCGCGCCCCATTGCAACTGCATATTGCGGCGGGTGCGATTGTCGCGGAACACTTCCAGGCTTTCCAGCACATAGTCGCCGACGTACTCTTCCACCCCCAGGAAGCCCTCGATCAAGTTAATCGTTTCATCACTCAAGCGCTTACCCCACTGGCGCATTTCCTCCAGCGGGAAGTTGTGCCACGGCGACCAGTTGCGGACCTGCATCGCCCGGCCAAAATATTCAATGTAAAGCTCCAGCACTTCGCGGTCCAACGCGGACTGCCGCGCCTCGCGCGTCCACGGGCCTTTAATGATTTCAGGTAAATGGAATTGAGTGGAGAGTTTGTTATCAAACCACGGCATGGGACCTGTTCCTTTTTTTATTTGTGAGGTTGTTGAGCGCAGTATACAAGCGCAAGGAGCAAGGCGCAAGAGGCTGATAGCCGATAGCGAATAGCAGATGGCAAGCGCCTCTTCTATCAGCTATCGGCTATAAGCCATCAGCTAAACGGGTCATGAACTTTCAATGTATGAGATGGCCCATTCGGGGGTTGTTCGCAAGCCCCGCGTTTGATATATTGCCAGCGTTCAAATCAAATAGTTACTTACACCTGATCAGGTGATGGCCGTGACGCCTTTAGCTTTCTAGAAGCCAAGGGCGTCTTTTTGTCTTTCAACCATTCATCATCATCTGGAGGAAACATGACAAGTCAAAGTGGAACCGGGACGGAAATGAAGAAGACGCTGGGTCTCACGGGCGTCACCGTCAACGCGATGGCGCTGATTGCGCCGGGCGCTTTCTTATGGATTACCTTTCAACTTCAAGCCGCCAATACCGGCGGGTCCACGGATATGTGGACGGGGATCGTCACGGCGCTGATCATCGCCTTCCTCACGGCCATTGCTTTCTCGGAATTGGCCCGGAAGTATCCGGAAGCCGGCGCCGGCGGCTCGTATTACTTTGCCGAGAAGGCTTTCCTGGATCGGGATGAGCCTAATCATCAGCGCTTTGCGCGGATTTTCAAGTTTGTGACCGGCTGGGCGGCGCACCTGTTTTACTGGGTTTACCCGGGTGTGATGGTCGCCTTCATGGCGATCCTCGTCAATTACATCCTGGGACAATTTGGAATTAGCGTCCCCATTGTCGGCCAGATCGTCATCGCCTGCGCCTTCTCGGCACTGGTCGGCTACATCGCCGTGCGCGGGATCAGCGGCTCGACGAACGTCGCGATCGCCATCAACGTCATTCAACTGGTGTCGCTCGTCGGCTTCAGCATCTTGGCCATCCTGTTCCGTGTCCAGAACCCGCTCGGCGCGACGCAGTGGGCCCACCCCGCCCCCACCTCGATCGTCTTCCCGCACAGCTTGGCCGGCATGCTCTTCCAGTCCACCATTGCTATCTTGATCCTCGTCGGCTTCGAATCATCCACCTCGCTGGCGGGTGAGGCCATCAATCCCAAGCGCGATATTCCGCGCGGCGTGATCCTCTCGCTCGTCATCCAGGGCTTGCTCGCCTATCTTTTGGAATACTTCGCCGCGAATTATGCGATCAGCGAGAAACTGACCAACGCCGATGGGTCCCTCACCGGGATGGCCGCCGCGGCGGTTTCCGGCGCGCCGATTGGGGATTTGACCCGGTTGATCGGGGATGCAATGCTGGGCGGCAACGGCTTCGCGCTGATGATTATCATCGCCTTCACCGTGGCGCTGGCAATCCTGGGCACGACGCTGGCGGCGATGAACACCGCCGTCCGCATCAGCTTTGCGATGGCGCAGGATAAGGAAATGCCGGAAATCATGGGCCTGTTGCACGGGAAATACGCAACACCGCATGCCGGCGTTTGGGCGCTCGTCGTCGTCTCGGCCATCATCGGTTCCGTGGGTGTGCTAAACGTGACCGCCCTGACAGGCGTGACCTTGGCCTCCAACTTCGGGACCTTTGTGCTCTACGCTTTGATTTGCGGCTTGACCTTCGTCACCTTCGTCGGGCGCAGCGAGTTCCACAGCATCAAGCATGCAATTATCCCGCTTCTGGGGTTGATCGGAAATATAGGGATGTTGCTGGCCATCATCGGCATCGGCTTGACCACACCAGGCGTCTCCGCCAACGCGACTCAGTTAGCCTTGGGGATTACGATTGCCTGGGGTGTCGTTAGCGCGGTGTATCTGGTTGTGAACAGTCGGCAGAAAGGTGTGGCCATTATTCCCAAGGCCCAGGCTCAGACGAGCACGGGCAAATAATTTTTCGCGCGCTGAGGTTTTTCGGAGTGAGGGAGACCGTGTTCAGCGGCCTCCCTCTTTGACTTTTTTATTAACGGACAGCTAGAGAGATTCACCGCAGAGTTCGCAGACGCGAAGTACGCGCGCAGAGAAAAAGAAAGAGAGAAAAACTCTGCGCACTCTGCGCGCGCACTTCGCGTCCGCGGTTAAAAAGATTTTTGCAGGGCAGTTGCGGGTGACTAGAATTTTACGAGGCGGGCCATGAAAAACGTCGAGTTGAAATATGGCAGCAGCAGCCACACCGGTCGGGTGCGCGAGGAAAACCAGGACTCCCTGCGCGTCCATGAACCGGACGATCCCGACTTAGCGGCCAAGTACGGCAGCTTATATGCCCTCGCCGACGGGATGGGCGGCTACTCTCACGGCAGCCTGGCCAGCCAGACCGCGCTCGAAGCCTTCTTCACCACTTTCTATGCGGGGCGACCCCACAAGTCCTTAAACAATCTGAAAGAAGGCGTCCAAACCGCGAACCTGGCCGTCCATCAAGCGGCGCAACGCGCGGGCGTCCTGCGCATGGGCACCACACTCACCGCCGCCAACATCCTCGATCAACATCTCTACCTCGCCCATGTCGGCGACAGCCGCGCGTATCTCATCCGCGACGGTCAAGCCCAGTGCCTGACCAAGGATCACAGCGTCCCCGGCGAGTTGGTACGGATGAAATTGATTTCACCGGATAAGGTGCGCGCGCACAGCCAGCGCTCCGTGCTGAATAGAAGTTTAGGCATTCAGTTATTCGTCCAACCGGATGTTGCTCAAGTAACGCTCAAGGAAGATGATTTGATTGTCCTGTGCAGCGACGGGGTTTGGGCGGTCATTGAAGACGAAGAGTTCGCCCAACTGACGGCGGATTCCCGCGACCTGGACCACTTGAGTCAGGCGTTGATCGAACTCGCGATGGACCGCGAGAGCGACGATAACGTTTCGGCGCTTTTCGTCCACATCCACAAACTTGAGCGCCCCGCCCTGGAGGCATCCAATCACAACCATAAATTGTCGAATCGCCTGCGGAGGTGGTTCTCTATGAAGACGGAAGACCCTTCGACAGGCTTCACCCCGCGAAGTTCGCGGGGCAGGTGGCAAGCTGGACGGAAGACGGTGGCCCGGCGTTCTTCAGCACACAAAGCAATCCTTCATCTCCCATAGCTGTCTTTCGTCTTTTGTTGTCCTGCCTCCGTCCACCGTCTCGCGGAGCGGTCATCCGTCCTTCTTCCCCACCTCATGTATAATACTCGCCACCATGCTCCAAATTGATGACCAGTTTGACCACTTCCAAATTCGGGGACATCTCGCCCAGGGAGGCATGAGCGATATTTATCGCGCTTATGATCTCCTCAATGGGCGCGAAGTCGTCCTCAAAATCCCCAACCAGATGATGATCGGCGACCCGGCGCAATACGAGCGCTTCCAGCGCGAACTGGAAGTCATGACCAACCTCAAACACCCAGCCCTTCAGCGCGGCCTGGGTTCCGGGCACTACAACCGGACGCCCTATTTGGTCACGGAACTGGTTGAGGGCGAATCCTTGCGGAAGTTTATCCAACACGAAGCGCCGCTGCCGCCGGAGAAAGCCATCGCCCTGATCCGCAAAATCGCCGAGGGCCTGGCCTACTGCCACGACCATGAGGTTGTCCACCGCGATCTCAAGCCGGAAAACACCCTCATCACCCCGGAAGGTCAGCCCGTTATCTTAGACTTTGGTCTGGCGTTGACCAAGACCTCCCATCGCGTCACCTACGCCAATCTCTCTAGCACGGCCGGGACGCCGGACTATATGGCCCCCGAGCAAATTGAGGGACTGCGCGGCGACAAACGCACCGACGTCTACGCCGTGGGAACGATCTTGTATGAATTGCTGTCCGGCCAAACGCCCTTCACCGGCGACAATCACATGGCCGTCATGGCGCAACATTTGCGCGGCGCGACCCCCCGGCTGGACAAAGCGCAAAAGAATGTCTCGCCGCAGTTGGCCGCCATCGTCGCGCGCTGTCTGCAGCGCGACCCACGTGACCGTTACCCGGACATGCAGGCGCTGATCGAAGCCTTGGATCACCCGGAGACCGCCGACCTTTCCATTCTGGATAAAGCCACCGGGCCGGTGACCGCCGCGCCCTTCTGGCGCTCCCCGACCTTCGTCGTCATCGGGATGAGCGTCTTGTTCATCGTCGCCATTACCGCTCTGGCCTTTGGCCTGCAAGCCCTCCGCTGATGCCGCCTCCGACCGCCTCCGCTGCCTCCGAATTGCTCGCACGCGTTGAGCAGAGCCACATCAAATTTATTGATCTGCAATTCACCGATGTCGGCGGCGTGGTCAAAAACGTCACCATCCCCACGCAAGAATTGGCCGCGACGTTGGATCACGGCATCTGGTTCGACGGCTCCTCCATTGAAGGCTATGCCCGCGTGGCCGAGCGCGATATGTATCTCGTCCCCGATCCTGCCACGTTCGCGGTCATCCCCTGGCTTTCCGGCGACGAGGCGACCGCCCGCTTGATCTGCGATGTTTACACGCCCGATGGACAGCCGTACTTGGGCGATCCGCGCGCCGTGCTGACGCGCATGGTCGGTGAAGCCGAAAAGATGGGCTTCATCTACAACACCGGCCCGGAGATTGAATTTTTCCTGCTGAAGCCCCACGCGGACGGCAGCCTGATTCCGCCCATGCCCCAGGATGGCGGCGGCTATTTCGACGTGCCGACGGATATGGTGACCGGCCTGCGGCGGCGCATGACCGAAGCGCTGGCCGCCTTCGGGATTGAAGTGGAATCCATGCACCACGAGGTCGCCGGCGGTCAACACGAAATAGATTTTCGGTACTCCAACGCGCTCCAGACCGCCGACAATACCGTCACCTTCCGCGTGGCGCTGAAGATCATCGCCCAGCACAACGGCTTGTATGCCACCTTCCTTCCCAAACCCGTTCGCGGCGTCAGCGGCAGCGGACTGCACATTCATCAAAGCCTGAGCTACAAAGCCAACGGCTCCAACGCGTTTTCTGATCCGGGAGACCCCCATGGACTCTCCACCGTCGCCCGGCAATTCATCGCCGGACAACTGGCGCACGCACGTGGCATGTGCGCGATCCTGGCGCCGCTGATCAACTCGTACAAGCGGCTGGCCTCCGGTTATGAAGCGCCCATCTTTGTGAGTTGGGCGCGGATCAATCGCTCGGCGCTTATCCGCGTGCCGCGCGCGCATCAGCGTGAGACCACCCGCATCGAGCTGCGCTGCCCCGACCCAAGCTGCAACCCCTACCTGGCTTTCGCCGTCATGTTGGCCGCCGGGCTGGACGGGATTCGCCGCCAACTACCGGCGCAGGAGGCGACGGAAGAAAACGCGTACATCTCTGGGAGCCAGCGCCGAGGTGAGCTTCATCTTTTGCCCGGTTCTTTGGATGAAGCCTTGGAAGCCCTGGAAGAGGATGCGGTCATCCGCGAGGCGCTGGGCGCACATGTCTGCGAGCGCTTCATCAGCGCCAAACGCCTCGAGTGGGAAGATTACAGTTTTGAAGTCACCCCGTGGGAATTGAATAAATATTTGCCAATTTATTGAGCAGAGAAATACGACGGAGGCCGGACGACGGTAGACGGTGGACAAAGCGCCCGTTTGAAGGCTACCTCAATGGGGGTTGTAGAATCACACGGCCTGAAACGGCCTCCGGTTGAGAACCGAGAACCTCGGTTTCCTTCACAGGAATCGGGGTTCTTCTATATTAACCATAGTCCCAAATTATTAGAGCACTTTTATGCTAAAACTGGTCGTTAATGTGCGCGACTTATTTCAACCTCCACAGTAAGATACTGTCGAAGGGGTATGGTTAACCACCCTGTCCAGAACAAGTTCATAACTATCTTGTAAGCCGAGTCGTTTATTGGACGACACTGCTTGGCTTGTCATACCGTGTGGCCCGCGCCGAAAATTACGCGGCCATCGCGGAGGCGTGCCAGGTCTGATCTAACCCGAACCTCTGAAGGTTCACTATTCTTAACTTAGGAGATACCCCTATGAAACAAAAATTGTTTATCTTGATCACCTTAGTAGTCTTCGCGACCCTCCTGCCGCTCAACGGCTTGGTCGCTGCTCAGACGAGCTTGCCCACCGTCACTATCCGGGCCACGGACCCCAACGCGGCGGAGAAGGGGCCAGCCTCCGTACCGGACCCTGGCAAGTTCACCGTTTACCGCACGAGCACCCCCTGCTTAAGCTGCACCCTCACCGTCTACTACACGTTGAGCGGAACGGCCACGAATGGCCTGGACTACGCCAGCCTGACCGGGAAGGTGACGATCCTGGGGGGCGCTACCTCGGCGGACATCGTGGTCAGCCCCATAGACGACAATCTGCATGAGGGCACGGAGACGGTCATTGCTAAGCTGGTCGCCTGCCCCAACCCACCTACATCCAGCGGCTGCTATATCATCGGGACACCGAACACCGCGACCGTGTTTATTGCGGATAACGACTGAGCGGCGGCAACGGCGCTGCTAAAACTTAATAAAGCCCACCGCTCACGGATACAGGCCGCGAGCGGTGTGGCCCAAATTCAAAGCTGACTATCTATAAAGGAGAACTAAAACATGTTGAAACAAAAATTGTTTATCTTGATTACCCTGGTTGTCTTTGCGACCTTGCTGCCGCTCAATGGCTTGGTGGCCGCCCAGACAAACTTGCCCACCGTCACTATCCGGGCCACGGACCCCAACGCGGCGGAGAAGGGTTCGACCGGGGCGCCCGACCCGGGCACGTTCACCGTGTACCGCACCACCACCCCGTGCTTAAGCTGCACCCTCACCGTCTACTATTCGTTGAGCGGAACGGCCGCCAATGGCATTGATTACCAGAGTCTTTCCGGCTCGGTGACGATCCTAGGCGGCGCCACTTCCGCAACGATCGTGGTCAAACCCATAGACGATTTCTTGCATGAGGGCACCGAGACTGTCATTGCTAAGCTGATCGCCTGCCCTAGCTCGCCCAGCCCGGCCTGCTACGTCATTGGGACACCCAACACGGCGACCGTGTTTATTGCGGATAACGACTGAGCCTCAGCTAGACCTGTCAGGTCTTCCTATGCGCCGCTTGATATTCAGCGTACGGCGTGAGACCTGACCGGTCTGATCCAAACGACAACTCCTACTGCTCACTGGGAGAAAATAAATGGCGACGGCGCGCGGCTAAAATCGCCGTGTGCCCGCCGCCCTGTGAACCAGAAACTTACCGACCAGACACGCACTCATGAAGGAGAAACAAAAAATGTTGAAACACAAATGGCTTATCTTGATCACCCTGGTTGTCTTCGCGACCCTCCTGCCACTCAACGGCTTGGTCGCCGCTTCACCGACGACTGTCACCATCAAGGCGACGGACCCGAATGCGGCCGAGACACTCCCGACCCAAGCCCCCAACACAGGCACATTCACGGTTTACCGCTCCCCCGCCACCAGCGCCGTGGCCCTGACCGTTTACTACGCGGTGAGTGGCACAGCCACGAATGGCGTGGACTACGTGACTCTGACCGGGAAGGTCACCATTCCGGCCGGCGCTGACTCCGCGCCAATCGTGGTCAGCCCCATTGATGATAACTTGCGCGAGGGCACCGAGAAGGTGATTGCCACGTTGATCGCCTGCCCCGCCGGTGGCTGCTACATCATCGGGACACCCAGCTCGGCGACCGTGTCCATTGCCGATAACGACTGAACTGCGGCAAGGGCGCTTTCAAAATTTTATAAACGACACCGCTCACGGCGAATAGCCGTGAGCGGTGTCGCTAAAGATCACTATTCATTCAAGGAGAACTAGAAAATGTTGAAACACAAATGGCTCATCTTGATCACCCTGGTTGTCTTGGCCACCCTCCTGCCGCTCAACGGCCTGGTCGCCGCAGCACCGGAAACCGTCGCCATCCGAGCCACGGACCCCAACGCGGCGGAGAAAGGCCCAACCTCCACCGGCGCCCCCGATCCCGGCACGTTCACCGTTTATCGAGTTAATAGCCCGAGTCTGGCCAATCCCATCACCGTCTACTATTCCATTAGCGGCACGGCCACGAACGGCATGGATTACCTGACTCTGTCCGGCGTGGTAACCATCCCGGCTGGCGCGCCTTCCGCCCCGATCACCGTCAAACCCATTGACGATAGTCTGCATGAGGGCACTGAGACCGTCATTGCCACAGTGATCCCCTGCCCCAGCACTGGCTGCTACTTTATTGGTATGCCAAGCTCGGCGACCGTCTATATCGCCGATAACGACTGAGTCCTGCCCGGCGCATCTCAAATTTAATAAAAGCACACCGCTCACGGACACTTGCCGTGAGCGGTGTGGCTTTTGAGAAGACGAAGGATGTTCGTCTTTCGTCCGTCTACCGTCTACCGTCCTCCGTCTTCTTCCTCCCATTCATCTTAAAATGCCTCTGCAAACTCCGCACACTTAAATCTTTTGCTTTAAGCGCCGTGATGCCATTGACCGCCGCCGCCGCCGCGCTCAGTGTCGTGAGCAGCGGCACGTTGTGCAGCACCGCGGCCGCGCGCATCGCGCGGCTATCGTCATGCGCGCGCGCCCCGAGCGGCGTGTTAATAATCAATTGCAGTTCCCCCCGCTCCACCATATCCTGAATATTCGGGTGGCCCTCGCTCACCTTCTTCACCACCGTCACCGGCAAGCCGGCGCGTGACAACCATTCACCCGTGCCGGGTGTCGCGCACAACGTAAAACCCAGCCGATGGAGATCGCGCGCGATCTTGAGCACCGCGCCTTTATCGAAATCGTTGACAGTGACGAGGGCCGCGCCCGAAACGGGGAGCGGCGTCCCGGCCGCCATCTCGGCTTTGACGAACGCGTGCCCGAAGTGGGAGGCGTGCCCCATCACCTCGCCCGTGGATTTCATCTCCGGCCCCAAGCGATAATCCGCGCCCGGAAATTTCTTGAACGGCAGTACGACTTCTTTGACAAAGAACCCGTCCACCTTGGGCGTCTCGGTAAAACCCAAGTCTTCCAGCGTCTTCCCCGCCATCGCCTGCGCGGCCAGCTTGGCAATGGACACGCCAGTCGCTTTGCTCACAAACGGAACCGTGCGCGAGGCGCGCGGATTTACCTCCAAGACATAAACGATGTCATCCCGGATCGCGTACTGAACGTTCATCAGCCCTTTGACCTTGAGCGCGCGCCCCAGGCGTTCGGTGTAATCCTGAATAATGGTCAGGTGATACTGGCTGATCTTGTACGGCGGCAGCACACACGCGCTGTCCCCGGAATGCACCCCGGCTTCCTCGATATGCTGCATCACGCCCGCAATCACCACTCGTTCCCCGTCGCCGAGCGCGTCCACATCTATCTCAAACGCATCTTCCAGATAATGATCAATCAACACTGGGCCATCCGGTGAAGCCGCCGCGGCCACGGCCAGAAAATCACCGAGCGCGTCGTCATCGTATGCAATCTCCATCGCGCGCCCGCCGAGGACATACGAAGGTCGCACCAATACCGGATAACCGATGCGCGCCGCAACCTGCTGAGCCGCCTCCCACGATTGAGCCGTGCCCCATTCCGGGTGCGGGATGTCCAGCTCAAGCAGCAATTCGCCAAAGCGCACGCGATCTTCCGCCAGATCAATCGCGTCCGGCGACGTGCCCCACAACGGCGCGCCCGCTTCCGCTAAACCACGCGTTAAGTTGATCGGTGTCTGCCCACCGAATTGCACGATCACGCCCTCCGGCTGTTCCTCGTCAATCACGTTGAGCACGTCTTCGAGCGTGAGCGGCTCAAAGTACAGCCGGTCGGCGGTATCGTAATCGGTGCTCACCGTCTCCGGGTTGCAGTTGACCATGATCGTCTCGAAGCCCAACTCTTTGAGCGCAAAGCACGCCTGCACACAGCAATAATCGAACTCAATCCCCTGTCCAATTCGGTTCGGCCCTCCACCGAGGATGACGACCTTCCGGTTCTGCGTCGGCGCGGCCTCGTCGTTCGTCTCATACGTTGAATAGAGATAGGGCGTGAACGCCTCGAACTCGGCGGCGCAGGTGTCTACGCGGTAGTAGACGGGCTTGATGTTTTGAGACAGGCGGTGTTTTCTGATCTGTGACAAGGTGACGGGGTGACCGGGTGACAAGGTGATAGTTGAAGGGATCACTTTGTTATTGATTAAGTCGGCAATCTGTTTATCAGAAAACCCGTGTCGCTTTGCTTTACGCAACAAATCACGCGGTAATGATTCAAGTGTGTGCGGCTTGAGTTCTTCCTCGACCCTAATGAGCTTCGCCATTTGCTCAACGAACCAGGGATCGAAACGTGTCTGATTTATAATTTCTTCGTTTGGTTTTCCTGACCGTAACGCTTCCAGCACGGCAAAGATACGATGAGCCGTAGGAATATCTAGCTGGTTGGCTTTCGCTTGCTCACTAGCAACCAGCGACCAACTACCAGCCGCCAACTCCAATCCCCTCAACGCCTTGTTCAACGCCTCTGGGAACGTCCGGCCAATCGCCATCACCTCGCCCACGGATTTCATCTGTGGGCCAAGCGTCACATTCGCGCCAGGGAACTTTTCAAAATTCCAGCGCGGGACTTTGACCACACAGTAATCAATGCTCGGCTCAAATGAGGCCGGGGTGACGCGCGTAATATCGTTTGGAATCTCGTCGAGGGTGTAGCCTACCGCCAGCAGCGCGGCGATCTTGGCGATGGGAAAGCCCGTGGCCTTGGAGGCCAGCGCGGACGATCGGCTGACGCGCGGGTTCATCTCAATGATCAGGGCCTCACCATTCGCCGGATTCACCGCAAACTGCACATTCGAGCCGCCGGTCTCGACGCCGACCGTATTCATCACCACCCGCGCCATGTCGCGCAGTCGTTGATATTCCTTATCCGTGAGCGTTTGGGCTGGGGCAATCGTAATGCTGTCGCCGGTATGCACGCCCATCGGGTCCAGGTTCTCGATGGAGCACACGACCACAAAATTGTCGGCGCGGTCGCGCATCACTTCCAACTCATATTCCTTCCAACCCAGGACGGATTGCTCGACCAGCACTTCGGTAACCGGCGACTCGCGCAAGCCATGCTCAACGATGCGCTGGAAATCTTCGGGCGTATACGCGATGCCCGCACCCGACCCGCCCAACGTGAACGAGGGACGAATGAGGCACGGAAAACCCACCTGCCCGATGATCGCTTCCGCCTCTGCGAGAGAATGCGCGATACCGGAAGCAGGAACGGCGAGTCCGGCGCCGATCATGGCCTCCTTGAACTTCAGCCGGTCCTCGGCCAACTCAATCGCCTGGGTCTGCGCGCCAATCAGTTGCACGCCATATTTTTCCAAAATGCCGGCGCGATATAAATCCATCGCCAAATTCAAACCGGTCTGTCCGCCGACGGTGGGCAGCACCGCGTCCGGCTGCTCAACCGCAATAATTTTTTCGACGATCTCCGGCGTGAGCGGCTCGACGTACGTCGCGTCGGCGAACTCCGGATCGGTCATGATCGTCGCTGGGTTGGAGTTGACGAGGATGACACGATAACCTTCACGGCGCAGCGCTTTACACGCTTGAACGCCGGAGTAATCAAATTCACAAGCCTGTCCAATGACGATGGGGCCGGAGCCAAGAATGAGAATGGAATGAATGTCAGAGCGTTTGGGCATTTTAGATTGTGGATTGTGGATTGCTGATTGCTGATTAAACTCCCAATCAACAATCAGCAATCCACAATCAGAAATTTTTCATGAGTTCCACAAATTGCTCGAACAAATATCTTGCGTCGTGTGGACCGGGCGAGGCCTCCGGGTGATACTGGACGCTGAAGGCGCGGAGGGAGGAAGCACGCAGACCTTCGACACAATGATCGTTTAGATTGACGTGCGTGACTTCGACGCCAGCCGGGAGGCTTTCCGCTCGAACGGCAAAGCCGTGGTTGTGGCTGGAGATTTCCACGCGCCCGGAGGGGAGATACTGCACCGGCTGGTTGCCGCCGCGATGCCCAAACTTGAGCTTATATGTTTCCCCGCCCAAGGCCAGGCCCAAAATCTGATGGCCCAGACAAATCCCAAAGATCGGGACGCGGCCCAAAAGCTGCTTGATGTTCTCAATCGCATAGGTCACCGCCGCGGGGTCACCGGGGCCATTGGAAAGGAAAATGCCATCCGGTTTCATTGCTAGAACTTCAGAGGCCGGAGTCTGCGCGGGAACCACCGTCACCCGGCAGTTATGCGCTGCGAGCAGCCGCAAGATGTTGTGCTTGATGCCATAGTCGTAAGCGACAACATGGGGGCTAGGGCCTAGGGACTGGGGATTGGATACCAGCCCCCAGTCCCCGATCCCCAGTCCCCAATGATACATTTCCACACATGTCACTTCTTTCGCCAAGTCCAGGCCATTCATGTCCGGCGCTGAACGCGCCAGGGCGATGACATGCTCGGGGTCAGTGTTGGCACTGGAGAGGGCCGCATTCTGCGCGCCGTGCGTGCGAATGTGCCGGACGAGCGCGCGGGTATCCACATCCGTGATGCCGATAACCTGCCGTTCACGCAGATAATCGTCTAACGTCTGCGTCGCGCGCCAATTGCTGGCGAGGGGACTCGCCTCGCGCACGACAAAGCCGGAAACCCAGGCGCGCTGCGACTCGTCGTCTTCCGGGTTCGCGCCATAGTTGCCAATGTGCGGTTGAGTCATCACCACGATCTGGCCGTGGTAAGAGGGATCGGTCAGAATTTCCTGGTAGCCAGTGATGCTGGTATTGAAGACGACTTCACCCGTCCGTTCGCCAATGGCGCCAAACGCAAAACCGGGCCACAACGTTCCATCGGCGAGAGCGAGCAAGGCTTCGTCCTTCGTCATCAGACCTCCAAATCCAATCCGAATTGCTGCCGAGCCTGCTCGGGGGAAAGCTCACGCAGATGCGGGTTCGTCCCCGGCAAGGCGTACAACTTCCCGCAGGCGCGGCAGCGGTATAGTAGAGAAAACGTTCGGCGGTTGACGCCCACTCGCTCGAACTTTTTCAAGTCGGAGTGGATGTCTTGCGCGCAGGTGCAGGTCTCTTCCAACATAGTCTCCCAATTCTACTCGATTTTTCTTCTTTTCCGTGTAATCCGTGTACAATAATCCACTCATGGATTAAACGGATGGAACAGAGAATGCCAAACTATGTCCTCGCTATTGACCAGGGCACGACCAGCACGCGCTGTATGATCTTTGACCATGCGGGCCAAGCCATCGCGCTCGATCAAAAAGAACACAAGCAAATATATCCTCGGCCCGGTTGGGTGGAGCATAATCCGACGGAGATTTGGGAAGCCACTCAGGCGGTCATCGCCGGCGCACTCCAGCGTAGCAGGCTTGATCTCAAAGACCTGGCCGCGGTCGGTGTGACGAATCAACGCGAGACGACCGTTCTCTGGGAGAAGGCGAGTGGCGAGCCAATCCACAACGCCATCGTTTGGCAGGACACGCGCACGGCCAGTATCTGCAACGAGCTCGCGCGTCCTTCGACAGGCTCAGGAGGCGGACAAGATCGCTTCCGTTTACAGACCGGCCTGCCCCTGGCCACTTATTTCTCCGGCCCCAAGATCAAATGGATTCTCGACAACGTGCCCGGCGCCCGGAACCGAGCGGCGCAAGGCGAGATCATCTTCGGTACGCTAGATACCTGGCTGATTTGGAATCTCACCGGCGGCTCGCGCGGCGGCGTCCACATCACCGATGTCTCGAACGCCAGCCGGACACTGCTGATGAACCTGGAGACACTCGATTGGGACGCAGACATTTTGAAAACGCTCGACATCCCGCGCGCGATGCTGCCGGCGATCCAGCCTTCGAGCGCGGTCTACGGAAACGCGGTCGGCGCTTTGAGCGGACTCCCGGTCGCGGGTGATCTCGGCGATCAACACGCGGCGCTCTTTGGGCAGACGTGCTTCGCGCCGGGCGAGGCCAAGAACACGTACGGCACCGGCTGCTTCATGCTGCTCAACACCGGGACGACTCCGGTTCAATCCAAAAACGGACTGCTCACCACGCTCGGTTACAAAATCGGAAACGAGAAAGCGGTTTATGCGCTCGAGGGTTCCATCGCCATCACCGGCGCGCTCGTCCAGTGGCTGCGTGATAATCTGGGACTGATTCAGAAATCGTCAGACATCGAAATGCTGGCGAACACGGTGGAGGATAACGGCGGAATTTACTTCGTCCCGGCGTTCTCGGGTTTGTATGCGCCCTACTGGAGAGACGACGCGCGCGGTGCCATTGTCGGCCTGACGCGCTACGTGAATAAAGGACATTTGGCGCGCGCGACGCTGGAAGCGACGGCTTATCAGACGCGCGAGGTGCTCGAAGCGATGAACAAGGATTCGGGCGTGAACTTGACCGCGCTCAAAGTGGACGGTGGCATGGTTTACAATGAACTGCTGATGCAATTCCAAGCCGATATTCTGGGCGTGCCCGTTATCCGCCCAACCATCGCCGAGACGACGTCCCTCGGCGCGGCGTACGCTGCCGGACTCGCGGTCGGGTTCTGGAATAAAGTTGAAGACTTACGCGCGAACTGGGGTCAGGACAAAGCCTGGACGCCCACGCTCCCCGGCGCAGAACGCGAGCGACTCTATCAAGGCTGGCTGAAAGCCGTGACACGGACCTTTGACTGGGTAGATACGTCTTCGCCGTAGAATTGTGCCTTCGGCAATTTCTTCTTATAATGGATCGGGTATGACACACATCACTCACAGACACACCGCTGGGATCGCTCATGAGCAATGTTCTTGAATTATCTGTTCCCTTTATTTCGGAAAAAACGGATAGCTATCTGCAGCAGGTCCTAAGCCACCGCGAGGCCGCGCACACGCCTGATCATCACAATTTTACCGTGCAGATGACCAGCATTCCGTGGGACACGCTCTGGCACGAACTGGTGAATGTGGGTCTGTACAAGCATGGCGCCGATGTGTCTCAGATCGGCACCAGTTGGATCGGCGGCCTGATGGCGATGGATGCGCTGCGTCCCTTTTCCGCCACCGAGATTGCCAAGCTGGGCGGCGAGGCCGCCTTCTTGCCGGCTGCCTGGCAGGCCAATCTACTCAAAGAGCAACCGAACAGTGTCTGGGCCATTCCGCTGGTAGCCGATCCCCGCGTCATTTTTTATCGGCGGGACCTGCTGGAGAAAGCCGGCATTAACGAGGCCGAGGCTTTCAAAGATATCCACGCGCTGGACGAAACGCTCGAGCGCCTGCAGGCCAACGGTCTCGAAACTCCCTGGGCCGTGCCCACCTGCAAGACGCGCAACACGCTCCACTATATCGCCAGTTGGATCTGGGGCGCCGGTGGAGATTTCACCAGCGAAGACGGCCAACAGCTTTTATTCGCTCAATCCCAGAGCCTGAGCGGCATTTGCGCTTATTACAATCTTCACCGTTTCATGCCGCACCGGCTTAATTTCCTGGGCGAAGAAGAAGTGCTGCACTTGCTCGCCGATGGCGAGATAGCCGTCACCATCTGCGGCCCATGGGGCTTCCGGTATCTGCAAGGCACCGGTCAGCTAAATAAAATTGCCCGCATCCGCCTCGCCCTACCGCCCGGCCCGTCGTTTGTGGGCGGATTGTGTAACGTGATCTGGAAGCATGTGAGTTATCAAAAAGCGCCGGCGGCCGTGGACTTGGTCAGCTATCTCATCCAGCCCGAGATCGAATCGAACTATGCAAAAATTTCCAGCTACCTGCCCACGCGCCTCGATCTGCTCAACCAGCCGCCGTACACGACGCAACCGGAGCACCAGGTCTTCGCGGAAGCCTTAAAGTCCGGCCGCCCTCACCCACCGTTCATGCGTTGGGGTTTGATTGAAGACCGGTTAGTCAACACCCTGGACGAGATTTGGACCCACCTCTACCATAACCCCGATCAGGACGTATCCGCCCTGGTAACGCCTCGGTTGGAAACATTGGCGCGGCGTTTTGGGACCGCGCTGACGGGCTAAGGCCTCATAGCTGCTAATAAACCGGGGTTTGTACACGGATTACACCCCTTCGGGAAAAGCCGGATGCCACGGAAACAATTAAAAAAATCCGTGAAATCTGTGATGATCCGTGCAATCCGTGTACGGTTTTTCGTTTTCATTGACATGCGCTCTTTGGAAATGCTATACTGCCAACGGTAGAGATTCCTAGTAGTTAATAAAAGGAGATTCGAGATGAGTGACGCACCTGCTTCTAAAGTGACCTGGCAAGCTGAAGGACAAGACCCAGCCAAGGCCGATCAAGTTCGCGAGGCGCTACGGGAAGTGGTAGACCCCGAGATCGGGCTGAACATCATCGAACTTGGCCTCATCCGCGACCTGGAATTCCTGCCGGACAAGACGCTGGTCAAAATGATCTTGACGACGCCCTTTTGCCCCTACGGGCCGGCGATCATGGAGCAAACGCGGATAAAGGCTGAAGCGGCCTCCGGCTCACCGACGACGATTGAGATGGGGATGGAAATGTGGGATCCCGCGATGATGGAAGAAGGCGCTGGAGCGGATTGGGGATTGTTCTGAAAAATCCTGGGCTTACGCAGTTTTTAAGAGTTTTATCACGAATACGCTTCGCGCGGTGTCACCGCACTTAAGGGTGATCAAGCAGCCCATTGCTGAGTCAGTCGCAGGGTGGCTAAAGAAGGCCGGCCGC